>Ga0209253_10002560_pt1 | contig 16105 bp, 18 predicted proteins | sample FrelakmetBRP12BR_FD_187145 | JGI IMG/M metagenome (GOLD analysis project Ga0209253, IMG submission 187145) | Freshwater lake sediment microbial communities from the University of Notre Dame, USA, for methane emissions studies - BRP12 BR (SPAdes)... | ecosystem: Environmental > Aquatic >...
GAACCAACAATCGCATGGGCGAGATCATACCTGCTGAAATCAGCATTTATACCGATGGCTCGTTCACTTTTATATTAAAAACACCTCCTGCGGCAGTTCTATTAAAGAAAGCAGCCGGTGTTGAAAAAGGTTCAGCCGTACCAAATCGCGAAAAGGTAGGTAAAGTTACCCGCAAGCAGGTGCGCGAGATCGCTGAACTTAAGATGAAAGATCTGAATGCAGTGGATATAGAAGGTGCAATGCGTCAGATTGAAGGTACTGCCCGGAATATGGGCTTAACGATCGTTGAAGAATAACCCTGTGGGAGGGTGGTAACCACCCGTTTGCACCACGAAGGAGAATTTATGGGAAAGCATGGAAAAAAGTATTTAGCCGCACTGGCTAAAATTGATACGAACCACTGGTATACCCCTGAAGAAGCGGTGGCTCTGGTAAAAGAAACACATTTTGTAAAATTTAATTCCACGGTTGAGGTTCACATGCGTTTGGGTGTTGATCCACGTCATGCGGACCAACAGGTACGCGATGTAGTAGTCTTACCGCATGGACTTGGTAAATCGGTGCGTGTACTTGTATTCGCACAAGGCGAAGGTGCTGCCCTGGCACGTGAAGCTGGTGCAGATTTCGTTGCGGATGATGACGAAACCATCGCGAAAATCCAGGCAGGTTGGACTGATTTTGATGTCTCCATCGCAACCCCAGACCTGATGGGTAAAGTAGGCCGGTTAGGTCGTGTTTTAGGTCCACGCGGGCTGATGCCTAATCCAAAAGCCGGGACGGTTGTTCCCGCTGAAGACCTGCCGCGTGTGATCAATGAATCCAAAGCTGGGCGCGTGGAATTTCGGGTTGATAAAACCGCCAACCTGCACACCCCTATCGGGAAGACTTCTTTTAGTGAAAAACAGCTTTTTGAAAACCTGGCAGCACTAATGGAAGCTATCAAGAAAGCCAGACCAGCATCGGTAAAAGGTGCCTTCATCAAGCGTATCACGATTACATCCACAATGGGTCCTGGGATTAAGCTGGATCCCAATCAAGCCCAAAATATGGCAGTACAGGAATAGTGGTATTGTAATTTTTTCATAACGAAAATAACGCTTCGCCCAAGACAGCAGGTGCGGAAATAACGCTTAATTACCTGCCGAGGTGAGGATATCTCCCAACAAAGTTGACCTGCATCACGCAGGTTGCAAGTGTAAGCTCGGAGAGTCTTTGCCAGGCGATGGTTGCGAGGCAAAGACTTTTTTTGGAAGGAGGTGAAATAACCTTGGCTATAACAAAGGAACGCAAAAATGAGTTAGTCGCCCAATATAGTGAATGGGTGAGTCGCAGTAAAGCGCTTGTTTTTACCCAGTACGTAGGTCTAACTATGAAGGACATCGATAACCTGCGCATAAAAGTACGGGATAATGGTGGCGAATTCCATATCATCAAGAATACCCTGGCTAAACTGGCTTTTGAGCAGGCTGGATACGCAGTCCCTGAGGAACAGTTAGAGGGCAGCACGGCAATCGTATTTGCTTATACGGATGCTCCGGCAATCGCAAAAGCGGTCATGGAATTTGCAAGGACTTCCGAATTTTTGAAGGTTAAAGGTGGCTTCTTGGAAAAGCAGCACTTGAGGCCTGAAGGCGTAAAAGCATTGGCTGAATTACCGCCGATGCCTGTTGTAAGGGCTCAATTACTCGGTACATTGCTCGCACCGGCAAGCAAGTTGGTACGAACATTGGCTGAACCTGGAAGAATGATTGCAGCAGTCATCAAAGCCCATGCGGAACCTGAAGCAGCCCCTGCATAGGACAACAATCATTCATATCTTGTTGTTGGGAAAAAACATAATCATCTTTACCAATCTAAATCATGATTCAATCATTTGAAAAAAGAAGGAGTATCTTAACATGTCTGATTTAAATAAACTGGTTGAGGAATTGAGCACCCTCTCCGTTCTAGAAGCTGCCGAGCTCGTTAAGAAATTAGAAGAAAAATGGGGCGTTTCTGCTGCTGCCCCTGTAACTGCTGCTGCCGCACCTAGCGCTGCCGCTGCTGCAGCCGAACCGGTTGAAGAGAAGACCGAGTTCAATGTCGTAATCAAGGATGCTGGCGCAAAGAAGATCGAAGTCATCAAAGTCATCCGTCAATTGACCAACCTGGGCCTTAAAGAGGCGAAGGATGTGGCTGAGACTTCTGGTTCCAAGGTCCTTGAAGCAGTTAGCAAGGAATCTGCAACAGATGCCAAGAGCAAGTTAGAAGCTGCTGGCGCAGTGGTTGAAGTACAGTAATTTTTCAGTGGCTTTCCCGGAAGGCAAATCATCCGGGAAAGCCATTTTATCCTTTTGTGTTTTTAGCTGCCCTGTGGTATAGTTTAATAGCGGAGGGCTTATGAGCGCACGAATACTAATTATAGAAGATGATGAGGCCATCCTTCGGTTCTTGCGCCGCGGCCTGGCCTATGAAGGTTATCAAGTCGACACTGCGGTCGACGGACACTCGGGCTTGGCTCTGGCTCGCGATAACCCACCAGACCTGGTTGTCTTGGACATCATGCTCCCAGGCATTGATGGTTTGGAAGTCTGCAGGCGCTTAAGAGCAGGTGGTCCCGTACCAATTCTGATCCTCACAGCAAAAGATTCTGTGAATGACCGGGTGATGGGGTTGGATGTGGGTGCTGACGATTACATGGTGAAGCCATTCAACCTGGATGAGCTGTTGGCACGCATCAGAGCATTACTCCGGAGAGCTCAACCAAGCCGACCACAGGTACTGCGTTTTGCTGACCTGATCCTGGATACGGGCACACGGCAAGCATCTCGTGGCGAGCGAGTCATTTCGCTGACTGCAAAAGAATATGAGCTGCTTGAGCTTTTCCTACGGCATCCACGTCAGGTATTGACCAGAGAGATGATCTTCGATCGGGTTTGGGGGTACGATTTTGGTGGTGAGAGCAATATTATAGAAGTATATATTCGGTACCTGCGGCAGAAGCTTGAAATTCAAGGGGAGCAACGCCTCCTACACACTGTACGCGGTATGGGATACGTTCTGCGCGAACCATCTTAAGTAAAATTTCATGTCCCTGCGAAGCCGGCTTACCTTACTATACACAACTATAGTAGGGGGTATTTTGTTATTGTTTGGATTAGCCGTTTATTATTCGGTTAGCCTGACGGTTACCCATCAATTAGATGATACCCTAAGGATCCGGGCAGAGACGGTTTACTTGAATACCAACATAGATGCCGAAGGGCATCTGAAGGTTGCTTTGCCCCAGCTTGACTTGCCAGAAGATGTTTTTGTGCAGGTCTGGGGGAGAGACAACAACCTTGTATCAGCCTCCCAAAATATCTCAATATTAAAAAATCCACTCGATACAGCCGGTATGAATAGCTCCATCCCATTATTCAGGGATGTGAACCGGGGTGGGGCACGCCTGAGGGTGCTAACAGTGCCATTGGTTGCTGGCGAACGATTGGAAGGGATACTGCAAGTTGGTATTCGTATGGATGTTGTCAATGCTACCCAACAGACCCTGTTGGAAGTTTTGTTGCTTGGGACGACATTTGCGATCCTTGCAGCTGGATTGGCAGCCTGGTTCAGCACTCGCCAGGCACTTCATGCACTAGACAATGTGACGAAAACAGCTTTACAGATTACCAGCGCAGATGACTTGTCGCGCCGAATCCCTTATTCCGGTTCTCCTAAAGATGAAGTGGGGCAGCTTGTAACAGCATTTAACCAGACACTGAGCCGCTTAGAAAATTTATTTTATACTCAGCGGCGTTTTCTGGCAGATGTAGGCCACGAATTGCGCACCCCACTCACCGTCATCAAAGGCAACGTAGGTCTGATGCGGAAGATCAAGGATTTTGACGAAGAATCGTTGGTAACCATCGACGATGAAGTGGATCGACTTACAAGAATGGTTGGAGACTTATTGCTACTTGCTCAGGCTGAATCTGGGAAAATTCCGCTTGCACATGAGTTGGTAGAATTGGACACCCTGTTGTTGGAAGTATTAAACCAGATGAGGGTTTTAACCCATGATCGAATCCTCCTAAACCTTGGCAGCATCGATCAAGTGCTGGTTTGCGGAGATCGCGATCGCCTCAAGCAAGTGATGGTGAATCTGGTTGGAAATGCGATTAATTACACTCCTAAAGGGGCAGAGATTATTGTTGGATTGGGTAAAGTATCTGATCGTGCCCAGCTGACCGTGACGGATAATGGTCCAGGTATTGCTCCTGAGGATATGCCTCATATATTCGAGCGTTTTTACCGGGGCGAAAAATCGCGCACACGTCAGAAGGATGGCAAAGGATTTGGGCTGGGATTATCCATCGCATATTGGATTGTGCGTAACCACGGAGGCAGGATTGAGGTTAATTCAACATTGGGACAAGGTACTACTTTCTGCGTCTGGTTGCCACTGGCTGATGGCGACTGTAAGGAAGCAGCAAGCCAGTTATAAAACCCTTATCGTTAGATTTTAGAGGTTGAGGATGCAGACTGCAAAAGCAAGCGTATCAAGATTTTTTAAATCGCCTTATTCCACCTGGTTCTGGTTCTTTGTAACAATCATTGCGATCGTATTTCTAACCACCTTAGGTCCAGCCGAGCACAGCCTGGGTACCCATATTCGGATTGTTTATCTGCATGGTGCATGGGTGTGGGCTTCTATTACAATATTTTCTCTATCAGCAGTGTGTGGGGGAATTGGATTGCTTACACACCGAAAAGCCTTTCACTGTTGGTCGAGCGCTTTTGGGCGAACAGGACTGTTCCTGTGGATCACATACCTGCCTCTCTCGCTCTGGGCGATGCAAACCAATTGGAACGGATTATTTTTAGCTGAACCACGCTGGAGACTTGCCCTGGTGTTTGCCATCAGCGGGGTATTGTTGCAAGTTGGCTTGAGCCTGGCAAATAAACCAGTGCTCACTTCTGTTCTCAATATCGCCTATTTTATTTCCCTGGTTGCTGCGATACAAAACACATCCAATGTAATGCACCCTGCCTCACCAATCTTGAATAGCAGTGCTTGGAAAATACAGCTTTTCTTTGGGAGTCTTGTGCTGCTAACTCTGGTTGCGGCCTTACAAATGGCGAGATGGTGGTATAAACTTGAGCCAAACTGCACCACTCGATAAACCTGAATTGAAACGTGACCTTAATTTCCAGGTCACGGTTTTTGTTATAGTCCGGGTGGCTTATAACACCATGTACCGGATGATCTATCCTTTTCTTTCCTATTTTGCGAAGGGTATGGGTGTCGACTTGCGTATGATTTCATACGCATTCACATCAAGATCACTCATGGGATTGATCAGCCCGTTTTTAGCCTCCGTTGCCGATAGCCGTGGTCGAAAGACGGGAATGTTGATTGGAGCGATGACCTACACTCTCGCTGTTAGCCTGATTGTCTTCTGGCCAACTTTTACCACTTTCTTCATCGCCCTAAGCCTATCATTCATAGGTTATTTGATTTTTGTGCCATCCATGCAGGCTTATCTTGGTGACCGTGTCGTATATGAGAAACGTGGCCGGGTATTGGGTATCACAGAGCTTTCCTGGTCCCTAAGCGCAATCATCGGAGTCCCACTGGTTGGATTTATTATCTCTACGAAAGGTTGGCTGGCACCTTTTCCACTGCTTGCCTTGATGGGGGCTTCATCATTTATTATCCTTGCCTGGATGTTACCCAAAGATTCAGGTCCACTGGAAGGGCAAGCTGGTTTTTGGAAGAATCTAAAAAAAGTATTTTCATATCCTCCAGCTATTACTGCATTAATAATGGCAGCCCTTTATACTGCTGCGAATGAAGTAGTCTCATTGGTCTATGGCGTGTGGGTTGAAGAAGCATTTGCATTCAATATTGCTTCTCTGGTTGTGACCGCCTTAGTAATTGGTTTTTCGGAACTCGGTGGCGAAATACTTGTCACCTTGTTCACCGATAAAATAGGTAAACGTAGGGCATTAGCGATTGGAATACTTGGAAATTGCGTGGCAGCCTTAGCTCTGCTTTTTTTAGGGCACTGGCTTGTGGGGGCTATGCTGGGTTTGTTTCTTTTCTATCTTACGTATGAGTTTACAATCGTGAGTGGTATCCCCTTGATGACCGAGATCCTTCCGTCTGCACGCGCAACCATGATGGCAGCCCATATGGCTTTGATTGCTTTGGGGCGTTCGATGGGTGATTTGCTGGCACCTTCCTTGTTTACCCAAACGGTGGTGCCAGGGATAAGCGCGAATGCATTAGCTGCCATTGGCTTCAATCTACTGGCTTTATTTTGCCTGTCCCGAGTTAAGCTCCCCCAAAGGGAACAGAATCAATAAAAGATTGCTTATCCACCTACAAGCGGCGGAAAAATATCCACATGGTCGTCTGGTTTTAGGGTTGTTTCGAGGCCAGCCAGATGGCGAATATTCTCGCCATTAATAAAGATGTGCGCAAACTCAGTTAATTCTCCCTGAGCTTTCCAAATGTTTTTTTCCAAAACTGGGTAACGCCGGGTGACTTCCAAGAGGACATCCTGGATGGTAGATCCTGGATGAACATCCACCTCCATCATTTTAATACCAGCCGCCTGGCGTAAAGAGGCATAAAGCTTTACCTGCATAAATATCTCCCTGATAAATCTCGTGCATATATGGTTGATTATAAAATCCAGCCCGAAGGATCTGCATTGGGGTTCCTCCAGGCTGGTGTTATTCAATAAATAATTCTCGAAATCAAGCCATCCAGCCGAGACCTAGCTCCTCCAATTTAGTACGCGTAGGCTTGCCGGTAGCGACATCCCAGCCGCACATTTCATAATACATATCCAATGCTTCTTCTACTTCCTGGCGTGTGACCGCAACACCATCTGAAGTACCGCCTTTAAGCGGCTCATCATAGATACGCTTTGGAAGGGTATCATGCTCCCGACCTGCACCTTCACGGGCATTAAACTGCCGCAGCATATTCAAACGGCGCTCACCAACCTTCTGAAGGTCATTTACACTCCAATCCCATCCGGTAGTTGCTTTCATCAACTCAGCCTGGTTCTTTGGACCATATACCTGCCAGGCAGGACCATAGACAAATTGGCATAAATCAGCTGTATCCATGTAACAATAATTCCATTCAGTAGTCAACGCCATTTTGACTTTTTCCCGGTTTAGTACCCGGTCAGGTTGAGGATTTGTGAGACCAACTTCAGCCATGCGCTTCAGGTTGTAGTCGGCAGTATCTGGTGTATAACCCGGATCATGTTCGTGCGATTGATGGTCAGCACCGAATGGATTAACCGCGTAGATCAAAGCCAGGCTACGTTTAACCTGTGGCATATGGGCGGGTAGTTCATTCTTCTTAACCGCCACCACCAGATCCTTGGCGCCTTGACCGATCTTTTCGGCTGCATAGGAAGATCCATTCGCCAGTAAATCCCCTATGCCTTCCCGCCGGGTAATCTTTTCAAGGACTGCAATCATGGCCTCAGCATTACCGAATCGAAGGTTCAATCCATCCGTGTCTTTTATAGATAGATACCCGTGCTCGAAGCAATCCATAGCAAATGCGATGGTTGCCCCGCAGGAAATGGTATCAAGACCATTCTGGTTACAGATCTGATTGGCTAAGGCTACTGCGTTCATATCCCCGATTCCACAATAGGATCCTAAAGTGGAAAGGGTTTCATATTCTGGTCCACCGTAGTAAGTATCAACATGCTTGTTCATGAATTCTGTCTCAACCACGCGCTTACAACGAACCACACAGGCATAGCAAGTGTCATTCTCCTTCAGGATGGTTTCAGCCATGGTTTCACCGGAGAGGTCTTCTGCCATCTCGAAAGTTCCGCTGGAATAGTTACGGGTAGGCAAACCGCCGGATGTATTTTGATAATTCAAAACTGAGCCAGTTCCGAAATCCTGCAGGCCTTTCATGTCGGGGATATCCTGCACCTGTTTAGGAGCTAAACGTGCAAGCCTGGTGATGGCAGCAGGATCAGCAGTTTTTACTTTCTGATGCCCACGCACGGCAATTGCTTTGAGGTGCTTGCTTCCCATCACCGCACCCATGCCGGTGCGGCCGTTTGCTCGATTTGACATGTTCATAATGGCAGCAAAACGGGTCAGGTTTTCACCAGATGGACCAATTTGAGCTACTTCGATCTTTGGATCACCGAGCTCTTCCCGGAGGGTCTTCTCGACGTCACCGGTGATCTTCCCCCACAGGTGCGATGCGTCCTTAAGCTCTGCCACTCCATCATGGATCCATAAATAGACTGGTTTAGGGGATTTACCAGAGAACACGATTCCATCAAATCCGGCGAATTTCAACTCGGCAGGGAAGAATCCACCCACCTGGCTATCACCGATCAATCCAGTAAGCGGACTTTTAGCAGTGGCAGTCATGCGGCTCTGACCACTTATGGTAACACCAGTGGATGCAGAAAGCATGATAGTGAGAGTATTCTCCGGACCCAGGGGGTCAGCGCCAGCAGGGGTATTATTATATAAATAATATGTCCCCATGGCACTTCCGCCAACATAAGTTTTATAGAATTCCTCAGCTGGCTCTTCGATGGTGATTTTTGCCTTACTCAAGTCGACATGTAATATTTTTCCAGCATAGCCGTAGAGCATGATACATTCTCCTTTCTCAGATCATTATTGGGATGGATTTCCAAGCACTAAAACACCTGCAAGCGCACAAGCATGGTCCTGTTCCACTGACCCGCCACTCGCACCAACAGCACCGATCAGATTTCCATCCTTCCAAATAGGTATTCCACCTGGGAAGATGACCATCCGCCCACCAAGATTTCCTTGGAGTCCGTATAAGGGACCCCCTGGTTGGCATTGCAGCCCCAACTCCAGAGTGCTAAGCCGGTTTACCAAGGCAGTGTAGGCTTTGTCTTCAGCTAAAGGGACAGCGACGAGCTCTGAATTATCCATGCGAATAAAAGCAGTTAATACTCCACTTTCGTTAACCACGGCAATCGCCATAGCCACTCCCATTTCTACAGCTTTTCCATGTGCGGCGTTGATTGCTTGTTGTGCTTCTGCCAGTAGCATTATTTCCTATCCAAAAATTATATATTATTCGGCATATTATTGGGCTACTTCGTGTACATCCTTATACCACTTTACACGATCGCCAATTTTATTGCGGATATTCCAAGCGGTAGGTTTAGGCTCGCTTTCGATCATACCAAGTAACTGTTCAATCTTCTCCAGCACTACTAATCGATCGTCGTTTGCGAGCCAGGAATATTCTTTGGATATATCACTAACTTTCTTGAGATTCATAGTAACGGTCCGCCATAGCCCCCAATCTTTTGCGCACATTGCGGCGATACGCTTTGCATTCACTGTATCATGGTCGCTATTATCGAGGGGATGTTCTCTGAGCAACATGATGGAATCAATGATATCCTTTGGATTGATCTGGATGATCTGCATTTTTTCCAATAAAAGTTCCGCCAGAGGGATCGTAGGACTATCGACTTCCAAGCGACCTGCCCATGGAATAGGGTGGCAGAAATCCAACTTGTCAAAGAATATATCCACATGCAGCTCGGTTCCAGGCTTATTGTATATCATTCGTTGACGAGCGAAAACTACTGCCACTTCCCGGTCTTCTTCAAATCCAAGCCTTGCAAATGCTTTTCGTATAGCATCATTGTTAGAAAAGTAGGCCGCGAAATCTAAATCGGTAAAATGACGTTTAGCTTCTTGTTGAAAATATCCATAGGTTGGGCAATGAATATTAAAAGCAACCGCTCCAAGTAAGCGAATAATCGCACCTTGTTTTTGGGCTTCAGCGACGATGTTATTGGCGTAAGTGATATACTCATTATCATCCATTAATAAATTCTCCCAAAAAGTATCGAACCCCCATTATATCAACCAATATTATTCCATGAAACAGTAATTTGATTATCCTTGAACGGGTTGGAAAGCCCGTATACTTTTCTTATCAAGTGTGATCAGATAACCAGCCAATGCTCCTTCTATATAATTACTCCCCGGGTTAATACATAACGTCCTGCCTATGTTTGTTGAGCCTTTTGCTTCGTGCACATGCCCATGTAATCCTAAAAGTGGCTGGTAGATTTCAATGGCTTTACGAACTGCAGTGCTTCCCACAGGAACATAGGTACGCCCACCATCCACTGGACGGAGTTGTCCGTCCAATAGAGGTGCCTCATCTAATTTGGAATTATAGGGCGGTACATGCAGATTAAAAACCGCATTTTGAACATCTTTTAGCTGTTCAACCTGCTGTTTGATTACAGCAAACAGGCTATCTTCATCCATTTCACGGTGTGTATGCCAGGGGGTGGGATTGGAATAACCCTCATTGATCATTTCATGATTCTCGTCAAGCTGGATTACCTGACGCTCGACCATCGTGACAACCTCAGATTGCCCAAAAAGATCGTTGATGTAAAGAGGATCATCATTTCCAGCTGTTACCAGGATGTGTCGACCTGTACCTTTTAGCTTTTTATCTGCAATTTCCAGCCATCCCTGGATAACTCTATTCATTTCTATTTTAAAAATACTTTCCTGGATTTCCTCAGAAGTAGCAAACTGATTGAACTCATCCGGCGTAAAGCGATGTGGATAGAAACCAGCGTTGCGTACTTTTGCTTCCATCTTAACCAGTCCAGGTTCATCATTAACTTCAATTTCTTCACCAAGAAAATTGGTTTTCCATACCCCGGGGGTTTCTTCAAGGATAGCCTGGATACCTTTACCAGTCATATCACCACCCAGGATGATTGTCTCTACATCATAAAAAGCACCTGAATTGACCAGTTTTAACCAGCATTTCTCAGATCCGTGAATATCGGTAGCAAAAAATATCTTGGTAATTTTTTCTTTCTTCCGGAACACTTATTCCTCCTAGATATCCTTCAGGGTTATCTGGGAGGCTGCCTGCTTCTGGTAGCCTCCCAGAGTGAAGCTTTAATTTAGCTTAATAAATCATAGAATAATCCCGATTGGATTACTCGGTTGGGATTTCCTTATAGGTCAGGTCGGTGTTTATGCCCTGGCGCGACCGGTAGAAACGATATCCAAAATATATTAATGCACTGATGATGATCGCTCCAAAAATATACATGGCTGATAATGGGCTATTCGTCCCGTACCGATCATCTGTAATGTACAGATAGAACATGATCGCAAAGTAGACTAATCCCAGTGCGCCAGCGATCGTGATCAGGGGAATGTTAAATAACTTGTACTTTGAAATGGGAGAATCAGCATAGATTTGTTTGGTCGACTTAAGGTATGGGAACAAAGTACCTGCCAGGGTGCTTGCACAAAAAGCAATCGAGGTCATCAAAGGCATATCCAATGTAAGCTTGGAGAAGCCTGTGAAGAAATACAAATAGCCCATCACAAGGCAGCCCACATAGCATATGGAAATAGCAATAATTGGGGCACCCCAACGGCGAGAGACCCGGGCTACGAAACCTGGGAGCATGCGGTCATAGGACATGGCGAACATGACACGCGTAGAAGCTACCATGTTGTTAGTTGGCCAGATCCAGAACCAGCAATTGAGTCCAAGAACAATCCATAACCATACCCATGGGCTTTTACTCAGTGACATCAGGAAAATACCATAATAGGGTGCGACAGGCATGTCCCCGGTGGCACCTGTAATCCACAGATTGTTGGATGAAGTGAAGAATTCATTGCTGATGCGAGAAATCAACAGCCACATGAAACCAGCGCAAACCACCATGGCGAACAGGTTGCCACCCCAGAACATCTTCGTTGAGTTTTTGAAATGGTTAACTCCACCAATTTCTCCAACCAACGTACCTGTCCAGGCGATATACATGAATGTGTAAGCCAGGGCTGGTCCTATCAGGAAGCTGGATTTGAATGTTGTTTGGGCAAATGGCAAAGCGGTATAGCCATTTGCTTTTGCCATATCCAGGATGTTCTGGTATGCCTGACCATTTCCCCAGCCAAGGGTTTCGTTCATGAATTCGTTAAACGACTGTTGGAATCCGCTAGGTGTAGTACCCAGGAGCAGGATGACCCAGGTGACAATTCCCACCATGCCGATATAGAAACTCCAGCGCTGGATGCGAGAATAGAACTTCATACCGAGGGCAAGCACAACTGCGGCAAAAGTACAATAGAATATGTAAAACACGTAGGTGCCCGTGGGGGTAACTAATTTTTCTGCCAGGGTTACCAGTGATTCAGCGCCTAACAATTTCCCCAGGGTAATCAGTGTTGGGGCGAAGACCATTGTAGCACCCGGTGCAACATTGGATGCCATGTAGAACCATGGCCCAAACAATAATGGAGTGAAGACCAGGATATAGCCCCAAATACCACCCAGAGCACGCGATTGCCACACATAATCACCACCTGCCCGTGGCATTAACGTAGTCAGCATCGAATATACCGCGAAGCAAGGTAAAAAGCACAAGCAGCAGAGTACAATACCGAGAGGAATATTGGCGTCATTCCATGGCCAGCAAACCGCATAGGTCAACGCGGCTGCGACAACAATTGAATCAGCATAAACGCCGTATAAAAAACCATCGAACCAGGTGAATGCTCTCACCAATCCGGATGAACGACGCAGGAATAAACCAGCACTGGCACCGGATGTGGGCGGAGCTGTTTCTGTATTTGCTGTCATTGTATATACTCCATTCGAAATTTTTTTTATATTTTATTTCGTTGAACCGAAATATAATAATTTGAAATAGATTTACTCAAACCCGAACTATGTGAATCTGCAACCCAGTTGATTTTACTGAAAAGGGTAACCAGGAGGAGGTCTGGGACTGACGAGTCGAAACATCCTGCCACCAAGACCATAGGAACACGCGAGAGGACAAGCCCTATATGAAATTATCAAGAGTATTGGAGGGAAAAATTTACACGCGCCTGGCATGGTAGGTCAGTGAGTTTACTGATCGCGACAGGTAAAAATTCTTCCGGATTAATTGCTTTATTTTGTGTATGTTAGAGTTTGATTAATTATATCAATTTTAATCCTATTCTCATATAGCGAATACCCATGAATTTTACCGATAAAAATCACTGACCAAGCATATGTCGTTTAATAAATAACCAGATTCCAATTAAAAATCAGGAAAAATGATCTTGCCTATCGGGCTTATAATGAAACAGTCTAGCAATAATAATATCTCCTTTTATGTCAGGATTATATAACATGAAAAAATGGTATCCGGAAGACTGGCACTTTAAGATTGAGGTGCTGACGGTAGGTAAAGAGAACAAGGCTGAAGAATGCCGGTTGGGTTTAGAGCCAGGAGATAGCTTTAATTGTGAATACGAGACGCCGGGTGGATTCTGCCCAACTTCTTTCATTAAGATATTCCCTGTAATGGAAATAATGCGATGTGAAGGAGATCTACGCTATCTGGGTGCTAGTGCACCGAATCAGATGGACTTCATCTGTCCGGATGGTGCTGTGCGTTTTAGGATACACGGTGCTAAACAGGAATAAGCCATATCATGTATAATTCTCAATCGTTATGAACAGACGCGTTCTTATGGTTGCCTGCGTTCTTGGGTTGATACTAATTCTTTCAGCACAAAATACGCATATTTTGGCTGCCCCGCAGGCACAATATACCTATCCACCCACACCTACTCCAGGACCAGATGGAAGAATCATCTATATTGCTCAAGAAAATGATAGTGTATGGGTAATAGCAGCTAAATATGGCCTAACCACTGACGAAGTTCGAAAATTGAACCCATTAATGATCAATGATATTGTTATTCCCGGCCAGTCGTATTTGCTTGGATATGCTGGTCCGTCTGGTGGAACTCCCACGGTGGGTCCGGCACCTACCCAGGCAGTGGTAACTCCCTCGCCGACTTCCTCACCAGGATGGGGAATTTTGTGCGTTTTATTGTATAACGATGTCAATGGTGATTCTATGCGCCAGGAAACTGAAGCCTCTATTCCTAACGGAGAGATTAGCGTAACCAACAGGCAGGGGACAGTTTCATTGACTGCAAAGACTTTGTCTGGAGGGGTTGCTACAAATATCGTAGATCCAACACCAGAGGAGAGAGGCTACAGCTGTTTTGATCAACTTTTGCAGGGTGTATACTTGATCAGTGTTGCTGCCCCTGAAGGCTATAACCGAACCACGGTTCTGAACCAGACTTTAAGACTAGAGGCTGGTCAAACCACCCAGCTTGCATTTGGTGCACAAGCTAATTCCGAATTAGCCGCCGAAACCGCTCTCATCCCAGAATCCCCACGTAAAAGCCCCCTGATGGGGATCCTTGGGGGAGTCTTTTTAGTTGCCGGGATTGGATTGGGAATTTATGCCGCCTTGCTTCGTCGTTCTGGGGGCTCAAAAAGTCAATAATCAGGGGTTTAAGGTTAGGGAACGGCGATCTTTTTCTCCACGCGTCTGAGGAAGCGGGCTTCATCAATAACCACCCGCTCGTGGGTACCTTCGCCGATCTTTTCAAGGTTATCCCAGGCTTCAATCGAAAAATAAACCCGGTTACCATCCAGAGAGCGTACCTCGGCTTTAACGCGAATTGTTGCTCCCACTGGTGTGGGAGCTAAATGGTGCACGTCCAGGTGAGTACCAACACTGGAAAACCCTTCTGGCAGGCAGCAGGTCAGCAGGCGATGCGAAACACGCTCCATGAAGGCGATCATCCATGGAGTAGCCAGCACACGTGAAGATCCGCTCCCTAAATGTATGGCACTATTTTCAAGGGTAATCGTGAAGTTATCTTCCCGTATCGTCCCAGGCTGTATCAATTCAGATAGTTCCATACGATTCTCCTAACTATTCTTACAAGAACCCAATATTCAGTGCGTGATCGATAAATCTTGCAGGTTTCTCTCATACCATTAAGTAAATGGGTTATTGAGCATATAAATCATAATAGATGCGGGTGATTATAGCATGCAGTCTCAATCAATAAACGTTAACAGCTATCATATATAATCAAGGTGTATACTTATATCGATTTTTGATCATGGCTAGTAAATAATGGTTGAATATCCAAAAATGGGTCAATCTATAAAATAGAGTTTCGTCCTGAATATTGAATTTTCTGGAGGATAAAATGAGCTTCAAAACTACCTGGTTCGGTCACTCAACACTGGGTTTGGAATTCAGCGGTTATAAGATCATCGTTGATCCATACTTTACTGGAAATCCGGCCGCGTCCACAAGTGCAAAGGAAGTTAATCCAGATTTTATCTTGATCACCCATGGCCATGCAGATCATATCGGAGACGCTGTTTCAATGGCCGAGCGCACAGGGGCAATGGTGATCAGTAATTTTGAGATTGTTGAATGGCTGGCTAAGCAGGGTGTCCAGAAGACCCATGGGCAGCATATCGGCGGTGGCTATTTGCATCCATTCGGTTACCTCAAGCTTACACATGCCCTACACGGATCCATGCTTCCAGATGGCAGTAATGGAGGAAACCCGGCTGGCTTTCTACTCACCACGAAGGAGGGTGAGAAAATCTACATCCCTGGTGATACCGGTCTATTTGGTGATATGAAGCTAATCGGACAGGAAGGGATTGACCTGGCTTTCATTCCCATTGGAGATAACTATACCATGGGACCCGATGACGCTTATAAAGCTGTTGAGATGCTGCTACCCAAGCATGTAATCCCAATCCACTATAACACGTGGGGGTTAATTGCCCAGGATGCCGAAAAGTGGTCCAAACGGGTTGGCGAATTAGGGGTGAAAGTACACGTGTTAAAACCTGGAGAAAGCCTGACGATCTAGAGAAAACATTAGAGGTGACTATGTTTAATGGATTATTTAAGCGAAAAGAAATCGAAGATGAGAGTAAGAAAGCTGGTCGTTTACCCCCTGGTCAGTCGCTGACCCAAAAGTTTCCGGTGCTACACTACGGACCGGTGCCAAAATTCAACCCGGAAACCTGGGATTTTCGCGTCTGGGGCGAGGTTGAGGAAGATAAATCATGGACATGGGATGAGTTTAACCAATTACCCCGTACTACTTTAAGGATGGATATTCATTGCGTGACACGCTGGAGCAAGTTGGACACAACATGGGAAGGGATTTCAGTGCATACTCTGTGTGACCAGGG
>Ga0209253_10002561_pt1 | contig 16105 bp, 12 predicted proteins | sample FrelakmetBRP12BR_FD_187145 | JGI IMG/M metagenome (GOLD analysis project Ga0209253, IMG submission 187145) | Freshwater lake sediment microbial communities from the University of Notre Dame, USA, for methane emissions studies - BRP12 BR (SPAdes)... | ecosystem: Environmental > Aquatic >...
AGAACCGTCGGAATCTGATCGACGCTGAATACTGCTTTAATGAAGGGGGCGGAGGCCTGATCAAAAACGGCAAATATCTTCTCAACGAAGTTCAGGCCAGCGAAAAAGTCTATTTGAGCTTCAATCTCGAAGTCAAGAATAATGGAGGCCACAGTTCGCTTCCGACCAAGGACAATGCCATCTATCATCTGGCCGAAGGCTTGACCCGGCTGGCTCGCTATGAATTCCCCGTTCATTTGGACGAGATCACGAAGGCATATTTCTCGCGTTCGGCGGCCCTGGAGACCGGACAGAATGCTGCGGACATGAAAGCCGTTACACTCACTCCTCCGGATTCCGCGGCGGTGGAGCGTCTCTCTCGGATTCCGCTTTACAACGCCCTGATGCGGACGACCTGGGTCGCCACACGTCTTGCCGGCGGACATGCGGACAATGCTCTCCCCCAAACAGCGCGGGCCGTTGTCAACTGCCGGATTTTGCCGGGAGAATCGCCGAACGACGTCGAGCGAACCCTCATTAAAGTCCTGGCCGACAAGCAAATCTCTGTTTCGCGAATGGGGAAACCCAAGCCCTGCCCTGCCTCGCCGCTCAAGCCTGAAATCCTAAAATCCGTCGAACAGATTACGGCGCAGATGTGGCCCGGCGTCCCTGTGATTCCAACCATGTGCACCGGAGGGACAGACGGACTCTACCTTCGCAATGCCGGAATCCCCACGTACGGCGTATCCGGCATTTTTGAAGATTTGGACGATGTTCGAGCCCACGGCAAAGACGAACGCATCGCCATGAAATCATTCTTCGAGGGGGAAGAATTTTTATACCGGGTAGTAAAAGCGATCACCTCATCTCATTAATTCCTCGGCTCTATCAAGTCATACCTAGCCCGGCAGTTAGGTTATCACGACAGCTAATATATTCCACTTTATGGAATTAGATTCTCATATGACAAGATATAAATCCCATGGTTGGATTTTGGACGACTCGATACGTCGGCTTTCCAGCCCAAATATAAACATGCTAAAATAAGCATATTATTTTTTCTCCGAGTTTAAGGATTCAGGGAGGAACAGATGAAAAAGTTCAAGGTCGGTCTGATCGGCACAGGCTATATCGGCATGGTCCATTTGGAAATGCTGCGCCGTATCGTCGAGGCCGAGGTCGTCGCGGTCGCCGACAGCAATCAAGACCAAGCGCGCCGGGCCACCGAGAAATTGGAGATCCCAAAAGTCTATTCGACGGCTCAAGCTTTTCTCGAGGATGAGGAGGTCGACGTTATCCACAATTGCACGCCCAACAACGTTCATTTCGAAATCAATAAAAAGGCCATTCTCTCCGGCAAGAACGTTCTTTCCGAAAAACCCTTGTCGCTCAGTTCAAAAGAATCGGCCGAACTCGTCAACCTCGCCGCGCAGCACAAGACCTTGACCGCCATCAATTTCTGTTACCGGTATTATCCGGTCGTCCAGGAGGCCGCCGCCCGTGTCCGCCGCGGAGACCTTGGAGATGTCCGCGCCTTTGTCGGCCATTTTCTCCAGGACTGGCTTTTTTATGAGACCGATTATTCCTGGCGTTTGGATTCTGAGATTGCCGGCCGGGCCAATGTCATCGCCGACCTGGGCAGCCACTGGTGTGACCTCGTCCAGTTCATCACGGGGCAGAAAATCGTGGAAGTGATGAGCGAGCTCCACACCTGCATTCCCAAACGGAAAAAACCCAAAACAGGGCCCTTATCCTTCAGCACCCAAAAAAATGTGGACTATGACGAAGTCGAGGTGAGGCTGGATGACTATGCCTCGATGTTCCTTCGCTTGGAGAATGGAGCCCGGGGGAATTTTACGACCTGCCAGGTTTGCGCCGGCCGCAAAGTCGACATCGAATTGCAGATCTTCGGATCCAAGGAATCCTACAGCTGGAGCCACGTCCATCCCAACGCCCTCTGGATCGGCCACCGCGATCGGGGAAATGAGGTCTTCTATGAATCCTCGCAACTGCAGGCTGAGAAAACACAAAAATACGCGGCGCTCCCGACCGGGCACCCGATGGGCTACCATGACGCCGTCTACAATTTATTCCGGGATTATTACGCCGCCCTGGCGGCGAAACGGGAAGGCAAACCGTATGCCGTTACTTTCCCGGATTTCCAAACCGGCCATGAGGAAATGTGCGTCATTGAAGCCGCCGTTGAATCATCTCAATCCGGAAAATGGGTCAAAGTCCTAAGCTAGGTTTTGTCTTCGCCTCTTATTTATGGCCGAGCACGGCCGCGGCGACCGGTTGCTTGGCGATACCCGTGCCCTGATAGGAAACGGTCAAGCCCTCGCCGCCGGTCTTATTGAAATAGCAGACCCGGATGGGATGCAGCCCCTGAGCCAGCGCGACCAGTCCGCGTTTTTCTGCCAGGCCGTGCAGCCCGTCATTGTCAACCACGAGGTCGTCGCCGATATACATTTTGCTGCCGTCATCGGATTCCACAAAGAACGCATAGACGCCGTCCTTGGGAACTTTGACATACCCCGTGAATTCAAACCCGTAGTATTCCTTTCTTTTTTTGCAGGAGAGGTCGAGGGCGGAGCAGGCGCCGTATTGGACCGGCTTGAGCTTCGAAAAATCGGGGACGATGTCCCAATCGCCTTCGTAATAGTTATAGAACACGCCGGGATTGACGCTTATGTTTTGAACGGCAGGGTGCGGCTTGACTTTGGCGAACTTGGCCTGGGCTGCGCCGCTCACGGGTTTGCCGTCCCGGAAGCACCGCGCCGATATGATCGTCGTTTCGGTCAGATGGATGGGACCTTTGACGAGCGGCGAAGAGACCGATGGCGCAGAGCCGTCATGGGTGTAGCGGACTTCGATATTCTCACGCCCTGAAGCCACGGTCACATCGAGCGCATCCGTAAAGATATCGAAATCGGATTTGATCTCCGGCGGATCGTTGACATCCGGCTTCCCCTCGACGTCCAGGACGACAACGCTGTTGAGCGGATCGGGAGCCTGCGCCGGAACTTCGAGCACCAAAGAATCTTCTTTGCGGCCGACCTTAAGGGCCGCTTTTTTTGAGTCGGCAAGCAGATATGCTTGCTTAGCTTTGTTATAAATCCCAGGGACGATGAGCTTTCCGTCAGCCGGCCAGTTAAAGACATGGAGGTAAAGCCTCGTCCCGCCGCCCATCGTTTTTTGGGTGCATCGTCCCCATTCCAACTTCTTGAAGGGGCTGGCCAGGGTCGCGTAAATCGATTCGCCGTTCGCGTTCATCCATTGGCCGATCTGGCGAAGCCGTTCGATGCTCTCCGGAGGGAACACCCCTTCCGCGGTCGGGCCGATATTGAGCAGGTAGTTTCCGCCTTTGGAGGCGATATCGGCCAGCATCCGGATCAGGCTTTCGGCCGATTTCCAGTTTTTGTCATGGCTGTTGTAGCCCCAGTTGTCGTTCATGGTCATGCAGGTTTCCCAATCCATGCCGGCAAGCCCTGTCGGCGGGATCTGCTGCTCGGGAGTCCCGAAATCTCCGGCCGACTCCTTGTCTTGCGAAAAACCTTCCATGCCCGACCGGCTGGCGCCGACGCGGTTGTTGATGATGATGTCCGGCTGGAGACTCCGGACGTATCGATAGAGGTCGCGGCCGTATTTCTCGTTCCAGGTGCTTTCCCATTCGCCGTCGAACCAGAGGACGCCGATCGGGCCGTAATTTGTAATCAGCTCTTTGAGTTGGTTCTTCATATGCTGGACGTAGCGGTCGAAAACAGCGCCGGCGGCGGAGCGGTCCTTCTCCCAGTCGCGGCGCGGCAGGTAATCGGGATGGTGCCAATCCATGATCGAATGATAAAAGCACAGCCTGATCCCCTGCTTCCGGCAGGCCTCGGACAATTCCTTCAAGATATCGCGCTTAAACGGCGTGGACACGACGTCGTAGTCCGTGTATTTCGAGTCGAAGATGCAGAAGCCGTCATGGTGCTTGGAGGTGATGACGATGTATTTCATGCCCGCGTCCTTGGCCAGGCGCACCCATTCGTCGGCGTTGAATTTGACGGGGTTGAATTGCTTGACGAATTTGTCGTACTCAGCGATCGGGATTTGAGCCGACTGGCGGATCCATTCACCGTAATTCGTCTTTCCTTTCCACTCACCTGCCGGGACGGCATAAATGCCCCAATGGATGAAGAGACCGAACCGGGCGTCGCGCCACCATTTCATCCGGGTGTCGTGATGCCCTTGCGTCTCGAGCTGGGCAACGAGGCCCAAAGATGAAAAAGCGGCAAAAAGTATAATGGCACAAAGAATTTGCTTAAATATTTTTCGTCTCAAGGCTGGCTCCTTTCACTATTTAAGTGGAACTTTGCTAATTTTCTTGTTTTTTGTAAAATCCATCATTCTAATCCTTGACGCTCCCCTTTCCCTATATTAAATCCTGAACACTCGTATGCTAAGATGAGACTTAATCTTATGCAATCCTTCGCACAGGAGGTCCACCCTAAAAAATGGACCTCATCGGGGGGCAAGTTCGATTCCTCAAGGGCGCAGTCATAAACATACTGATCTTGTTCATTCCGCTTTGCGTAGCTGAATGGATGCCGCTTAGATGACTCAGGCTAGAAAGAATATTAATTGCCCTTCAGCCCAGCCAGCATCTTCCTGGCATCATCAACTTCGGGTTGGCCGGGGTCGGCATCCTTCCAGAGATCGAGGAATTTCTGGAAGCTGCCGCGGGCTTTGGCCTTCATACCGTTCTGCTCATAGATCGTCCCCAACCTGTAATAGCTCTTGGCATAGGCTTCGCCATCATCCATCCGCCCGAGCGTCAGACGGGTGATCTTTTCGTACTGCTCCTGCGCCTTATCCGGGTTTCCGGCCTTGAGGTAGGCCTCCGCCAGCCTATTCAAGAAGAAGGCAGACTGCTGGTAGGGATTTTTTGTCAGCATACCCACAACCTTTTCGAAATGATCGACCGCTCCAGCATATTTTTTTTTCTCAAACTCGATGGCTCCCATGAGGCCAAGGTACAGCCTCGTGCTTTCCTTTTTTGCCAACCCTTCGTCAACCAGACGCTTGAGCTCGGCTGCCACTTTTTGGGCTTCGGCCAGGTTTCCCGATTCGGCATGAACAAGCCCCCTGGCAAAAACCGCTTCACGCTGCCAATAATCGGAAGTCGCCTCGACGGCCGCATCCCAGGCCGACTGGCATTCCGCCAGGGCCTTATCGGCCTGACCTGTTCTTAGATAAAAATGGGCCAGTTCGATGTGGAATTCTGCTTCGCTCCTTTTCATGCCCGCCGTTTTAGCCAGTGCGAGGCCTTTTCTGAAGATATTTTCGAGGTCTTTGATCTTCCCCCGTGTCCAACCTAATAACCCGAGGTCAGCTAAACCCGTCAAGGCGATTTCGGGATCATTCTCCTCGGCCAGTTTCTGGAGCTCCACGAGGGTTTCAGCAAAATCGTCCTTGTAGTAGGCCAGATAGCCCTTCCAGCGGGGAATATACCGGTAGGTAGGATCGAGGGTGATCGCCTTATCTAACTCCTTGGCTGCAGAATCCAAGTCCCCCTTACACCTGAAATGAGTGCTGAGATAGAGGTGAATAATGGCACTGTCCGAGATATTATCGCGGTAGAACTCAAGAACCTCGCGATCTCTTTCTATGAGCCCTTGAGTTCTGTAGATATCGGCCATGCCGGTGTAGAGCGCAAAAAAAGGAAATTTGTTTTTTAAACAAATATCCCAGTACTTCAGAGCCTGATCCCATTCTTCGAGAGAATAGTAAACAAGACCCAAAGAATAATTGGCCGTGGAATCATCGGGGTAGAGGCTCAGCAGTTTAGAATAGGCCTCAATGGCCATTGGCCACTCTCTTTCCTGCCTAGAAAAATGGAAATATCCTTCTATAGAATACCGGTCTCTCTCCGAAAGCCGGCCGCTCAATTGGAGCGCCTTTTCGATATTTTTTTGCCATTCATTTATCAAACCAAGATTATAATAAGCCGAGCTCAGCGCCCGATAGGCCATGGCGAATTCCGGGTCAAGCTGGACGGCTCTCTCGAGGAGTGGAATCGCTTTACGGTATTCAGCCTGGTAGTGGAATTTCCGGCTTTCGATATAAAGCTTATAGGCCTCTGGAGACGGTGTCGTAATTGCAGCCGCCTCTCGAGCGAGGTCGTCCGACAATTGCTGGGCGGAAAGATCGAAATTGGGCTTGATTCGGCGGGCCAGGTCGTCCATCATCGGGAAGATTTTTCCTTCATCAGAAGCGTCCGCGTTCTCCGAAGCCAGAATCTCTCCTGAGCCGGCTTTCTGGAGGCTGACATTGATCCGAAGGTTTCCGCCGGCCCTTGTCAGATATCCCTGGAGGATGTGAGTGGCTCCTGTTTGGTCGGCGATTCGTTTCAAGTCTTCGGAAGCGTAGCTTGAAGCCTCGAGGAGATTCATCCGCCTGAGGACGCTATAGACCTGGTCGGCGCTCAGCACGTTGATGTATTTCGATTGGGCGATGGAGGAAATCAGCAGGTCGGAAAGGCCGGTGCGCCAGACATCCATCGCCTTGTCGCCTGTGTTGTTTTTGAAATAGAGAATAGCCAGGGTGGGCTTCCCGGAAATGAAGGGGCCGGCTTTTTTTGAAGGCAGGATGCGCCAGAGGATGATGCCGGCGATGACGATGGCGAGGAAGGCAATAGCCGGTATAAAAAGTCTTCTCAAAGTGAATTTCACCGTGATTTCACGCGAAGTGAGCGTCTTCCTTTCGGGAACAACTCTTTCTGTCGTGGGGATGCCTTTTTCAATCTTTTCCAGCTCGGAATGAACTTCAACGGCCGTCTGGTATCTCTTGGCCTTATCTTTTTCCAGGCATTTTAGGATAACGCTGCTCAAGTCCTCAGGGATGTTGGGATTAATCTTCTTCGGATTTTTGGGTATTTCGCTTTTGTGTTTGACGCCGATCGTGAATGGCGTATCACCTTCGAACGGCACCCTCCCAGTCACCATTTCATAAAGGATGATCCCCAACGAATAGAGATCCGAGCGCTGGTCGACCTCTTTGCCCTCCACCTGCTCCGGGCTCATGTACTCGGGTGTCCCGATCATCACGCCCGCGCCCGTAATCCCCTTAGCGGCTAATGAGCGGGCGATCCCGAAATCCATGATCCTGGCGTTCCCCTCCTCGTCAACCATAATATTCTGGGGCTTCAGATCCCGATGAATAACGCCCAGCCGATGGGCCTCCCCCAGTCCTTCGCAAACTTGCTTGGCGATGTGTATTGCCTGACCGGGGCTGAGCGTGCCCATTTTGCGGACCAGCCGCCTCAAATCCTCCCCCCGGATATATTCCATGGTGATGTAGTGGGATCCCTTCTCCTGGTTGAGGTCGAACATCCGGGCGACGTTCTTATGGACGATCTTCCGCGCCAGTTTGAGCTCGTTCGAGAATCGCTCCACCGTCTTGCGGTCCAGGCCGATCTCGGGCTTGATAAGCTTGAGGGCCACCTCTTCGTTGAGCTTCTTGTCCAGGACTCTGTAGACCCGGCCCATGCCGCCTTTGCCCAGCTCTTCGACAATCTGGTAGCGGCCAGCGAAGGTGGAGCCGGTGGTTAGTTCATCTTTTAAGGTTTCAACGGTTTCGGTGACGGCGATTTTATGGACACCCGGGAGTTGTGTCCCGCATTCTTTACAGAACTTAGAGTCAGGGGTATTATCAAAATTACATTTTGGGCAATTTGTGGCCACAACTATTCCCTTTATCTAGATAGAGCAAGAATATCAAGGAATGAGAGGCGAGTCAAATAGACTAATTTTGGAACAGAGTCCGTTTTAGCGTGCGTTTTCCAGCAATAGTTTCAGAGGTGTGTAGCTGATTGTCTCACAAAATTCCTGGACCGCTTTAGTGAGGGCGGTATCGTGGCTGATCAGGGCATCCTTAAGCATCAGCACGTTATAATCAAGGTCTTCGGCGCCAAAATAAGTGGCCAGGACGCAGCCCACGGCGCTGAGGCCGCAGAGAAAGAGGGTATTGCAGCCTTTTTCCTTCAGCAGTTTATCCAGATTTGTTTTATTGAAAGCGTTGGAGTAATTCTTGATGATTCTGGGGTCTTCGGCTTTGACGGGCACTGATTTAGGGAACTCGAAAGCCTCGGAATCGGGCTTCGGGCCACTCCGGGGATCCGTGTGATAGACACGGATGATCGGAAAACCGTTCTTGCGAAACAGCTCAATATAATAAGTGATCATCTCCATGCCCAGTTTTCTATCTTGTTCCGACATTTTGGGCAAAAATGCATTTTGAATATCAATCACCAGCAGTGCCGGCTTCATTTTGGCTGGTGGTGCCTTTTGCGTTGCCGCCGGGGAAAGCGCAGCCAACAAAACCAACGTAACGAAAAACAAAGCTCTTTTTTTCATCTTTCCTCCAATCGTGAAAAATAGGACTAATACAAACGCAATAAATAAAGTAACAAAGTATGGGCGGCGCTTGGGCCGCCCTCAAGCCCCCGTAGCGGAGGGGGGCCCCGTCGGCTTTTCCGACGGGGGGAACCGACGGGACTGGTTCCCCGGGGCGCGGGGGCTACGGGCGGCCCAGGCGCCGCCCCAACAGGGATGTCACTTTAAATATTGCGTTGATATTAGTTTCATATATTAAATGAACAGGACCACGGAAAAGCATATCACTTTCCTTGCCTTCCCGGCAACAAGATCCCCTCTGCGTTTGTGATCAGTCTGGAGTTAGCAAGGCGGAAAAAATAATTTCAAAAAGACCATTCAATGCTCAGAGAAAAAGAGGGAAAACAGCTTGACTTGTCTCCTATCTCATTTCGTTATATAAATTTCCTTTAAGGATAAGGAGGACGAATGATCGAGAAGAAAACGCGGACGTCGTCGGGCGCTCTGCCCCGTGTCGAGGTCGGGATCCTGGGCGGGACGGGTTTGTACGAGATCGAGGGGATCGAGGACCTCAAGGAATATAGGCTTCGAACCCCGCTCGGCGATCCGTCGGATGCTTACATCGTCGGACGGCTCGAGGGCCGGCGTGTCGCTTTCCTCAGCCGCCACGGCCGCGGCCACCGCCTGCTCCCGATGGAGATCAACTATCGGGCCAACGTCTACGGCTTCAAGATGCTCGGCGTCGAACGTGTCATCTCCGTCAACTCAGTCGGGTCGCTCCGGGAGGAGATCCGGCCGCGCGATTTCGTTTTTGCCGACCAGTTCTTCGACAAAACCCACCGTCGCAGCACGTTCTTCGGCGAAGGGATCGCCGCCCACATCTCCTTCGCCGAACCCGTCTGCCCGGAATTGTCCAAGTTCCTTTACGGGACGGCCGTCAAGCTGGGCATACGCTCCCATCTCGGCGGGACGCACGTCTGCATGGAAGGGCCGGCCTTCTCGACCAAGGCCGAGTCGCGGGTCCATCGCCTTTGGGGCGGCGACGTCATCGGCATGACGAGCGTCACCGAGGCCAAGCTCTTCCGCGAAGCCGAGATCTGCTACGCGACGATGAACCTGGCCACGGATTACGACACCTGGCACGCCGAAGAGGAATCTGTTTCGGTCGAGCTCGTCCTCGAGAACCTGCGGCTCAACATCCATAGCGCCAAGTCCGTGATCCGGAACGCGGTCGCCGGAATGCCGCCCCACGACGGCGCGGCCTGTGGTTGCCGGACGGCCTTGGCCGGCGCGATCATGACCGACCCGAAGCTCATCCCTGCGGCCAAGAAACGAGAACTTCGGCTGATCATCGAAAAATATATTAAATAGAACAAGGACCGTCATGTCATGAAAGATCACTTTGAGATCATCATTCTCATCGGGCGTCCCGCTTCAGGCAAATCGGAAGTTATAGATTTTTTAAAAAAGACCCCGATTCCGGAACGATTGAAGCGATATCACTTCAATGAGTTTGAAGAAATCGATGATTTCCCCATGCTTTGGACCTGGTTCGAGGAAGACGCCATCCTGGAAAAGATCATGCACAAACCGCGCGTCAATTCCGACTCCGACGGATACTTTCTTCATCAGTATCAATGGGATCTGTTGATTGAACGCATCTCCCTCGAATATCGGAAGAAATTGCGGAACGCAGGCTATGCCGAGAACAGGACGACCCTGATCGAATTCAGCCGGGGCACCGAGCACGGCGGCTATGAATCGGCCTTCCATCACCTCTCGGAGGAAATCATCGAAAAAGCATGTGTTTTTTACATCGATGTTCCTTATGAGGAATCTCTGCGTAAAAACCGTCGTCGTTTCAATCCCAACCGCCCGGATTCGATCCTGGAGCATGGTTTGCCGGATCACAAATTGGAACGTTTGTATAAGGAAGTGGATTGGGAGCGTTTTAAAGGGAATGATCCCGATTTCATATATTTCTCCGACCACAGGATCCCCTACGTCGTGCTCAGGAACGTACCGGAAGTGACGGATGATCCTCAAAAGCTCGGACCGGCCTTGGAGGATAGTTTCTCCAAATTATGGAACATCCAGAACAGGAAATAGGGACTTGACCATGGAAAAACGAACTTTCGAGAGATTTCTTTCGGACAACAGCATCTGGGGTTTCGCGTTCGGGTATTTTGCCTGTTACATCCCCTACAGTCTTTTGACGAAGATCATGAGCAAAGGACTGTTGTCGTCGCTTCATGGGACGTCCTTGGACGGTTTTGTCATCCTTCCCGTCGTCGCGGTTGCCACCCTGCTGACGATGATTCTCGTGATCAGTCTTCTCGGCTGGTGGAAGTATGCGACACATTCGACAGTCTTCGGCCTCAGCCTGCCGCATCCGACGAAATGGACTTCTTTATCCGGCTTCTTTACCTCTCTCATCATCGGGACGACCACCCTGGCTTATACCTTTGAAAACGTCAGTATCGTCATGGCCATGCTTCTGATGCGGGGCGGAGTGCTGATCATCGGCCCGATCGTCGATGCCAGCACGAAGCGGACGGTCCGCTGGTTCTCCTGGGCCGGGTTTGCCGGCGCTTGGCTTGCGCTCCTGCTCGGTGTCCTGGACGCGAAGAGCTTTCGAATTCCCCTGTTATTGGGGCTGGTCATTCTGACCTACATTTTCAGCTATTTCATGCGTTTCCAGTTCATGAGCCGGAACGCCAAATCGGACAAAAAGGATGTGAATCTCCGCTATTTTGTCGAAGAAACCATGGTTTCGACACCCATGCTGGTTATCATTCTAGGGATCTTCGCCCTCTTGAAGGGGAAGATCGGAGCCGATGTCCGGATGGGATGGACCATGCACTGGAATCAGCCCTATCTCTGGGCGCTGTTCCTGATCGGGGCGATGTCCCAGGGGACCGGCTTTTTCGGCACATTGGTCTTTCTGGACAAAAATGAAAACACCTACTGTATCCCGGTCAACCGGGCGTCCAGCGTCCTCGCGGGCGTGATCGCATCCTTGGTCTTGGCGATGTTCCCGAGACAGCGGCCGCCGGCGACGCCGGAGTTCATCGGCGCCAGCCTCATGATTGTCGCCATCATATTCTTGAGCATCCCTCCTCTTCTTCAGGCGAAGAAAAAGGCGGGACAAGCGGTTTAGCATCAAGAACTCAGGTGTTCGCGAGGCCGTGCTTTTGCTTGACAAGACTTTGAAAGTTCCCTAAAATCATGACCCAGTTTTACCAAGATAGGGCGACACATATGCAAATCAAAGTGAACGGACGGACGATCGAGATCTTCGCGGGAGCCAGGGTGGGGGACGTCCTGCGCAAATTCTCCCGCGCCGAATGGACGCTGGTGCGGAAGCGCGAAAGGATCATCAGCGACCCGTACGGCCACGAGGTCGGCCTGGACGGCGAGCTGAACGGCGGAGAGGAATTGGTCACCAGAGCCCGCGCCAAGGCGGAGCCCCGCTCATGAGACGTGCCCTTTCCGCCAACCCGGGGCTGCGCCTGCTTTTGTGTGCGCTGCTCGCCGTTCTCGTCCGGCCGTCCTGCGCCAGCGTGGCGCCCGCCCCGGCCGGGACGCGCATCGTCATCTTTCACTCCAACGACGTCCACAGCAAGATAGACAATTTCGCCAAGGTGGCGGCCATCATCGACGCGGAGAGGAAAAGCGGTGCCGATGTCTTTTTCTTCTCCGCCGGCGACAACTTCGCCGGCGATCCGGTTATCGACCAGGCTGATCCGCCCGGCGGACCGATGATGGAGCTGCTCGACCGCCTCGGCCTCGACGTTCTGTGCCTCGGAAACCACGAGTTCGATTACGGATTAGAGATCCTGCGCAAGTTCCCGGCCCGTATTCCGATGGTCTCGGCCAACATCGAAGCGCCGCCGGACACCCTTCCCGCACTCCGGCCTTGGGTAACGCTGAACACCAAGGCCGGGATCAAGATCGTCGTATTCGGGCTGATCCAGATCGAGCCCGGTAACGGCCTGCCCTCGACGCATCCCGAAAAGATCAGGGGGCTACGTTTCAGCGAACCGCTGGCCAAGGCCCTGGAAATGAAAGAGCTGCGCTCCGCCGGCCAGGTCATGATCGGCCTGACGCACATCGGCCATGAACAGGATCTCCTCCTGGCCAAGCAGATGCCGGAGCTCGACGTGATCATCGGCGGCCACTCCCATACCCGCGTCGATCCCGCGGAAAGCGTCAACGGCGTGCTGGTCGCCCAGGCCGGGGGCGACAACGCATTCTTGGGCCGGATCGATCTGCTGATCGAGAACGGCCGGGTAGTCGAGAAGAAGGGCCGATTGATCGACCTCAGCCAGGTCCGGGACGAGGACGAGACGATCAAGGCCATGATCGCCAAATTCCATCAGAATCCGGCGCTGGCCCGCGTCATCGCCAAGGCCCCGCTGGAGATCAGTGGCAAGCATGCCCTGGGCAGTCTGATGACCGACGCCATCCGCCAGGTCCACGGCCTGGACATCGCCTTCCATAACAACGGCGGGATCCGCCTCAACCGTTTGCCGCAGACCATCACCCTCCATGACGTGTACACCCTGGATCCGTTCGGCAACCAGATCGTCGAAATCGTCATGACCCCGGCCGAGATCCGCAGCCTGATCAAGAACTCATGGGAAAGGAAGAACGATATCGATCTGCAGGTCTCGGGGATGACCTATACCGTCCGCACGGATGGCGCCTACCAGATCAGGGACATCCGGCTGAACAATCCGGACGGATCCCCGCTGGCCGAGGACAGGACATACAAGGTCGGGCTTTCCAGCTTCATCGCCAGCTCCTACAGCTTTTCCCACCGGGACCCCGGCCGGTCGCTGTACACCACCACCGCCGACGATCTGATCCGTTACCTGGAAAGCGGCATCGACCTGGGCATGTACCGCGATGTCCGGCGGGCTTTTTCGGAAAAACCGCCCGAAGCGCCCCGGAACTGAACGGGACAGGAGATCCTAGATGGCCCAGCTCTATTTCCGCTACTCAACGATGAACGCCGGAAAATCCACCGAGATCCTCAAGATCGCCCACAACTACGAGGAGCAGAACAAGCATGTCCTGCTTTTCACCCCGGCCATCGACGACCGCTATGGTCGCGGCCAGATCACTTCGCGCATGGGCCTTCGTCGCGATGCCCTGATCATCGATAGCGGCACCGACATGCTGCGCCTGGCCCGGGAGGCCAAGCCCGATTGCGTGCTGGTCGATGAGGGGCAGTTCTTGACCCGCGAGCAGGTGGTCATCCTGACCCGCATCGTCGACCAGCTGAACATCCCGGTCATCGTCTACGGCCTGAAGAACGATTACCGTAACCGTCTCTTCAGCGGCAGCGAAGCGCTCCTCCTCCTCGCCGACAAGATCGAGGAAGTGAAAGCCGTCTGCTGGTACTGCCCCAAGAAGGCGACCATGCTGCTCAAGTTCAAGGACGGCCAGCCGGTGGGCGATGGTCCGCAGATCGAGATCGGCGGCAACGACAAGTACATTTCGGTCTGCCGCAGGTGCTACGGGCAAAAATTGAAGATCAAGTAGGGCTCGCGGCGCTCCCCGATCGGCGAGGAGCGCAGGGAAAGACCGCCTTTGACTATCGTTCAACCCTGTGGTAATTGTTCTAGGAGATGGTGAAAACCGACATCAACCGAGTATTCCTGATCGTCCTGGATTCCGTGGGCGTAGGCAGCCTGCCCGATGCCGCCGCCTTCGGCGATGACGGGGCCAACACCCTAGGCCACATCGCCGAGCGCCGCGGCGAATTGAACTTGCCCCATCTCGCGAAGCTCGGGTTGGGGAACATCCTCCCCATCCTAGGGGTGGCCCCCGCCGCTGCTCCGCTGGCCTCCTGGGGGCGCATGGCCGAAATGGCCCGCGGCAAGGACACCCTGGCCGGCCACTGGGAACTGATGGGCCTCGTTCTGGAACAGCCGTTTTCTCTTTTCCCCCGGGGTTTTCCGGCCGGCCTGCTCGCCGAGTTCAAGAGCCGGACCGGGGCGGCCGGCATCTTGGGCAACAAAGCCGCTTCGGGCACGGAGATCATCGCCGAACTCGGGGCGGAACATGTGCGCAGCGGTTTCCCCATCGTCTACACCTCGGCCGACAGCGTGTTCCAGATCGCCGCCCACGAAGACATCATCCCGCTGCCCGAGCTGTACGAGATGTGCCTGCGGGCCAGAACGCTCTGCGACGATTGGCGGATCGGCCGGGTCATCGCCCGGCCGTTCATCGGCCGTCCAGGAAATTTCAGCCGCACGGCCAACCGCCGCGATTTTTCCATGCGGCCTCCCGGAGAAACGGTGTTGGATATCCTGCTGAAGAACGGATTGGCCGTGATCGCCATCGGCAAGATCGAAAATATCTTCGCCGGACAGGGCATCGGCCGATCCCGGCCCAGCCACGACAATTTCGAAGGCATGCTCCTGCTGCGCGAAGAACTGGCGAGCGCAGAGCGAGGATTGGTCTTTGCCAACTTGGTCGATTTCGACATGCTCTACGGCCACCGCAACGACATCGAGGGCTACGCGGCGGCCCTGGAAGCGTTCGATCGCGAACTGGATTCCCTGCTGCCCGGACTCGGACCCGGGGACATGCTGGTTGTCACGGCCGACCATGGCTGCGATCCCGCCCATCCCGGCACCGACCACACGCGGGAATTCGTTCCGCTCCTGGTGTACGGCCCGGGCCTGCCGGCGCGGGATCTCGGCGTCCGGCTCACCTTTGCCGATGTCGGCGCGTCCATCCTGGATGTGTTCGGATTGAGGCATGAATGTCCCGGGCAAAGCTTTATGGCTGAAATTCACTCAACCCGGACCTGAGGAGGCATCATGAGTCTTTATGAGCGCATCATGGAGGCGGTCCATTTCATAAAGAAGAATGATCCGCGGGTTCCGCAGGTCGGGGTGGTTCTAGGCTCGGGGTTGGGCGAATTCGCCGATTCGGTCGCCGAGCCAAGCCCCGTCGCCTATGCCGACATCCCCCATTTCAAGAGCGTGAGTGTCGCCGGTCACGCCGGCCGCCTGGTGATGGGCAGGATCGGCCCGGTCTCTGTCGTCGTCCTGCAGGGGCGCATCCACTACTACGAAGGGCATGATATCGGCGACGTGGTCTTCCCGGTACGCGTTTTGGCCGCGCTGGGCATTCGAAGCCTTCTCCTGACCAACGCCGCCGGGGGCATCAATCCCGAATGGCGGCCCGGGGACCTGATGGTCATCCGCGACCACATCAACCTGATGGGGCTCAACCCGCTGCGCGGCGCCAACGACGAGCGCCTGGGCCCGCGCTTCCCCGACATGAGCGCCGTCTACGACCCGTCCTTCCAGGATATCATCGCCGCCGCCTTGGGGGAGATCGGTCGCCCCGCGCGCCGCGGGGTCTACCTGGCCCTGAGCGGGCCCTCGTACGAGACTCCGGCCGAGATCCGCATGCTGGCCGCCTTGGGCGCCGACGCCGTGGGCATGTCCACCGTGCCCGAGGCCATCTCGGCCCGCCACATGGGGCTGCGCGTGGCCGGCATCTCCTGCATTACCAACCTGGCCGCCGGCATCTCGGCGCAACCGCTCAGTCACCAGAAGGTGACCGAAACGGCCGAGAGGGTGAAGAACGACTTCATCCGCCTGCTGAACCGGGTCATCCCGCGAATGGTCTGAACAAGCGAATCCCTTTTCTCCCGATTTCCTCTCGGATAAGGACTTATTCCCTTTGGGTAGGAAAAAAAAGCCCCCCTGGCCTTGCGGCCAGAG
>Ga0209253_10002562_pt1 | contig 16100 bp, 16 predicted proteins | sample FrelakmetBRP12BR_FD_187145 | JGI IMG/M metagenome (GOLD analysis project Ga0209253, IMG submission 187145) | Freshwater lake sediment microbial communities from the University of Notre Dame, USA, for methane emissions studies - BRP12 BR (SPAdes)... | ecosystem: Environmental > Aquatic >...
ACCCATCATAATTGCACCTGCGATATATAATAATGCGTGTTCCATTTTATTTCCTAAGCTCCTATGAAAAAACCAATTAAAAACTAAACAACTAAAAAAATTAATGATGCTCTTGATGTGCCATATCCAAATAAACAATGGTTAGCGTCATAAAAATAAACGCTTGCAAAGTAATGATCAGAATATGGAAAATTGCCCAGCCAAGCGAGAGAAAAATTTGTGACCCAAAAAGAGTAACGCTGGCAACAGTAAAGCCAGCCCAGGTACTACCCATAATTGCTATCAAGATAAATATCATTTCACCCGCGTACATGTTGCCAAACAAACGCAAAGCTAACGATACTGGTTTAGCGATAAGGTTAACGCCTTCAAGGATTAAATTGATTGGCACAAATAAGGCCTGAACAATTGGATTTTTACTTTGGAACGGCATCATAGAAAGCTCGGCCGCAAAACCGCCCAAACCTTTTTTCTTGAGACTGTAGTAAATAACCAAAAAAAACACTACAAAAGACATACCGAATGTGGCATTTGGATCAGTTGAAGGCACTACTTTAAAGTGGCCAAACCCTAGCCATTCTGCGACTTTAGGTAAAAAATCAATTGGAATTAAATCCATGAAATTCATCAGGAATATCCAGGCAAAAATGGTTAAAGCTAATGGTGCTACCAAGGTATTTTTGCCAGAAAATGAGCCTTTAACACTTCCATCGATAAAATCCACTACCCATTCTACGAAGTTTTGAATACCAACCGGGATGCCAGAAGATGCACGCTTAGCAACACCACGAAACACCCACAAAAACAGCAAACCCAAAATAAGTGACATAAAAAAAGTGTCAACATTCAATGCCCAGAATCCCATTTCTTTGGCTTCTTCCGCTGTATGCGCACAGTGCACATGCCCATCTTTAATGGCGCAGGTAAGATTTTGTAAATGATGCTTAATATATTCTGATGAGGTGATTGTTTCAGTATTCATTTTTATGCTTTAAAATTAATCATGCACTGTTACTTTTTGTTAACACACTAGCCACTACATACACAAACTGGCAACTTATGAACCCTAAAAAAATTGCCATCGGTGCCAAATGCAGCTTTACTAAGCCAAAAAAAATCAAGCCTATTACAATAAAAAACCGTTCCAGAACTGAACGGTACATAATTCTTAATTGTCTAGCCGCCTCAACATGCTTTATTTTTTTATAAGCATACCAGCTGGTTAGCAACACATTTACTAAACCGCAAAAGCCGCCCCAGGCTAATGCAGATATCCAGCCAGCTTTATTTACAAAATAAAGCACAAACACTAAAACAACGAGTACAGCAATTTGCCATACTACTACCTGCATTGCATTTAAGCCTTGATTTATATTGCTGCGCAAGTAAAGCCTCGAATCATAACAATAGATTACTTAGTTGTCAAACAACAGGTCGCCTAAAAGTTAGCAGGTTAATTTTCAAACTTGACACCCATGCGCTTGAATACGTGATCCAACTCATCCAAATTCTGATACTGAATAACTAGCTTGCCTTTACCGTTTTCCTGATGCTGTATATACACGTTCATTCCTAGCTGCTCCGAAATGGTTTCTTGAAGCCGCTGTAAATCCTTGTTGCTTGTTTTTACTGTTTTATTTTTCGTCGATTGATTTTGCTGCGTCAATTGTTGTACAAACTTTTCAACTTCACGAACTGATAGGTTTTGCTGCACTATTTTATTAGCCAGCATAATCTGCTGTGCCGCATCCAAACCAATCAGCGCACGCGCATGACCCATATCCAGCTTGGATTGCATAAGCAAATCTTGCACCGGTATACTCAAACTAAGCAATCGCAATAAATTAGAAACCGCCGTACGCGAGCGTCCAACCGACTCTGCGGCCATTTCATGCGTCATGGCAAACTCATCGATTAGACGTTTAATGCCTTGCGCTTCCTCTAATGGGTTTAGATTTTCACGCTGGATATTTTCAATAAGCGCCATGGCCAGCGCCGATTCATCTGCAATTTCGCGGACCATGACCGGTACCTGCTCCAAACCTGCGATTTGGCTAGCCCGCCAGCGGCGCTCGCCAGCAATAATCTCAAATTTTTCCGGCGAAATTTCCCTGACCAAAATTGGCTGCATGATGCCTTGCAATCTAATCGAATCAGCCAAGGTTTGTAATGCAGCATCGTCCATATAGGAGCGCGGTTGATACTTGCCAGGCTGCAACTGCACCACATTCAACATGCGTAACGCATCAGCACCACTTGCCTCTTCAATATCGTTAGCCAATAAAGCATCTAAGCCGCGCCCTAAGCCTTTTGGTTTAACCATTGTGAACACCTTTATCTACATTATTATTTTTAACTTGTTGATTTTTAAATATTATTTCTTTCGCCAACTCTAAATACGCTGTAGCACCTTTAGATGTTTTATCGTAAACCAGAACTGGCAAACCATAACTTGGCGCTTCTGCCAAACGAATATTGCGAGGAATGACTGTGTTATACACTTTATCTCCGAAATGGCTGACCAACTGTGCCGAAACTTGTTGCGCCAGCATGTTGCGGGCATCAAACATCGTGCGCAGTAAACCTTCGATTTCTAAGGTCGCATTTAAATTCGTCCGTACCTTCTTAATGGTGTTAACTAGGTCGGATAAGCCTTCCAAGGCGTAATATTCGCATTGCATCGGGATCATCACGCTATTAGCGGCTGTAAGCGCGTTTACCGTGACTAAATTGAGGGCAGGAGGGCAATCTAACAATATATAGTCATATTCACCATCTAGTTTTGCAATCGCCTGTTTTAGGCGGGCCTCGCGCGCAAACTCGTTCACCAGTTCAACCTCGGCACCAGCCAACTCTCGATTAGAGGGCGCGATGTGATAACCTCCTTTTTCGCTGGTCACAATTACTTCGTTCAAAGACTTTTTACCGATCAGCACATCGTAAATACTATGCTTTAAATGCGCCTTATCAACGCCGCTACCAGTACTGGCATTGCCTTGCGGATCTAAATCCACCAGCAAAACTTTTTTATAGTTAGCAGCCAAACTCGCAGCTAAGTTCACACACGTAGTAGTTTTGCCCACGCCGCCTTTTTGATTGGTAATCGCTAATATTTTCATCAATTATTCTCTATAACAACTAAGTGCCGTTCCGCTTTTAAACCTGCAACTTTAAGCGGAATAATTTCTATTGGTTTTTCGGTTAATCCTTTAAGTTCATCAAGTGGCGCGTGGCCTTTCATCGCTAACCACTGACCATTTTCTTTTATCAGATGCTTTGTTAGCCCAACAAACTGGCCGATTTCAGAAAAGGCACGCGAAATAATTGCATCAAACTTTTCAGCAGGTTGATAAGCTTCTACCCGAGCATGCACCACTTCCAAGTTTTCCAGACCCAGCTCACCTTTTACTTGGCGCATAAAAATCACTTTCTTCTGCACTGCATCAATCGTCGTTACCTTCAGTTGCGGCAAACAGATCGCCAATACAATACCCGGCAATCCGCCGCCACTTCCTACATCAAGCAGGCTTTTAACATTAACATAGGGCAACACACTCAAACTATCAAGCAAATGCAATGTCACCATTTCTAGCGGTTCACGCACTGCTGTTATGTTATATACCTTGTTCCACTTTTGCAGCAACCCGATATAACTTAACAACTTCTGCTGAGCACCCAAGGATACACCCAAACCCATTTCCGCGATACCCGCAGCCAGTAACTCTGCTTGCGTCATGCCGCTTCTATATTGGCCTGATTAGATTGTTTTTTATGCTTGCGCTTTAAATACACCAGCAACAATGAGATTGTTGCCGGGGTAATGCCCGAAATCCGGCCAGCCTGACCAATCGTTTCCGGCATGTGCGCCAAGAGCTTCTGGCGTGCCTCTATACTCAAGCCGTGCACACGTGCGTAATCCATCTCTGCGCCCAATCTGATATTCTCGCTCCCTTTTTGTTTGGCAATTTCGTCTTTTTGGCGGTCAATATAGCCTTGATATTTAGCAGCTATTTCAACTTGTTCTTTCACTTCATCTGCCAAACTCTCAGCTACCGGCATCAAACTTAATAGCCCCTCATAACTCACCTCAGGACGGCGCAGCAATTCAAACAAACTATATTCATGCTCCAGCTCTTTACCTAGTATATTTAATTGTGTTTCACGTGAAACATTGTTAGGCTGCACATATGTACGCTTTAATCTTTCCTGCTCACGCATTACAGCCTCTTGCTTTCGGCTAAATGCCTCCCAGCGCACATCATCCACCAAGCCCAATTCGCGACCCTTCGCGGTTAATCGCATATCGGCATTATCTTCGCGCAGCTGCAATCGATATTCTGCTCGGCTAGTGAACATGCGATAAGGCTCAGTAACGCCACTTGTGATCAGATCATCCACCAACACTCCCAAATAGGCCTCATCACGCGACGGGCACCAGCTTTCCTTTTCTTGCGCATACAAGGCTGCATTTGCGCCAGCCAACAACCCTTGCGCCGCCGCCTCTTCATAACCCGTAGTACCGTTGATTTGTCCGGCGAAAAACAAGCCCTTTACAGCCTTCGTTTCTAGGCTAGCCTTTAATCCGCGTGGATCATAGTAATCATATTCAATCGCGTATCCTGGGCGAAGTATATGTGCATTCTCCAACCCCTTCATCGAGCGCACCAGCGCTAGTTGAATGTCAAATGGTAAGCTGGTTGAAATACCGTTAGGGTAAATCTCATTCGTATTAAGGCCTTCCGGCTCTAAAAAAACCTGATGGCTTTCTTTATCTGCAAAACGGTGAATCTTATCTTCTACACTCGGGCAATAACGGGGCCCAACACCCTCAATCACGCCTGTGTACATCGGTGAGCGATCTAAACCGCTGCGAATAATTTCATGTGTACGTTCGTTGGTATACGTAATCCAGCATGGGAGTTGAGCAGGATGATGAGCCGCACTACCCAAAAAAGAAAACACAGGCACAGGACTGTCACCTGGCTGCTCCGTCATCACCGAATAATCAATTGTGCGGCCATCTATACGTGGCGGTGTACCTGTTTTTAAGCGACCAACGGGCAAACCCAACTCGCGCAATCGCGCGGCCAGCGAGATTGAGGACGGGTCTCCGGCGCGGCCCGCACTGTAGTTTTGCAAACCCACATGCACCAAACCACCCAAGAAAGTACCCGCAGTGAGCACAACCGACTTCGCCCTAAACTGCAACCCGATTTGTGTAACAACCCCAACAACACGCACACCCTCAAGAATAATATCATCCACAGCCTGTTGAAACAGCCATAGGTTCGGTTGATTCTCTAAGCGCTTTCTAATAGCGGCCTTGTATAAGACGCGGTCAGCCTGAGCACGTGTTGCGCGTACCGCCGGGCCTTTACTGGAATTTAAAATGCGAAACTGAATGCCGCCTTCGTCTGTTGCGGCTGCCATTGCACCACCCAGCGCATCCACCTCTTTAACCAAATGCCCCTTGCCGATACCGCCAATACTAGGGTTGCAAGACATTTGCCCCAAAGTTTCGATATTGTGTGAAAGCAACAAAGTTTTTTGCCCCATTCTGGCGCTAGCAAGCGCTGCTTCGGTGCCCGCATGCCCGCCGCCTACCACAATCACATCAAAAATGTCAGGAAATTTCATGGTTATTAATCATATTTCGAAGAAGTAGATTTTACTGTAAACCTATCCTTAAGTCATGTAAAAGCATGTTTTTACTGATATTTTGCATTTGTTTCACGTGAAACTACATATCGTTTACGCTTTTGACATAATTGCTTAACAAAATTGGCATATAATTCGCTTGACTAATATCAAAGCGGTTTAGAATTAATTGCGTTAAAATATAATACAATGCAATTCTTTTATTAACTTTAAACATGGAGTATAGAATGAAGAAATTAAATATTGTTATAGCAATGGCGTTAGGCTTAAGCGCAATCTCTGCACAAGCAGATGTCGCCAATGCCGAGATGTTGGCGCAAAAATACGCTACGATTGCTAAAATAGTGAACACTGGATACGAAGGCCCTTCTGCGATTGCTGGTAAAATATTTTTTAACCGCAAAATCAAAGGTGCCCACGATAAAGAAGTTGCTTGCGCCTCTTGCCATACTGCCAACCCAGCAGATGAAGGCAAACACATCGTAACTGGCAAAGCAATTCGCCCGCTATCACCTGCAGTCAACAGCAAACGCTTTAATGACCGAGATAAAGTAGAAGATAAATTCACTGAGCACTGCAAAGATGTTGTTGGTACCGATTGTTTGCCTGAAGAGAAAGCCAACTTTATTGCTTATTTATTGACAGAAAAAACACCTTCAGCAAAAAAATAAGCGCTAGTATCAATACATGCAATATGTTTGGGATCCCTTTGTAAGAGTTTTTCACTGGGCGTTGGTAGCTGCTTTTGTTGTGGCGTTCTACACACACGCGTCCGAGTGGGATCGTCTTACGCATGTCTGGGCAGGCTACGCAGCAGGCTGCTTGCTGCTTGCCCGTATTATTTGGGGCTTAACAAAGACGGGCTATGCCTGCTTTTGTTCTTTTCCCTTTGATCCCAAACATGCAATCCGGCACATTTATCATGTGCTAAAAGGTAATGCAAAGCGTTATATTGGACACAATCCGGCTGGATCTTTGGTCATTTACGCCATGCTAGCCACAGGGCTCACCGCTGTAGGCTCCGGTTGGCTGGTATACAATGAAGGCTGGCTTATAGACCAGCCCGACCTTTTACAGGCTCTACACAAATATTCAACATGGGGCTGGTTAGCTCTAGTTATCATGCATGTGGTAGGCGTGGTGACGGAAAGTATTTTACATAAAGACAATTTGATTTTAGCCATGATTACTGGCTGCAAGCGCGTAACCAGAAAAGGTGAAAAGCAAGCCAGGCAAAACATCGCCTAAGAAAACAAATCCAAAATATCAAACATGTTTCACGTGAAACACTAATTAAAATAATTTACATATCCTGGCTCTTGACGAATCTCACATTGCGCGCCTATAGTATCACTAGCGACTAATGGCGCTTTCACCTACCCAAAATGAGGAGAATGGTATGGCAGGTAAATTTGAAGTAAAAACAGCAAAAAGCGGACAAACGCACTTCAATCTTTTGGCAGGTAATGGCCAAATTATTTTGCAATCCGAAATGTATGAAACCAAGGCCAGCGCATTAAATGGTATCGAATCAATCAAAAAAAATGCAGGCATGGAAGAGCGTTATGAACGTTTGGTATCAAAATCCGGCAAACCTTACTTTGTGATTAAAGCAGGTAATCATCAAGTGATTGGCCAAAGCCAGCAATATGAATCGGAAGCTGGGCGCGACAATGGTATTGAATCTGTGAAGAAAAATGCGCCAGATGCTGAAGTGGTAGATTTGTCTGCTTAATTAAATTTTCTCATTAAAAAAGGCGCATTGATGCGCCTTTTTTATTTGCTTTACATTCAAGGTTACTTACCAATGCAAAATTTAGAAAATATCTCGCCCAGCAAATCATCTGGTGTAAATTCACCGGTAATACTACTTAACGCATCTTGTGCCAAACTCAGTTCTTCTGCGATTAATTCTGCCTGGCTGATATTGTTGTATGCTAATTGCAAATGTTCATCCACTTGCTTTAACGCTTCTAAATGTCGTGCACGTGCCATAAAAACACCTTCTGCATTTTGCTGGTAGCCCGCAATATTCAATAAATGTTGTTTTAGCCGGTCAATACCGTCGCCCGTTTTCGCGGAAAGATAAATATGCGTTTCACCGGCTTTTTCTACAATTTTGGCCGTTTCATTCGTGGCATCTATTTTATTATGTACCCATATTTTAGTAATTTCTTGCGGCAAGCGCGTTAAAATCGATTTTTCTGTATCGCCAATACCATGAGCTGCATCTATCAATAATAATGCGACCTGTGCGTTTTCTAGGGCTTGATATGTTCGGGTAATGCCGATTTTTTCTACTTCGTCTTTTGTATCACGCAAACCTGCCGTATCTACAATATGCAAAGGCACGCCATTGATTTGTATAGAACTTTTTATTGCATCCCTAGTTGTTCCAGCAATCGGGGTCACAATTGCAACTTCTTCCCCACTCAACCGATTCATCAAGCTAGATTTTCCAACATTGGGCTGACCCACCAACACGATTTGCATGCCTTCGCGCAATAAACTACCTTGTTTAGCTTTTACAAATACTGAATTCAGCTCGAATTTTATTGACTCTAATTTTTCAGCGACTTTGCCTTGCGAAATGAAATCAATCTCTTCTTCCGGAAAGTCTAAACAAGCTTCAACGTAAATACGCAAATTAATCAGCTTGGCTAATACCTGATTAATGTTATTTGAAAACTCCCCCGATAAAGAGCGGACCGCACTTCGTGCAGCCTCTATAGTTGAAGCATTAATCACATCAGCCACAGCCTCAGCCTGGGCCAAATCAATTTTATCGTTTAAATAAGCACGTCGTGTAAACTCCCCAGGCTCTGCTTGGCGTGCTCCTAGCTCTATACAGCGTGCCAACAAGATTTGCATAAGCGCCGTACCGCCATGCGCTTGCAACTCAAGTACATCCTCTCCCGTGTATGAGTTTGGGCTTTGATAATAAATCGCGATGCCGCGATCTATTAATTGATGATTCGTATCGTAGAAAGGTAAATATGTCGCATAACGTGGGGCAGGGCAGTGATCCAGTATTTGAATTGCAATGCCCCGACTTTGAGGTCCAGAAACACGCACCACTCCTATGCCGCCCGCTCCACAGGCTGTAGCTATCGCGGCAATGGTATCTAACTTATTTTTTTGCATTACCTTTTTTAGCTAATGCTGCAGCGTGGATAACTCTGTTCACATACCATTGCTGCCAGATTGATAAGATATTGTTTACCAACCAATATAACACCAATCCTGCAGGGAAAAAGAAGAAAAATACACTGAATACGACCGGCATTATTTTCATGATTTTTGCCTGCATTGGATCAGTGGGCGCTGGGTTCAAATAGGTTTGGATAATCATTGTCGCGCCCATTAAAATTGGTAGCACATACCATGGGTCAATAGCTGACAAATCCTGTATCCAACCAAAAAACGGAGCGTGGCGCAACTCCACAGAACCTAACAACACCCAATAAAGTGCAATAAAAACAGGGATTTGTACTAGAATTGGCAAGCAACCTCCCATTGGGTTAATTTTTTCTGTGCGATAAAGCTCCATCATAGCCTGTTGCATTTTTTGCTTATCGTCACCGAATTTTTCTTTCATCGCCTGCAGACGCGGTGCCAATTCTCGCATTTGTGCCATCGATTTATAACTTGCTGCAGAAAGTGGGAAAAATAACGCTTTAATGAGAACCGTTAATAAAATGATCGCCACTCCCCAGTTTTGCACCAAAGTGTGAATTTTTGAAAGCACCCAGAATAGAGGCTTCGCAACGACTGTAAGCCAACCATAATCTACTGCATATTCTAATCCTGGAGCAGCTGCAGCTAAGTCTTTTTCTGTCTGTGGTCCCGCAAATAATTTTGCATTTATTTCCGTTTTTGTTCCTGCGGCAATGTTTGCGTTTGGCGTAACAACTCCAAGTGCAAAAATGTGTTCTGATAATTGTTTGGTATAAAACTCCCGCGTTACACCAGCTTTTGGAATCCAGGCACTCGCAAAATAGTGCTCAACCAATCCAATCCAGCCATCTTTAGTGGTTTTTGAAAGATTATTTTCCTCCATATCGCCGAAATTAATTTTCGTAAATTTATCAGCCTCAGTAAAATATGCCCCGCCTGTAAATGTTGGCATCATCGCTGAACCTTGCTTAGATTGATTATCATGTACTATTTGATAATAAACAGATGGCGTGATAACTGCTGTACTACCATTATGGATATAGTAAGTTACGTCAATCACGTAGCTACCACGGTGAAATGTATAAACCTTATCAACGCTAATCCCATTGCCAGCCCAAGACAGGCGCACTTCTTGACTTGCTGCACCAGCAGCCAATGTATAACTGCTGGCCGCGCTGGTAAACAACGATTTATGATTTGGTAAATCACCGCCTATTAAACCCGTTTGCGCCACGTACAGCATTGGCTTTTGTGCGTCATCCATTAACACAAAAGTGTCTTCTTTGGCCTCCGTTGCGCGATGCTTGTTAAGTGCTAAATGACGTAAATCTCCGCCAACCGTATCAATTTCGGCTTGGAATAAATCAGTGGTGACTTTGATGCGCTGGCCTTGCTCAAGCCTAAAACCATCCCCACTTGCCACATTGTTAACTGTAGTGGCATCAGTTTTTACGGTAGCTGCGGGTACTGGCGAATTTGCCTCTTGTACCACTTCATGCTGGCCAGATACTACTGGGTTATTTTTTTGTTGCCATGAATCCCACAGCATCAAGATAGAAAATGAAAAAATAACAAATAAAATTAAACGGCGTGTATCCATAGATTCTTTATAAACAGTAAGTTATATTAATTTTTGTAAAACTCTGGCACAAACATTATGGTACAGGATCATGGCCACCAGCATGCCAGGGATGACAATGTGATAATCGCTTTATTGTAAGCAAAAAACCTTTAAAAGCACCATGTTTTTTTATGCTTTCAATTGCATATTCTGAACAGGTTGGGGTAAATCGACACTGTTGACCAAAAAAAGGACTTAACGCAATTTGATACGCTTTAATGAGTACAATCAAAATACGTGACATTTTCTACATCCCTCAACTAGAAATTGAATCGTTTTTGTTTGTCGATAATTTTGTAACTAGTTTTTGCATTAAATATTCAAATTCTTGTTTTATCGCAATAAACTCTGGCTTTTCAAAAGCTTTCTGCACTTGGATAACAAGATCAACAACTGGTAAACGGTGCTGGTTTAATCTAAACAACTCCCTTAACACTCGTCGCATATAATTGCGCTGTACTGCAAGTTTCGCCGTTTTTTTACTCACTATCAAACCCAGGCGTACGGTGTTGGCTTCATTTGAACAATAACGCATTACTAAATGTTTTTCTGCGATGCGTTTGCGCAAATTAAAAACGGATGAAAAATCATCCGTTTTTACAATCTTGGCTTGTTTAGTAAATCTAAACGATGCCAATTGATAATCTTTTTAGGTTAAAACTTTGACTATTGTCAAAACTAGATAATAGTCAATCTAAGTATTAAAGACCTAAACGCGTGCGACCCTTAGCGCGGCGTGCGGCAATCACAGCACGACCACCTTTGGTTTTCATGCGAACTAAAAAGCCATGCGTACGTGCGCGGCGAGTTTTAGAAGGTTGATAAGTACGTTTCATTGAAATCTCCAACTAGCAAATGCTACAAAGCCGTACATTAAACCCGATAAACCCCTATTTTGTCAATCTATATTTAGTTTAATAAATATGTAATTGCCTGTGGATAAGTCCAATTAAACCAGCTAGAATAGCTGGATAAATTATATGTGTTTAAACTAATTTTGTTTGTGCTTGTTTAATAAAATAATATAATAAAATCATTAACTTAACAACTGCAAGAGGTTTCGGGCAACCGATGGAAAATTTTTGGTCTACCTGCCTTAATCGCTTTGAACAAGAGCTGTCTGCGCAACAATATAATACTTGGATTAAGCCCTTACAGATGGAAGTTGGGGATGGTTCTATTCGCTTACTCGCCCCTAATAAATTTGTGCAGCAGTGGGTAAAGGATCGTTTTCTAGGCAAGATCGAAACCATTGCGGCTGAGTTATTGCCGCAAAATACGGTTATTGAGTTATTGATTAATGAAAAAGCTGCTCCCAGCAAAACAATTAATGGCAACGCTAATAAAAAAACGTTTCTATTAGAAAACATCCAGGCGCCAAGCATTGTCACAACAGCTCCGCCTCCTGTTAATCGCCGCACAGGCGAACGCGCTTCCGGCTTGAATACCAGTTTCAATTTTGATAATTATGTCACCGGACGTGCCAACCAGTTAGCGCGAGCTGCTGCAATTCAGGTAGCGGACAATCCGGGTCAAGCCTATAACCCGCTATTTATTTATGGTGGTGTAGGGTTAGGTAAAACACATTTGTTGCAAGCTATAGGTAACCAATTAAGACAACATAACCCTGATGCCAATATTCGTTATCTGCATGCAGAACGCTACGTGTCTGATGTAGTTAAAGCTTATGAAAATAAAGCTTTTGATGAATTTAAGCGTCAATATCATTCGTTGGATTTATTGCTAATAGACGATATTCAATTTTTTGCTAAAAAAACTCGTACACAAGAAGAGTTTTTTTATGCCTTCAACACTTTGATTGAAGAAAAAAAACAAATTGTGATTACTTGCGACACTTATCCTAAAGAAATTATTGATGTTGATGAACGCTTGCGTACACGCTTTAGCTGGGGTTTAACCGTTGCCGTAGAACCGCCGGAACTAGAAATGCGCGTGGCCATTTTGCTTAAAAAAGCCGAAGAATCCAAAATCAACTTGCATGAAGATGTAGCTTTTTTTGTCGCTAAGCAAATTCGCTCCAGTGTACGCGAGCTGGAAGGTGCATTAAATCGTATTATAGCCATGGCCAACTTTACCGGACATGCCATAGATATCCACCTAGCGAAAGATGCACTGCGCGATTTAATCGCGGTTCGCGGTCGTCAAATTACTATCGAAAATATTCAGAAAACTGTCGCAGATTATTACAAAATCAAGGTGAGCGAAATGCACAGTAAAAAACGTTCGCGCAACTTTGCGCGTCCTCGTCAAATCGCGATGAGTCTGGCACGAGAACTTACTAACCACAGCTTTCCAGAGATAGGCGAAGCTTTTGGCAGCCGTCACCATACAACCGTGATGCATGCATGTGAAGAAATAGAGCAATTACGTTTAAATGATCAAGCAATTGCGAGAGATATCGGATTTTTGACTCAAGTAATAAGGGATTAGGCCATAAAAAAATATTGTGATTAAAGTAGAAACAACTTGTGGATTAAATATGATTAAAGCATTAAGTTTTAATTAACTGTATTTTTGTGCACATTTAATCCGCAACTTAAAAGTTTATTTTTAACAAGTAAATAATTATAACAACTCATTGATTTATTTATGCTTAATAAAGTTATTAACAGAAAAAGAACACATTATTATTACTATTATTTTTTAAATACATATTAAACATATAATTAAACAAAACCATTAAATACATAAAACTTAAAATATTTAAGTACATTGGGAAAACTTAACCATGCAAATAAAAATTAATCGTGAAGTCTTATTGAAACCACTTACAAGTGTCAGCAGTATTGTTGAACGTCGTCATACACTTCCAATCCTTTCAAATTTATTGTTGGAAGCAAAAAAAAATAACATACAGCTCACAGCAACTGATCTGGAGATGCAAATTTCACTGAATATTGAAAGTACGTTCAATGGAGAATTATCGACCACTATTTCTGCAAAAAAATTATTAGATATCTGTCGCTCTTTGCCGGAGGGTGTGGATATTGATATGGTTAGTAACGATAGCCGCATAACGGTAAAGGCGGGGAAAAGCCGTTTTAATTTACAGACATTGCCAGCGGCAGATTATCCGATAATGACTAAAGTAGCAGGAGAAGGAACTCTTGTTAATATTAGCCAAATTGCTTTTAAAAAATTACTTAAACAGGTTGAGTTTGCAATGGCTCAGCAAGATATTCGCTATTACCTGAATGGCTTGTTGCTGGAAGTGAATGAGAACAAGCTCAATGTAGTGGGCACAGATGGACACCGCTTAAGCTTTACTTCAACTACGCTTAACAAAAGCTATGAAAAAACCGAAGTTATCTTGCCCCGCAAAACCGTGATAGAGCTGATCAAGCTACTTAACGACAGTGAAGAAGAAGTCAGTATTGAAATTAATGCTGGCCAGGTAAACTTTACATTTGGTGAAATCCGGTTAATTTCAAAAGTCATCGACGGTAAATTTCCTGATTACAACCGTGTGATTCCGAGTGGCCACCAAAATACGTTTACTACCAATCGGTTAAGCATACTTACAGCTATGCAGCGCGCATCGATACTCTCAAATGAAAAATACCGCGGAATCCGCATGGTGTTGAGCCAAAACAATCTGAAACTCATCAGCACCAATACCGAGCAAGAAGAAGCAGAAGAAGAGCTCGAAATCGAGTATGCGAAAGATGCGCTGGATATCGGTTTTAACGTGACTTACTTAATCGATGTGCTAAACAACGTCAGTGATGAAAATATTAATTTTTCATTTGCCGACGCTAATAGTAGCTGCTTGATTACTGTACCCAATGATGAAAATTACAAATATGTAGTCATGCCGATGCGTATTTAACCTTGTTTAACAATTAACAAAACCAAAAATTATTTAAAAGAAACGAATATGGCAAAAGCACCGCAGCAAGAATATAACTCAGACAGTATCAAAATTTTAGAAGGCCTTGATGCAGTCCGCAAACGCCCGGGCATGTACATCGGCGACACAAGTGACGGTTCCGGCTTGCATCATATGGTGTTTGAGGTGCTCGATAACGCTATTGACGAGGCGCTGGCAGGACATTGTGACGATATTAAGGTCATCATCCACCCTGATAACTCAATTAGCGTCTCAGACAACGGCAGGGGCATTCCTACCGACATCAAAGATGATGATAAGCATGATCCAAAACGTTCTGCAGCCGAAATCGTGATGACCGAGCTGCACGCTGGTGGCAAGTTCGATCAAAACTCATACAAGGTTTCTGGTGGTTTGCATGGTGTGGGCGTTTCTGTGGTGAATGCGCTTTCCGATTGGTTGCGCCTTAAAATTTATCGTAATGGCCAAGTGCATCAAATGGAATTCCGTCGCGGTGTACCAGTCGCGCCGCTTGCGCTAACAGGTAAAACCGACAAAAAAGGTACCGAGGTGCATTTTTTAGCTTCGGTCGAAACGTTCGTTCTGGTCGAGTATCACTTTGAAATCCTGGCCAAGCGTATTCGCGAACTTTCGTTTCTTAATAATGGCGTCAAAATCGAGCTTATCGATCAACGTAATGGCAAATCAGAAAATTTTGCTTATTCCGGTGGAATTAAAGGTTTTGTGGAATACATGAACCGCACGAAGACAGTGTTGCATCCTAAAGTTTTCTACGCCATTGGCGAAAAAGACGGCATGACGGTTGAAGTGGCTATGCAGTGGAACGATAGTTATTCAGAAACGGTGCAATGTTTTACCAATAACATTCCGCAGCGCGATGGCGGCACACACTTAACCGGCCTGCGTACTGCCATGACACGCACGCTGAACCAATATATCGAACAAAGCGAGCTGGCGAAAAAAGCCAAAGTGGAAACCACGGGCGACGACATGCGCGAAGGCATTACCTGCGTGCTTTCGGTAAAAGTGCCGGACCCTAAATTCTCATCACAAACCAAAGACAAATTGGTTTCATCTGAGGTGCAACCAGTGGTTTCAGAAGTGGTTTCACAAAAATTAGCCGACTTTTTGGCCGAGAATCCGGCCGATGCAAAAATCATCTGCGGCAAAATTGTGGATGCTGCACGTGCGCGCGAAGCAGCGCGTAAAGCGCGCGAAATCACCCGCCGCAAAGGCGTGATGGATACGCTGGGTTTACCCGGCAAACTGGCAGATTGCCAAGAAAAAGACCCGGCATTATGCGAGCTTTACCTGGTCGAGGGTGACTCTGCAGGCGGCTCTGCCAAGCAGGGGCGCGATCGTAAAAACCAGGCCATTTTGCCGCTAAAAGGTAAAATTTTAAACGTAGAAAAAGCGCGTTTCGATAAATTATTGGGCAGCCAGGAAATCGCTACACTGATTACCGCGCTGGGTACAAGTATTGGCAAAGACGATTTCAGCGCCGAGAAATTGCGTTATCACCGCATAATCATCATGACCGATGCCGACGTAGACGGTGCGCATATTCGTACTTTATTACTCACTTTCTTCTACCGCCAAATGACAGAGCTGGTTGAGCGCGGCCACATTTACATCGCACAGCCGCCGCTATACAAGGTGAAGCAGGGCAAAGACGAGCGCTATTTAAAAGACCAGCAGGAGCTGGATATTTACCTGCTCAATTCCGCACTCAAAGGTGCAGAGCTAGATACCAAAACCAATGCGGGCATTATC
>Ga0209253_10002564_pt1 | contig 16096 bp, 12 predicted proteins | sample FrelakmetBRP12BR_FD_187145 | JGI IMG/M metagenome (GOLD analysis project Ga0209253, IMG submission 187145) | Freshwater lake sediment microbial communities from the University of Notre Dame, USA, for methane emissions studies - BRP12 BR (SPAdes)... | ecosystem: Environmental > Aquatic >...
CAGGCGGGGTCAGCATCACTCCCGGGACCCCGAGCTTGGCCGGACAGGATGCCGGCTACCTCGCTGCAGCGACCCGCGATTATGCGCAAGGTGTGCGCGGCAACCAGACCATGTCCGGGCCGGCTAAGGGACTGAAACCGGATGACATCGTCAACGTCGCAGGATATTTTGCCTCGCTCAAGGCAGCCAAGCCGGATACCGTGTTGCCTTTGCCGCCGCAGTTATCCATTGCCCAGAAGTGCAGCCGATGCCACGGGGAGAGAGGCAGAAGCACCGAACCAGGCATCCCCAGCCTGGCGGGCCAGTCCGAAGCTTATCTGGTTCTTGCTATCAAGGAATATCATGAGGGGACGCGCAAGCAGCACACCATGAATGCGATGTCTGATGCGCTGAGTCTGGTGGAAATAAAGTCGATCGCGGCCTATTACGCCCGGCAATAGGCTGGAAATTCTGTCTTTGCATCTGAGCCGGCGATCCCCGTAAATATCCTTGATGCCGTTCATCGGCAGCTTTGTCATTGCATAGGCGATGTGGTTTAATCGCGCTCATGAAATTCCCCTTCCAAAATATCGCACTGATCGGTAAACACAAAGCTCCGGATATCGCCGGGCCATTGTCGCAACTGGCGGCATTTCTGACTGCCAGGGGTTTGACCGTGGTGGTGGACAGTTTGACTGCCGAACATCTTAAAGACAGCTCCTACAGGGCGATCAAGCTTGAAGAAATGTCCTCCACGATGGATCTGGCCATCGTGCTCGGCGGAGACGGCACCATGCTGAATATCGCGCGTGCCTTGTCGCCGGGAAATTTGCCGATGGTCGGTGTGAACCAGGGGCGGCTCGGTTTTCTCACCGACCTGACGCTGGATAACATGCAGGAGAGCATCGCTGCGATGCTGGGAGGCAAGTTCGTCACCGAACAGCGTCTGCTGCTTACCGCGCGAGTGATGCGGGATGATGCCGAAGTGTTCAGCGGCTTGGCGTTCAATGAAGTGGTGGTGCACCGCAACAATATCAGCAGTATGATCGAATTCGAAGTTCGGGTGGACGGCGAATATCTTTACAATCAGCGCGCCGACGGGTTGATCGTCGCGACACCAACCGGTTCCACCGCTTATGCAATGTCGGCTGGCGGGCCGATACTGCATCCTAGCCTGGATGTGCTCGAACTGGTCCCGATATGTCCGCACACGCTGAGTAACCGGCCCATCGTGGTGAAGAGTTCTTCGGTGCTGGAAATCCTGGCGCACCGCACCGGAGACTTGCGAGTGCACTTCGACAGTCACACCAGCTACGACCTGAAGCTGAATGACAAGATTGTCGTTACCCGTCACCCCAACCCGGTATGTTTGCTTCATCCGGTGGGGCATAGCTACTATCACACGCTGCGTGAAAAACTGCTCTGGAATCAGACCTTATAAATGCTGAAGTTCCTGGGCATCCGCGATTTCGTCATCGTCTCTACGCTTGAGTTGAGTTTTTCCACCGGCTTCACCGCGCTGACAGGTGAGACCGGCGCGGGCAAATCCATTCTGATCGACGCGCTGTCATTGGCGCTCGGCGAACGCGGCGATGCAAGCATGGTGCGCAGCGGCTGCGAACGTGCCGAGATCGCCGCCGAGTTTGACATCACTGCGTTGCCGCATGTGCAGACCTGGTTGCGCGAGCAGGAGTTGCAGGGTGACGAGGGTGTGTGCCTGCTGCGGCGCGTGCTGGATGCCGGAGGGCGCACACGCGGTTTCATCAACGGGCGCAGCGCGACCTTGCCGCAACTGCGCGAAGCGGGCGATCAACTTCTCGATATACACGGACAGCACGCCCATCAATCGCTGTTGCGTCCCGACGCGCAGCGCGTGTTGCTGGATGGCTATGCAGGCATCGCGGCGGATACCGAAAATGTTGCAATCCTGTATCGCGAATGGCAGACGTTGCGTCGCCGCCGCATCAGCCTCAGCGAAAATGCCGAAGCGGTAGCGGCCGAACGCGAGCTGCTGCAGTTCCAGCGCAACGAACTGGAGAGTTTGGGTTTTAACGTGGCAGACTGGCAAGCCCTGCAGGAGGACCATGCACGCCTGGCTCATGCCGCGAGTCTGCTGGACACGGCTGCATTCGGCATCGAAACATTGAGCGAAGCGGACGGGGCATGTCTGGCGCAACTCAATGCGCTGACGGCGCGTTTGCGCGCAGGCATGGCGCATGATGCAAGCTTGGGCGAAACACTGCAATTGCTGGAAAGCGCACAGGCAGAGATGCAGGAAGCTGTCTATGCACTGCGGCATTACCAGCAGCGTCTGGATAACGACCCGCAGCAACTGCATGAACTGGAACAGCGCATCCAGAGCGTGATGGATGCCGCACGCAAATATCGCGTCGCACCGGAACAAATGGATGCTGCGTTGCAGCGTATCGTGGCGCGCCTGGCCGAGCTGGGTGGCGATGCCGACCTGGCCGAGCTGGAGCGGCAGGAAAGATCTGCGCAGCAAAGTTATGTTGCTGCGGCACAGAAATTGAGCACCGGACGCCAAAAGGCCGCCGACAAGCTGGCGCGCGAGATCACTGCGTCGCTGCAGACACTGGCGATGCAGGGCGGCAGTTTTGCAGTGGCATTGCTGCCGCTTGCGGAAGGCAATGCTTACGGTTTGGAGACGGTGGAGTTTCAAGTCGCCGCCAATCCGGGCGTACCTGCGCGCAGCCTGGCAAAGGTGGCCTCGGGCGGCGAGTTGTCGCGCATCAGCTTGGCGATCCAGGTCGCCACTTCCAAGGTGGCCAGCGTGCCGACACTGATCTTCGACGAGGTGGACAGCGGCATCGGCGGGCGCGTGGCGGAAATCGTCGGGCATTTGCTCAAGAAGTTGGGCAAGGATTATCAAGTGCTGTGTGTCACGCATTTGCCGCAGGTTGCTGCGACCGCTGATCATCAGTGGCGGGTGAGCAAGGCAGTTGAAGCTGGGGTCACATTGAGTCAAATCGCCGTTCTGGAAGGCGATCAGCGCGTGGAGGAGATCGCGCGCATGCTGGGCGGGGTGAAGATCACCGAGACTACGCGCAAACACGCTGCCGAAATGTTAACAGGGAGTTGAAAAGCTACTACGCTCGGCATTACTGCGTTGCAAAGGGGCTCAAAATGCTCATTTACTCACATGTAAACTCCGCTTTCTCGCCCCTTCGCGCCTTGTTCTGCCATAGCTCGCGACGTTTTTCAACACCCTGTTAAGCGCAACTGCTTGAGGTATCATGCAGGGCTGTTGATGATTGAATTCGAGATAGCAATTATGCGTGCCACATTGATTCTGTTTGCCTTGCTGCTGGCTGCTTGCGGCGAACTGACCGGACCCTTGACTCCTTACAAGATGGACATCCGTCAGGGGAACTTTGTGACGGCCGAGATGCGCGAGAAGTTGAAGCTCGGCATGACCAAACAGCAGGTGCGTTATGTGCTGGGTACGCCGATGGTCAGAGACGCATTTCACGGCAACCGCTGGGACTATGTGTACCTGCTGGAACATCACAGCAAGCGGACAGAGGAACATCGCCTGACGCTTTACTTCGAAGGCGACAATCTGGTGAGCATTGATGACGGGCCCAAGCCCGCAGGGGCTGCACCGGCCGCTGCCCCGGAAACTCCCGCGCCGTCACCTGCCAGCTGAAGCCAGCCGGCAATCAAGCACTCAAGTAAAGGTAAAAGTATATGAGCAAAATCAAAATCGCCATCGCCGGCAGCGGCGGACGCATGGGACGAACCTTGCTGGAGGGCGTGTTCCAGTCGGATGACCTGACCCTGCATGCTGCGCTGGAGCACGACGCAAGCGCGCTGTTGGGGCGCGATGCAGGCGAACTGTTAGGCGCTGCTTGCGGAGTGAAGGTCAGTGCGGATGTCGATTCTGCATTGCAGGGGGCGGACGTGCTGATCGACTTCACCCGTCCCGAAGGCACGCTGCATCACCTGGAAATCTGCCGCAAGCTCGGCGTGCACATGGTGATCGGAACCACCGGATTCAACGCGCAACAAAAGGCGCAACTCGGCGCGGCGGCCCAGGATATCGGCATTGTGTTCGCACCCAACATGAGCGTCGGTGTGAACCTCGTGTTCAAATTGCTGGAAACCGCATCGCGCGTACTGGCGCAAGGTTACGACATAGAAATTATCGAAGCGCATCACCGCCACAAAGTGGATGCGCCGTCTGGCACAGCGCTGGGTATGGGTGAAGCCATCGCCCGAACCCTGGGGCGCGATCTGTCCAAGTGTGCCGTGTATGGCCGTGAAGGGGTCACCGGAGAACGCGATCCATCCACGATAGGCTTCGCCACCGTGCGCGGCGGCGACATCGTCGGCGACCACACCGTGCTGTTCGCGGGTACCGGCGAGCGCATCGAGATCACCCACAAAGCCAGCAGCCGCGCCACTTTCGCGTTGGGAGCACTGCGTGCTGCACGCTTCCTGAAAGAACATCCCGCAGGCATGTACGACATGCAAGATGTGCTCGGGTTGAAATAACGGCTATCCAGTCTGGTGTGAATCAGGCTGCCTTATTGTCTGACTGATCACCGTTGAAAATACAGAATGGCCATTCGGTGAATTGCCCAACGACGCAAGCCGGAGAGCTGGTTTTCCCGATAGCGGAAGTCCAGCGTGGAACTTGGGAGCGCGCCGCTTTTGGCGAGTCCCGCCTGAACGGCGGGTTGTGCTTTAGTTCGGGTACCAACTGCGCGGAATCAGGGCGCCTCAACACATTTGATAAAAATGCCCTTGTTTACACCCGTGGCAGACATACCTGTAGTTACTCCACCATCTGAACTAAATGTGCGAACCGAGCCGCTCCGGGTTTTTCTGTCGACTACGGAGAAACCCTGGGGGCAAACCTCTAATGCTTTATCGTAACAAGCAGACATCGGTACAGTCGCTCCGGAACACGAAACATCAAATACGGTGGCGCCGTTTTGGTCCAGCGTTTTGGATGCAGTAGCTTTGGGTGCACTCGCGCAGCCATATAGTGTTGCAGATATAAGTATTGTCGATGCGAGCAAATGTAGCTTCATGGTTTTACCTTTAAAGTTCCAACAGTTATTGTTAGGAACGATCCGTCCGGGCGTGTTTTGATAATACCGACACGGAAATTTCCTCCTAACTGTTTGATGAAATGCAGGTTATACAATTTACTTGCTGGTTACAAGGCCATTCATACGGATAAAACCGATCAGGATATCAAATTGAAATTCCGCAAGGTTGCATAAACTTGCTGTTCGTCAATGTCGCCGATGGCCGTAAGCGCTGATATAATCAAAAAGCGAGTATCTTGATACCGATCAGGATCAGCACCACCCCGCCGAAGATCTCGGCCTTGTTTTCCAGCCAGGTGCCGCTGTTTTTTCCGATTTGCACGCCGGCCCAACTGAATGCGAAAGTCGTTATCCCGATGATGAGGCAGGCTAGGTAGGCATTGATGTCCAGCAATGTCAGGCTGAAACCTGCGGCCATCGCATCGACGCTGGTGGCGATGGCCAGAACCAGCATCATCTTGTTGGTGATGGTGGCGATGTCTTCTTCTATGCCTTCGTGCAGCCCTTCGTAGATCATCTTTCCACCGATCAGCGCCAGCAATGCGAAGGCGATCCAGTGGGCATAGGATTCAACCCAGCCTAACACTCCCTTGCCGCCGAGAAATCCGATGAAGGGCATCAATGCCTGGAAGACGCCAAAGAAAACGCCGGCCTTCAACCCCAAGCCTCGTGTGTTGCCTTTGGAGCCCAGCCCTATGGAAACGGCAAAGGCATCCATGCTCAGCGCTACTGCCAATACGATTACTTCGAACATGCCGGGGGCTCTCCAAATTATCTTGTCGGTGGCGTCTGTTCAGACTAGGCACCACAGCGCCGTATTATACGGTTAAGTGTTAACCTTCAGCACCCGTAAGGGCTGCGCTCCCGTTTGATGCCGCCTCTCTAATCCGCTATAATGCTCGCCAATTCAAGGCGGGATGAACCGTGCGTTCATCCCGCTTCTTTACGTCATATCTTTACGTCATATTGGGGAGTCATCCGGTGTCGCAAACGAACCCTGCCATTCTTGTGCTTGCCGATGGGACGGTGTTTCGGGGCGTAGCCATCGGGGCAACCGGCAGCAGCGTCGGTGAGGTGGTGTTCAATACCGCCATGACCGGCTATCAGGAGATCCTCACCGACCCATCTTACTGCAAGCAGATCGTCACATTGACCTGCCCGCATATCGGCAACGTGGGCGTGAATACCGAGGACATCGAGTCACGCCAGGTGTTCGCCAGCGGTTTGGTGATACGCGATCTGTCCCTGACCGTGAGCAACTTCCGCAGTACACAATCGCTGTCTGATTATCTTAAAGCCAACAATGTTGTAGCAATCGCGGGTATCGATACGCGCAAGCTGACGCGCATCTTGCGTACCAAGGGCGCGCAGAACGGTTGCATCGCGACCGGCACGGATGAGGCGGCGGCACTTGCTGCGGCGCGCAGTTTTGCCGGACTAGCGGGGATGGATCTGGCCAAGGAAGTCAGCTGCTCACAATCTTATTCGTGGACGCAGCGCCAGTGGGAATTGGGTGTGGGCTATCCGGAGGCGGCGCATACGAAATTCCATGTGGTGGCTTATGACTTTGGTATAAAGCGCAACATCCTGCGCATGCTGGCCGAGCGCGGCTGCCGCATCACCGTAGTGCCTGCCAAGACTGCGGCAGCGGAAGTGCTGGCGATGGAGCCGGATGGCGTGTTCCTGTCCAATGGCCCAGGCGACCCCGAGCCGTGCGATTACGCGATAAATGCCACCAGACAATTGTTGGCTGCGCTCTTGCCGTTGTTCGGCATCTGTCTGGGGCACCAGATTCTCGGTTTGGCCGTGGGTGCAAGGACGGTGAAGATGAAGTTCGGCCATCGCGGTGCGAATCATCCGGTGCAGGATATGGATAGCAAGCGGGTGATGATCACCAGCCAGAACCACGGATTTGCAGTGGATGTGCAAACGCTGCCGAAGAATGTACGCGTGACGCATGTGTCGCTGTTCGACGGAACGCTGCAAGGATTCGAGTTGACCGACAAACCGGCGTTCTGCTTCCAGGGGCATCCAGAAGCGAGTCCCGGTCCGCATGATGTTGATTATTTGTTCGATAAGTTTATCGGATTGATGGAGAAGAGAAGCTAGGCGCAAATCGTAAGTTGAAAACCGGGTTAACTGCAATAGCGTTCACTTGGTAAACACTGTTCGCTATGAGGTTCGAAGGGCTTGTATCAAGTGGTTCGATACCTCGCCACGAACGGCTAAAGAGAGCAGCATCGGAATTAACGAACAACTTGCGTCTGACTAACAACTGAATTTATGCCAAAACGCACAGACATCAAAAGCATCCTGATCATCGGCGCGGGCCCCATCGTCATCGGGCAGGCGTGCGAGTTCGACTATTCCGGCGCGCAAGCCTGCAAGGCGCTGCGCGAAGAAGGCTATCGCGTCATTCTGGTGAATTCGAATCCGGCCACCATCATGACCGATCCCGACATGGCGGATGCGACCTACATCGAGCCGATCACTTGGAGGATAGTCGAGAAGATCATCGCCAGGGAAAAGCCCGATGCGATCCTGCCCACCATGGGCGGACAGACCGCGTTGAACTGTGCGCTGGATCTGGCCAGACACGGCGTGCTGGAAAAATACAACGTCGAGATGATAGGTGCTTCGCGCGAAGCCATTGATATGGCGGAAGACCGCGAGAAATTCAAACAGGCGATGACCAGGATCGGCCTGGCCTCGGCGCGCTCCGCGATCGCGCACAGCATGGAAGAAGCGCTGCAGGTGCAGCAGGTGATGGGTTTCCCGACCGTTATCCGCCCGTCCTTCACGATGGGTGGCAGCGGCGGCGGCATCGCCTACAACCGTGAGGAATTTGTCGAGATCTGCGAGCGCGGGCTGGAGGCTTCGCCAACCAAGGAGCTGCTGATCGAAGAATCACTGCTCGGCTGGAAAGAGTTCGAGATGGAAGTGGTGCGCGATCGCAATGACAATTGCATCATCATCTGTTCGATCGAGAACCTCGATCCTATGGGCGTGCATACCGGCGATTCGATCACGGTTGCCCCGGCGCTGACGCTGACCGACAAGGAATATCAGATCATGCGCGATGCGAGTATCGCGGTGCTGCGCGAGATCGGCGTGGACACCGGCGGCTCCAACGTGCAGTTCTCCATCAATCCGGATGACGGCCGCATGGTGGTGATCGAGATGAATCCGCGCGTGTCGCGTTCTTCGGCGCTGGCCTCCAAGGCGACCGGTTTCCCGATTGCAAAAGTGGCCGCCAAGCTGGCGGTGGGTTACACGCTGGACGAACTGAAGAACGAGATCACCGGCGGCGCGACCCCGGCTTCGTTCGAACCAACCATCGATTATGTGGTTACCAAGATACCGCGTTTCGCATTCGAGAAGTTTCCGCAGGCCAACGACCGCCTGACCACACAGATGAAATCGGTGGGCGAGGTGATGGCGATCGGCCGCACCTTCCAGGAGTCTTTCCAGAAAGCGCTACGCGGTCTGGAAATAGGTGTGAACGGGCTGGACGAAAAATATAGTGATCGCGATGCGATCGTTTCAGAACTTGGCAGTCCCGGCCCGGAGCGCATCTGGGCAGTGGCCGATGCCATCCGTATTGGTATGAGCGTGGACGAAGTGTTCGCGGTGAGCAAGATCGATCCGTGGTTCCTGGTTCAGATCGAAGACCTGATCCGGCAAGAAAAGGCATTGGCTGGCCGCACCCTGGAAAGCATCAGTGCCGATGAGTTGCGAGTGTTGAAGCGTAGCGGATTTGCCGACGTGCGCCTGGCGAAACTGTTGGGCAGCGATGGCCGTGCCGTGCGTGCGCGCCGCCATTCGCTTGGCGTGCGCCCAGTGTTCAAGCGCGTCGATACCTGTGCTGCCGAATTCGCCACCAACACCGCTTACATGTATTCCACTTACGAAGAGGAATGCGAGGCCGCGCCCACCAACCGGAAAAAGATCATGGTGCTGGGCGGCGGGCCGAACCGTATCGGGCAGGGCATCGAGTTCGATTATTGCTGCGTGCATGCCGCGCTGGCGATGCGCGAGGACGGCTTTGAGACCATCATGGTCAACTGCAATCCCGAAACCGTGTCCACCGATTACGATACTTCGGATCGCTTGTATTTCGAGCCGCTGACACTTGAAGATGTGCTGGAAGTGGTGGCGGTTGAAAAACCGATTGGCGTGATCGTGCAGTACGGAGGCCAGACCCCGCTCAAGCTGGCGCGCGGCTTGGAAGAAAACGGTGTGCCCATCATCGGCACCACACCGGACATGATCGACTGCGCAGAAGACCGCGCGCGCTTTCAGCAGATGCTGAATCGATTGAAGCTGAACCAGCCGCCGAATCGCACTGCGAGCACCGTCGAGGAGGGTGTCGCGGGCGCGGCAGAAATCGGCTATCCGCTGGTCGTCAGGCCCAGCAACGTGCTGGGCGGACGCGCGATGGAAATCATCCATGCGCAACCCGATCTGGAGCGCTACTTGCGCGACGCACAGGAGATGTCCAAGATATTCCCGGAACGCATGCCTATCCTGCTGGACCGCTTTTTGAACGATGCGACCGAGGTGGATGTGGATGCAGTGTCCGATGGCGAGAAGGTCATCATCGGCGGCATCATGGAGCACGTCGAGCAGGCGGGTGTGCATTCCGGCGACTCGGCCTGTTCTCTGCCGCCGTACAGCTTGTCGAAGGCGCTGCAGGACGAGTTGCGCCGCCAGACCGTGGCGATGGCAAAAGCACTCAATGTGGTGGGCTTGATGAATGTGCAGTTTGCGATACAGGGCGAAACCGTCTATGTGCTGGAAGTGAATCCACGCGCTTCGCGCACCGTGCCTTTCGTGTCCAAGGCGACCGGAGTGCCGCTGGCCAAGATCGCGGCGCGCTGCATGGCCGGCCAGACACTGGACCAGCAGGGCGTTTGCAGGGAAGTGATACCGCCGTTTTATTCGGTGAAAGAGGCAGTGTTCCCGTTCATCAAATTCCCCGGTGTGGATACGATACTGGGCCCGGAAATGAAATCCACCGGCGAAGTGATGGGCGTGGGTGAAACTTTTGCCGAAGCGTTTGTGAAATCACAGCTGGCGGCCAGCGTCAAACTGCCGAAGGATGGCAAGGTGTTCATCAGTGTTCGTGACGCGGATAAATCCGGCGCGGTAGAGATCGCCGGCTCACTGGCGCAGCTGGGGTTTACGATACTGGCGACACGCGGCACTGCGGCTATCATTGCCGCAGCCGGTGTCGAGGTGACTGTCGTGAATAAGGTTGCAGAAGGCAGGCCGCACATCGTGGACATGATCAAGAACGGTGCGGTCAATCTTATTATCAATACGGTAGACAGCAGGCCGAGCGTGATGCGCGACTCATATTCCATCCGCCATGCAGCATTGCAGGGCCGCGTTACCTATTTCACCACATTGGCCGGCGCTCGCGCAGCCTGCCTGGGTATTCAGCTGCATATCACCGATATGCAGGTGTATGACCTGCAGACGCAACATAAACGATTGGCTTGAAGGAAGAACCAGGCATGAGCAAGATCCCATTGACTTTGACCGGCGCGGAGTTGTTGCGCCAAGAACTGCATAACCTCAAGACGGTGGAACGTCCGAAGGTGATAAACGCTATTTCGGAAGCACGCGCGCAAGGCGACTTGTCGGAAAACGCTGAATACGATGCCGCCAAAGAGCGCCAGTCGTTCGTCGAGGGGCGTATCGTCGAACTGGAAGGCAAGCTGGGCAGCGCGCAGATCATTGATCCCAAGACTCTCAATGCCGATGGACGGTGTGTGTTCGGCGCGACCGTGGTGTTGGAAGATGTGAACAATGGCGATGTGGTGACGTACCAGATCGTCGGTGATGACGAGGCGAACATCAGGCATCGCAAGGTTTCGATCAGTTCACCCATCGCGCGTGCACTGATAGGCAAATGCAGCGGTGACATCGCAGAGGTGCAGGCGCCAGGCGGAGTAAGGGAATATGAAGTGGTGGAGGTTCAGTACATTTAACCCAAACCCCTCCCGGCCTCACCTGACAAGGGGAGGCCGGGAGGGGTTAGATTTCAATCGCGATTTCCCAGCTGCTTCTTGGTCAGCGGTTTTTTCCCCTTGTGGCGCGGCATTTTCTTGATTTCGATTTTATGCGCATCCGGATTGGGTTGGTAAACGATCAGGATCTTGCCGATATGTTGTACCGGGGCAGCATCGAGCTGGGTACAGATGGTTTCGAGTATCGCTGCACGCTGCGCGCGTTCGTCGCTCATCACCTTGATCTTGATCAGTTCGTGGGTTTTCAGGCTGGCAGCGATCTCTTTAAGTACCGCTTCGCTCAGTCCGGCATTGCCTATCATCACGGTCGGATTGAGTGCATGGGCGCGTGCTTTAAGGTCGCGGCGTTCGGAGACGGTGAGAGATAACATAATGGCCTTTTCGAATAAGGCGCGGATTGTAAACGATGAAGCCTTCCCCCATCAAAAAATCCCCTGAAAAAAAACACAAATCCAGCAAGCAATGGATGCGCGAGCATGTAAACGATCCTTTTGTACAATTGGCAAAGAAGGAAGGTTATCGTTCGCGTGCCGCCTATAAGCTGCTGGAGATCGATGCAAAAGACCGCCTGCTCAAGCCTGACACGGTGGTGGTGGACCTTGGGGCGACACCGGGCGGATGGTCGCAGGTGGCCGCTGCCAAGGTGGGGCGTGGCGGGAAGGTAATAGCGCTGGACCTGTTGCCGCTGGATCCGCTGGGCGGGGTGGATTTCATCCAGGGTGATTTTCGCGATGCAGCGGTGCTCAAGCGATTGGAAGATTTGCTGCAAGGCAAGCCGGTCGGGCTTGTAATTTCCGATATGTCACCCAATATCTCGGGCGTAGGGTCTGCTGATCAGGCGCGCGCCATGCACCTTGCGGAACTGGCCATGGAATTCGCGCTCGAACACCTGAAACTGGAAGGCAGTTTTCTCGTCAAGGTGTTTCAGGGCGCGGGGTTCGAGGATTTTCTCAAGCTGATGCGCAGTCGTTTCACCAAGGTGGCAAGTCGCAAGCCCAAGGCTTCACGCGACCGTAGCAGTGAAGTGTATCTTTTGGCTAGCGAAAAGAAGCAATACATAGTCTAATGGCTAACCTTGGCAGTCTTTAACCGCATCGATTTATGGGGCTGTGTCGTTTTAAGGAGTTATTTTGAACAACTTTAAGAGCATTGCAATTTGGATGGTTGTCGCCCTGGTGCTGATGACCGTGTTCAATCAATTCAACACACGCCAGCAGCAGACTGCCCAGGTGCAGCTCGACTATTCGCAGTTCCTCGACGAGGTGAAGCAGGGTCATATCACCAAGGTGACCATTGAAGGGCGCACCCTGAAAGCGACCACCAGCGAAGGCAAGCGCATCACCAGCTACGCGCCGAGTGATTTGTGGATGGTCTCGGACCTGCTGAAAAACGGGGTGAACATAGAGGCCAAGCCGGAAGAGGAGCCTTCCTTCCTGATGAATATTTTCGTCTCCTGGTTCCCGATGATATTGCTGATCGGCGTGTGGATTTTTTTCATGCGCCAGATGCAGGGCGGCGGCAAAGGCGGCGCCTTCTCGTTCGGCAAGAGCAAGGCGCGAATGATGGACGAGAACAAGGAGCGCTTCACGTTCGCCGATGTGGCGGGCTGCGATGAGGCCAAAGAGGAAGTATCCGAATTGGTGGATTTCCTGCGTGATCCGTCCAAATTCCAGAATCTCGGCGGGCGTATCCCGCGCGGTGTGCTGCTGGTGGGCAATCCCGGCACCGGCAAGACGCTGCTGGCGAAAGCGATCGCCGGCGAAGCCAAAGTGCCGTTCTTTTCGATCTCCGGCTCCGATTTCGTGGAAATGTTCGTCGGTGTGGGTGCTGCACGGGTGCGCGATATGTTCGAGCAGGCCAAAAAGCATGCTCCCTGCATCGTGTTCATCGACGAGATCGATGCAGTGGGCCGGCAGCGCGGTGCCGGTCTGGGTGGCGGCAACGACGAGCGCGAGCAGACTCTGAACGCATTGCTGGTGGAAATGGATGGTTTCGAAGGCGCCAGCGGCGTGATCGTGATCGCCGCTACCAACCGCCCCGACGTGCTGGATCCCGCACTGTTGCGGCCGGGCCGTTTCGATCGCCAAGTGGTCGTGCCGCTGCCGGATATTCGCGGCCGCGAACAGATTTTGATGGTGCACATGCGCAAAGTGCCGGTTGCACAGGATGTGAAGGCCGACATTCTGGCACGCGGTACACCGGGTATGTCCGGTGCGGACTTGGCGAACCTGGTCAACGAGGCTGCGTTGTTCGCGGCGCGTCGGGCCAAGCGTTTCGTCGAGATGGATGACTTTGAATCGGCCAAGGACAAGATCATGATGGGCGCGGAGCGCCGCTCCATGATCATGCCTGAGGAAGAGCGTCGCAACACCGCTTACCATGAGTCCGGTCATGCGGTGGTCGCCAAGCTGTTGCCCAAGACCGATCCGGTGCACAAGGTGACCATCATCCCGCGCGGCCGTGCATTGGGTCTCACGATGCAATTGCCTGCCGAAGACCGTTACAGCATGGACAAGGTTCGCATTCTTGACACGATCGCAGTGCTGTTCGGCGGACGTATCGCCGAAGAGATATTCATGCACCAGATGACCACCGGCGCTTCCAACGACTTCGAGCGCGCCACCGAGATGGCCAGGCGCATGGTGACTCAGTGGGGTATGTCGGACGCGCTGGGAACCATGGTCTATGGCGAAAACGAGGGCGAGGTATTTCTGGGGCGTTCGGTCACCACGCACAAGAATATTTCCGAGGCCACCATGCAGCAGGTGGACGCCGAGATCCGTCGCATCATCGATCAGCAATACGCGCTGGCGCGTAATCTGATTGAAACCAATCGCGACAAAGTTGAGATGATGGCCAAGGCATTGCTGGAATTGGAAACTCTGGATGCCGAGCAAATCGACGACATCATGGCCGGTAATCCGCCACGCCCGCCCAAACCTACCCAAAGCAGCCAGGCTCCGCAGCCACCTAAAGATCAGGCGCCGACTGCTCCGGCTACTACGCCTACGCAACCCGCTCAGGGAACCTGAAGCGGGATTAAGGATGCAGGATACGGGATCTGATGAATATCCCGTATCCCGTATCCCGTATCCTTGAACCTTTCATGTTTCTCTGCGGCAACTTCCAATTCGATTTGTCCCGGCCGCTGGTCATGGGCATCATCAATGTCACCCCGGATTCGTTTTCGGATGGTGGGCAACATTTACAACGTGGTGCGGCGTTGGCACATGCCCAACAGCTCATCGCCGATGGTGCGGATATACTCGACATCGGCGGCGAGTCCACGCGTCCCGGTTCATTGCCAGTCAGCGTCCAGCAGGAGATGGACCGGGTATTACCCATCATCGAGGGCTTGCGCGGTGCACCCGTGCCAATCTCCATAGACACTTGCAAACCGGATGTGATGCGCGCGGCGATAGCCACCGGTGCGCAGATGGTGAACGACATCAACGCACTGCAGGAGACTGACGCAATGCGTGCGGTAGCATCCTGCAACGTCGCGGTATGTCTGATGCACAAGCAAGGCGTTCCACTAACCATGCAGGCGCAGCCCCATTATCAGAATGTAGTGGCTGAAGTCGGCGCGTTTTTGCGTGAGCGCATCGCGGTTGCCGAAGCTGCCGGTATTAACCGTAACCGTATCGTGATCGATCCGGGCTTTGGCTTTGGTAAGACGCTGGAGCATAATCTCGCCCTGCTGCGCGAGTTGAAAATCCTGACCGGCCTCGGTGCGCCCCTATTGGCGGGCCTTTCGCGCAAATCCATGCTGGGAGCGTTGACCGGGCAGGAGGTGACACAGCGCTTGCCCGCCAGTATCGCGGCGGCGTTGATCGCGGTTCAGCGCGGCGCGGCCATCGTGCGTGTGCACGATGTGCGGGCGACATGCGACGCGTTGAAGGTTTGGAATGCGGTGCATGATACTTCGCCATAAAAATAGCTCGTGTCACGGGATACACGGAATACACTGAAAAAGTACAGCAAAATAATTTTGGTTCAGTTCAATCTGTGCCCTAGGCGGTTGCCTCAGAATTAACCGGTGATACACTGATGGCGCAAAAGCGTCATTGGCGTCAAATCTGACGCAGTTTCGGTTTTGTTTTTTCCGTGTGTTCTGTGTATTCCGTGGTTAAGGGTTTTTTTAATCGGGAGTTAGGGTGAGCAAAAAATATTTCGGCACTGATGGAGTGCGCGGACGGGTGGGCGAGCATCCCATCACGCCGCAATTCGTCATGCACCTGGGCTATGCGGCCGGCAAGGTGCTTGCGAATACCGGGAGCGAACGCACCGGAGTGTTGATAGGCAAGGACACGCGCATCTCCGGCTATATGCTGGAGACTGCTCTGGAATCCGGTCTGATCGCGGCGGGCATCGACGTGTACCTGGCCGGGCCGGTGCCGACTCCGGCAGTTGCTTATCTGACCCGCGCGCTGCGCTTGCAGGCCGGCATCGTGATTTCCGCGTCGCATAATCCGTTCGAGGATAACGGCATCAAATTCTTCTCTGCCCACGGCACCAAGTTGCCCGATGATACCGAGCATGCCATTGAAGCAGCATTGGAAGATGAAATGCAAACCAATTCTTCGGATGGTCTGGGCAAAGCCAAGCGCATCGACGATGCAGCAGGGCGTTATATCGAATTTTGCAAGAGCACATTCCCCGCCGATCTGGATTTGCGTGGCATGAAAATCGTGGTGGACAGCGCACACGGCGCGGCTTACCACATTGCGCGCCATGTGTTCCATGAACTTGGAGCAGAAGTAGTCGCTATTGGTGCGCAACCGGACGGCAAGAACATCAACGATGGTTATGGCGCGACTGCACCCGCGAATTTGCAGAAGGCCGTGGTTGAACATAAGGCGGATATCGGTATAGCACTGGATGGCGACGGAGATCGTTTGGTGATGGTGGATGGCGCAGGGAAACTCTACGACGGCGACCAGTTGTTGTATGTGATTGCCAAGCATCGTCAGGCTCAGGGCAAGCTGCACGGTGGTGTGGCCG
>Ga0209253_10002566_pt1 | contig 16095 bp, 16 predicted proteins | sample FrelakmetBRP12BR_FD_187145 | JGI IMG/M metagenome (GOLD analysis project Ga0209253, IMG submission 187145) | Freshwater lake sediment microbial communities from the University of Notre Dame, USA, for methane emissions studies - BRP12 BR (SPAdes)... | ecosystem: Environmental > Aquatic >...
CGCCGATGAGGACGGCTCCTCCGACCGCGCCGGCGCCGGCGCCGATGGCGGTGTTCGTGTCCTGCTGCGACATCCCGGCGCAACCCGCGAGTCCGAGCAACGCGGCCACCGCAACTGCGCTAACGACCCATGTCTGCATTGATTTCATCTGGTACTTCCCTGTTCATTCAGTTGACTGCTGTTGCCTGGTACGCGGCGTGCGCTTGGTTGGTCGAACGGACCTTAACGCTCCGGTTCGTCGCGGTCGGTACGGTGGCGTACACAGGGCGCTCGCACCGTGAAAAATATGCACGACTACGTACGCTGCCGAACATACAGGTCGATGAGCGCGACCTACATTGTTGCAATGTGCGGAAGACTCGCCCGCCGCAGCGCGCGGGCAGATTGCACCTGCATCCGGATGGAGACCGCCTCATGACCGCCGCACTGATGGACACCAAGCATCGTCCCGCGCCGTCGAACCGGCTGCTTGCCTCGCTGCCACACCGCGAGTGCGGCCGCCTGCTCGCGGTCTGCGATCCCGTGGAGCTGGAAGTCGGGGTCGTTCTGGTCGAGCCGGACGAACGCATCCGCGACGTCTACTTCCCGACGGACAGTTTCATTTCGCTGTCGATCCCCGTCGACGGCAAGAACGCCCTCGAAGTCGCCATGGTGGGCAACGAGGGGATGGTCGGTGCGCCACTGATCCTCGGAGTGAACCGTTCCGAACTACGGGCGGCCGTGCAGGGCGCCGGCCCGGCGTGGCGGATGAACGCCCGGACGTTCACGCGCGAGCTGGGCGCGAGTGCGATCCTGCGCGCCGCGCTGCATCGGTATCTGCAGGTGAGGATGGCCCAGTTCGCGCAGGCCGCCGCCTGCACCCGCTTCCATCTCATCGAAGGGCGACTCGTCCGCTGGCTCCTGATGACGCAGGATCGCGCGCACCACAGCGAGTTTCACGCGACCCACGAGGTGCTGGCGCGCATGCTGGGTGTTCGCCGGGTCGGGGTCACCCGCGCCGCCAATGCGCTGCAGAAGCGCAAGCTGATCCGCTACCACCGCGGCGAAGTCACGATCCTGAACCGCGCGGCGATGGAAGCCGCCTCCTGCGGCTGCTACCAGGCGGACCTGCGCGTGTACGACAACCTTCTTGCGGGCGCGTGACGCTCGCCTGCCGCCCGGGCAGTGGCGCCACGCGCGTCGTGGCGCCGCTTCGCGAAGGACTCCTTCCGATGCGCGAGAGGAAGGGTCAGCGCCCCGGCGCCCGATAGTCGACGCTCTTCTTGCCCGCCGTGTCCATGTCTTCAGGCGAGATCAGCACGATGGTCTTCACGGTCGCGCCGCCCCCGTTGTTGACCGCCAATGCCACGGCGGCGGCGGTCGTGTTGTCGGGCAGGTCGACGATCACATAGGCGTCGACGTCGCCGAACCCGAAATAGAACGACTCCAGCTTGCCGCCCATGCCCTCGGCCATCTTTGCGATCGCGGCCCGACGGCCCGTGCCGCCTTCGCGGGCGACGCCCTTGCCGCCCTCGAGCGTGTAGCGGGCTTCAAACAGATACTTGGCCATGTTTCCTCCGTAAGCGAGCGCGCTGCACAAGGTCGACGCCGCCCACGGCGCATGACCCCGAACGCGGGCTGCCATCTTGCGCACATGGCTAGCGCACGGTATCCCGCGTTGCCGCCTGCGACGTCGCCGGATCACCTCACCGGCGCAGCGTCGATGCGTGCGAACGGATCAACGGCGGACGCGAGCACCTTGTCGATCCGGTGCTTGTCCATGTCGACGATCTCGAAACGCCAGCCCTGCCAGTCGACGACGTCGCCCACCGACGGCACGCGACCGAGCAGCAGCATCATCATCCCGGACAGCGTGTTGTAGCGCCCGAGTTCCTCCTCGGGCGCCGCGCCGAAGCCGAGTCGGTCCTTCAACTCGGGGATCGGAATGAGGCCGTCCAGCAGCCACGAGCCGTCGGCGCGCTGCACCGCCCAGGCGTCCTCGCCGCGCGGCGTCTTGAACTCGCCGGCGATCGATTCGAAGAGATCCTGCAGCGTGACCAGCCCCTGAACTTCGCCGTACTCGTCGACGACGAGCGCGAGATGACTGGTCGAAGAGCGGAAGTTTTCGAGCAGTTCCATTCCGGTCAGCGACTCCGGCACGTAGACCACCGGATCGAGCGCCGTGGCGATGTCCGCCGCCTCGCCACGGATCGTCTGGTGCAGCAGGCGCCGGGCGCTCGCGATGCCGACGACGTCGCGCAGGCCGCCGCGGCAGACCGGGAAGCGCGAGCGTTCGGACTCCAGCACCTTGCGCAAGTTTTCTTCGCGCGAGTCCTCGAGGTCGAGGTACACGATGTCGGAGCGCGGCGTCATCAGCGATGCGATCTGCCGGTCGTCGAGGCGGAAGACGTTGCGGACCATGGCCCGCTCCTGCTCGTCGATCACACCGGACTCCGAGCCTTCCTTGATGAGCTGCTGGATCTCTTCCTCGGTCACGGCGTTCAGAGTCGTGTTGCGCACGCCGATCAGCCGCAGCAGCACGTTCGTCGACGCCGAGAGCAGGCGCACGAAGGGCTTGGCGATCTTGGCGAGCCCCACGATCGGCAGGGCGACGCGCCGCGCGACCCCCTCGGCCGACATCTGCCCGAGGCGCTTCGGCACCAGTTCGCCGAGCACGATCGAGAAGTACGTCACGACGACGACGACCAGCGCGGTGGCGCCCAGGCGGGCGGGGGCGGGCTCGGCACCGAAGTGGATCAGCCACTCGCCCAGCGGAGCGGCGAGCGCCGCCTCGCCCACGATGCCGCTCAGGATGCCGATCGTCGTGATGCCGACCTGGACCGTGGAGAGGAACCGCGTCGGGTCCTCGTTCAACGCGAGGGCAGCCGCGGCCCCGCGGTCGCCCTGCTCGACGAGCGACTGCAGGCGACCGCGTCGCGCGGTCACCAGCGCGATCTCCGACATCGCGAACACGCCGTTGACGAGGATGAGCCCGAACAGGAAGAGGACTTCGAGTGGCATCGAACGAGACTCCGCACCGGTGATCCGGCGGGTAATGCTAACCGAGGGTCGAATGGCCGAATGCAGGCGAGGACCGCGAGCGGCGGCTCCGCGCGGCCACGGTTCTCGACAGCGGAGCGTTTCCCCGGCACTCTCATGGATCGATACCGGCCCGGCAGCCCGCCAGAGGTCGCACCATTTGCGGAGAGCGGAGTGAACGAGAACACCGAGATCGTCCGGAGTGTCTACGCGGCGTTTGCCAGGGGCGACATTGCGTCCGTGCTGGCCATCCTGTCGCCGGATGTGCGCTGGACCGAGGCGGAGGGCGGGCCGTACGGCGGGCTGTCCGTGGGCCCGGAGGCGGTCCTGCAGAACGTGTTCATGAAGCTCGGTGGCGAGTGGGACGGCTACGCGGCGGTTCCGAGCGAGTTCGTCGCCGAGGGCGACACTGTCGTCGCGCTGGGCGAGTACAGCGGCACCTACAAGGCCACCGGCAAGAGCTTCCGGGCGCCGTTCGCCCACGTGTGGAAGTTCAGGGACGGCAAGGCCGTGTCGTTCCGGCAGCACACGGACACGGCGGTCCACCAGCGGCCGCTGCAGCGCTGAGACCTTGAGAGGGAGGGCGCCGGGACATGGCCATTCCGCACGCGCGCTCGGGGCAGGTGATCGATGTGCGCCCGCACGGGCCGTCGTTCACCGGTGCGCGGAGCGTCGCGCTGTTCGAGAGCGAGGACACCTGCGTCTTCGTGACGATCGCCCTGCGCCGATAGGCGCGGTCAGACGGCGAGCTGCTGGCGCCGGAACTTCTCTTCGGCCAGCGCGTCGTCGACTTCGCGCATCACGCTCACGAGGTCGACCGCGGCGTGTTCCTGCACGAAGCGGCCGGTGAGTTCGATGTCCGGGTGCAGGTCGCCGCGCACGTAGTGGTCCCAGATCTCCGCGCCGTAATTCGTGTCGAGCAGGTCGGGCGCGAAGCGGCCGAAGAAGTTGCGCAGGTTCGCGACGTCGCGCAGCAGCATGCGGCTCGCGTGATTGTTGCCGGCGGCGTCCACCGCCTGCGGCAGGTCGATGATCATCGGTCCGTCGGCGGCGAGCAGCACGTTGAACTCCGACAGGTCGCCGTGGACGACGCCGGCCGCCAGCATGCGCACGACCTCCCGGATGAGCGTCGCGTGGTGGGCGCGCGCCTCCTCGGGCGTGAAGACGACGTCGTTGAGCCGCGGCGCGGCGTCGCCGTGGGCGTCGGCCACGAGTTCCATCAGCAGGACGCCGTCGAGGAAGTTGAACGGCTTCGGCACGCGCACGCCGGCGGCGGCCAGCCGGTACAGCGCATCGACCTCGGCGCTCTGCCACGCGGCCTCGGTCGCCTGGCGGCCGAAGCGCGTGCCCTTGGCCATCGCGCGCGCCTGCCGCGTGTTCTTGACTTTGCGGTTCTCGGTGTAGTCCACCGCCTGCCGGAAGCTGCGGTGCGTGGCCTGCTTGTAGACCTTCGCGCAGCGCGTCTGCTCGCCGCAGCGCACGACGTACACGGCGGCTTCCTTGCCGCTCATCAACTGCCGCACCACCGTGTCGATCAGGCCTTCGTCGACCAACGGCTGCAATCGCCCGGGTGTCTTCATGCCGCCATTGTGCGTGACTCGCCGAGCCGGCCTTGGTTGCGGCCGCGGGCGGGAGCGGGGCGACGAGCGACGGCCAGGGCGATCAGGCGCTCCTCACGACCACATGCCGCGCATGCGCGCGGCGAGATCCACCGCGGGAAGCGGCCGGGCGCCGGCGCCGGGTTCGTTGGCGGCGACCGGCCAGCTCGTTCGATGGAAGCGCGACCCCAGCGCATCGGGAATGAAGCGCGTGCGCGACGCGTAGACGTGACGGTCGCCGCCGCTGCCTTGCTGATGCACGTAGAAGCGCTGCGGAACGACCACGGTCAGGTGGTCCTTCGCGCGGGTCATCGCGACGTACAGCAGGCGCCGCTCTTCCTCGATCTCGGCCGTGGTGCCGGTCGACAGGTCGGACGGGATGCAGCCGTCGACGGCGTTGAGGAGATACACCGCCTTCCACTCCTGGCCCTTGGCCGAGTGGATCGTCGACAGGATCAGGTAGTCCTCGTCCTTCAGCGGCGGCCCGGCTTCGTCGCTGGTGGCGCCCGGCGGATCGAGCGTGAGTTCGGTGAGGAACCGTTCGCGCGACGGATAGCCGGCCGCGATCGCCTCGAGCTGGCGCAGGTCGCCGAGCCGGACGTCGGCGTTGTCGTGCCGCCGCTGCAGGTGCGGCTCGTACCACTGGTTGACGAGCTCGAGTTCCGCGGGCCAGCCCGGAGACCGGCCGCGCAGCAGGCCGAACGACGACGCGAACGCGGCCCACTCGTCCGCGGCGGCCTGCGGTGGTGCCGTCCTTGCGAGGACGCCCGCCGGATCGGCGTTCGCCATCGCATCCAGGAGTCGCGACGCCGTCTTCGGGCCGACGCCGGGCAGCAACTGCAGCACGCGGAAGCCGGCGACGCGATCGCGCGGGTTCTGCAGCAGCCGCAGGAACGCGAGCACGTCCTTCACGTGCGCGGCTTCCAGGAACTTCAGTCCGCCGAACTTGACGTACGGGATGTTGCGCCGGACGAGTTCCAGTTCGAGCACCGCGCTGTGGCTCGACGCGCGGAACAGCACGGCCTGCGACTTCAGCGCGATCGACGCCTCGCGCCGCTCCAGCACCTGCTCGACGACATAGCGCGCCTGGTCCGCTTCGTCAGCGACGGTGACGATGCGCGGCAGTTCATCGGAGGCGCGCTCGCTCCAGAGATCCTTGGTGAAGCGCTCGCTGGCCAGCCCGATGACCGCGTTGGTGGCGTCGAGGATGGCCTGCGTCGACCGGTAGTTGCGCGCGAGCGTGACGGTGCGCGCCGGCGGCGTGAAGAGCGCGGGGTAGTCGAGGATGTTGCGCACGGTCGCGCCGCGGAAGGCGTAGATCGCCTGCGCGTCGTCGCCCACGGCCGTGAGCCCGCGGCCGTCCGGCTTCAGCGCGAGCAGGATGGCCGCCTGCAGGCGGTTCGTGTCCTGGTACTCGTCGACCAGCACGTGGCTGAAGCGCTGCCGCACGTCGACGGCCAGCGTGGGCTCGTCCATCAGCTGCGCCCAGTAGAGCAGCAGGTCGTCGTAGTCGAGCACGCCCTGGCGCTGCTTCGCCTCCACGTAGGCCGCGAAGAGCCTGCGCAGCTGTGGCTCCCACGTCGCGCACCACGGGAAGTCGTCCGCCAGCACGCGATCCAGGCGCGCCTGCTTGTTCACCGCGGTCGAGTAGATCGCGAGGCACGTTCCCTTCAGCGGAAAACGCTCGCCGCTCTCATTGAGCCGCAGTTCGGCGCGCACGAGATTCATCAGGTCGGCCGCGTCCTCGCGATCGAGGATCGTGAAGGCCGGGTCCATGCCGCAGCGTTCGGCGTACTCGCGCAGCAGCCGCGCGCCGACGCCATGGAAAGTCCCGGCCCAAGGCAGCACGGTGTGCGCCACGCGCGCCCACTGTTCGCCCAGCCCGGCCACGATGCCTTCGACGCGCCGGGTCATCTCCAACGCGGCGCGGCGCGAGAAGGTCAGCAGCAGGATCGTGCGCGGATCGACGCCGCTCGCCACGAGGCAGGCGACGCGATGCGCCAGCGTGTTGGTCTTGCCCGTGCCGGCGCCGGCGATGATCAGCAGCGGACCGCCATCGGAGCCGTCGAGCCCGTGACGGGCCGCGGCGCGCTGGTCGGGGTTCAGGCGCGCGAGGAGGCGGTCGATGCCGGAGGCGGGCGGTTCAGCGAGGGGACGCGAGGCGAGCGAGGAAGCGGGCACGGCGGTGACGGGCGGAGACTGTGAATCCATACAGTACACGCATACGGTGCCGGTCGGCCAGCGGCTCCTGCGCGGCACGATCGACTGTCGGCGCATCGATCGCGGTCTTCCTTGCGTTCTCCTCTGCGGGCGCTTCACTGACCGCGAGCGTGCAGTGCGCGGCGACACTCTTCCGAGGCGCGCGCAACCTGCACCGCAAAATGAAAATGCATTGACGGCGGCCGACCCGGCGCCTAAAAGCTCCGCTCCGGCCGGCCTTGCCCGGATGGGATCCAGGCCCGGCCGGTCGCTCTTGCGGTCCGCACTCACCTGCGCGACCGAATCGTGGTGAACACAACTGGGGGATTCGGTATGGGGATCGTGAAGAGAAGCGCGCTGTATGCAGTGGCCGTACTGGGACTGCTGGCGGCGGCGCCGTTTGCGTCGGCCGCGGACGATGCGGCGACGATTCGCGCGGGCACGGAATCATGGATCAAGGCCCACAACGCGGGCAACGCGGACGCCATCGCCGCGATGTACGCGGAAGACGCCGTCGTCATGCCGCCCGGTGCACCCACCGTGCGCGGGCGCGCTGCGATCAAGCAGTTCATCGTCAAGGACATCGCGGACGCTAGATCGGCCGGGGTGACACTGGTCCTGGCGAAGGAAAGCGACGTCGCCGTCAAGAGCGATCTCGCGTGGCACGCAGGCACGTACACCGTGAAGGACAAGTCCGGAGCGACCGTGGACGGGGGCGGGTACATGGAAATCTGGCGCAAGGCCGGCGGCAAGTGGCTCATCGTTCGCGACATCTGGAATTCGTCCACGCCCCCGTCTGCGCCTGCGCCAGCGGCTGCGCCAGCGGCGAAGCCCGCGAAGTAGCCTGGCAACCGGCGCGTGCAGCGGGTTGCCGCGGGCACGCGCCGGGCACCCTCGCGCATGACGCCTGCCCATGAAACCGAGTGACCCCGGAAGACTCGATCGCGTCATCGCGGACCAGCGTCGCCTCCAGGACGAGCGCGCCCAGAGCTACCGGGAGCGGGCACTCAAGATCTACCCGTGGATCTGCGGTCGCTGCGCCCGGGAGTTCACGCTCCGGAACCTGCGCGAACTGACGGTCCATCATCGCGACCACAACCACGACAACAATCCGCCGGACGGCAGCAACTGGGAACTGTTGTGCCTCTACTGCCACGACAACGAGCACCAGCGCCAGCTCGAGGCGGCAACCGGAACCGGAAGCGCCGGCGCGGATGCAGGGACCTCGTCCACGCACTCGCCGTTCGCCGGGCTGAAGGACTTGCTGGGAAAGAAGGGCGATCCGAACTGAAACGCCTCAATTTGCAGACGGCCTCCAATCGTCGATACTTCGGCCTTTCTTGAACGAGGAGCGTGCAAATGGCAAAGGGCCAGCAGAGAAGCAGCAAGGAAAAGAAGAAGCCGAAGCAGTCCAAGAAGCCCGGCGTGCCCGCGGTGCCGTTCGGCACTGACAAGAGCAAGACGCCGCCCGCCGGGAAGTAGAACGACAGCGGGCCTGGCGCGCCGGCCAGGCGGTGGCGCGGAGGGCGCCGCTGTTCCGTCTGTCAAGTCCACCGCCGTCGGCAGCACGGCGTGAGCAGGCTGCCCGGCATCCGAGTTCCAGTCGACTGACCGCCCGGATCGGACGGCGCGGTCTCCGCTTTCGCCTTCGATCCGCCACGCGCGCACGCATGCACTGCCGTCCTTCACATCCGTTGAGTTCGCCCGATGACGCTTGAACAAGAGGTTTCCCGCCGGCGCACGTTCGCCATCATTTCCCACCCGGACGCGGGCAAGACCACGCTCACCGAGAAGCTCCTGCTGCATTCGGGTGCGATCCACATCGCCGGCACCGTGAAGGCACGCAAGGCATCGCGCTACGCGACCTCGGACTGGATGCAGATCGAGAAGGAGCGCGGGATCTCGGTCGCGAGTTCGGTGATGCAGATGGAGTACCGCGGGTTCGTCATCAACCTGCTCGACACGCCAGGCCACCAGGACTTCTCCGAGGACACGTATCGCGTGCTGACCGCGGTCGACGCCGCGCTGATGGTGATCGACGGGGCGAACGGAGTCGAGCCGCAGACGCGCCGGCTGCTCGAGGTCTGCCGCGCGCGCCGCATACCGATCATCACGTTCATCAACAAGTTCGACCGCGAGGTGCGGGAGCCGCTCACGCTGATCGACGAGATCGAAGAGGCGCTGGGCATGGCGGCCAGCCCGTTCACGTGGCCGGTCGGGATGGGAACGCGTTTCCGTGGCATCTACGACATGCGGCGGGACCGGATGCGCGTGTTCCCGCGCGACGGCGACGCGGGCAGCGCGGGCGCCCCGCAGGAACTCGCCCACGCCGAATGCGCGGAGCGCTTCGGCGACGAATTCGTGCAGGCGGACGAAGAGATGGGACTGATCCGCGGCGCGGGCTCGGTGTTCGAGCTGGACGAGTTTCTCGGAGGCCACCAGACGCCCGTGTTCTTCGGATCCGCGTTGAGCAGTTTCGGCGTGCGCGAAGTGCTCGACGCGCTGGTCGACCTGGCGCCGCCGCCGCTGCCCCGGCGCGCGGTGCAGCGGCTGGTCGAGCCCACCGAGCCGGCGTTCACGGCGGTCGTGTTCAAGATCCAGGCCAACATGGATCCCGCCCACCGCGATCGCATCGCGTTCGCCCGGGTCTGCTCGGGTCGCTTCGAGCGGGGCATGCAGATCAAGGTGGTGCGCAACGGCAAGACCATCCGCCCGTCGACCGTCGTTTCCTTCCTGTCGCAACGGCGCGATGTGCTCGACGTGGCGTATCCGGGCGACATCATCGGCATCCCGAACCGGGGCGCGCTGCAACTCGGCGATTCGCTCACCGAGGGCGAGGACCTGCAGTTCACCGGACTGCCGTTCTTCGCGCCCGAGATTTTCCAGACCGTAGAACTCGCCGATCCGATGCGCGCGAAGCAGCTGAAGCTGGGGCTGAAGCAGCTCGGTGAAGAGGGCGCCATCCAGGTGTTCCAGCGGCACGGCGGCGGCCCGCTGCTGCTGGGAGCGATCGGCGCGCTGCAGTTCGACGTGGTGATGCACCGGCTCGAGCACGAGTACGGCGTGCAGGCGCGGCTGTCGTCGTCGAACATCCGGATCGCGCGCTGGATCACCGCGGAGGACCCGCGCGACCTGAAGCTGTTCATCGAGAGCAACTCGCACCGGATCGCGTACGACGCGGTCGATGCGCCGACCTTCGTCTGCGAATATCCCGGCGAGCTGTCGGTCACGCAGGAGCGCTTTCCCGGCATCGAGTTCCACAAGATGCGCGAGCACGCCGGGCTCATCTTCCAGACCGAACTCGGCGCGGCCGCCTAGCGAGGAGCGCCGAAGCGTCAGGCGTCGCCGGCGCCTGTCCGCGAGGCCAGCGCGGCGCCGGTCACGTGCCGCCGGTTCCAGAGGAACCAGGCGAAACCGGCGGCCTGCAGCGTCAGCAGCGTGGCGAAGGTCGCCCTGTGACCGTCCGTCGTGGTCCAGCCCGCCGCGCGCAGGCCGTCCAGCATCACTCCGTAGCCCCACTGGATCGAGAACGCGCCGACGAAGGTCGCCAGGTTCAGCGCGGCGTTGACGCGTCCTGCCAGCGTCGGATCGAAGCGGCTCGTGATCTCGGCGTAGGCGAGGTTGCCCACGGCGAAGACGACGCCGAGCACGAACCAGAGCGCGTGGGTGCCGCCGACGCCCCACCACAGCGCAAGCATGGCGAGCAGGCCGACCGCATTGGCGATCGCCATCACCCGGCCCGGCGGCTGTCCGCGCCGGCGCAGCGGGCCGATGCCCACGGCCGTGCCGAGGAACCCGCCGACCATGGCCAGCGTGGTCAGCAGCATGTGGAAGGCGGCGCCCTCGCGCGTCTGCCCGCTGACCTGCATCAGCCACGGGACGGCCCACAGCCCCTGGAGCGCGACGAAGCCTCCCAGCCCGCTGGCCGTCATCGGCGCGTAGCGCCAGAACTCCCGGCTGCCCAGCACTTGGCCCAGCTCGCGCAGCTGCTGTCCAAGCGTGCCGCCGGCCGCCGAGGCGGGCTTCTCCGGTGTCGACCAGATGCCGGCCGATGCCAGCACCGCCAGCGCGGCGAGCACGAAGAACAGTCCGTCACGCCCGAGGATCGGCGCGGCCCAGGCGAGCGGCGTGGTGGCGGCGAGTGCGCCGAGTCCACCGGCCACCATCACTGCCGAATTCAGCGACGGCAGCCGTTCAATCGGGAACCACACGGCGAAGGCCTTGAAGGCCGCCATCAGGCAGGCGCAGACGCCCAGGCCGATCAGCGCGCGGGCGGCCGCCAGTTCACCCAGGCTCGTGCCGACCGCAAACCACGCGCTGCCCGCGGCGGCGATCAGTAGCAGCGCCGCCTCGACGCGGCGCGGCCCGTAGCGGTCCAGCAGGATGCCGAGGGGCAGCTGGAAGGCGCTGAAGGTCAGCAGGTAGGCGGAGGTCAACAGTCCCAGGTCGGCCGCCGACACGCCGAGCTCGCGCGTGAGCTCCGGCGCGATGACGGCGTTGACGTTGCGCAGCAGGTAGGAGAGGAAGTAGCCGGCGGCGAACGGCAGGAACAGGCGCAGTCCGAGGTGCATTGGAATGGGGGGCGGTTCTCGAGAGTGGCTGCCCGGTCAGCTCGGCGTCATGTCCGCGCGTGCAACTCGCGATGCGCCTTCCGGATGATCGCGGTCGCGCGCTGGTATTCGACCTGGAACACCGCGGACAAGGCTTCACGCACGAGGTTGATGCGCCTTGCCGCATGCCAGGTCCTGGCGGCGGCGAGCAGTGAAAGAGCAAGCATCACTTCGCCCCGGTCGATGACCGGTTTCCTGAGGGGAGGGAAGTGATCGAGCGCGTACTTCGCGCACTCCGCCAGCTGATCGCCGGTCAACGCGGACAGCGATTGAGTGCGCAACCTGCGCCACGCCGGGTCCATCAGCAGCGCGCGGGTCAGCGGGTCGATGCGCCGGAGGTCGGCGGCGTCGGGATCGGCGACGATGGCCATCAGTGTGGCCTTGATGTCGTGCGGCGCAGGACGGCTCGCGGGTTGCGCGCGCTGTGCGGAATGCATCTCGACGATGTCGGCGATCTCGTCGCCGTACCGCATCCGGAAGTCATGCTGCGGGGTGGTTCGACCCGAACGGTTCATCCTGGACTCTTCCACGACGCCTGCATCGCTCCCGTGCGCCGATCGTGTCCGCCAGCGGCGGTTGAGGGCGGGACTGCTCGGCAAGGTCGCGGCGGAGTGTGCGGTTGAAGAGGCTGTGCTCGCTGCCTACAGCGCGGCGAGCGCCGCCCTGTACCGCGTGTTGGTCTCGTCCCGCGCCGTCACGGTGGTGAGGAGGTCGTGCACGAGCCCGTCCTGCAGGCCGTACACCCAGCCGTGCACGGAGAGCCGCTGGCCGCGGTCCCAGGCGTCGCCCACGATCGTGGTCTGGCAGACGTTGGCGACCTGCTCGATCACGTTGAGCTCGCACAGGTGGTCGATCCGTCGCCCGGTGGGCGCCACGGCATCGACGCGCGCCTCGTGCTTGTGATGGACGTCCCACACGTGGCGCAGCCAGTTGTCCGCGAGGCCCACGCGGCGGTTTTCGAGCACCGCGGTCACCCCGCTGCACCCGTAGTGGCCGCACACGATGATGTGCTCGACCTTGAGCACGTCCACCGCGAACTGAATCACGGACAGGCAGTTGAGGTCGCTGGGCACCACCACGTTGGCGACGTTGCGGTGGACGAAGAGTTCGCCGGGCAGCAGGCCGACGATCTCATTGGCCGGCACCCGGCTGTCGGCACAGCCGATCCACAGGAAGCGGGGCGACTGCTGGCGCGAAAGGCGCGCGAAGAACTCGGGATCGCTGCGGCGCATGCGCTGCGACCAAGCGCGGTTGTTGTCGAAGAGCGCCTGTAATGGATGCATGGTCCGCGCATTCTAGCCAGCGGACGCGCCCGCCGGTCCGGAGCGCCACTGCGCGTGATAGTCGGCGAGCAGGTCGGCGATGCCTCGACCGATGGGCTCGTACGCATCGTCGGGCAGGTTCGCGAGAGAGACGCGCACGGACATCCGCGGCGCATCGAAGCCACCGCCGTCCAGCAGCACGATGCCCCGCTCCTCCGCGAGCCGGACGATGAAGTCGATCGGTTCGAAGCTCGCCACGAGCCACTCCGCAAAGGCATCGCCGTATCGCGTTCGCGCCAGCGCGGGGATGTCCAGCGTGGCGTAGTAGCAAGTAAGGAGCGGGTCGTCGGGAGGCTCGAGCTCGGCGCCCCGGTAGAGCCGCTCGAAGCGACCGCGGACGATGCCGCGCGCGACGCGCTTGCGGCCCTGGCCGGCGTCGAGCAGGCCGTCGAGCGCGAACAGCGTCATCTGCACCTGCTGCGACGAGGACAGCCCGGCCGTGTGGTTCAGGCCGACCGCGCGGCTGTCGGCCACCATCCGATCGATCAGTTTCATCGCCTCCGGCGCCGTCGACACGGCGCCGTAGCGGGCGCGCGCCGACGCCAGCGCGTCGCCCGACGCTGCCGCGAGGCGCTCGTCGAGCCGGTTCGCCTCGTGCAGGCCGACGATGCCGAGACGCAGCCCGGTGGCGCCCCAGAATTTCGAGAACGAGTACAGGACGATCGTGTGTCGCGGCGCCACCGCCGCGAGCGAGCGGTAGCCGTCGACGAACGATGCGTAGACGTCGTCGGTGATGACGATGAGGTCCGGCCGCTCGCGCGCGATCTGGCCGACGCGCACGACGCTCTCGGGATCCATCGCGACGGCGGTGGGGTTCGACGGATTCACGGCGAGGAATGCCTTGACGCGCGGATCGCGCAGCTTCTCGATCTGCGACGGCGGGTAGCGCCATCCCGCGGCTTCGTCCTGCGCGATCTCGACGAGCTCGAAGCGGTATTCGGGCAGCCGCGGCACTTCGAGATACGGCGTGAAGATCGGCACGCCGACCGCGACGCGGTCGCCCGGCGCCAGCAGCCGCGAGTTCACGAGCGACTGGAAGACGTAGGTGATGCCGGCGCTCGCACCCTCGACCGCGAACAGATCGAAGCGGCCCGCCGACGCATCGCCCGCGAAGAGCTCCGCGACGAGGTGGTCACGCACCAGCACTTCGGCGTGCTCCAGCATGCGCACCGGCAGCGGATAGTGGTCGCCGAGGATCCCGTCGACCCATTCGCCGAGCAGCAGGTCCGGATCGAACGCGTGCGTCCGCCGCGCGTGGTCGATGCCTCTTTCGAGCAGCGCGCGGCCCGGCGCCGCGGGGCGTTCGGCGAGGAACGCACGCAGCCGATCCGCGATCCCGCGCCGTTTCGGCAGGCCGCCGAAATCGGGACCGAGCGCAACCCGCCGCGCCTCGCCCACGGCAAACTCGCCCAGGCAGAAGAACGCCGCGCGCGGCTCGAGCGCGATCCAGTTCGGATTGCCGCGGCCGGCATTGAGCATCAGGCGCTCGCCGCGGTGCTTGGCGAGTTCGACCAGCTTGTTCTTGAGCTCGAACGGGCTGAGTCCCTGGTAACGCTGTTCCTCGATTCGCTCCATTGCGCCCTCGGCTGCAAGCCACCGGCTGCCCGTACGGAAAGGTGAGCGCGCTCGCGGCTTCGGCGCCGGGACGCGTGTTCACTCACTCAAGCTCAGCGGAGCCGCGTGTCGTTGCGCTGGATCAATTGCCGCCAGCGTGCGCCCTCGGACGATTGGATCGGGGTCCGCCCGGAGGGTGACGATGCGGTCTGGTCACCGGCACGGGCGGGCTGGCCAGCCGCGGGCTCGATCGCGCTCGCAACCATTTCCCGGGACGCGACCGAATCGGGGAGCGTCACGTCGAGGAGTCGCCATGCATGTCCCTGCTTCAATGAAGCGTTGCGTCCGCGCGTTCGCCGCCTTCGCGGGCTTCTGCGCGGCTTTCATCGCCTATGCCCAGGCGCCCGAGGTCGTGACCACGTTCGCGAACGGAGCGCCGAACGGCCGCTACGCCTTTGCGAGCTGGACGCCCAAGGTGCTCGCCGAGCTGATGCAAGGCAACAAGACCGGCGAGACGGTGAACATCGTCGGCCATCTGTTCCTGCCGCCCGGCAGCAACAAGGTGCCGGCCGTCGTCCTGCTGCACGGGTCGGGAGGCATCTACAGCGCGGAGCTCGACTACTGGCCGAAGCAGTTCAACGCCGCCGGCATCGCCGTGTTCACCCTCGACATGTTCGGCCCCCGCGGCGTGCAGAGCACCGCCGAGGACCAGTCGCAGGTGCCGTTCACGGCGGACGTCGCCGACGCGTTCGCCGCGCTCCGCGTTCTCGCCACGCACCCCCGCATCGACGGGCAGCGAATTGCTCTCATGGGCTTTTCGCGCGGCGGCATAGCGACGCTGCGCGCGTCCGTCGAGAGGATCATCGGCTCCCAGAAGCTGCCGGATGGCCTGCGGTATGCCGCCGCCATTCAAACCTACTCGGGTGGCTGCGCCGGAGTCTTCCGACTGGTCGTGAAGCCCGGCGTGTTCTCGAAGGCGCCGATGCTGTTCATCCATGGCGACGCCGACGACTACACACCGATCGGGCCGTGCCAGGACTACGCAGACAAGATCGGCAAGGCGGGCACGCCGGTCGAGTTCGTCGTGCTCGAAGGGGCGCAGCACAAATTCGATTCGGACGATCCCAAGCGCTACTACGTCCGCGGCGCGACGCGCACCAAGGCCGATTGCCCCGTTGAAATCGACATCGACACCCTTTACGCGTACGACCGGACGACCGGAGCGCGACTGCAGGGCGAGGCCTACACGACGGCACTCAAGAACTGCGCTGCGGTCGGCGCCACGGTCGAGGGCAGCACGCGCGCGCGCGACAAGGCCGCGCAGGCGGCGGTCGGTTTCCTGAAGAAGACGTTCGCGAACTGAGGCGGCCGGCGCGCTTCGGCGTCGGTTCCCGGTGCGAAGCCCCGCCGGGCGACGGATCGTGCACCGCTCAGCTCGGCCGTCGTCGCTCCGGCCGAGTCAGCGCGGGGACGTCGCCGCCTCGAGATCGAGTTCCCAGTACTGGCCGACCAGGTCCTTGCCGAACGAATGGTGCGGCTCCTCGGAGGTCAGCCGGAAGCCTCGGCTCTCGTAGATTCGCCGGGCAGCCACGAGCACGTCGTTGGTCCACAGGGTCAGCTTCGCGCAGCCCTTGTCTCGCGCGAAGGCGATGCACGCGTCGACCAGCGCGGCGCCGATGCCCAGGCCGCGGGCCTGCGGCTCCACGTGCAGCAGGCGGAGCTTGGCCACGTCGGCGCTGGCGCGCACGCAGAACACGGCACCGACCGGAGCGCCGTCCAGTTCGGCGATCCAGC
>Ga0209253_10002567_pt1 | contig 16088 bp, 13 predicted proteins | sample FrelakmetBRP12BR_FD_187145 | JGI IMG/M metagenome (GOLD analysis project Ga0209253, IMG submission 187145) | Freshwater lake sediment microbial communities from the University of Notre Dame, USA, for methane emissions studies - BRP12 BR (SPAdes)... | ecosystem: Environmental > Aquatic >...
CCGAGTCTAAGAATCATCTGCACTATGATCTGGAGATAAGTACTGACAAAATACGGATGGAAGAGGCAGCGCTCTTGATCCTGATAGCAGCGATGGAGCGGTTTGGCCTTAAGATAGACCTGGGAAAAGTGCTTAAGGATATGCGCCTCTCGTAGCAGCGCTCCGGTCACATAACGAGCAGAGCCAGGATGCCCGCTCCGAGCATGGCGGCAAAGATCGGAAGGGCCTGGCGCCGCAGGCCGGGTGCGCCGGTTGCTGAGATCAGGGCTTTAACCCCGGTATTGGCGAGCGTTGCGAGGATAATGCCGCGGGCAGCAACGCTTGAAACAAGGGAACCCTGCTCTAATTTAGAAAGTGACAGGGTAATGGCATCAACATCCGTCAAGCCCGTCAGGACGCTTGATGCGTATACCCCGGCAGTGCCGAAAAAAAACTCTGCTGCCCGTGCAATAACAATAATCACCCCGAACAGGATACCGAACTTAATTGCCTGCCACAGCTCCAGCGGATTGCTGATCTCCAGCGCAGCTTTCCCGTCCCCTTCCCCCGTACCCTTCAACCGGAAAAACCAGAGGTATGCGCAGCCCAGGAATCCTGCCATAGCGGTAACCGCTATCGGCGCGATGAGGCGCGTGCCGAGGTGCGGGTTAATGGAAAAAACCAGCACCAGCACCCGGATGAACATGATCGATGAGGCAAGAACTATCCCGAACGCAAAGTCAGCGCCGAGGTGCGCTTCAGCCTTGCTGCGCCGGGAAAAGCTCACGGTAAGGGCGGTGCTTGAGCCAATGCCGCCAAGCAGCCCCGAAAGCCCTATGCCCTGGTGTGAGCCGAGTATTTTTATAAGTATGTAGCCGATGAGATTTAATCCGGCAATGAGGATGACAAAGAGCCATATATCATGGAAGTTAATCACATCCAGTGGGCCGAAGGTTCTGTCCGGAAGAACCGGCAGAATGACCAGGGTAATGACGGCAAACTGCAGCCCGGCATTGAGGTCATGCTGCCCGATTTTGTGGGCAAGATTTTCCAGCGGCTTCTTTGATGCCAGCAGCAGCACCGTGACTACCGCGAGCGCTGCAGCCAGCCCCGGCATCTGCCACCAGACCAGAGCGCCAAAGAGAAACGCGAGCAGCGAGGTGATCTCAGTGGTTATGCCCGGAGATGCTGCCGAGCCGACAAAAAAGTAGGCGGCAAGAACAAATGCCGCAAGAATGAGCAGGATAACCGGAAACGCCCAGGTAACGGACTGATCGTGAAGCAGGGCAGCCATGCAGCCGAGCATGCTGATGAGGGGGAAGGTGCGTATTCCGGCAAAGGTTCCGGCCTTTTCCATCTCGCGCTCAAACCCGATGAAGAGGCCGAGCGCCAGGGCGATGGCAAACCGGTTAAACAGCACATGAACTTCAGGTAGTTCTGTCATGGGCTTCCCGCTGGTATGGAAAAATTAATGAGAAGAGATTTTGGCTATATATATAATGGATTTTTCTTTCTTTTGCAAAAGGAAAAGAATCGGTTTCCAGGGTTGAATAGAAAAAACAGATATTGTTATTTTGTATTACCTGGTTAAGATATAGATTTTAGTAAATATTTCATTTCAGGCACCGACAGTATTATAATTAATATGTAAAAACAGCTTATTGAATAACAACAGTCTTTAATTTTTATGCTTGTTTTTTTTCAGGGTATAATTATTGCTTTTGTAATTAAAAAAATTATGCTATGAGCTGAAAAAGTATCTACCTGAGAAAGGTTTATTATAATAGCAGTTAGCGATACCATTAAAACTATTGGCCTTCGGGCTGTACGGGAAGCCGGTCAGATATTAAAAGAAGGATTTGGCAAGCCCCGGCAGATATCCTATAAGGGCGCCATCAATCTGGTCACCGAGATGGACCGGCGCTCAGAGGCTCTGATTATTGATATCCTCAGCCGGGAGTTCCCCGACTACGGGATTCTGGCTGAAGAAAGCGCTGAGCAGAAGGGCCGCGGAACAGGCCGCTGGATTATAGACCCGCTGGATGGAACGACCAATTATGCCCACGGCTATCCTTTTTTCTGCATCTCCCTGGCCCTTGAGGATAAGGGAAAGATCGTCTGGGGCGTGGTATATGACCCGCTGCGTGATGAGCTGTTTGCGGGAGAATCCGGCAACGGCGCGACCTTGAACAAGACGCCCCTGACCGTATCCGCAACAGACAATCTCGGCAGCGGTTTTCTCAGCACCGGGTTCCCCTATGATGTGCGGGAAAGCACCGACGATAATGTGCTTCATTTCAGCCGCTTTGCCAAGCGTGCCCGGGCAATCAGGCGCGATGGCTCTGCAGCCCTTGATCTCTGTTATGTTGCCATGGGCCGGTTTGACGGTTTCTGGGAACCTAAGCTGCACCCGTGGGACACGGCTGCCGGGAGCCTCATCGTTATTGAGGCCGGGGGCAGGGTCACTGATTATAGCGGCAACCCGTTTTTTTTAGACAGCAGGGAAATTCTGGCTACTAACGGGTTAATCCACCAGGAGATGATTGACGTGCTATCAAAGGACAGGAGCGACCAATGAAAAACTGTGTCAGCTCATATGTACTGCATTGTTTTATCGGCACGCTGTTCTGCCTGTACCCCGGTTTCTGCAGCGCAGATATATATAAATATACTGACAGCCACGGTACGGTTCACTTTACCAATGCACCAAACAGCAGCAGTTATACCCGCATCCTCCGGGAAACGCTGCGGGCGCCCACCAGGTCTAAATCTGACGGAAGGGAGTACGGGCCGATCATATCCCTCTTATGCAAAAAATATGACATGGATGAATCGTTGGTAAAGGCGGTCATAAAGGCGGAATCCGACTTTGATCCCGACGCTGTTTCAAGAAAAGGCGCCCAGGGGCTCATGCAGCTCATGCCGGACACTGCCCGTGATATGGCGGTAAGCAACCCCTTCCATCCAACCCAGAACATGGAGGGCGGCATCCGCTATCTGCGCAAGCTGCTGGACCAGTTCCAGGGCAACCTTCACCTGGCGCTGGCAGCCTATAATGCCGGCGAAAATGCCGTGATAAAATATAATAACAGCATTCCCCCGTTTGAAGAGACGCGCACCTATGTCAAAAGGGTCCTGAAGTTTTTTGGCGATTTTCAGGCTGCCCGCTGACATCCCTTATCCCGCTATTTCCTGCGCAGTCTTTCAGATTGTCATACCAGCCGGTACGTGATAAAACCCACGCTTAAGCTATCTTGTAATCTCTTATTGTATCTCAGGAGGAAGCTGTCTTGTCCGAAATTCTCGTTGAAGTGCTGCGCGGCAATAGAGTAGAGAGCCTGCATCGCGGCAGCATTGCGGTCGTCAACGCAGCCGGCGATAGTATATACCAGGCAGGGGAACCTGCCTTTGAGATATCCATGCGCTCCTGTGCAAAGCCGCTGCAGGCACTGCCGGTCATCGTGTCAGGCGCGGCCGAGCGCTTTAAATTCACGGAGCAGGAGCTGGCCCTTTTTTGCGGGTCAGTAAGCGGCCAGGTGTTCCACGTTGAAGCAGTGCGCAGCGTTCTGCAAAAAATCGGGCTGACAGATGATGCGCTTCTGTGCGGCACCCATCCCCCGACCCATCGCGGGACGGCAAAGGAGCTGCAGCAGAAAGGCATCAAGCCCGGCCCCGTGCACAATAACTGTGCTGGCAAGCATGCTGCCATGCTTGCGCTGTGCGTGCACCATGGTTGGGACACGGCTAACTACCTGCCCCTGGAGCACCCGGTGCAGCAGCTCATCCTCTCTACCATTATCGCGATGACCGGTGTTGAAAAAGAGCTGGTCCACACGGCAGTTGACGGCTGCGGGGTGCCGGTCTTTTATGTGCCGCTGAAAAATCTTGCCCGTGCCTATGCCCGGCTTGCCGAGCCGTTCCATCTGAAAGAATCGCAGCTGAGCCCATTGCAGAAGGCGGTCAAAAAACTTATGACTGCCGCCTGTTCCCACCCGGAGATGGTTGCCGGTGATGAGCGGATATGTACTGATATTATGCGGATAGCGGGAAAGAGCGTTTTTGCCAAAACCGGCGCAGAGGGCGGCTATGCCCTGACGCTCTTTGATAAGGGCTGGGGAGCAGCGCTTAAAATAGATGACGGCAACCAGCGCGCGCTCGGCCCGGCGGTTATCGAACTATTACAGCAGCTGGGAGCGCTCTCAGCTGCACAGCTTGCGCAATTGAAAAACTATCATCACCCGGCCATTTTTAATCATAGAAAAGAACAGGTTGGGGAGCTGCAGCCGTCATTCCGGCTTGCATAGGAGATTTTCGTGGTAGAAAAAGTAACTATAGAGATAAAGCGTTTGCCTCACGGGGAGAACCTTCCCTTCCCACAGTATATGACACCGCATGCTGCCGGCATGGACCTGGTAGCTGCGGTTGAAGCGGATACGGTAATTGCACCGGGCCAGCGGAAGCTGATCCCCACCGGCATCTGTATCGCGCTGCCGCCGGGTTTTGAGGCGCAGGTGCGGCCCCGGAGCGGGCTGGCAATAAACCACGGCATCGGCCTGCTCAACGCTCCCGGCACCATTGACGCGGACTACCGGGGTGAAATCAAGGTGATTGTGGCAAATTTTGGCGAGCAGCCGTTTATTGTGAAACGGGGAGACCGGATCGCCCAGATGGTAATCCAGAGGGTTGCCTGCGGCGAGTGGGTAGCTGTTGATGAGCTGCCGCCATCGGAGCGCAATGACGGCGGGTTTGGACATACCGGTAAATAAAAAAAGCGGGGTCACGCCCCGCTTTTTTTATTTACTGCATTCCTATCAGGTTGTTGAAAAAGCAGTTTTCTCCCAGGCTGGTCAAAAATATCCAAAAGCAAGGCGCGCGAAATCAAGAAGAATGAGGTGTACGTTACCGTACGTCGTAATGACGAAGGATGAGCGCAACGAAGCAGCCGGGTGATTTTCAACAGCCTGCTATTTCTTTTTCAGCGTTGTCTCACCCTCAAGCGCCAGATACTGTTTAATTTTTTCCAGCCTTTTAGGACCGATTCCGCTCACCTTCCCCAGGTCATCAGCTGTCTTGAAATTGCCATTCTTGGCGCGAAAGGAAACAATTGCTTCAGCTGTTTTCTTATCAACGCCGGGCAGCAGGCGCAGCTCTTCAGCGCCAGCTGCGTTTATATTTACCATGCCCTCCAGGGCCGGGGCCGCCTTCTGCAGGGCTGCCTGCTCCTGGGCATGAACCGGCAGGGCGGCAAGCAGTAGAGCGCAGGGAATAGCTAAAAAAAGCGTGCGCAATTTTAAAAATCTCATGTTCTGATTCTCCTCTTTTTATGTTATTTTGCTGTCCAGAAGATATGCGCGTTATGCACGCGGCAGTTCAACTAAATCAAAATACGTTTCTCTGTCAAGGTTTTTAAATCTGCACTGGATGCTGCTTGACCTATGGAGCTGGTAAGCGTTATCATTCCGACATATAACCGGGCTGCCTGGCTCAAGGAAGCCATCGAGTCAGTACTGAGCCAGACCTATCAGCAGTTTGAGCTTATCGTGGTGGATGATGGCTCAACAGATTCCACCGGGGAACTGCTGCTGCAGTATGGCGCCAAACTATCGGTGCTGCACACCGGCCATGGAGGCCCCAGCGCAGCACGCAACTGCGGCATTGCTGCAGCCCGCGGTGGGTACATTGCCTTTCTTGACTCTGATGACGTCTGGCTCCCTGACAAGCTGCGCGCGCAGATGCTTTTTTTCCAGGACCACCCCGAAGCCCGCGTCTGCCAGACCGAGGAGATCTGGATGCGAAACGGGATGCGGGTCAATCCCATGCAGAAGCACAAAAAATATTCCGGATGGATTTTTGAGCAGTGCCTGCCCCTGTGTATTGTCAGTCCTTCTTCGGTAATGATCGAGCGCAGCGTTTTTGACAGGGTCGGGCTTTTTGATGAAACATTTTTAGCCTGTGAAGACTATGACCTGTGGCTGCGCATTGCAGCGCGCTACCCCATCTACCTGATTGAAACGCCGCTCATCATAAAGCGGGGCGGCCACGTTGATCAGCAGTCAAAAACAATCCCGCATCTTGACCAGTACCGGATTCGGGCTCTCTGCAAAATCCTTGAGAGCGGCATACTGCAGCCCGCGCAGCAACAGCAGGCGCTTTATGAGCTTAAAAAAAAGTGCCGCATCTATGGCAGCGGCTGCCTGAAGCGGGACAGAAAGGACGAGGGAGAGCGGATACTGAAGCTCCCGGAAAACTACCAATAACATCCCATGAACCTTGCACACTTTCTTGACATGGCAGCTGCCCGCTACCCTGAGAAGCGGGCATTGATCTGCGAAAGAAGGACCATTACCTACGGCGCGCTGAAGCGCCGGGCTGATGAACTGTCCGCCGGCCTGCTGCGCCTGGGTGTCGCCAGGGGCACGCAGGTTGCCATTCTTTCTTCCAACAGCATCGAGTATGTGGAAATACTTTTTGCTTTGATGCAGATCGGGGCTGTCGCAGTCCCCATGAATTACCGCTTAACAAAAAAGGATCTGAAAGTTTTATTAGAGCATTCAGAGGCAAAGATTCTTTTTTGTGAGGCAGCATTACTGGAACTGGTTATCCCGGCAGCACGGGAGCTGGAGCAGGTTATTGCTATCAACGGCAAACACCCGCCGGCTTCGGCTGCATATGAAGAGCTTTTTCAGCCAGCGCTATGCGCAGACGAGACTGCGGCGGTTTCTGAACAAGACCCAGCTGCAATTATATATACCGCCGGCACCACTGATGAGCCAAAGGGGGTGCTGCTCAACCATGGAAATTTAATCTGGAATACCTTCAATTATTCTGCAGCGCTAACGTTCAGCCCGCAGGATATCGAGCTGGCGCCAACGCCCCTGTTTCATACTTCAACTTTTGGCAGAATCTTTACCTATGTATTCAACGCTATGACCGCAATTATGGTCCGAAAGTTCAGCCCTGCCGAGTGCCTCGCCATAATTGAGCAGGAACAGGTAACCTCCATAACCCAGGCGCCAACCATGTACCGGATGATGCTTGATGTGTGGAGCGAAGGCACATGGGACACCCGCTCGGTTAAACGGGCGGTCACCGGTGCAGCGCCGATGAGCGCAGAGACAAAGGGCAGCCTTAAAAAACTTTTTCCCGCGGCAGGCTTTTTTGATCTCTACGGCCTCACGGAGGCAAGTCCCGGTGTTGCTATTCTGACCCCGGCAGATTTTTATCGAAAGGCTGAAAGCGTCGGCAGGCCCATGCTCAACGTAGAGGTGCGGGCAGCAGGCGCAGACGATCAAACACTTCCCCCGGGACAGATCGGAGAAATTCTCTGCCGCGGTCCAAATATTATGCAGGGATACTATAAGGCTCCTCAGGCAACTGCCCGGGTGTTGCGCAACGGCTGGCTCCACACCGGAGACTCAGGCTGGATTGATGAAGATGGTTTCATCTACCTTGCCGGCCGCAATAAAGATATTATTATAAGCGGCGGAGTAAACATCTATCCGGATGAAGTGGAGGCAGTCCTTATGAAGCACCCTGCCGTAAAAGAGGCTGCGGTAATCGGCGTGGAGGATGCGCTGTGGGGTGAAAAAGTGGTAGCAATTGTGGTTCCCGAGAAGAACGCATCATGTACTGCACAGCTCCTCATGGACTTTTGCCGCGAGCGGCTCGCCGGTTTTAAATGTCCTCGTGTGGTGACATTCACTTTGGAGCTGCCCAGAAATGCGGCACAGAAAATAATGAAGCAGGAGCTGAAAAAACACTACAGGCCCTGAATGAGACGCTGTACCCTCCGCTTAACTTTTTTAGCGTGTTTAAGCGCGTTCTGGTTAATGCTGCTGGTCAGCTGCACCAATGTCACTTCGCCCAGAATTCCCAACTTCCTCTACGTGCGCCTCAAAGCAAGCCCTACCACGGTCGACCCGGCCCTGATAGTTGATGTCTACGGCGCTCAAATTGCAGCCAAGCTCTACAACGGGCTGGTCTGTTTCAACGATGACCTGGCCCCGGCGCCTGACATAGCCCAGTCCTGGTCAGTCTCTTCTGATGGATTGGTGTATCTGTTCAGGCTCAGGAAAGGTGTGCGATTTTTTAATGGCAGGGAGGTAACGGCCCGGGATTTTAGATATTCATTTGAACGGGTTCTTAACCCCAAAACCAGGTCCCCGCGCACCTGGGTGCTCTCGCGCATCCACGGGGCAGGCAGTTTTATGGCCGGGAAGTCAGCGACAGTCGCCGGCATCGAGGTGATTGATCCCTATGTGCTTAAGATCGAGCTTGAAAAGCCGTTTGCGCCGTTTATCAAGCTCCTGGGCCTCACCACTGCCTATGTAGTACCGCAGGAAGAGGTTGAACGCTGGGGGGCAGACTTTTCGTTTCATGGCACAGGAACGGGCCCGTATATCTTAGAGCGCTGGGAGCATAATCAATTTTTACAGCTTACGGCAAATGACCGCTACTTCGCAGGCGCACCCCGGATTGGTGGTCTTATCTATAGAATTGTGCCGGAAGATTTTACCGCCCTTACCGAGTTTGAAAACGGAAATATAGACGTGATGCTGGAAATACCGCCGGCAGCTTTCAAGCAGTATGCAGAGGCCCCCCAATGGAAGTCTTCTGTTATTGTGGCGCCGGGACTGAATATCTATTACCTGGGACTAAACTGTCAGGCCGTACCATTTAACAACCCGCTCATACGCAGAGCCTTAAATTATGCCATTGACCGGGAAGCCATAGTAGCACGCCTTCTTGATGGCCGGGGACGCGTTGCCTCCGGCCCGCTGCCGCCGCTTCTGCAAACCGGCTCTCCCCCGGAGGGTTATTCCTATGACCCGGCCAGAGCACGCGCATTGCTCAAGCAGGCAGGATATGGCGCGGGGCTGTCAATGACCATATATCAGAACGCGGACGAGGAGACGCTTGATATAACGCAGGCGCTGCAGAGCAATCTCAAGGATGCGGGGATTGATGCCCGGATTGTGCAGCTGGAGTGGAGCTCTTTTAAAAATGCGGTGGCGCGCGGAGAGGCGCAGGCATTCTGGCTCTCCTGGTGGGCGGATTATCCGGATGCAGAGAACTTTCTGTTCCCGCTCTTCTATTCCGGAAACTGGGGAATTGGCGGCAATCGCAGCAGGTTTAAAGATTCCCGGATAGATGAGCTGCTGGTGCGGGCAGTAAGCGTTATGGATGATAAGCAGGCGCGCGCGCTGTACCGTGAAATTGAGCAGCTGGTGGTGCAGGAGGCTCCCTGGGTTTTTGGCTGGCATAAAGCCAACTGCTCCATCTATCAGCCCTGGGTGAAAAACTATACGGTTGTACCTCTTGCCGTGATGGAGAAGTGGACCGGTATCACGATACATAAGAATTAGCAGGTTGTTGAAAAAGTAGTTTTCTCCCAGGCTGGTCAAAAACATCCAGATGCAAGGCGCGCGAAATCAAGAGGAATGAGGCGTACTTTTTAGTACGTCGCAATGACGAAGGATGAGCGCAACGAAGCAGATGGGTGTTTTTCAACAGCCTGTTAGGCACCACAGGAAATGAACGTTTATCTCATAAAAAGATTATTACTGGTTATCCCGACGGTGCTGGGCATTACCTGCATCACCTTCTGTTTAATGCAGGGACTGCCGGGTGATCCGGTGCAGGGGCTGGCAGGGGAGCAGGCTGATCCTGAAGTTCTTGCCGCGATCGCAAAGGAGATAGGCACGGACCGGCCGGTGCTATTACAATACCTGGGGTACCTGCGCCTCCTTGCCCGGGGCGAGCTGGGGCGCTCCTATTACACCAACAGAAAAGTTATTGATGACTTACGGCAGAAGCTTCCCAATACCCTCCTTCTTGCCGGTGCTGCAGTAGTCTTTGCCACGGCCTGCGGGCTGCTGCTGGGCATACTTATGGCTGTTAAGCGCGGAACCCTGTGGGACCGCCTTGGTCTCATGCTCTCGGTGGGCGGCATTTCCATTCCCGTCTTCTGGCTGGGCCTGCTGCTTATGTACATCTTTGCCTTTGTGCTGCACCTGCTGCCCGCAACAGGAATGGGCAGCAGGTCATTTATATTTCTTATTCTCCCCGCCGCCACCCTGGGTCTGAATTCAGCTGCCTATATCGCGCGCATTACCCGCACCAGTCTGCTTGACGTACTCTCCCAACCGTACATGATGACCGCGCGTGCCAAGGGCCTCAGGAAAACAGCCATTATCGGCAAACATGCGCTGCAGAACAGCCTCATTCCCATCATCACCTTGATAGGAATTGATTTTGGAAGTTATCTGAACGGTTCAGTGCTCACTGAAACAATTTTTGGCTGGGACGGCATCGGCCGCTATGCAGTAGAGGGTATCTTCAGGCGGGATTATCCGGTGATTATGGGCTGTGTATTAGTTGGCGCAATTATTTTTATCGTTATCAACCTGGTCGTTGATCTGCTGTATGGCTTCCTTGACCCGCGGATTCGCTGCCGGGTGCGTTAAACTGTTCATGCAGTGAAATGCCGGAGTAATAATGCGCAGCAGTTTTTTACCGCATAAAACAATTCTTTTGACCGGGAGCTGTATCGGCCTCCTGTTGCTGACGGCCATCGCTGCCCCCATTATCAGTCCCTATGATCCATTGCAGATTGACCTGGCCCATATCAAGGAATCTCCCGGTACTGCTCACTGGATGGGTACTGATCGATTGGGGAGAGATGTTTTGAGCCGCGTCGTCTATGGCGCGCGCTTTTCCCTCAGCATAAGTATTATAGCTACGGTGGTGTCACTGGGACTGGGAATGCTGGCAGGGCTGGTTGCGGGTTATGCGGGCGGGAAGATTGAGAGTGTATGCACCATGGTGATTGATGTGTTCCTCGCTTTTCCCAGCCTTCTTCTTGCTATCGGCATATCTGTGCTCATGCCGCCGGGGACGGTATCCACTATCATTGCCCTGTGCCTTGTGGGCTGGGCGCCTTTTGCACGGCTCTTTAAAGGCATGGTCCTATCCCTTAAGGAAAGTGTTTTTGTAGATGCGAGCCGCGCTATCGGCTGCTCAGCGTCACGAATACTTTTTTACCACCTTCTTCCGCACTGCCTCCCGGTCGCAGTCGTTGCCGCGAGCCTTAAGGTCGGCGGGTTCATGTTATCTGAATCAGCCTTGAGCTTTCTCGGCCTGGGAGTGCAGCCGCCGCTGCCTACCTGGGGTAATATGGTAAGCCTGAGCCGCAGCTATCTGCCCTATGCGCCGTGGATGGTACTGTTCCCGGGCCTGGCAATTGCCGTAACAGTGATGCTGTTTAATCTTCTGGGCGATGCAATCCGTGATGCTATTGACCCGAGGTTGAAATTCTGAAGAGAAAAAAGAAAAGGTCGTGCGGCACAACAGGTGTTTTATCCCTGCAGGGTTTTTGCCATGCTGATGATCCGGTAAACCAGCATGCCGCTGAGCACGGCAATATCTTCAGCAGGAAGGTAATCTGAAATGGTAGCGTCAAACAGGATCGTTGACTCAGGCGGCAGTTCCTCATCGCCTTGCCAGAGAAGCAGCTGGACCGGAACCCTCGGTAATACGGGGAATATCATTCCTGCGTCCCCTGCGGCAATGGGAACTCCAGCGAGCTGTTCCGCGCTTGCGCGAAACAGGTCCGGCTTGTCACCAAAGAAGGACAAAAACGGGCCGCGGGTCCGCTGCTGAAACGCCGCATCGTAAAATTGGCCGTCAGGGATCTGACGAAAGGTGATCCACTGGCCGGCGGGAGAAGTTCCCTTTGCCTGCAGCAGATAGTGGCAGATAACAATTTTCTCTTCTAAAGAAACCTCTGTTCCCTGTTTTTCATTCCGGATTATAAATGGGTTGCCGGGCCGGAGGTGGACCGGATCGTTGAAAAAGAAGAGGCGTAGCTGCAGCGTATTAACGTCATGGCGCATAACCTCCGCTCCTGCCCGCTGTGCCAGCGCAGAGAGATCGGCTTGATTCAAAGCCTCTTCTGCCAGGCGCAACGCTTCCCGGTACTCGTCAGTTCGAGCCACACGCACTCCTTAAATCTGCAGGATACGTCAAGATATAATTTAGTAGTCTCCGGGAGGAGAGGAGGAGCAAAAGGCGCTTTACAGGGAATTGAAACTGCAGAAAAAAACCGGTTAACCCGCGAAAAGAGCGGGTTAACCGATAGAGAGTCATCATTACATTTTTCCGGCTGCTTTTCTTTTTGATGCTTTCAGCGCGTTGACCTTCTTGTCTTCCTTGAGAGCTTCAGCTTTTATATGAGTGGCAAAGTTACATTTACCGCTGGTCCATTTTAATTCCGGCTGTGGATACGATGAACAATATTTCCCCGCAGAATATTCCGTAACGCGAGCGCATCCAGTGCAGTCCTCAACTATGGTATAGCAGGAACCGCCATTGTAGCTGCAGCCATTCTTGGCCATAAAAAAGCATTCTACCCCTTGTTTTGAAGTCTGGCAAATCATTATCTATCTCCTTTCTGCCATGAAAATTTCACAACCCGTACCCGATGCAGGGTCCGTAGTAGTTGTATATAAAAAAACGGATTGTACGATGCACATAGTGGTACAATCCGTTTTTATAACCACTAAAATCAACTATTTAATACCATATGATCAAAAACATGTCAAATATTTTTAATTTCGCCTTGACGCATTCAGAGCTTTCCAGATCAAGTCTGCACTGAATGTAGATTGAACGACCGGCGACTACTCTCACATCTGATATATAAGCTTCACTTTTTATCTATAGATACCTACCACAACAGGTTGTAGGTATCGCATCCATATAAGATCACTAATACCCTGTTTGCTAAATAGAACTATTTATATGTAAAACAATATTTCGATTGACATACTTTAGTTATAGGCATACTAAAAATCTTAGAGAGGATAAATCTCTTGTAACAAACCAGCAAATCTCTTTTTATAAAGGCAACGGCGATGGGTGCCGGGGTTATACTCGTCAAAAGCATTGTTGCCGATTACTGTAACAAGAGTAACCGTCGTCAGGTGAAGAACTGTACCTGTGGCGGTTTTTTGTTTTATTCATATTAAACAAAAGAGGACACACAATGTAAGTCACAGAAAAAACATCAAAGAAGCATTTTGATTAATCGTCACAAATAGATCAAATTTGAAAGGGAGACATAATAAGAACGGCTTCTTAAAAGATAATGAGAAAAGAGAAGTATAATTAATAAGCAAATAGCGAATATTCTTTTTTATTACAAACATTTTACTATATTGCAGGAGTGGCTTATGAATAAAATAATCTTTATAGCAGTTGTCTTTGGACTATTGACATTTACCCTATCGGACAACGAGGCCATTGCGGGAGAAGCAACAAAGGTGTACCTCGAAATTTATAAGACAACCACATACCCCTTTGATAAGGACCCTATCAGAGCACGGGCTGCTTTATTTGATTCATCCAACAACCTTGCTACCACTTTCAACAATCAGCCCATTACCGATGCTGAACTTATTGTGCGATCTTTAAATTTCTATGGAGACGTTCAAGTTTCTGCAGATTCTTATGCCACTTATCCCTGGGATCTAAATTTTACTTTATTAGACCCTGCCTATGCATCAATAGATATCAACTCAGCATGGCAGGAATTTGCCTTGAATTATGATAACGTGCCGGAGCCAGGTGATGATGTTATCAGGGTAACACTTAAAAATGGTTCTGCCACTATTTTTACGGAAGTAAAGCTGAATGTAATAGCCCCGGAGGCCAATTGCTATGTAGTCAGGACCGGGGGTATTAACAGCAATGCGTTGCCCAAAATTCTCGAAGAAATTGGTCCACCGCAGTTTAACTATGGCTTACCACAAAGGGCTGGCAGTTCAGTGAAACTAGATATTTTCGCAGCATATGGCTACGACAGCACAGGGCTTGGTGGTCCCTTTGACACGTTCATCTACACTAACAATCTTCCTGCTGGCACTGAAAAAGTCACTGTTGGAGGTGCCGAGGTCACACTAATAGATGGCCACGCAGCAACATCTTTCCAAGTAAAATATCTGGGTATAAGCGTAAGCGGTACTGCTGCTGAGCAGGAAACTGCGCTGGCCAATATTTTCAAAAACGGAACAACGAAAAAATATTCAGCGTCAAGCAAAATTATCCCAGAGCTTGGCACCAAATGCTCTGATGTAAACACAGCTGGCCAGATTGCAGTGTGCGGTGCGAAAACTTTTGGCAGTGTTACCGCAGCGGCACAACCTCCAGTAAATAGTGTGGCTTATAATTATAATGAGGATACCGCCACCTTTTTCCCTGGTGTGCTTTCAGGAGTAAACATTGTGGGACTGCCAATAACCGGTATTGACGGGACAGCCTATTTTTCTAATGGTGCTGACCTTTCCCCAAATGATGCATATAAGTACACCAACTGGACAACAAAGGCGGGTACCTTTAAGGTGAACGCTCCCAATATATTTGCTGCAGTGGTCGGTTTCGATGCCTATAATAACCCGGCACCATTCAACATAACTGATGGCGATATTAAATTGTTTATCCATTCGAAACCTGGCGGGGCAGTACCTGAGGTAGTAGACGAATATACAATATCCCCCAATACCGCACCGTTTGTTGCGCTTGTTTTCCCTGAAACCACCAATGATGTATACCTTTCCTCAGGCGACACTACTCTGCAGTCAGTGATTCAAAGAAGCACTATTGATACTGCTACAAGGGGCGTTGATTTTATTATTAATAATGTCCCGGCTCCATATGTAACGAGCATCACCGATATTCCAAGCATCAATGTACAAGCAGCAAACGGGTCCATAATAGTCGCTATCCAGGGCACAATAAATGAGCCGACATTCACCATGAAGCTGTACAAGAGGACTGGTGGGCTTGTTAAAGTGAACAAGCAGAATGTGTTTACCCCAGCGGATTCTGTTGTCATTCCGGCTAAGGATGCTAATATTTTCACTGCGGAGCAGAATGTAATATTCTTTACTTCAGCCAATGACGAGGATTTACTGCTGATTTTTACCGGTCAAAAAAATCAGACAGTCTTTGCATACCCTGTTGCAGGCGCCATAATCAGTCCTGCTGATGCCACAGCTTTTCCTCCCTCAAGCGTTACTGTCGGCATTAGTGAAGCCAGTGTCCTGATTGACCCGGCACAAAGCCACGACGCTGTAAATATCTGCCAGTTTGATGTGATGGATGCATTCGGTAATTCCTATAACTTTAATAACCAGACTAATGGAAAGGACTTAAAGGATTCAGGTGCGAAAGTAGCAGTATATAGGGCTAACGGTACCACCCTGTTCCCCGGGGCAGTGGCAGAAGTGAATACAAATGATGTGACTGTTACCTTTGACAAGACCAAGATTACCAAAGATGACAGCAAGGCGATGGTCAAGATGACTGCAGGAACTAAGTATGCTCAATTTCCTCTGAACATCCGTTTACTGAAAACTACAATTCTTGGAAATAAATTCCGCCCAATATCAGGTATTGATGATACGCCAGTCCAAGTAAATTTTGGTGACCAAAAGGGTAACCTGATACCGCCAGTAGTAAATAACCTGAATCCAGGCTGCCAGCAGGGTTTTTTTCAAGTAGAGTTTACAGTGACGAATGGGTCTGCAAATGTAGGTTCACCGTTGCCACTTACAACCGGTATTCCGTACCAGATTATGCTTGTCAACCCTGCTGATGTTCAAACACCAATGCAGCTGCAAGCTAAAGGTGTAAACACAGGTGAGACAACCTTTACAACCTTAACGCTAAATTATATCACCAGAACGCCAGTGCCAAGCACCTCAACAAGCGTACCAATTAATACAACAACGGTGCCAGGAAGCACGACAACCACTGTGGCAGTGACCACCACCCCTACTACTACAAGTACAACAAGCATAATATCAACAACTACTATACCTGCTACTACTACCACGGTTCCGGCCAACACGACAACCACGACGGCTGCGAACTTGACCACGACCACCACCGCTTCAACAGGATGCCAGATTAAGAGCATTCAGCCCACTGGTATAAAGATTGGTTTCGGCCTGCTGCCGCGCATCAGAAGGGTTACCTTAACTCTTAATGTTGATCTGGAATCACTTGGCATCACCTGTGCTGATCTCAATATTCAGAATGCGCCAAGG
>Ga0209253_10002569_pt1 | contig 16087 bp, 12 predicted proteins | sample FrelakmetBRP12BR_FD_187145 | JGI IMG/M metagenome (GOLD analysis project Ga0209253, IMG submission 187145) | Freshwater lake sediment microbial communities from the University of Notre Dame, USA, for methane emissions studies - BRP12 BR (SPAdes)... | ecosystem: Environmental > Aquatic >...
ACACGTCCGCCCCTTATCAAAACGATCGAGTGCTCTTGCAGGTTGTGCCCTTCACCCGGGATGTACGCGGTCACCTCGAAACTGTTCGTGAGCCGCACGCGAGCGACCTTGCGGAGCGCCGAGTTCGGCTTTTTGGGAGTCATCGTATACACACGCGTACAAACGCCCCGCTTTTGTGGACACCCTGCCATCGCAGGGGTTTTCGTCTTGACCTTTTGCGGGCTCCGTCCGAAGCGAATCAGCTGGTTGACAGTCGGCACAGATTACCTCTCGAACTAGGTTATACGAACCCGTTGGATCTGCTGCCTGTGGAAAACTTCCACAACCGCAAATCTAACAACAAGTTAGCTCTATTCTCAGCGTAGTTTGGCCAGGATACTTCCAGGCAAGAAAGTAGAGCAAGCGAAGTATGGAATCTATCTCTAAGTCCATAAGCTGTCAAGCGATTTCGTCGGCGGCCGCCGATATTTTTCCGCCGTTCTCACCCTTCCTTCCGCCTGTTTTTTCCCGTCCAATGGGCTTTCTTTCGGTGACCGGCCCTCTATTCTTCACCTGATTCCTTTTGCATCGCCGAAAGCGGTTCCTGTTCTTCCTCCGCGGGCTCCGCACCCTCGTCGAACGAGAGATCCATTACTTCATCTTCCTCGACCTCGAGCTCGATCCGGTCGTACGTCTTGAGCCCCGTCCCCGCCGGGATGAGGTGTCCCATGATCACGTTTTCTTTGAGCCCGTAGAGGTAGTCGGTCTTGCCGCGCACCGCCGCATCGGTGAGCACCCGGGTCGTCTCCTGAAAGCTCGCGGCCGAGATGAAGCTCTCGGTGCTCAGAGACGCTTTGGTGATCCCGAGAAGCATCGGCTTGAACGTCGCGGCGCGTCCGCCTTCCCTCAAAACCCTGTCGTTCTCGTCGCGGAACGTCATCTTGTCCACCAGGTCGCCTTCGAGGAACGAGGTGTTCCCAGCGTCCTCCACCTGGACCTTTTGGAGCATCTGCCTCACGATCGTCTCGATGTGCTTGTCGTTGATTTTCACGCCCTGCAGCCGATAGACCTCCTGGATGCCGTTGACGAGGTACTCCTGGGCGGCGTTCACTCCCTTGATGTTCAGGATGTCGAACGGGTTGATAGGCCCCTCGGTCAGATTGTCGCCCGCTTCCACACGGTCTCCCTGGTAGACCCTGAGGTGCTTGCCCTGCGGGATCACGTAGCTCTTTTCCTCGCCGTTCTCGTTCTTGACGATGATTTTGCGCATCCCTCTCGAAATCGGGCCGAATTCCACGACGCCGTCGATTTCGGAAATCATCGCCGATTCCTTTGGCTTGCGGACCTCGAAGAGCTCCGCCACGCGGGGCAACCCGCCGGTGATGTCGCTCGTGCGGCTGATGTCTTTCGGGATCTTGCAGAGCTGGGCTCCCGCGCGGACTTCCTGGCCGTCCTTGACGAGAAGGTACGCGCCGGTCGGGACGATGAAATTGCCGACCACTTTTCCCGCGCTGTCGACGATCTGGAGCTGGGGGTGGTGCTTCTTGTCGCGGTCGTCACCGCAGCGGGAGCCACGGACAAGGTTCAGCCGACACCCAGGGTCACCAAGGACCTGATCGTCACCAATCTGCTGCAGGGGCTTTGTACACAGAACAAGGGAGTCCGTGAGAGCGCGGCGTTCTTGCTCGGCGAGGAAAAGGCGATTGCCGGAGTGGTGCCCTTGATGAAGATGCTGCGGGATTGTGATGAGGAGTCGTCCCGGATCGTGGCAGCATTGTCGCTGGCCCGGATCGGTGATCCGCGCGGGACCTATGCGGTAAAACAGGCGGCTCGGTTTGATGAGAGCCAGAAAGTCCGCACACTCTGCGCCTGGTTCTATAATCAGTATGTGCAGGCCGGATCGTTTGAGTTTGTGTACGAGAAGCCGGACAAGACTGTGGAATTCGGCAGCCGGTAACCCTGGACCGGACCCACGGCGCGGATGGTCGTCACCTCCCGGATGGCCATCCGCGTCTGTCCGGCTTATACAGAGCCGGCCAGCTGTTCGAAGACCCGGTCGCGGAAGGACCGGCTCATGGTGAGGCGGGTGCTGTCGTGCAGGACAACGGTGTATTCCCCGTGGAAGAGCGGCTGCATCTCCTTGATACGGCTGATATTGACAATCGTTGATCGATGGATGCGCACAAACCGTTCCGGTGAGAGCTGGGCTTCCATGTCGCTGATTTTCTCGCGCACGAGATGCTTCTTGCCGGCGCTGTGCAAACAGACGTAGTCCCCCTGTGCCTCAATCCAATCCACTTCCTCCACACGCACAAAGGTAATCCGGCCTCCCGCCCGGATCATAATCCGGCCGACATGTCCCCGTTCGGCCTTCCCGCTGTCCAGCATCTCCACAATGCGCCTGGTGACCTGCATCCCGTTCTTTTCATGGAATAGACCCTTGACGCGGACAAGCGCTTCCAGAAACCGCTCCCTGTCAAACGGCTTCAACAGGTAGTCCAGCGCATGGACCTGAAACGCACGCAGCGCGTACTGATCGTAGGCGGTTACGAAAACGACAAGGGGAATGCTCTCGGGATCGAGCGCTTCGAGGACTTCAAAACCGTCCAGTTCCGGCATCTGGATGTCCAGAAACATGAGATCAGGGTGGAGCGCCGTAATAGCCTCCACCGCCTCCTGGCCATCGCTGCACTCCCCCACAATCTCGATTTCAGAGTCGTCTTTCAGGAGCGAACGAATACCTGTTCTGGCAAGCGGCTCATCGTCCACAATCAGCGTGCGAATGTGCTCCATGATGCACCGGTCTACGTGTGGAATGGGAGAGAAAGCAGGACACTGACGCCCCCGTCAGGCGGACTGCTCAATTCGAACCGTTGCTTCTGGCCATACAAGTGAAGGAGCCGGGCGCGGGTATTGGACAGACCGATGCCTTCCTTCACGTCCGCGCCGCCGCGGGCCGGCAATCCGGTGCCGTTGTCACGGACTTGAATCGAAAGGGTGCCGTTGTCGCGGGTGACGTCGATCGAGATCAGTGCCTGGCCGCGACGTTTGGATACTCCGTGCCGGATGGCGTTCTCCACCAACGGCTGGAGAATCAGGTTGGGAACCATGGCATCCAGCAATTCATGAGGGACCTCCTGTTCGACGGTCAGCCGGTCACCGAAGCGCAGTCGTTCGATCTGCACGTACCGGTCGAGAAATTCCAGCTCCCGGCGGAGGGTCACTTCCTGCGCGCCCGCACTCTCCAGCGTCAGCCTCAGGAACTCACTCAGCCGCGCAATCATGAGGCTTGCGGTGTCCGGATCCTGACGGATAAGGACCATAATGCCGTTCAAGGTGTTGAACAGGAAGTGCGGCTGCAGTTGCATCTCAAGGATCTGGAGCTGGGCCTGCGTAAGTTTCGATTCAAGCTGCGATGCCTGCAATTCGCGGTCCCTGTCCCGTTTGTACAGCATCATTACGCCAGCGGCAACGAGCAGGAGGGACAATCCCACCAGCAGAGAGAACCAGATTGTCTGGCGGAAATGCGGACGAAGCGTAAATGCGTAGTTCACGCCCGCTTCACTCCACACACCATCCGCATTGCATGCGATCACTTTAAACCTGTACGTGCCCGGATCAATGTTTGTATAGTACGCCTCGCGACGCGAGCCTGCATCTATCCAACTCTGATTGAATCCCTCGAGCATATACCGGTACCGGACACGTTCAGGTGCCGCAAAACTGAGCCCCGAGAACTGGAACTCCAGCTCTCCGTTTCCCGGTGCATACGCGGTTCCCCCTCCGGTCTCCCCTTCGATATTGTCCACACGGATACGGTCCAGGACTACCGTTGGAGGAATCGTGTTCACCGGAAGGGAACGCGGATCGACCATCACGGCGCCGGCAGTCGTCGGGAACCAGAGCTTGCCATCCGGAGTGCGTGCGGAAGACGCCTTATACCCGCCGTTGCATTCATCGCTGTACATACCGTCGCTGACCCCGAAGGATTGCACGGGCACCGCCGTCGCACCGCCATCGGCAAAGGCAAGGAGATCGGCCTTGCTTACACGCATCACACCGTTGTTGGAGGTCAGCCAGAACGCCCCGAGCCCGTCCTCGATAATACTCATCAAACCATCTTCCGGCAAACCTGATGTCGCATTAAACCTGCATACGGAATCCCCGCGGATCAGGTTCAGAGCCCCGCCGTAGGTCGCCACCCACACATGATCCGCCGAATCCGCAAGGACGTAGGTGATCCAATTCGACGAGAGGCCCTGCTCATGTCGAAACCATGTGATGGACTTGGGGCTGAACGTAAACGGGAGGCCACCCTGCGGCGGAAGCAGCATCCGGCCGACCCCGCGGTCGTTCGTCGCCAGCCACACATGACCGGACCGGTCGAAGACAATCTGCCTCACGGCGACCCACAAGAGTGCGCTGTCCGAGGAGACCGGCTGAAATTCCCGGCCGTTGAAGAACAGAAATCCTTTCACTCCCGCCGCCCAGATTCTTCCAAACGGATCTTCCGCAATCGTGAACACCCGGCCAGCCGGAAACACCCGGGTTTCTCCACGATCCAGACAGTGAATGCCTTCAGTCGTGCCAATCCACCTGCGTCCCTTGCGGTCCTCCAACATGCTGAACATTACCCCGTGCACTTTCGCCTTCATCAGCGGGGACGGCAGGAACTTCCCGCCCTGAAATTCCATTAACGCACCGGCACCTGTTCCCGCAAACACCCTGCCCTGCCGGTCCGCGTGAATCCCCCAGACCATGTTGTCAAATGGCGTCTGTCCCGTGCGATACGTGATGAACTTGCTGTTGACAAGACGGTTCACACCTCCGGTCGAGACACCGATCCAGAAATTCCCTTCGCGGTCCTCGAACAGCGAGAGGATTTCATCGCCACTCAGGCCATTCGCAGACGTGAGACCGGAGAACTTCCCGTTCACCAGACGCGAAAGACCTCCAAACGATGTACCTATCCAGAGCGATCCCTGGCTATCCTCATGCAATTTTGACGCCGCCCCGGGGCTCAATCCCTCCTTCTGCGAATAGTTCTGCAGGAGTCCGTCCCGAAATCTGTACAATCCGGCATTCCATGTTCCTATCCAGAGCGAGCCGTCGTGTCCGGCGATCACGGTGGCTGGTATCCCGGCAATCAATGACCCGCCCGCCCCATGGGAAGGCGGCTTGGCCCCCGGGCCTCTGTTCTTGTCAGCCTTTGGATCCGTCGCAAGGAGGTAAGGAAAGAAACACTCCCCATCCAGCTTCCAGATCCCCTTCCTCGTCAGGGCCAGGATTGTTCTGCTTGAATCCTCGCAGATGCTGTTCACCGACGTGAGGGGAAGGCCATCGGCCTGTGAGAAGATGCGTTTCACGGAGTCGCGCTCAATCAACACAAGACCGGCATTTGTCGCGGCCCAGATACGCCCCGCCCGGTCTTGAACGATCTGCCAGACTATCGCCCGGTCGAGGTCCGGCGTAGCAGTCACGCGACGGAAAGTGCCCCCGCGCATGCGCAACAGGCCTGCACCGGTCGTCCCGATCCAGAGCGTGCTGTCCCTCGTTACCCGGAGCGCAGAAATGTAGTTTGTTCCGAGTTGCGGCGTATTGCGGACGTTCTGCACCCGGAAGGTGACACCGTCAAAGCGGGCCAACCCTTCCATTGTTCCGAACCAGAGATAGCCATCGGGGGTCTGTGCTATCGCACAGACGGAATTCTGAGGAAGACCTTCGCGTTTGGACCAGGAACTGAGGGAGTATTGGGTGAGGTCGCGGGTTGGATCCAGGCCGTTCCCTCCCGCTAGAGCGGGTATGTGCCCGCCCACCAGCCCCCAGAAGACGGCGGTCAACACAAGCGACTTTTTCATATTCCCCTTTCAAGAGAGAGGGGGAAATAAGGGTCCCCTCCGTAAGGGGATGGTAGTGACAATCCGCCCGTGAATCAACCGTCATGACGATGGATTGCGTATGCGAGCGACAGAACGCGGAAAACCGCGTTCAAGCGGCTGTGACAAGACGGCTGAATACCCGTTCCCGGAAAGAGCGGCTCAGCGTCAGGCGTGTTCCGTCGTGCAAAATCACCGAATACTCGCCGTAACTGAGCGGCTGCATCTCCTTGATCCGGTCAATGTTGACAATGGTCGATCGGTGAATCCGGAGAAACCGGTCAGCCGGAAGCTGCTGTTCGAGCCTGGAAATCTTCTCCCGCAGAAGGTGCTTCTTTCCCCCATTATGTATGCGGACGTAATCCCGTTCCGCTTCTACGTAGTCGATCTCTTCAGTCCTAAGGAAGCTGATTCTCCCGGCGGTTTTCACCATAAGCCGGAGGGCAGGCAGAGTAGGCCTGGCAACCATACCAGGCATCGTTGCCATGGCGGTGCGGATCGCGGGCACAACTGCTGCAGTATGGCTTCTGACCCAATCGAGGACCGCATTCCCTGCTGCCGCGCTCGTTTTCGGATGCGTTGGTTCCGCCATCCGCCTTATCGCGCCGTGCAGACGATCCAGAGGGACCGGCATTAGGAGAAAGTCGAGAGGGTGAAACTGAAAGGCGGCAATGGCGTGTTCGTCGTTTTGGGCCAGGAAAACCACCTGGGGAACTCCAGCCCCCGGCCATGTCTTCAGGAAGGAAAATGCGCCGGCCGGAGGCAGATTGACGTCCAGAAAGAGGATATCCAGGGGAAATGTCCGGTGTGCGGCAATGATTTCATCGGCATTCCCGCATCCGCCCAGAACATGGGCCGCGGGGTGTTTCTGGAGGTGGCGGATGATGCGATCCCGTTCGAAAGCATCAGCCACAGCAACAAGTATGTTGATATTCCGGCCTTCGTTCATGGCTTCCCTCTGCAACGACAAAAACCTGCTCCTCATCACGACAGATCGACACATACCTAATCGATACCTGATGGTACGACAAGGGAGATCAGAAGTTACATGGAAGGAATGGAGTCCGCGGTGCCGATAGGAAGGTGGGAAAAGTCAGAAGTATCACGGGACAGAAGCGGGTGAGCGGGACCGGAGATACGGTGGAAAGAGTCAGAAGTCTTTCGGGACAGAAGCGGGTGAGCGGGACCGGTTGCCGGAAAGACGAGTGAAGTGGTATCCGCGCCGGGAGAGGATGGTGATGAGAGAATCCAGACGAAGAAAGAACTTGTCTGTTCTGCCGGGCCCTGCTCCCGCATGGGTCAGGAGGAGGAACCCGTTGAGCCCGGAAGTCGATGTGCGCTCAAAATTGAGAATGCGGGCAAGAATCGAATCGCTGCTCACGTATCGCGAACCCATGTCCAGAGTGGTATAATCAGCATTCGAACCGGTTCCGGGAGAAAAGTTCACAAGCGTAATGTGCATCTCTGCGGCCCACGCGGCAATCGTGCGGTTGTACCATTCGTACGGCGGCAAAAAAAAGGGGGCATTGTCCAGTCCGATGCCGAACATCTGCATGGCCGCATAATTGCCCAGCAAATCATCGGTGAATTCTTTTCGCGTGACCAATAGCGAGTCCCGCCGTTCCCAGGGGGCATAGAGCAGATGGCGGTCGGAGTGGGGTCCGAGATAGTGCCCGTCATCCCGCAATCCACGTATCAGACCGGCGAATCGGGGATTACGATAGAAATCGCCTGTGAAAAAGAAGGACCCCTTCGCTCCGTGCGCGCGGAGCGTTTCGCGAATCACACTTCCTCCCTCCGCGAATTCATGGCCTGTGAAGACGAGATAGATCTCGCGCCGCGTCGTGTCCATCCGGGTGATCGCGCCTTCGTTGAGAACGGAGTGTTCTTGCGCGGGGGCAGAGGCGAGAGCGAGTGTCAGGCAGAGTGGCAGGGCCACCACCAGGCGCCGCGGCGGTGGGGGCAGCCCATGTGGCAGCCCGGTGGACAGCCCATGTGACGCCCAGTGAGCACGGCCACTGGACGCCCAGCGGGCACGCCCGGTGGACAACCCATTTGGCTGCCACAGAAGGGCCAGGAGCCGACGGCGCAACGACATACGATTCACGGAATCATTTCAGGAAGAGCATCGGCCGCGTGAGTCGGGCACTCTCTCCACGCACGCCAATTGCGGTAAGCCGGGCAATGTAAACGCCGGAAGGAAGAAGGTGTGGCATCCAGGCCACGCTATGCTGCCCGGCACGACGGTGACCATCCACCAGAAGATCCACACACTCGCCAAGAACGGTTGTGACTTCAAGACGCACCTCCGAATCCTGAGGCAATGCGAATCGGATAGTCGTCGATGGATTGAAAGGATTCGGGTAGTTCTGATCCAGTGTAATGCCGAGGGGAACGCTCCGGTTGTCTCCGACGGCCGTGATGCCACCGCGCAAGCTCCAGCGCAGGGCGTCGAACACCAACTCCTGACCAGCGGTGGAACTGACGTCCCCCAGGCGGACGTTCCCGGTGTTCCCCGCTGAAAACACAAACGAACCCAGAGACGCCCATGCATCACGAGTATTCTTCTGGTTCAAAACAACTGTCTGCTGCCCCGACGCCGACGTGACGACGTACCGGGCATCGGTCGCATTACTGAACGGGATATATGCGAAGATCTCATACAACCCCTCCACCTGCAGCTGGGGACGCCAGACAGCATAACAGGTGTCGGCGGCTCCGGCTTTGGTGTAGGTGTACCAGAAGTGTGCATTGTACCCTCTTGTCATATCACGCCACTGTGCCATCGACGCGGGAGCTGCCGTGGCGAGTGAGAACCCCCTTTCAAAGTGCAGGTCATCTATTATAGTGTCAGGAGCCGCCAGGGATGGAGGGCGCGCTGCTATACACCAGGCCACCTGGTTGAGATTCTGGTAGCCATTGTTGTAGCCGGGCCAGTCATATCGGACGTTCTTTCCAAAGGAGTTCATGTATCCCCTGTTCTTGTCTCCATAGGGGTCATTGAACACCAGTGTGTGCTGTTCGGCACCGAAGCCGTGCGCGAGGACAAGGTGCCCGGCCGTTGTCAGGAGCACGCACATGCTGAAGGGATATCCCGCTCCGATTTCGGCGGCAGCAATACTGTGCGGCGTCCCCTCCGACTGTGTCGCCGTCATGCCATGATTGCTGAAATATCCCGCCATCCGGCTGTGCGGGCTGGACGATCCGTTCCACATATAGCCGTACCCCCCCAAGCCGGCTGTGCCGTTCGGATCGTCTGCTTTCAGACTATACTCGTGCTGGCGGAAGCGATACAGATCGGTGACGTAGCGCCCCCAGGAGGTGACATGCGGGCTCGGCCAGCTGCATGTGTTGTCCCATTTCGGCAACACTGCATAGTAGGCGAGCAACATGATCGCCTGCGTCGGTGCGCACGCCCAATGACCGTTGAACCAGTCGGGCGTGTCGTATACCTGGTGGACGTACGGAATGTCCAGCGCCGTTCCTTCACCGATAGAGGGGACACGGGGCTCGACGCGTACCGCGGCCGGCAGGGCCCCGATGGTTACTCCCTGCATCGCGCTGAGCGCGGCATTCTCCGGGAGTGCGGCAATGGTGCGTTGTGTGAACGTGTGGTAGAGTACTGCACCATCAGGCGTGAAGGCGGGATCCATCTCCATGATGTCCGGCGTATTCGTCATCCTCGCTTCGCCGAACCCATCATACCGGACCCTGTACAGATCAGAGGAAATCAACCGTCCGCCGCCAATCATCACCCGGGCAAAGACTATTGTGCGGCTGTCGGGAGACCATGAGGGGGACTGTCCTTCACCCAGGGAATATGTCTTCTTTGTGCCCGGGTCGAACACATGCAAACTCCCGTTAAGCGCCTGGAAGAGGAGTCGACCGCCGGTGGGTGCCCACGCCGGCGTATGATATCCCACGATACCATCGCTCACGCGCCGGCGCGCGCCAGTGGCCAGGGTAAGAATCCAGATCTGATCGTCCGCATCATTCCACGCCACATGGCTGCCATCCGGAGAAATCGGCGCTCTGTTCGCATAGTAGCCGAGATCGTAATATTCTGTGGAATTGCCATCCGTGACAGCCAGCCGCTCCTCCACGGTAAACGCCAGACGCCCGTCTCCGGTGAAGCTGACCTGTCCCATCCTCCTGCCCCGTTCATGCAACGGTGTCACCCGGCGCGTGGCCAGATCCAGGAGAGCCGGCGTTTGAGATCCTTCGGGACCGATGAGTTTTATTCCGATGCGGTCTCCCGAGGGTGCAACCGTGCAGTACGCTCCTACTCCGGGGCCTGCAACAAGTTCTTCGGCAGTCCCATTGTGGAAAAGATACAGGGACGAGCCAAAGCTGTTCGTGCAAATCACCCCATACCCCGTCTGCTGCGGGGTCCGCAGGTACCCTGTGTCTTCCGGAACCTGGGCGTGTGTGGACCAGACGGCGACCATCATCAATCCCAGGCAACTTCTCCGCATCTTCCGGCTCTTTCGGTTTCGGTTTTGCAGCTTCCGGCCTCTTTTAGACCGGTCAGGGCACCTATGAAACAAGATAAGGAATGAAACAGTGAGGAAAAAGTGTTGATTATCTCAGGAGTATGCTGCATCTTTAGGTATTATGACCCCACGTGAACGCTGGCTGGCCCTTTTTTCAGGCGGGCAACCCGACCGTATCCCTACCGACTACTGGGCGACCGATGAAGTGACCGCGCGCTTGCTCCGGGAACTCCGTTGTGCCGATGTGGAAGCGTTGTACACCAGGCTTCATATCGATGGTGTTGTCCACATCAACCCCACGTTGACGATCGAACACCATCCGGATGACCCGGAGGCGGACATCTGGGGCCTCCGGCGGAAACCGGTCGATTATGGTACAGGGAGTTATGACGAATTCGCGAACCATCCGCTGGCCGCGATCGAGACGGTGGAGCAGATGCACGCATACCGCTGGCCGAACCCGGATGATCATGACTTTGACCGATTCCGCGCGGAAATCGCCGCAGCCCCACTCCACCGGATCGTTCGGTCGGGGCAGTATGAACCGTTCCTCCTTTACTGTGCCATGCGGGGAATGGAACAGGCAATGATGGACCTGCTCGTCGAGCCGGAGATCGTCGACGCCGCCCTGGACCATATTTTCGATTACTACTACGCGCTCCACGAACGGATCTTTGATATCGGACGGCCGCGGATCGACATGACGTATGTGGCCGAGGATCTCGGCGGGCAGAGCTCGCTCCTGTTCGGCGTGAATGAAATCCGCCGTTACATCCTCCCCCGCCAGAAGCGTATGGCCGATCTGGCGCGCAGTTACGGCATTCATATCTTCTACCATACGGATGGCGCGGCGCGGGAGATCATCCCCGATCTGATCAATGTCACCGGCATTGAACTCCTGAACCCCATTCAATGGCGCTGTCCGGGCATGGAACGGGATGGTCTGGTACGCGACTTCGGGGATCGTCTGATCTTTCATGGAGCGATGGACAATCAGTACACGCTTCCGTTCGGCACAACGGCGGAGGTGCATGACGAAGTCCTGGAGAATATCGGCCTGTTTTCCAACGCACGGTGGATCTGCGCACCATGCCACAATCTGCAACCCGTGACGCCGACCGTCAACATTACGACAATGTATGAGACTATTCACGCCAACGGCAAACGATCATAATCCCGCAACGACACACCCAGGAGACAGATACCCATGGAAGAAATCAAGAAGCTGTATGATGCGGTGCTCAACGGCAACTTCAAGATCGCCAAGGAGCTGACCCAGCAGGCACTCGATGCGGGCATTGACCCCCAGGTGCTCGTGCAGGAGCAGATGATTCCGGCAATGGATGAAGTCGGCCGCCGGTACGAGGCCAACGAATACTTCGTCCCCGAGCTCCTGATCTCGGCCCGGGCGATGAAAGCTTCGCTCGAACTCATCCGGCCGCTGCTTGCTGCACAGGGAGCGGAACCGGCAGGACGCGTGGCCATCGGGACTGTGAAGGGTGATCTTCATGACATCGGCAAGAATCTCGTCGCCGCCATGCTCGAGGGTGCGGGCTTCGAGGTTATCGATCTGGGCGTGGATGTCAGTCCGGACAAGTTCATCGCGGCAGTGAACGAGAAAAGAGCCGGCGTCGTCGCGATGTCCGCATTGCTCACCACCACCATGAATTCCATGAAGACAACCGTCGAGGCGATCAAGGCGGCCGGCGTCCGTGGAAAAGTGAAGATCATGATCGGCGGTGCGCCGGTTACACAGAAGTACGCCGATGAGATCGGTGCAGACGGATACAGCTCGAATGCCAACAGTGCCGTGGCCCTCGCGCGCAAGCTCGTCGCCGCATAACGTATCCGGATCATCACACACGAAACCACGGACTCGCGTCCGTGTGCTTGTTGCCTGTTCCCGGGGGACACATGTCAAAACAACTCGACCAGCTGATTTCCGCATTGCCCGTCATCACCGACGGCGCCTGGGGCACACAGCTCCAGGCACTCGGCCTCGCCGCAGGCGAATGTCCTGACGAATGGAATCTCACTCATCCTGACCGCGTGCGCAGCGTCGCCGCACAGTACGTAGATGCCGGAAGCCAGGTCATCCTTACCAACACGTTCGGCGGCAACCGGATTTCGCTCGGCGGGCACGGCCTGGCCGGGAAGATCGAGGCCATCAATCGTGCCGGCGTGGTCATTTCCCGGGAAGCGGCAGGCACAAGTGCTCTGGTGTTCGCTTCCATCGGGCCGACCGGAAAGATGCTGATGAGCGGTGATGTCTCGGAGACCGAACTCGCCGAGGCGTATGGTGAACAGGCACGAGTGCTCGCGGCGGCCGGCGCGGATGCGCTCGTCATTGAAACCATGTCCGATCTGGAGGAAGCATCCATTGCCGTCCGCGCAGCCGCCGCCACCGGACTGCCCGTGGTGGCCTCCATGGTGTTCGATTCGGGGAAGGACCGGGATCGCACCATGATGGGTTCGACACCGGAACAGGTAGCCGCAGCGCTGTCGGAGGCCGGGGCCGACGTGATCGGGGCGAACTGCGGATTGGGCATGGAGGGGTACATCCCGATCGGCAAACGGTTGCGTGCCGCAACGAAGAAACCTGTCTGGATCAAACCGAATGCCGGACTTCCGGAATTATCGAACGGCGTCATCACGTACAAAACCACGCCGGAAGAGTTCGCCCGCCACGCGGTTGCGTTGCGGGACGCAGGCGTGGCGTTCATCGGCGGGTGCTGCGGGACTTCTCCGCTCTTCATCGCCGCGTTGTCCGCGGCGCTGAAACACTGACTCTCCCCAAGGGCGAACCGCATGACCGGGGGCGTTCACACGAACGCCCTCTTGTGTAGTTACCGGAACCAACCATGAAATACAAACTTGTCGCTTGCGAAGTGCTCTACCGCGAACTCTGTTCGATCATCGCCCGTTCGCCACATCAGGTGGACTTCGCCTTTCTTCCCAAGGGCTTGCATGATATCGGCGCTGCGGGTATGGTGGAGCGTCTTCAGGCCGCCGTGGATGCGGCAGAGACTCCCGGCTATGATGCCATCCTGCTCGGCTATGCGCTCTGTAACAACGGCATTGCCGGGCTGCAGGCCCGCACACTTCCCCTCGTCGTTCCCCGGGGCCACGATTGTATGACCCTGTTTTTCGGCAGCCGTGACCGTTACATGCAGTACTTTCAGGATCATCCGGGGACGTACTTCCTGACATCCGGCTGGATCGAACGCGGCGAGGCTACCGGTGACCTGCGACAGCTCTCCATCCAGAACCGGAACGGAATGGACATGACGTTCGAACAGCTGGTAGCCAAGTACGGCGAGGAGAATGCCCGGTATCTGTACGACGAACTCTGTGACCAGACGAAGCACTATCGCCAGATTACATTCATCGAGATGGGTGTCGAGCCGGATGACCGTTTCCGGCGCACCGCCGAAGACCGGGCCCGGGAACACGGATGGCAATTTGATGCGGCACGCGGAGAAATGACTCTCATCGAAGGTCTTGTCAACGGTGCGTGGGACGAAAAAGACTTCCTCGTGGTTCCGCCGGGCCATCGCATCGTCGTCACCTATGACGACCTGATCATTCGCGCGGAACCGGTGACAGCATGAGTGATACAGTACACATCCGCCTGCGGCCGATGGGTGTGCAGTTCGACGTTCCCCGTGGAACCCTTCTCCAGGACGTCCTTTTCTCCTACGGCGTGGAGTTTCCCTGCGGCGGACGGGCCCGATGCAAAGGGTGCCGGGTCCGGGTGATGGAAGGCACACTGCCGGTGACGCCGGAGCAGGAGCAGATGCTCACTCCGGAAGAGATTGCCGCCGGGTGGCGTCTCTCCTGCCAGTGCAGGGCAGAGGGAGATCTGACGCTGGAACTCGCACAATGGGAAGCGCAGATCCTCGCAGATGCGACACGATTCGTTTTCACACCGCGTGATGGACTCGGCATCGCCGTGGATGTCGGCACAACCACTATGGTGGCGCAGCTGATGGACCTCCAGACGGGGGATGTCCGCGCAGTCCGGACAGCCCTCAATCCGCAGGCGCGTTTCGGGGCGGACATCATGAGCCGCGTTGCCTACGCGGTCTCCGAAAACGGACATGCCCAGCTGGTTCTGGCAGTCCGCAGGCAGATCGGCAAGATGGTGGACGAACTGCTTGAGGCGGCGCAAACAGGCTCAATTCCCTTGACCGAAGTTGTCCTGGTGGGAAATACCGTGATGCATCACCTCTTCTGCGATCTGAATCTTGAACCGTTTTCCCACTATCCCTTTGAAGCAAAACATCTGAACGGATGTTTGTTTTCCGCAGACGCTATCGGGTGGAAAGTACCCGGGAATCCGCCCGTACGGTTCCTGCCGAATATCGGCGGTTTTGTCGGAAGTGACATCCTGGCCGGCGTACTCGCCACGGGCCTGCACACGTCGGCCTCTCCGGGCGCTTTGATCGATCTGGGAACGAACGGGGAAATTGTTGTGGGGAACGCTGACCGCCTTATCTGCGCTTCCACGGCGGCGGGACCGGCGTTCGAGGGTGCACGCATCTATATGGGCATGCGCGCCGCAACCGGTGCCGTTGCGGCGGTGGACATCCTGGACGGGCGTCTGTCCTGCCGCGTCCTTGGCAATGTGCCGCCCCGGGGTATCTGTGGGAGCGGCCTGGTGGACGCAGTCGCAGGCGCACTCAATCTCGGATTGGTCCGCCCGAACGGCCGTTTTGCCGACGGGGCAGCATCCCTGATGCTCTGTCCGCCGGTGAAGCTCTCGCAGACGGATGTTCGTGAGCTGCAACTCGCAAAAGGCGCAATTGCCGCAGGCGTGCGGTTACTTCTGCGGGAGACACAAACTGCGACCGCTGATATCACCACCGTGAACCTCGCCGGCGCCTTCGGCAACTACATCAACACCACGAGTGCACAGCGCATCGGGCTTCTGCCTTTCGCGGCGGGTCAGATCCATCCGGCGGGCAACACCGCCCTGCTTGGCGCCAAAATGGCGTTGGTTCTGGATCCTGCGGTTTTTGAAACGCTGGCAGGCCGGATTTCGCATGTGACACTCAGCGAGCTGCCCGATTTTCAAGATACGTATGTGGAGGAGATGGTGTTCCCCGACTCCCAGCCAGGGGCGTGAGCCTCACCCTGAGCCTCACCGTGAGACTCACCCTGAGCCTCACCTGTGTCACGTGTGACACAAGATGACCAAGATGACGAGACTACCGAAGTATCAAAGAATCAGCGGATCAATTCGGCAATTTTGACAGGAAAGACAGAAAATGGCAGTACTTACCGATACCATCCTCGCCTCGCCGCGGCGCCTCGCTATGCCGGTCCTCACGTTCCCGGGTGCGGGACTCACGGGCACAACAGTCGCGCGTATGGTCTCCGATACCACCCACCAGGTCCGGGCACAGCTGGCCATCCACAAGAAATTCAAGACGCCCTTTGTCATGTCGGCAATGGACCTGAGCGTCGAAGCGGAGGAGTTCGGCGCAACGATCCTGGTGTCTGACTGGGAAGTGCCGACCGTCACCGGCCGATTGGTGACCGATGCGCAGTCGGTCAACGCCCTCAGGGTCCCGCACGTCGGCGAAAAACGTACCCCGGTCTATCTTAACACCATTCGCGCCCTGCGGGAGCAGGTCCACGAATCATCGGTGCTGGGAGGAATGATCGGTCCGTTTTCGCTGGCAGGGCGCCTCTTCGGTGTGAGCGAAGCGCTCGCAGAAACAGCCGGCGAACCGG
>Ga0209253_10002570_pt1 | contig 16083 bp, 14 predicted proteins | sample FrelakmetBRP12BR_FD_187145 | JGI IMG/M metagenome (GOLD analysis project Ga0209253, IMG submission 187145) | Freshwater lake sediment microbial communities from the University of Notre Dame, USA, for methane emissions studies - BRP12 BR (SPAdes)... | ecosystem: Environmental > Aquatic >...
CACATTTACTGCTTTACCGACCCTTAGTACATTGACTCCCAGCCCTACCCCGACCCTTACTTCAACGGGGACAACTACCAGCACACCGTCAATTACCCCGACCCCTACGATAAGCACAACACCGACACCCAGCAATACACCCTTCCAGCCACCGCCTACTTTTACCAACACGCCCATCCCCTCACCAACTTATACCACCCCGCCTACACTTACCTTTACCCCTTCACCCACTATGGAGCCTTCATTGACCCCATCTCCTACTATTACAATTGGGGTGCCCGGACCAACACCATGACCATCACAAGACATGAATTTGACATTATCGATTGAATAAAACATGACAGAACTCCTACCATTTCTAAAAGAATTAATTTCAGCACCGGGTATTTCTGGGTACGAATCAGGTGTTCGGCCCCTGATCGAAAAGGCCTGGAAACCACTCACCGATAAGATAAGCGTCAGCAAGTTGGGTAGCTTGCACGGATATCAGCAGGGAAGCGGGCCAGAGCCACGCCCAAGCATCCTTGTGGCAGTACACATGGATGCCATTGGCTTGATGGTGAATGCGATTATCGATGGATTCCTGCGAGTCACAACCATTGGCGGGATTGATGTGCGCGTTTTACCTGGCCAGATGGTAACCGTGCATGGACGCAGGGATCTGCCTGGCATGATTGTAGCAACGCCAGCAAGGCTGTTACCACCCAGCGCGCAAAATATCGTTGTGCCATTGGAATACCTCCTGGTGGATGTTGGTTTGCTGCCGGAGGAGGTGGCTAGCCTGGTGAGGGTAGGGGATCCAATATCATTTGCCCAGCCACCCTTCGAAACTGGTGGAGAAACCCTGGTTGGCCATACACTAGACAACCGAGCATCCATGGCCTCCTTGACTCACTGCCTGGAGATATTGCGCACCCGGCCCCACTTTTGGGATGTATGGGCGGTGGCAACCGTGCAGGAGGAGGTCACCTTTGCGGGCGCGTTTACTTCAGCTTTTCAGCTTCATCCCAGCCTGGCAGTCTCTATTGATGTGACTTTTGGAAGCGATCCCACCAGTCCCGGTCACCTGACCTACCCGATGGGTAAAGGTCCAACCTTAATGTGGGGACCTATTGTTCACCCGTACCTTTATAAAATAATAAAACGGATGGCTGAACAGCTCGAAATACCTCTATCCATAGAACCTGCACCCCACTATTCTGCCACGGATTCAGACGCGATGGTGCTTGTGGCAGAGGGCATCCCCAATTTGGTGATTGGTATTCCCCTGAGATATATGCACACCCCTGTGGAGATGGTTGCACTTAAAGATATCACCCGAGCTGGGCGATTGGTGGCAGAATTTATCGCCCAACTGGATGAGAATTTCATGGATAAATTAACCTGGGAGGATTAATCATGGTGAGAATGACTGAAGAAAAACACCTCCCACAGATTGGTGAGGCGCAGCTCAAACTCCTGGAGCGTCTCTCGAATGCCTGTGCCGTTTCAGGCGACGAGGGCGAGGTACGAAAGATTGTGCTAGAAGAGATCCGACCTTTTTCCGATGAAGTGAATGTGGATGCCCTCGGAAATGTGCTGGCTACGAGGCGCGGCTCTGGAGAACTTCTGATGAGGGTGATGCTGGCAGCCCACATGGATGAAGTAGGTTTAATGCTCACGCATGATGCTGGAGACGGCATTTACCGATTCGATACTGTGGGCGGGGTGACTGCTATAGACCTACCCGCCAAGGCAGTATGGGTGGGGAAAGAACATATCCCAGGGGTGATCGGACTCAAGCCATTGCATCTCGGAAATTCTGATGATCAAAGGAAACCGGTCGGCTTGGACGACCTACGCATCGATGTTGGTCCGGTAGCAGGTAAGGTAAAAGTTGGTGATCGGGCTGCATTTGCAACCGTGTTTTCCCAGCAAGGGGGGAGCCTGCGTGGTAAAGCACTGGATAACCGACTGGGGGTTGCAACTTTGATCGAGCTGGTCAAGAATTCCCCATCACAGATCGATTTGCTGGTGGCATTCACCGTACAAGAGGAGATTGGCTTGCGTGGAGCCCGGGTGGCAGCTTATGCCTTTAACCCAGATATGGCAATCATATTGGATTCAACCCCAGCCTATGACCTGCCTACCTGGGATGTTGATGAGAACGTCCGTTATAACACCCGGTTGGGTAAGGGACCGGCTATCTATGTGGCTGATTCTGGTACGCTGTATGACCCGCGCCTGGTGCGCCATCTGGTTGAGACAGGCGAAGAACATGGGATCCCGTATCAGATTCGTCAACCGGGCGGTGGAGGCACGGATGCCGGGGCAATCCATAAACAACGGATGGGGATACCGAGTGCTTCCATTTCGGTACCGGGGCGATACCACCACAGCCCAGCGTCCATTGTGCGCTTATCCGATTGGCAGGACACGATGGATTTGGTTACAGCTGCCTTATTCCACCTAACCCCCGATATCCTGTCAGGGGAGAGATGAGAGCAAACTGTCTTTATTACTGAATAACCTAACGCAAGCGAGAACTATCTCAGGATATCCATAGGAGCGCGTATGAAATCTTTGATCCAAAAACTGGTTGAGGTCCCAGGCCCTTCGGGTTACGAAGCCCAAATCCGTTCCGTGGTACGGGCGGAGATCGAGAAGCACGCTGATGAGCTACATGTGGACGCCCTGGGCAACCTGATCGCACGGAAAGGGAAGGGTGGGGCGGACGGCATTAAGATCATGTTAGCAGCGCATATTGACGAAATTGGTGTCATGGTCACACAAGTGGATGAGAATGGCTTCGTCCGCTTCACTACCCTGGGTGGTGTGCGCCCACACAACTGTGTTAGCGGCCGGGTACGTTTCCTGAATGGTGTCTCCGGTGTGATTTATATGGAACCACTCGACGATGCGACCAAAGTACCCACGATCGAGCAGCTATACATTGATATTGGTCTATCTGATCATACGGATGCACCCGTAAAGGTTGGGGATGTAGCAGTCTTCGAACGCCCTTTCCTTGACCTGGGTAATCGCCTGGTGGCAAAATCCATGGACGACCGGGTGGGGGTTGCCGTGCTGGTTGAGACCCTGCGGAAGGTCAAGAATACCCCTCACCAGCTATACTTTGTCTTCAGCACGCAGGAAGAGGTGGGTGTGCGGGGGGCAACCGCGGCCGCCTATGGGATTGACCCAGACCTGGGCTTATCGGTGGACGTGACTGGAACTGGAGATACTCCCCGGCGTACCAAGGTGCGCATGGAAGTCAGCCTGGGAAAAGGTCCGGCCATCAAGGTGCGCGATGGAGGTATGCTGGCAGATCGCAGGGTGGTGGATTGGATGGTGCGCGGGGCAGAGAAGCTAGGCTTACCGTACCAATTGGAAATCTTGGAGGGCGGCAGCACTGATGCACGCGCCATGCAGCTGACACGCGCAGGCATCCCAGCTGGATGCCTCTCCATCCCGGCACGTTATATTCACTCACCCTCCGAGATGGTGGATTTTAATGATGTACAGCAGGCGGTCCAGCTCCTGGTGGAGCTGGTCAGCCATCCGGTAAAACTTTAAGTACCGCCATATTCATAGATGACCAACCGCCATGTAATTTACGTGCTATTGCTGTGTTTACTTGCCCTAACTGGGTGCAGCAGCCTGTCATTCCAGCCTGGAAGTAACCAACCGGTCAGCACAGCCGACCCAGGGGCAGGGCTTCCATCCACGACCCCAGCGACACTCTCAGTTGAGGAGGCCACAACTCCAAACGCGGGTGGTAAAACAAATGTCACCACGCAGCCGGCAGAGTCGGGGATATTACGCATCTGGCTACCACCCGAATTCGATCCAGCTGGAGATAATCCTGCCAGCCAGCTCTTGAAAGCCCGCCTGGAGGAATTCAAAGCACAGAACCCCGGGATCGAGCTGGACGTGCGGGAAAAAGCCGTGGATGGCACAGGTGGATTACTCGATGCATTAGCCTCCGCCAATGCTGCTGCTCCACTGGCCTTACCTGACCTGGTACTACTCCCGCGGCCATTGCTCGAATCGGCAGCACTTAAGGGATTACTTCACCCATATGATGGCCTGTCCAGCTTGATGGATGACCCGGAATGGTTTGAATATGCCAGGCAGCTTGCAAGCCTGAAAGCAAGTACATATGGAATACCTTTCTCGGGGGATGCCATGGTGTTGGCTTACGATCCATCCCGGATTGAAAACCCACCCAAGAGCCTGGAAGAAGCGATTTCATTGGGAGAGGTGATGCTCTTTCCAGCGACCGACCCTCAAGCCCTTTATACCCTCGGAACGTATCTGGCAAAGGGGGGAAACCTCCAGGACGCAGAAGGACGCCCCTTTATGGATAAAGACATGTTGGGTGTCATCCTTGGTATTTACCAACGTGCAAGCCAGGCTGGGGTGATGCCCTACTGGCTGACCCAGTATATAAATGACGACCAGGCCTGGGAAGCATTCATGGCAGGACAAGCCCCGATGGCAATTACCTGGGCATCAACCTATTTGGAGGGCAAGCCTGGTGCACCTGCTGGCATGCTGGTTGCACCTGTATCCACATCGGATGGTTCCCCGTTCACATTGGCTACAGGCTGGAGCTGGGCATTAGCTGGACAGGACCCTGAACGGCGTGCGCTAGGCGCCCAATTAGCTGAGTTCCTGGTGGAGAAAGAGTTTTTATCAGCCTGGACCCAAGCGGCAGGGTTCCTGCCAACCAGGGTGGATGCCCTGCAAAGCTGGCAGGATGCAGACCTACGCCGAGTGCTCCAGCAAATTTCTTACTCTGCCCAGCTCTTGCCCGCGGCAGACATTCTATCCAGTATTGGACTACCCGTGGAGCAGGCAGTGGTGGATGTGTTGAAAGCCCAAAACGATCCTGTGAGCGCAGCTCAGGCTGCCACTGACAGAATAAACCAGCCTTGATGGATTAAGCAACCCTAATCTGGATGGCTTGACGCAGGTTTGATGGGATGTTATGATGCAAATCGACCAAACGCTTTGTACCAGTAAGCACTAGTTTTCTGCGTAAGCATTGGAGATGCTCTCGGAACAGTAACCATGCCAAAAGATCGATATCTCGATGAATTCCCTGGCGGTGAGGAACATGCAAGGGGATCCGGAAAGGCACCTTCTGGGGGTAAACCAACCAAAGAAAACCGGCTCTTGCTGATCTGGGAAAGAATTTCTCAGGCAGGTTTGGGTGAAACTGTTTTTCGCGTGGGGACCGCATTCCTGACAATTGCCTTGATTTTACTGGCAGTGGTGGGGATGCGCTTGTTTTACGTGCGCTTTCAGCAGGCTGAGATCAGCTTGCCCAATGAGGCTGCCCTGGCAGCTGAAGCACCCACTCCCACCCCGACTGCCATCCCAGCGATCATGCCGGTTTTTACGTTTGATGGACCGGCATATAGGCATGGTATCTACCGACTCGCACTGCTCCATACCACCATTCCTTCCCGCCCACGCACAGAGATCATTACTTATACCGTGCAGACAGACGATACCATCTTCGGTATCGCCGAGATGTTTGGTTTGAAACCCGAAACGATCCTGTGGGGCAATTACTACACCCTGACGGACGACCCGCATAACCTGCGCCCGGGAGTGGTTCTCAATATCATGCCCGTGGATGGTGTCTATCACCGCTGGTCGGAAGGAGAAGGGCTGAATGGTGTATCGCATGGATTGGGTGTTACGCCGGAGGAGATCATCAACTGGCCTGGCAACAAGCTCGACCTGGCAACAGTGGGCGATTACTCTCATCCCAATATCGAGCCAGGGACGATGCTGCTTGTACCCGGGGGGCACCGTGACTTCGTCACATGGAGCGCCCCGCGTATCTCACGTTCTAATCCCGGGGTGGCAAAAGTTTTAGGCCCGGGCTCATGCGGCACGATTGCGGATGGAGCGGTTGGAACCGGGTCGTTCATCTGGCCAGGGAACAACCATCGGTTGTCGGGATTCGATTACTCGCCCTCCACCAACCACTTTGGGATCGATATTGCCGGCGGGCTGGGGGAAGCGATCTATGCGGCGGATAACGGCGTCGTGGTGTATGCGGGTTGGAACGATTGGGGTTACGGCAACGTGGTGGTCATAGACCATGATGGCGGCTGGCAGACGTTGTATGCGCACCTGAGCAGCTTTAACGTAGGCTGCGGGTACAGCGTATATCAGGGAGATGTGATTGGGGCTTTTGGTAGCACGGGAAATTCATCAGGTCCGCACCTGCACTTTGAAATGTTGAACGAGAGCTACGGCAAGGTGAACCCGTGGAACTTTTTACCATAAGGCGTAGAAGATCCACCACAGAGGGAGTTAAAATTCATTAATAAAATCCAGGGAAACTTCCCTGGATTTTTGGTTGAATTTATAGATAGATGAGGCTTATATCCCATGCTCACGGGCTTGCTAACGGTATAGGCGGCAGGTGTATTTCTCACCGGGTAGCGGTTAAAGCGCAGCTTTGGTCTTTACACTATGGGATAAGGTAATCGACGAGGAAACCTCCAGTCACTGGCAACCTGACTATTGGCGGTCCCTACTCGTAGCGGAACCTCCAAACACCCACCACGAAGAACACCAGCGCGAAACCGAGCAAGACGGCAGCATAGGGCAGGATCTGAATAAAGCCGGCGTTGTATACCGTCAGCTGGGTCATACCCATCATGGCCCAGGTGGTGGGCAGGATTTTTGCTACATTGGCTACCGCTGGCGGGAACATCTCGAGCGGAAACATGCAGCCACCCAGCAACCCCATCACCATCCCCGCTGCGATGCTCAAACCGTTGGCCTGGCTGGGGGTTCGGGTGAAGGTGCCCATCATGGTGCCCATTGCCACTGCTGCCAAACCAAAGCTGATCAGCAGTAATAGCAGCGCAAGCGGATTCTGCCCCCAGGGCACCTTGAGCAGCACGACCCCGATCACAACTAACAGGAGCATTTGAATCAGACCGGAACTGAATTGGCCGGTAATCATTCCGAGCAAGAAGGTTGGCTTGCGGGTGGGTGTGGTCACCAGGCGGCGCAGCGTGCCCCAAACGCGCTCATATGCCATTAGCTCACTGGTGCCTAAAAGTGGTATGAAGACCCAGATAACGAGTTGACCCGCGGAAGCCTGGGCTGCCTGAGTTTCTTCTTGGGTCTGTATATCCACGGTGTTCTCTGGCTGGGTAATCATGATGCGGGTTGGGGCACTGGAGAATTCCTGCTGAGCAGCCGCCAGGCTCTGGTCGTAATAGGACTGGCGTTGTACAGCATCTGCAAAGGGTTGGATTTGTTCAGCCTCCCGAATGCTGGCGTTGGCTACCGCCAGGCCGCGGCTGATCTGACCGATTGCATTTTGTACTTCTTGCTGCACGGCGAGGCCATTGTTATTGGTTGGATCGAGGGTAAAATCCAAAAAAACGGCTTGCCCGGCTTTCAGGTTGGTTTCTGTCCCGGAGGGAATGATCAAGATTGCGGCCGCATCGCGTTTGTCGAAGGTTTCCTTAGCACTCTCGCGCACCAGGAGCGACGGCATGACAATCTCCGAAGACTGAAGCAGACTCACCAGCTTACTAGAGAGGTTGCTTTTGTCTTCATCAACCACGACCATCACAATCTTGTTGGCTCCGCCACCAAAAAGAACCCCTGACAAAAGCAAAGTAAATATGAGGGGCAGGATAAGGAAGAACAACAGCTCGGTTATTCCACTAAAGCGCAGCTTCATATCTTTCAATGCAATGGCAATTACTTTAGACATGATGTCACTCCTCCTTACTTCTGAAGTAAGCCCTTTCTACGGAAGATGAAGATCGAGATTACGAGTAGGATAGTGGCCATCACCAGCAGTGCAGCATAAACAGGGAGCATATCCTGCAGATTTCCGCCACGCGCCAGGGTGTTAAAACCCATCTGTCCCCAATAGTTAGGGGTGAGCATACCGATATAACCAATCACCCCCGTAAGATTGCCGCCAAAGAAGCTGCCTCCCACCAACCCGAACAACAAGGTCATGGCCATACCAATACTGGAGACCTGTCCCGGGGTGCGTGAAAGGGCTGCCAGCAGCATGCCCCAGCCGGTTGCCGCTGCCACTGCGGTAATCAACAAGATTATCAAAGCCGGTGGATTCCCCCAGCGCAACCCCAGCAACAAGGCGCTGGCCGCAATCAAGGTCGTCATCTGTGCCAAACCAATCATATAGGTGCCGGTCATCTTGCCCACCAGTACCTGGCTAGGCAGGATAGGGGTGGTCATCAAGCGAGTCAAGGTGCCTTCCTGGCGCTCGGTGAGCAGGGTTTTGCCACCCAGACTAACGGTGTACATCAAGAACAACAGGGCGAAACCAGGGGCGATATACATCAAAAAGCTCGGTTCTTCGCTTGCCGATGCCTGGCTGGTATTCAGTGTCAGGGTTTGTAGATTGCTAAGCTCGTTAGCCAGTCGTGTACCGATCTGCATACCGGTTTGGGCGGCTTGCTGCGGAGGCACTAACCCGCTGGCGATCAGCTGTGCTACCGCTACCTGCCCGCCGATCCGTCCTGTTTCCACCTGGTCAAGAAAAATCTCAACAATGGATTGCACAAGGCCAGCGCTAATCGACCGGCTTGGGTTCTTATAAACCTCGACCTGAGAAACGACCACCGGAACTTGTTCGTTCTGAGGGATAACGCTGGCGGTGAATCCATCCGGGATGATTACCACCGCAGCGGTTTTATCATCTTCCAGCAAGGTGCGGGCAGAGGCGACATCTGTATTTTCTTCCACTGCCAGCAGTTGGCTGAGTTCTGGGGACTTGAGCATCTCCACCAGGGCATTGCCAAGGGCGTTCTGGTCCAGATTGACCACTACAAGCGATACCTGGCTAAGCCCTCCGCCGCTGCTAGTCAGCGTCCCGGTCACCAGACCCATCCCAACTGTAAGGGCAAAAGGTGCCAGCAGCATTAAGATTAACGCAGCGCGATCTCGAAAGATCACACGCAGGTCTTTCCAACCGATTTGGAGGATTCTTTTCATGGGGGTACCTCGTTTTTAAACCGTCAATGCCTGTCTGATAATCGTGGATCGCCAATAAACTTGTGAGTCATGCATATTTTCGCGTGACCTCCGACCGCCGATTAGAATATATATTTCAAAGTGATTGCTGGCCATGCATTATTCGAGATGAAGGGTGGTCAATCTCTGAGTGCCTTCCCGGTGAGTTTCAGGAAAACTGCCTCCAGGTTGGGTTCCTGGATATCGACGGAGCGGATCTTGTAGCCCAACCGGTCAGCCTTGATCAGAACTGGTGGCAGGGCATCGTCCGCTTCGGGCACGATCAGGACCAACATGTCCTCCGAAGAACTGACGTGGATCACTTCAGGCAACTCTTGCAGTGCGGTCAGTAACGGTTGAAGGTCTACATTCTCCCCGGTGTGAAGGCGCAGGGTCTCGTTTTCGCCGACGAGCTGGGTCAGCTCTTTCTGGGTGCCAATGGCAATCATCTTACCCTGGTCGATGATCCCCACCCGGTGGGAGAGCTCTTCAGCTTCTTCCATATAATGGGTGGTATAGAGCACAGTCATGCCGGCTTTGTTGAGGTCCTTGACCGAGTCGAGGATGCTGCGACGGCTTTGTGGGTCGATGCCAACGGTAGGCTCATCCATAAACAACAGATGCGGCTTATGAAGCAGCCCGACACCGATGTTTACCCTGCGCTTCATACCGCCAGAGTAAGTTTTGATCCTATCCTTGGCGCGATCAGCCAGACCGATCTGTTCCAGCACTTCGGTAACACGTGTTTTAAGGGCGCTGCCCCCCAGTCCATACATCTGCCCCCAGAAAGTCAGATTCTCGCGGGCACTGAGCTCTTCGTATAGGGCAATTTCCTGCGGAACGACACCGATGATGTTCTTGACTTCCAATGCATTTTGGGTGACCGAGTAACCGCCAACCATGGCATCCCCGCTGGTCGGTTCCAGCAAGCATGAGAGCATCGAGATGGTTGTAGTTTTACCAGCGCCATTAGGGCCCAGCAGACTGAAGACTTCACCTTCCTGGATGTCGAACGAGACTCCATCCACGGCAGTGATATCACCGAACTTTTTTACCAAGTTTTGAACTTCGAGGATTGGGGGCATGGTCTCACCACCTTATAGGATTATTAGTTATCCGAAAGATAAAATATACATTAATGGTACCAAAAACACAAGGAAATCATCATGCTGTTTTGGTCACAAAATTGGGAGGTGAATTTTCAATCCCTACCTGTGCTGATAAATTGCCCCGAATGTATTTTCGGTTATTCTATTGGATTAACCCTGCAGTGACCAGGCGGCAAGTATCAAAAGCTGAATCATCACATCCCATGTTCACGGGCGTGCTGGCGATACTGGCAATAGGTGCATTTCTCACCGGCAGGTGGGGGTGACGGCAGCTCAAGGAGCGTCAATACCTGATCGATAAAGCGAAGGAAACCTGCTTCGGAATAAGGAATCTCCAACCAGGTGGATGTGAAGTGGAAGTTAATTTCTTCGGTTGTGGTGATCCATGTAGCCTGAGGGGCCTCCACCAGCAAGCCCATCCGGGAGATGGGGCTGAGCTCAAGCTTGCCGGGTGCGGGATGCTCGAGGGCATAAGCGTAGGCGTGCAGCTGGCGGCTGTAGAAGGGGATCTGGGCAGGTTTGGGCTCGGAAGTCTTGAAATCCACAATGGCGTGGGAGCCATCCATGAAGTCTATCGAGGCGTCGATCTTGCCGCGCAGGAAGCAGCTTAAGCTATGACCGGGTAGCGAGACTGGAACCGACTCGATCCACTTTTCTGAAACACTTATCACCCCGGGAGGTAGAGAAGGATCGATCTCTGAGGCAGGGTGACCGGCGAAGTGGGCTTTCATCAGGCGGTCGATGGCACCGAAGACCGAAGGAAAGGGGGCGGCCGGCCGGTTGATACCGTGCAGGTATTTGAGGTAGAAACAGCGTGGGCATTCGTCCCAGAGGAAGGTCAGGTCGGAGGGGCTTAGCTTGACAGGGGTTGTGGGCATAGGTCACCTATAGCTTGGGATGGGTTTCAGGTTTGGCGGACTTGATAATAATAAATGGATCGCCTGTAGCAGCGAGGAAAAAGTTGGGATTCTACAGTTCGTAGGAGATCACAACTTTCCCATGCTTGATCACCGTCTGCACCAGGTTGGTGCCAAAGCGATAGCCCAGGTGGCGGTAATCAGCGACGTTGAGGATGAGAAGGTCAGCCTGCTTGCCGGTCTCGAGGGAGCCGATGATGTTGGAAAGGTTGATGGCAGCAGCCGCGTTGAGGGTAGCAGCGATGATAGCCTGGGCGGGGGTCAGGCGCATATAGCGGCAAGCCAGGGCGATAGCAAATTGCATATTGCCACCCCAGGCAGTGCCGGGATTTAGGTCGGTTGCAAGAGCCAGCAAGCCACCGGCCTCGAGGATAGCCCGGGCAGGGGTATAGTCATGCTCCGCCAGGCCAAAGGGGGTGCAGGGTAATGCCACGGCGACCGTATTGGAAGCGGTAAGAGAGGCAATATCGGCGCGGGAGGTCTTGACCAGGTGATCGGCGGAAGTAGCGCCCAATTTGGCCGCCAGGCTAGCGCCGCCCAGGTTGTCGAATTCGTCAGCATGGATCTTGAGTGGGAAGCCCATGGCTTTGGCAACTTCTAAAATCCGGCGAGACTGCTGCTGGCTGAAGGCACCCGTCTCGCAGAAGACGTCCACAAAGGGCAAGGGGTGGTTTGGGACATGTTCGTCCCACCAGTGGCATATGGTGGGGAGCATCTCGGAGCACACAAGATCGGTATAACCATCCGGATTGTCCTTGTATTCGGGGGGGATGGCATGAGCACCCAGGAAGGTGGGGGCGATATCGAGCGGACCTTCGGCATCCAGGAGTAATAAGGCTTGCAGCATGAGCAGCTCGGTCTCGGTCTGCAAGCCATAGCCGGTCTTGGCTTCAGCGGTGGTGGTGCCGTGGGCAAGCATATCCCGCAGGCGGGGGCGGGTCTCGTCAAGCAGCATGTGGAGAGAAGCCTGGCGGGTGAGGCGCACGGTGGAGAGGATACCACCACCGGCAGCCAGGATCTCCAGGTAGGTTTTGCCTTCCAGGCGCATCTCGAACTCAGCAGCGCGGTCACCAACCCACAGCAGGTGGGTGTGCGGGTCGACAAAACCGGGCATGACCACGTGACCTCCAGCATCCAGGCTCTCTTCGTGTGGGTAGGAAGAACGAAGCTCGGCAGTGGTTCCTACTGCTTCAATCACCCCATCACGGATGAGCACAGCACCATAAGGGATGATACCCAGACGACCGAGGGCAGCCCCGCGTTGGGGTGGTCCGGCGATGGTAAGTAACTGGGAAGCGGAGTGTATAAGCATAAGTGAATTAAATTATACTCAATTGTCGGCAAATTTCTTTATACAAATAGCTCAACCGCCCTTTCAAGCGAACATGTGTATTATAATATATTGAATCGTTCATCAGGAGTTCTAAATGCGTGTAAAAACTGAGAAAAGAATTATGGCTGAGAAGCTTCGGAAAGAACAAGGGCTTTCTTATTCTGACATATCTGAGTTGACCGGAGTAAGTAAGAGTACCTTGTCTGCCTGGTTAAAACATATTTATTTATCTGATGAACAGCAAATTCAGCTTAGAAAGAAGATGGAGACAAATCGAGCATCCTTTGCTGCAAGAGCATGGCCTGTGAATCGGGAACGTTTCCATAATGCCCGACAACAAGCTATTCTAGACGGAAGTAATATATTATCTGAATTACCAAAGCATCGTAGTGTCGATGAATTATCTTTAGCCATGCTGTATCTGGGAGAAGGATCTAAAAGTTATGGAAGGGTCCAGATTGCCAGTACAGAGGCTAGAATCCTGCGTTATTTTCTAACAAATCTTAAGCGATTGTATATGATTGATGAAAAGCGTTTAAGCTTTCGCCTCAACCTCATAAATGCGGCTTATCCACTTGAAAAGGAATTAATTTCCTGGTGGAAAAATGAATTATGTTATCCTAATGCTAGGTTTATAAAAACGCAATATGATTCTAGGTCTACTAAAGAATTGATAACCGATAATTACCGTGGGGTATGCACACTTACATATTACGATACTTATCTGCAGCAAAGGATATTAAGTCTAGCGAACACATATATATCTACTTGTTCATCTGAAAGAAAATAAAAAAAAAGACCGTTAGATAACGGCCTTCCTGTGGGCGGAATAGGACTCGAACCTACGGCCTCACGGATGTCAACCGTGTGCTCTAACCAACTGAGCTATCCGCCCGCGCAAGTTTGCATTATACCATAGCAGGAAGGATGCGCAAGCGGAAGCAAATTGGCGCAAGCGCACCATCCGAGGACTGCGCCATCTATTCTATTGTTATAGCGGTGATTAAGCGCGCATTAGAGCGTTTAAATTCGAGGAATATCGCTTTGCATGCGGGGGGCTTTGTGGTTAAATTACCGGATGACTTCCGCACTGCGTTTAGAGCGCAAGTTTTTTAACCGTCCAACATTGCAAGTGGCGCGTGAATTGCTTGGAACGCGCCTGGTGCGCCTGGAAGGTGGAGAGCGAACAGGCGGAATCATTGTTGAGACTGAAGCATATATAGGAGAAGAAGACCTGGGCTGCCACGCCAGTGCCGGGTATACCCCGCGGACGCAGGTCATGTATGGACCACCTGGGCATGCCTATGTATATTTTACTTACGGGATGCACTGGATGCTTAATTTCGTAGTCGAGGTGGAAGGTTTCCCGGCAGCAGTGTTGATCCGCGGTATCAAACCATCTGAGGGCATTGAAAGAATCGCTGCTCGCCGGGCGGGCAGACCCAGGGAACAATGGACCAATGGCCCAGGAAAGCTCTGCCAAGCCCTCTCGATCAACCGAGCACAGAATGGTGCTGACCTGTGTGACCCAGAGGCCGAGTTATTTTTGGAATGTGGGGTAGGTATCCCTGATTCATGCGTGACCAACAGCCCACGAGTGGGTTTAAATAGTGTACCTGAGCCATGGAAGAGCTTACCCTGGCGCTTTGCTGCAAAGCATGAAACCTTGTAAGGATATTCTCTCTTTACAAGGTCAAACACAAAATAGGAGCTATAAATGCCTCTAAATCGAGCATATCATTCAGTGGTGCTTGTTAAACAAGTGCCTGATACGCGCAAGGTGACAGGGGATGTGATGACAGCCGAGGGAACGATGAATCGCAGTGCGCTGCCGGCCATCTTCAACCCGGAAGACATGAACGCGCTGGAAATGGCGCTGTCCATCAAAGAGCAGAATGGGGGTAGTGTGACTGTGTTAACCATGGGGCCCATGCAGGCAGCCGAGGTCTTGCGTGAAGCTTTATTCCGCGGCGTTGACCGGGTGATCCTGCTTTCCGACCGTAAATTTGCTGGGGCAGATACCCAGGCAACCTCATATACCCTCAAATGTGCAATCGATAAATTAGGCGCGTATGACATGGTCTTTTGTGGGCGGCAGGCAATTGATGGCGATACCGCCCAGGTGGGTCCACAGCTGGCTGAAAAGCTGGGTATCCCACAGATCACCTATGCTGAGTCGATCATTGAATTGGAGGGGGATGAAATCGTGGTACGACGGGCATTTGAGCTTGGAACCGAGCTGGTTCAGTGCCTTCTGCCGTGCCTGTTAACCGTGGTTGGGTCCGCCAACCGGCCGCGTCCAGCCTCAGCACGCAAGAAAATTGAAAACAAAATGGCTGCAATACCCAGCGAATATCAAAAGCTGCTTAAAAAATGGCCTGAATTTGAGAATGAGCAAACCCTGGGGAAATACCTGGAGGATCGCAAACTCAATATCGAAGTATGGACGGCTGCGGACTTGATTGTGAATGAGGAAGAGCTGGGATTGGCAGGCTCACCAACGCAAGTGTACAAGGTAAACTACGTGGTGCTCGAGACTGCTGACAGCAAAAATATTCAGCCCACATCGGCGGGTATTAAGGAATTGATCGCCGAATTGATCCGGGAATATATCGTGGAGTAGAGGTGCGAAATGACTGCTGAACGTAACATTTGGGTATTTATCGAGCAGGAAGATCAGCGGATTGCAGACGTTAGCCTTGAGCTGCTGGGCAAAGGGGCTGAGATTGCCCGGCAATTGGGCAGCGAGGTATGGGCGGTTCTATGTGGTGATCAGGTCGACGATCTGACTGAGCAGGTCATTCAATATGGGGCAGACCAGGTGCTGCTCGCGGAAGACCGTGAGCTAGAAATTTACCGCACCCTGCCATACTGCCGGGTTATCGCTGACCTGGCAAGGAAATGGAAGCCGTATATCTTCTTGATTGGGGCAACACCAGTGGGTCGTGACCTTGCTCCGAGAATTGCCAGCGCGTTGAAAGTTGGCCTGACGGCTGATTGCACTGACCTGCAAATCGGGGATTATCTATCTAAAAAAGAGAATATCATCTATAAGGACCTGCTCTTCCAGGTACGCCCAGCGTTTGGAGGCAACATTATTGCCACGATCGTCAACCCCAAAACACGACCACAGATGGCGACGGTGCGCGAGGGAGTGATGCAGCGGGGCGAGCTGGACCTTAACCGGAAGGGAAGAGTAGAGCAAGTGAAGGTTGCCTTCGAAACGAGTGATTTAGCTCTACGAGTTTTAAGCCGTGAGACACGAGAGCCGACGGTTAAGCTGAAAGATGCACCGGTGATCGTGGCGGCCGGGGCAGGCGTGGACAGCCCGGAAGAGTTTGAGCTGGTGCGTGAGCTGGCGAATGTATTGGGTGGAGAGGTGGGCGCCTCAAGGGCTGCGGTAGACGCAGGTTTTATCTCTCGGGAGCACCAGATAGGGCAGACCGGCAGCACGGTGCGACCACGGTTGTATATTGCGGCAGGCATTTCGGGTGCTATCCAGCATCGTGCCGGGATGGACCAGTCCAGCAAGATCATCGCCATCAATACCGACCCGAATGCACCCATCTTCCAGATAGCGCACTATAAAATTGTTGGTGATGTAGCAGAGGTGCTGCCCATACTGATCAAATCCTTGCGCGAGAAAGCAAAATAGACAAGGAGACCCCATGACTGACAACTATTTCCTAGATAATGCAGACCTGCAATT
>Ga0209253_10002571_pt1 | contig 16081 bp, 15 predicted proteins | sample FrelakmetBRP12BR_FD_187145 | JGI IMG/M metagenome (GOLD analysis project Ga0209253, IMG submission 187145) | Freshwater lake sediment microbial communities from the University of Notre Dame, USA, for methane emissions studies - BRP12 BR (SPAdes)... | ecosystem: Environmental > Aquatic >...
GAGGAGCAGATCGATCATGACGAGATGGCCACGCACAATCTGATGATGTACGGCGCCGAGTTGTCGCCGGAGGCGCACGGCTTCTTCCCGGAGATGCAGGACTACCGTACCGGGCCCGACCAGTACCTGGAGCTCATTGCCGACGCCAAGAAGGCGCTTTCGGTGCCGGTGATCGCCAGCCTCAACGGCCACACTCCTGGCGGATGGACCACTATCGCCCGCCAGCTCCAGGACGCCGGGGCCGACGCGATCGAGCTCAACGTCTACTTCCTGGCGGCCAGCGTGGACGACACCAGCGCCGAGGTCGAGCAGCGCTATGTCGATCTGGTCCAGTCGGTCACGGGGCAGGTGAGCCTGCCCGTCGCCGTGAAGGTCGCGCCCTTTTTCAGCGCGATGGCCAACATGGCGTCGCGGCTGACGAAGGCCGGAGCGTCCGGACTGGTGCTCTTCAACCGGTTCCTGCAGCCCGACATCGTGCTCGAGGACCTCGAGGTGTCGCCGCACCTGGTGCTGTCCACGTCCGACGAGCTGCGCCTCGCGTTGCGCTGGATCGCCATCCTGCGGGGCCGCGTGGACGCCAGCCTGGCCGCCACCGGCGGCGCGCACACGCCCGACGACGTGCTGAAGCTGCTGCTGGCGGGCGCCGATTGCGTCATGCTGGCCAGCAGCCTGCTCACCAAGGGCCCGAGCCACGTTGGTACAATGACGCGGGGCGTGCAGGACTGGATGGCCGAGCGCGAATATGTGTCGGTGGCGCAGATGAAGGGTTCCCTTTCCCAGCAGTCCTGCCCCGATCCGGACGCCTTCGAGCGCGCCAATTACATGAAGGCGCTGCAGTCCTACACCAGCGAGTTCGTCTAGGAGCCCGCCGGACGGATGAACGACCCCCACGCTCACTTTGTTCGCTGCCCCCCGCGGGGGGCGCTCAGCGCCCGTCGGGCGGCCGGGCGGGCGCTGAGTCGGGCCCCCTATCGACAACCCAGAGGAGATCACCTTGGCACTTCTGATCAATAGCGACTGCACCGCCTGCGACGCCTGTGTGGAGCCGTGCCCGAACGACGCGATCAGCGTGGGCTCGCCCATCTACATCATCGACCCGGCCAAATGCACGGAGTGCGTCGGTGCGCACGACGATCCCCAGTGCGTCGACGTGTGCCCCGCCGACTGCATCATTCCCGACCCGGATCACGCGGAAACGCGCGAACAGCTGCAAGCCAAGTACGAAGGCCTTCACACCTGAAATGCACGGCCCCCGATCGTCGACCGCCGTTCGTGCGCGACGTCGGACCGGCGCGCACCGGCGCCGGTCGCGTTCCTGATCGGGCCCGAGGGCGGGTTCGACGCGCGCGAGTTGCGCGCGCGGCGCGCCGATGACGACGTGCACGCTGTTCGAGCGGCGCTCGAGCTGCAATCCCGCGTCCCTGCCGCGGTGGACCGGACGCCACGCCCACGCTTTGCCGATGCGCAGTGGTGGACTCGGGATGGAAACGGGTCTATCATTTCCATATTCGTCAAAATATGATTGCATTGATCGCCAGGGGCTGCCCTGTTTCCCCATGGCTCGGCAGACGATGAATATCCTCTTCCTGTGCACCGGCAACTCCTGCCGTTCCATCCTCGCCGAAGCCACCTTCAACCACCTCGCGCCGCCGGGGTGGAAGGCGATGAGCGCCGGCAGCCAGCCCACGGGCCAGGTGAATCCGCGCTCTCTGGCTCTGCTCGCACGGGAAGGCATCGCAACCGACGGCTATCGCAGCAAGTCCTGGGACGACCTGCCCGTGACCCCCGACATCGTCGTCACGGTTTGTTCGAGTGCCGCAGGTGAAACGTGCCCGGCGTATCTGGGACCTGTCCTGCGCACGCATTGGGGCGTCGACGATCCGGCGCACGCCACCGGCACCGACGCCGAAATCGACGCCGCCTTCGCGTTGGCCTATCGCGCGCTGCGAGCGCGCATCGAGGCCTTCCTTGCCCTGCCGCTGGCCGAATTGCAGAGCGACCGCCCGCGCCTGAAGGCCGAGCTGGACCGCATCGGCGCCCGCGTGCACGGCGTGGCGACACCGTCTTCGGGGTTCCAACGGCGAAGCCGGGAGCCCGGGGGTTTCCGATGACCGCCATCACCCGGCAGCTCTCGTTCCTCGACCGGTATCTGACGGTCTGGATCTTCGCGGCCATGGCCCTGGGCGTGGGCCTCGGCTATTTCGTCCCGGGCATCGAGGACTTCATCAACCGTTTCCAGGTCGGCACGACCAACATCCCGATTGCCGCGGGCCTGATGCTGATGATGTACCCGCCCTTTGCGAAGGTGCGCTACGAGGAGCTGCCCGATGTCTTCCGGGACAGGAAGGTCCTGACGCTGTCGCTGGTGCAGAACTGGATCGTCGGGCCGGTGCTGATGTTCGCGCTGGCGATCATCTTCCTGCACGACAAGCCCGAGTACATGGTGGGTCTGATCATGATCGGGCTCGCCCGCTGCATCGCGATGGTGATCGTCTGGAACGAGCTCGCCGAGGGCTCCACCGAGTATGCCGCGGGCCTCGTCGCCTTCAATTCGATCTTTCAGGTGCTGTTCTTCAGCGCCTATGCCTGGTTGTTCATCACCGTGCTGCCGCCGCACTTCGGAATGTCGGGAGAGGTCGTGGATGTCTCGATCCGGCAGATCGCCGAGAGCGTCTTCATTTATCTCGGCATTCCGTGCATCGCCGGCGTGTTGACCCGCGTCATCATGCTGCGCTTCGTCTCGAAGGACTGGTATCACAGCCGTTTCGTGCCCAAGATCGGGCCGGTCACCTTGATTGCGTTGCTGTTCACCATCGTGGTCATGTTCAGCCTCAAGGGCAAGCTGATCGTCGGCATTCCGCTGGACGTCGTGCGGATCGCCATCCCGCTGCTGATCTATTTCCTCGTGATGTTCGTGATTTCGTTCTTCATGAGCATGCGTCTGGGGGCGAATTACGAGAAGAGCGCCACCCTCTCGTTCACGGCCGCCAGCAACAATTTCGAGCTGGCCATCGCGGTCGCGGTGGCGGTCTACGGCATCAATTCCGGAGCGGCGTTCGCCGCCGTCATCGGCCCGCTGGTCGAGGTGCCGGTCATGATCGGCCTTGTGAATGTCGCGCTGCTGTTCCGGAAGAAGTACTTCGCTCCAGCCTGACCAGGCATCTGCCGTCATGGGCGACCCGGCGGAAGCCCGGCGCGACGCGAGAAATCGGCCGTGCGACCGGCGAGTTGGTCGCCACCGGCGGGGACCTCACGTCCCGGCGGCAGCCCTTTCCGCCTCGACGAATCGATTCGTGAGCTCGGCCAGCTCCCGGTAGAACGCCGTTTCCGCGCCGGCGTTCACGGTGGCGGTGAACGGGCCGACCCACGCACCCAGGTGCTCGTCCAGGAAGCGGCGGCGCAGCGCGGCCATCGCCGCGACCGCTTCGAGGTCGCCGTTGCGCCCGGCCTCGGTCTCGCGAAAGATCAGCAGGTACAGGAACTCGAGCTCCGCGGCGATGTGGTCGGGGAGCTCGCGGAAGCCCTCGTCGATCTCGAAGCCGCCCTCCTCGTAGAGCTGCTGGACCTCCATCGTCGAGTCCCGCATCAGCGCCTGCTGGCCACCGAGCCAGACGGAGCCGTAGGGCTTCGCCACGGGGTCGACGGGACCGAGGAAGACGCGCGTGTAGTCGACCAGCAGGTCTTCCGGGTCTTCCGCCGCGAAGGCGTCGCCCAGCCGGCGCGCGCTCGCGCCGAAGTCGGGATGCACGCGCGCCGCCACGGCCGCCATCGAGTCGAACATCTTCTCCTCGGCGAATTCCGGGCCCGGCTCGTAGTAGCACGCCGCCAGGAAGCGGCAGAAGTCCGCGCGGGCGAGGCCGCGTCCCAGTTCGTCTTGCGCCATCCGGGCTCCTGCAATGAAAGGGGGGCGGGTGGGCCCCGCCCCCGAAGTCCGCTGCCGTCCGCTGCGCTCAGCCGCGAGCGCTGTACTTGCCGACGTAGTGTACGTTCGGCTGCGTGCCCTTGTCTTCCTGCAGGCGGAACGACTTCTGCGCCTTCAGCACCTTGGCGATGTCGGAGTTCGCGTCCTCCTGGTCGCCGAAGATCCGCGCCTTGGACGGGCAGACCTCGACGCACGCCGGTTGCAGGCCGTTGCTGGTGCGGTGGTAACAGAACGTGCACTTCTCGACGACGCCGGCCTTGCGGACCGGGTCGACGTCGCCGCCGGCTGCGAACCGGTTGAGGCTCGGCGGCGTCGCGCCCGCCGTCCTGGCGGTAAGCGCGCCCGTCGCCGTGCCGCCAGCGATGATCGCCGTGTCGTTGGTCCACTTCGGCTGAGTGGGCGCCCCGAACGCGTTGAAGCTGATGACGCTGTAGGTCGCGCCGTCGAGGCTGGTCGTGTCGAGCTCCGCGCGGCTGTACGGACAGGCGTTCTGGCACGCCCGGCAGCCGATGCACAGCTCGTCGTCGTGCATGGTGATGCCTTCGGGCGTCTTGTACATCGCCTTCGGCGTCACCGGGCACGCCTTGACGCACGGGGCGTCGCTGCAGTGGTTGCACAGCACCGGCATCACCCAGTGCGTGGTGTTGGGGAACGTCCCCTCCGACTTCATCACGAAGTCGGCCCAGTTGTAGCTCTGGCCGCCGGCGCGATCGCGCGTGTTGTTCTCAGCCTTGCAGGCGAACGCACAGGCTCCGCAACCCACGCACCGCTGCAGGTCGATGACCATTCCGAGTCTTGCCATCATTGTTCTCCGTTAGCGCAGGTTGGGGGTCAGGCCTTCTGGACCCGGACGCCGGTGAAGCCGCCGTTGCGGGCCGTGGAGCCGCTGAGGCGATCGTAGTCGTCGACCAGGATGTCGTTGTTGCTGCCGCCCCGCGGCTTTGCCAACGCGTAGTCCATCGCGGCCACGCGCCCGTAGGCCCAGTGCCCCTGGCCGTAGCACTTCGCAACCGTGCCCGGGCGCACGCCCTCCCACAGCTTGAGCTTGGTGACCATCGCGCCCGCGGGGGAAGTGACCTTCACCGTGTCGCCGGTCTTCAGTCCCAGCTTGGCGCCGTCGGCGGGGTTCATCTTCAGCACGTCGTCCCACGACACGTCGCCCGGGTCGACCTTCTTGAATTCCTGGTACCAGGTGAGGTTGGCCGAGCGGCCCTCGCGGTTCAGGCGGGACTTGTAGTCGACGAAGGTGAACGGATACTCGTCGAGGCTGCCGTGCCGCTTGGGCGGCTCGTAGTGCGGGATGAAGGCGACGTCGCCGCGCGCGACGTAGCCGCTGACGGTCATGATGTCGTCGACCGTGGTCTCGAACTTCTTCGCGTGCTCGAGCAGGCCCTTCTTCGCGGTTTCGCTGTAGAACTCGAACTTCTTGGTCTCGGTGGCGAACTTGCCGCCCCAGCCTCTCTTCAGCGAATACCTGGCGCCGCTGAAGATGCCCTTCTTGCGGAAGTCCGCCCACCCGTCGACCTTGGCGTCGCCCTTCAGCGGCTCCTTCGGATTCCACAGCGTGACGCTCGTCATCTTGGTTGCGATCTCGGAGAACTCGAGAGCGGTGGTCGGCGCCTTGCCGGTGTCGGGATCCTTGAACTCCTTCGAGAAATAGTCGAAGAGGTTCGGGAAGCCCTTCGCCTTTAGCTTCTCGGCCAGCAGCCAGACAACCTCGGTTTCCTCCTGCTTGACGTCCCAGAGCCGCTTGACCGCCCCCTGCTGGATCGACGCGTACGCGTACCCGTTGCCCATGTTGGTCACGATCGACCAGCCCTCGGCGGAATTGAACGTCGACGGCAGCACGATGTCGGCGAACTGCGTCATTTCCGACGGGTTGGTCACCAGGTGCACGAAGAACGGCACGGCGGCCATCGCCTTGTCCCAGCGCTCGGCGCCGGTGCAGGAGAAATTGAAGTTGGCCCACGAGCAGATCACGACCTTGGCGGCACCCGGGTCCTTCAGCATGCCGTTCGCGATGTTGTTGGTGACCACGCCGCTTCCTGGCCGCGCGTTCATCATCGCCGGCATGTCCTTGGCGCCGCGGCCGTCGAGCTTCTTGAACTTGCCGGCGCCCTTGGCGATGTCGTCCATGTAGGCGTCCGACTTCGGGAACGCGGCGATCGGCACGCTGCCCGACTGCCAGACGCCGCCCTCGGCGTCGATCGAGCCGAGCAGGCCGTTCAACGCATGCACCGCCATCGCGGCATAGGTTCCGCGGGGATTCATCGCAACACCCGGGCCCATCCAGACGGCGGTCTTCGGCGCGGCCTTGCCCATGGCGCGGGCGACGCGGACGATCTGCGCCGTCGGGATCAGCGTTTCCTTTTCGCCCCAGGCCGGCGTGCGGTCCTTCAGCTCCAGGTTCCACCATTTGACCAGCCCGAACGTCTCCTTCTCGACAAAGGCGGCTTCGTCGACCGTCTGGCCGGCGACGAACAGGTTCTTCCCGTCCTTGAAGTCGCCAACGAACTCGCGGTTCCACAGGCCCTCGGTCAGCAGCACGTGGGCCATCGCGCCCGCCAGCGCGCCGTCCGTGCCCGGCTTGACCGGCAGCCACTCCTGCGACTTGGCGGCCGCATTGGACAGGCGCGGGTCGACGGTGATCACGGTGCCGCGCGCGACGATCTCGTGGAAGCGCACGATCGTGTTGGGCACCATCCGGTTGGAGGCGAGCGGATCGCAGCCCCAGATCACGAGGCAATTCGTCTTCTCGAGGTCGTAGTCGCGATACCCGAAGTAGCCCTGGGTGAGCCCCGGCCCCATCTTCTCGGCTTCTGCGCAGATCGCACTGTGCGAGAAGTAGTTGGTGGTGCCGTAGATCCTTGGCAGCGCACCGTAGAGAAGCTCGGTCGAGGTGGGCGAATAGCGGCCCCGCATGTACACGAGCTTGTGCGCCTCGTTGTTCTTGCGCAGCTCCATCATCCGGTCGGCAATGGTGTTGAGCGCCTCGTCCCAGGTGATCGGCACGAACTTGGGATCGACGCCGCGGCCCTTGGCCGGGTTGGTCCGCTTCATCGGCACCTTGATCCGGTCCGGGTCGTAGACCTGCTGCGGAATCAGGTGGCCGCGCGGGCAGACGTAGCCGTGGTTGGTCTTCGACAGCGGGTTGCCGCGCACGCGCACCGCACGACCTTCCTCGACAAAGATCTGGATCGCGCACCATTGCGTGCAGCCCTGGCAGGTGCTGGCGATCCAGTCGCCCTTGGCCGGGCCGGCGGTCTTCGCCTTGCGCACGGCCATGGCGCTCGTGACCGGGGTGGTTGCCTGCGTCGCGCAGCCGGCGACGATCATGGCTGCTGTGGCACAGGACGCTTGAATGAACGCCCGTCTCGTCAATCTCATCTGGATGTCTCCCTCGCTTGGGCCCGAATCAGATGCGGGTGGGCGCTTCGAACCATGCGTCCACGTCCCACGTCGGGAGAATTTGACCCTTCCGCGCCAATGGTCGGGTTGACAAGGATCAAATGCGTTGCATAATTGAAAAACTATGGAAACGAAGGCCGTCTTGACCGCCCTGTCGGCACTCGCGCAGGACACGCGCCTCGCTGTTTTCCGGCTGCTCGTCGAGCACGCGCCCATCGGGCTGCCGGCGGGACAGATTGCCGAGCAACTCGACGTCCCCCCGGCCTCGCTGTCCTTTCATCTGAAGGAGCTGTCGCGGGCCGGCCTCATCAATCCGCTGCAGGACGGCCGCTTCGTCTGGTACAGCGCCGATCTCGATGCGATGAATGGCGTCGTCGGCTATCTCACCGAGAATTGCTGCCGGTCCAGTGCGGTGTGCGACCCCAGATGCGCGCCGAATCCGCGGCAGATTGCCGCAGTGCGCGTACGACTGCCGAAGCGCCGGCGGTCTGCGTAAACCGTCGCGACGGGCACGAGGTATCCATCCATGAATGCACCAGCCGATGTGAAAGATGCCGTCCGCGAGAAATACGGCCAGGCCGCCTTGCGCGTGAAGGCCGGCCGGGGCGGATGCTGCGGCAGCGCGCCGAGTGCGCTCGACTGCTGCGACCCGATCACCTCCAACCTCTACGATGCCGGACAGGCGGGCGACGTGCCCGCGGATGCGCTGAAGGCCTCGCTGGGCTGCGGCAACCCGACCGCGCTCGCCGAGCTCAAGGTTGGGGAGACCGTGCTCGACCTGGGTTCGGGCGGCGGCATCGACGTGATCCTGTCCGCGCGCCGAGTCGGGCCGACCGGCAAGGCCTACGGCCTCGACATGACCGACGAGATGCTGGCGCTGGCCGAGGAGAACAAGCGCAAGAGCGGCCTTGCCAACGTCGAGTTCCTCAAGGGCGAGATCGAGCACATCCCCTTGCCCGCGAACGCGGTGGACGTGATCATCTCGAACTGCGTGATCAACCTCTCGGGCGACAAGGACCGGGTGCTGCGGGAAGCCTTCCGCGTGCTGAAGCCCGGCGGGCGCTTCGCCGTCTCGGATGTCGTCGTGCGCGGCGCGGTGCCCGCGGCGATCCGGAAGAGCATGGAGCTCTGGGTCGGCTGCATCGCCGGCGCGCTGGCGGAGGACGACTATCGGAACAAGCTCGCGCAGGCGGGATTCACCGGCATCGACGTGGAAGTCACGCGCGTCTATGGTGCCGAGGACGCACGCACCTTCCTGGCGGCCGAAGGACTCGATGCCGACGCTGCCGCGCGGGAGATCGACGGCAAGTTCGTCAGCGCCTTCATCCGCGCCACCAAGCCCGCATCCTGCTGCGCGCCGGGCTGCTGTTCGCGGTAGAAGAACCGATCGCCTTGGTCGGCCCCCGGGGCCCGGCCGCTAGAAGCTGCTCAGGATCACGGCGGGATCGATTTCGCCGCGCGGCTTCGCCGGACCCTTCGGCGTCCCGATCGAAATCCAGCCGGCCAGCTGCTCGCCGTCCCTGCAGTAGGCGCGGCCGATCGCCGGGTCCGCCGCCCGTGCCCCGGACAGCATCTTGCCGGCGTAGCCCATGATGTGCAGGGCCGTCAGGGCGTGACCGATCGCGCCGCCGACGGACGCCCATTGCTCGTGGGGCGGAACCTCGGGGTCGCGCTCGTCGATGCGCGCGACGACTGCGACGACGACCGGAGCCTGCGTGGCCCGAGTGCGCTCGGCGTCCAGCGCCTCCCCGGTCTTGCCGCGGCGCCGGCCGTAATCGACGAACAGCTCCGCGAGACGCTGGAGGCCGTCCTCGCGGGCGACGACGAACCGGAACGGAATGAGCTTGTTGTGGTCCGGGCCGCGCAGGGCGGCGAGGGCGACGATCGACAGCTCCTCGTCGGAGGGCCCGGGTTCGCCGAGGTACCTGGGGCTGGTGGAAAAGCGCGTGAGCAGGAGGCGCAGCGCCTCTGCCCGAACGGCTTCGTCGACGGGCTCGTCCAATCCTGCAGCTACGCCGCGCAGTACCCGCGCTGCAACGTCTCGAGCCACCGTCATGGATTCTCGCGAAAGTGGATTGTCCCGAACGCGGGGCACGGCCGTTCCGCGCCTGCTCCCCGGGGAGCAAATTAACCGGGGCGTTGATTCAGATCAACCGTATGCACGGCCCTATATATAACGTTTGCGCTATATTATGACCATGCATCCGAACATCGATCTGATCGGCGATCCGACGCGCCGCCGCATGTTGACGCTCCTGGCGGTCGAGGGCGAAGTCTGCGTCTGCGAGTTCGTCGCCGCGCTCGACGAGCTCCAGCCCAGCGTTTCGCGCAATCTCGGGCTGCTGCGGGACGGCGGGTGGATCACGTCGCGACGCGAGGGAACGTGGATCCATTACCGGCTGGCGCGCCTCCCCCGGTGGGCGCGGACGCTGATCGAAGCGCTGGTCGGCGGGGGCGTTCCACCGGACGCGCTGCGTGCGGCGCGCATTCGGCTCGCTGCCTTCCAGGGGCGGCCGCCACGCGCGGCGGCGAGCGGCAATGCCGAGCCGGCCCCGACGCGGCGAAAGCTTCTCCGGGCAGCGGCATAGGACGCGCGACGCTCGCCGCGGCCGAATCGAAACGCCATGGATGCGCTCATTGCCTTCGGATCCCAGCTGCTTCAAGGCGGCCTGGGCAATCTCGCGGCCTACCTCGCCGCACACGTTCTGCTGTGCCTGCTGCCGGCGTTCTTCATCGCGGGGGCGATGTCGGCCTTGATCCCCAAACAGGCCGTCACCCGCTTCCTCGGCCGCAACGCGCGCAGGACCGTCTCCTACCCGGCCGCGGCCGCGGCCGGCTCGCTGCTTGCGGTGTGCTCCTGCACCATCGTGCCGCTCTTCGCCGGGATATTCCGCAAGGGTGCGGGCCTCGGACCGGCAATAACGTTCCTGTTCTTTGCTCCTGCGGCCAACATCCTCGCGCTGGTCTACACGGGCAGCGTGATCGGCCCCGATTTCGCGCTCGCCCGCCTGCTGCTCTCGCTCGTGTTCGGGGTCGGCATCGGTCTCATCATGGCGCTCGTCTTCAGCAACGACGACGCGGCCCACGATCGCGCCACCGACACCCTGTTTGCAGCGCAGGACGCGCGCGGCATGCACCGGGCTGCCCTCGCATTCCTGCTGCTGTGGGTCGCGCTGCTGCTCCTCGGGACCCTGAAGCTCGACGTGCTCACGCGCGCCCATCTTTCCCTCGACCTCCCGCTCGCCGGCGTCGACGCCTGGCAGCAGATGCTCGATCGTCTGGTGCCGCACGACCCGGGCAAGGGCGAGGAAGGCGTCTCGGTCCAGGGTGTGGTCCTGATCGGGCTGCTCGTTTCCATCGGGCTCGTCGCGTGGCGCGGGCTCGAGACGATCCATGACGGCGTTACGGGATGGACGCGGGCGAGTCTCGCCCTGATCGCGGCGACGCTGCTGTTCGCCGCGCTCTCCATCCAGGCCACGGCCGATGGCCTGCGCATCGGCTTCACCGGCAAGTTCTTCGGCATCGCCGCGGCGCTGGCGCTGCTTCGCCATCTCGGCCGGAACAGGCTGTCCGCCGAGGAGTTGCGCGACTGGCTGTGGGAGTCATGGCGCTTCGTCAAGCAAATCTTTCCGCTGCTCGTGATCGGCGTGTTCATCGTCGGCATGGCGCGGGTCGTCATCCGTCCGGAGTGGATCGAAGCGATCGCCGGGACGAATTCCCTCCTCGGAAACCTTGCCGGCGTCGCCTTCGGCGTGTTCATGTATTTCCCGACGCTGGTCGAGGTTCCGATTGCCCGGATGTTCCTCGATCTCGGGATGCATCGCGGCCCGCTGCTCGCTTACCTGATGGCCGACCCCGAGCTCTCGCTGCAGAGCATCCTCATCATCTCGGCGATCATCGGCAAGGCGAAGGCCTGGACCTACGTCGGACTCGTCGCGCTGTTCAGCACCACGGCCGGCCTGATCTATGGCGCCTGGGTCGACGGCACCTCGCCGTTCCTGCTGGTCCTCTGGCTGGTCGGCTTCATCGCGGTTGTCGCCGTGCTGCTCCGCGTCGCAAATCGGCGATCCTCTCTGTCACAGGAGGCTCATCATGCTCACCATTAAGGTCCTGGGTCCCGGCTGCGCCAACTGCCGGAAGCTGGAGCAGATCGCACGACAGGCGGCGGAATCCCTCGGCATCGATTCGCAGATCGTCAAGGTCACCGACATGAAGGACATCATGGCCTACGAGATCCTGCAGACGCCTGGCCTCGTGATCAACGAGAAGCTGGTGTCGTCCGGCCGCATTCCGACCGCCGGCGCCGTCGTTGACTGGATCAAAGCCGCGGGCCAGGCTGGCTAGCTGTCGAGCACCGGGAAAATGGGCCGGCCGGCGAGCGCGAGCGCGGTCGCCCGCAGCTCGTCCCAGACGCTGCCGCGCCCGATGCCCTTCGACAGTGCATCGAGCCGTGCGAGCGCCGCGACGAGCGGCGTGATCGCCTCGGGGGCGACGCGCCGCGCCGCGCGTTCCATGGCCGCCTGCCGCTTTCCCCAGACGCGGGCGTTGCGGACGGCGGTGGAAACCGGCGTGCCCGACGCCGAGGCGTCCAGGACGGATGCGAGCGCGTGGACGTCTTCGCCGAGCTGCCACAGCAGCAGCTGGATGCCTTCGCCCTCGGCCTCGAGCGCGGCGACGATGCGCAACGCGCGCGCGGCGTCGCCCGCGAGCCAGGCCTCGGAGAGCTGGAAGACGTCGTAGCGCGCGACGTCGGTGACCGCGCGCTCTACCGACTCGCGGTCGAGCTCGCCCTCGGGCAGCAGCAGTCCCAGCTTCTCGATCTCCTGCCGCGCCGCCAGCAGGTTGCCCTCGCAGCGCTCGCCGAGGAAGGCGAGCGTCTCCTGCGTGGCGCGCTGACCCTGCCGGTCGAGGCGCCCGGCGATCCACGCCGGCAGCTCGGCGCGCTCCAACGGATAGACGGCGATCGCCACGCCCGCGGCCGCGAGCGCGGCGAACCACGCCGCCGACTGCGCCGCGCGGTCGAGCCGCGGCAGCGTCACGAGCAGCACCTGGTCCGGGCTTGCCTGGACGGCGCACGCCTCGAGCGCCTTCGCGCCCTCGACGCCGGGCTTGCCCGAGGGAATGCGCAGATCGACGAGCCGGCGCGAGCCGAAGAGGCCCAGGTTCGCGTTCGACGCGACAAACGCGTCCCACCGGAATCCCGGCTCGACGACCAGCACCTCGCGCTCGTCGCAGCCGGCCTTGCGCGCGGCGGCGCGAATGGCGTCGCCGGCCTCGATCGCGAGCAGCGGCTCGTCACCGTGCACGACGTAGACCGGCGCGAGCGTGCGCGCGAGATGCGCGGCGAGCTGATTGAGACGAAGCTCCATCGTTCAGCCGATGGCCGGTCGGCGCGATCCGCCGCCGCGCGACGAAGGCACGCCCGAACGCCGGCGGGCGGGCGGGGCGTCCCGCGCCGTCATGCCGGCTTCTTCGCCGTCTGCAGGCGCCGCATGATCTGCCGCACCGCGTCGGTCTGCATCTCCCGGAGCAGCCGCGCTTCCTCCGCCTCGCGCGCGAGCACCTCGGACTCGTTGAAGCTGTACGCGCGGCGCACGACGATCTCGGCCGCCGGCATCCAGTCCTTCCCGTTCGCGTCGTGCAGCGCGAACGCCACGCGCTTCGTCAGCTGAAACTCGCGAACGCGCCCGCCGCCCGTCAGCGACAGCACCTGCTTGTCGTCGGCGACGCTGGAGATGTCGAGGATCGCCTGCGCGCCGGCCGCGGTGGCGGCGACATTCGTTCCGCCGCCCTCGAGCAGGCGCCGCAACTCGCCGGCCAGCGGGGTCCCCGTCGGCGAGTTGATGTAGAGCGTGTCGAACGCATAGGTGACGTCGCCGCGCAGGTGAAAGCCGCAGCTGGCGAGCAGCATCGCGAGCACGATGCCGAAGGCAGCGACGATGCGCGCACGGTGCCCGCGGCCGGTGCTCGCGCGCTCCGCGCGACCGTGCGCCGCGCGCTCAGACGACGACATTGACGAGCCGCCCGGGCACGATGATGATGTTCCTGAGCGGTGCGCCGGCAGCGTGTTTCGCGACCTCGGCGCTCGCGCGCGCGAGCGCTTCGATCGCGCTGCTGTCCGCGCCCGCCGGAACCCTGATCCTGCCGCGCAGCTTGCCGTTGATCTGCAGCACGAGCTCGATCTCGTCCTGGACCAGCGCCGCGGGGTCGACCTGCGGCCACGGCGCGTCGAGGAGATCGCCGCTCTCGGCGGCAAAGCCCAGATCGTTCCAGAGGCTCCAGGTGGTGTGCGGGACGACCGGATACAGCACGCGGAGCAGGATCGACAGCCCCTCGCGCGCGAGCGCTCCCGCGCCGGCGGCGTCGGCCGGCACCGCCTCGAGCGCGTTCAGCATCTTCATGCCGGCCGAGACGACGGTGTTGTACTGGATCCGTTCGTAGTCGTAATCAGCCTGCTTCAACGTGAGGTGGATCTCCCGCCGTGCCGCCTTCACGGGAGCGGCCGCGTCGCGCCAGTTGCCGGCGCCGGCATCCGCGCGGACGGCGGCGCTCGCGTGCGCGTACGTCCACAGGCGGCGCAGGAAGCGGTGGGCGCCTTCGACGCCGGTGTCCGACCACAGCGCGGTGTCCTCGGGCGGGCCGGCGAACATCACGAACAGCCGGGCCGTGTCGGCGCCGAACTTCGCGATCAGCTGCTGCGGATCGACGCCGTTCTTCTTGCTCTTCGACATCGTCCCGATGCCGCCGTACTCGACGCGCTGGCCGTCCGCCTTCGCCGTCGCGCCGACGATGCGGCCCTCGGCGTCGGCTTCGACGTTCACCTCGCCCGGGGCGAAGTAGTCGATGCCGCCCTTTTCGGTGCGGCGGAAGAAGATGTGGTTGAGCAGCATCCCCTGCGTCATCAGCCGCGTGAAGGGCTCGTCGAACTTGACGAGCCCGAGGTCGCGCATGACCTTGGTCCAGAAGCGCGCGTAGAGCAGGTGCAGGATCGCGTGCTCGATGCCCCCGATGTACTGGTCCATCGGGTTCCAGTAGTCGTTGCGGGCGTCGACCATCGTCAACGCGTCGGGGCACGCGTAGCGCATGTAGTACCACGACGAGTCGACGAACGTGTCCATCGTGTCGGTCTCGCGTCGCGCGGGCTTGCCGCAGCGCGGGCACGCGCAGTCGACGAAATCGGCGCGCTTCGCGAGCGGGTTGCCGGTGCCGTCGGGCACGCAGTCCTCCGGCAGCACGACGGGCAGATCCTTCTCCGGCACCGGGACGTCGCCGCACGCCGGGCAGTGCACGATCGGGATCGGCGTTCCCCAGTAGCGCTGGCGGGAGATGCCCCAGTCGCGCAACCGCCACGTCGTCCGCTTCTCGCCCAGGCCCTTCGCTGCGAGGTCGGCGGCGATCGCGTCGACCGCGGCCTCGTACGCGAGGCCGTCGTACTTGCCGGAGTGCACGCACCAGCCGCGCTGCTTGTCCTCGTACCACGGCTGCCAGTGCTCCGTCGTAAACGGCTTCCACGGGTCTCGTTCCGGGGTCGCATCCCCGCTGCGCGGGGCCCCGGCTGCCCCCTCCACTTCGACGACCTGCCTGATCGGCAATCCGTATTTCTTCGCGAACGCGAAATCGCGCTCGTCGTGCGCCGGGACGCCCATCACCGCGCCGTCGCCGTACGCCATCAGCACGTAGTTGCCGACCCACACGTCGACCTGCTCGCCGGTCAGCGGATGCGTGACGGAGAGGCCGGTCGGCATCCCCTTCTTCTCCATCGTCGCGAGGTCGGCCTCCATCACGCTGCCGCGCTTGCACTCGTCGACGAAGGCGGCGAGCGCCGGATTCGACCGCGCGGCGTGCGCGGCGAGCGGATGCTCGGCGGCCACCGCGCAGAAGGTGACGCCCATGATCGTGTCGGCGCGCGTCGTGAAGACGTACATGCGGCCGTCGCCGATCGGCTTGCCGCGCATTTCCCCTTCCGTGCCGCGGATGTCGTGCGTGAACGCGAACCGCACGCCCTGGCTCTTGCCGATCCAGTTCGCCTGCATCGCGCGCACGCGCTCGGGCCAGCCCGTCATCCGGTCCAGGTTGTCGAGCAGCTCGTCGGCGTAGTCGGTGATCCGCAGGTAGTACATCGGGATCTCGCGCTTCTCGACGGGCGCTCCGGAGCGCCAGCCGCGCCCGTCGATCACCTGCTCGTTCGCGAGCACCGTCTGGTCGACGGGGTCCCAGTTGACGACGCCGGTCTTCTTGTACGCGATGCCCTTCTCCAGCATCTTCAGGAACAGCCACTGGTTCCAGCGGTAATAGGCGGGATCGCAGGTCGCGATCTCGCGCGACCAGTCGATCGCGAGCCCCACCGCCTGCATCTGCTGCTTCATGTGGGCGATGTTGTCGTAGGTCCACGGCGCGGGCGCGACGCCGCTCTTCATCGCCGCGTTCTCCGCGGGGAGCCCGAAGGCGTCCCAGCCCATCGGCACCAGCACGTTGTACCCCTTCATCCGCAGGTGCCGGTACATCATGTCGCTGATCATGTAGTTGCGCACGTGCCCCATGTGCAGGATGCCCGAGGGGTACGGCAGCATCGACACGCAGTAGAACTTCTTCCGGTCGGTGCGCTCGACGGCGCGATAGGCGTCGGCCGCCTTCCACGCGGCCTGCGCGGCGGCTTCGATTGCGGCGGGATTGAACGGTTTCATGGTGTTCCGGCGATTCGGCACGGGGCGGGGTCGCGCCGGCGGCAATGAGCAAAGGATCGATTATAAC
>Ga0209253_10002572_pt1 | contig 16081 bp, 21 predicted proteins | sample FrelakmetBRP12BR_FD_187145 | JGI IMG/M metagenome (GOLD analysis project Ga0209253, IMG submission 187145) | Freshwater lake sediment microbial communities from the University of Notre Dame, USA, for methane emissions studies - BRP12 BR (SPAdes)... | ecosystem: Environmental > Aquatic >...
CTGACGGTAACGGATGTCATCTTGAGGTCTTTTCGAAGGCCGATCGTTGGCACCTATGAACTGGTCGCCTTTTCAGGCGCCATCGTGATCGGTTTCGCTGTCCCCCTCACCACCTTTCTCAAAGGCCATGTCCTTGTGGATTTCTTTGTTCTCAAGTTTTCGAAAGGGATACGGAACACCGTTCATATTGTCACGAGACTCCTTGGAATCGGGCTTTTCTCCTTGCTCGGGTGGAACCTCATCAAAGTGGGGATGGATCTTTATCGAACAGGAGAGGTCTCTCTCACGCTGCAATTGCCCTTTTACCCCATAGCTTTTGGAGTCGGCATCTGCTGCTTCGTTCAGTGCCTCGTCCTCATCGCTCACATCCTTCAGGTGATAGGAGGGACTTATGAGTGAGGTGACGATTGGAATTCTGGGGCTGGCGATTGTTCTTGTGCTTTTCCTCACCGGCATCGAGTTGGCCTTTGCCATGGCCCTGGTTGGATTTATCGGGTTTAGTTATATCGTTTCGCTGAAGGCCGGCTTGAACCTCCTGGCCAAGGACTTCTTTGACGTCTTCGCCTCTTATGGTTTTACCGTCATCCCTCTCTTCGTCCTCATGGGCCAGATCGCCTTTAATGCCGGCATTGCGAAAAGGCTTTACGATGCATCCTACCGGTTCATCGGACACATCCCCGGTGGCCTGGCCATGGCCACTGTGGCCGGGGCAACGGTATTTAAGGCCATTTGCGGGTCTTCACCTGCCACAGCCGCGACCTTTGCCAGTGTAGCCGTGCCCGAAATGGACCGGTACAACTACGCCAAGAAGCTCTCTACCGGGATCGTGGCCACTGTCGGGACCCTTGGCATTCTCATCCCGCCCAGTGTTACTCTGATTGTCTTCGGGATTATCACGGAGCAGTCCATTGGGAAACTGTTCCTGGCCGGCCTCATTCCAGGCCTGATGATCGCCTTTTTCTTCATCTGTATCATCTACATCTGGTGCAAGATCAACCCTGCTCTCGGCCCAAAAGGTGAGCGATCCACATGGAAGCAGCGGTTTGCAAGCCTTCCGGAGGTGCTCTGGGTCGTTGGTGTCTTTCTGCTTGTCATCGGCGGATTGATGTACGGGTTCTTCACTCCAACAGAGGCAGGAAGTGTCGGCACCTTTGCTGTCTTGCTTTTATCTATTATCAAAAGGGATATCGGTTTCAAGGGATACATCAAGTCGGTCGTAGAGTCCCTCCGTACAGCCTGCATGGTCCTTATGTTGATCGCGGGGTCCCAGGTTCTTGGTCATTTTCTTGCGAGAACCAAGATTCCCATGATCGCTGCGGACTGGATTATATCTCTGCCTCTTAGCCCGGATGTCATCATGATCATCATCAGTATGATTTACCTTCTGGGAGGCTCTTTCATTGATGACCTTGCCTTCATGGTCCTGGCGACGCCTATTTTCTACCCCGTCATTATCAAACTGGGTTATGACCCCCTCTGGTTCGGCATGATCATCGCCATCACCGTCATGGTGGGTGTGGTCATCCCCCCTGTGGCGATCAACGTCTTCGTGGTCAGAGCCATCACGAAACAATCCTTCAGTGTGATTTACAGCGGGGTCTATCCGTTCCTGCTCAGCCTTGTGTTTTGTGCGCTTCTGCTCTTCCTGTTCCCCCAGATCGCAACGTTCCTTCCCAATATGTTCATGAAATAGGGGCTGCTCAAAAACAAAGAGGCCTGTGCCCATGGGCACAGGCCTCTCATTCTTGTCCCGGCTTAAACTACTTTCCCCACTCCCTCCAGTTCATCCCTGTCTTCTTCTCCCAGTCCGACTCAAAGGCCTGGCCGAAAAACCCATGAAGCTTCTCAAAGAGGCGCTTCCAGCCTGACTGGTAGTCATATTTCAGCACGTCCTCCAGGAAGGGAACAACCTCCCCCAGCTTGTTCTTGGGAAGATAGGCCCTGGCCTTCATGTCGTAGGAACGCTTCAGGGCTTCGGGGGTCAGGGCATGAGCGGTCAGCATGGCGACCTTGAGGTCTCGCTTGACGGCGATTTCAAGAAGATCGAAACCGCGGACGCCCATGATGTCCAGGACGACGACATCGTAATTCTGCGATTCGAGCAGTTTCTTTGCATCCTCGTAGTTTGTCGCCTTCTCGAACTTAGAGTTCGGGCATTTATACATGATCTCTTCTTCGAGAACGGCAAGTACGTCCGGTTCATCATCGATAGCCAGAATTCTTTTTCCATCAAGAATGGATTGGGTCATCGCTCGAATCTCCTTGATTTTCTGATTTTCACCATTAGGACACTAATGGTTTTTTGTCAAGGGTCTAGTCCTGTTGCAACTTCGGGGTTTTTTCTTTTTTTTCGGAACAGGGGGCGTTCTTATGGACAAGGCGGTCCTCCTTTTCACAGAAAATGGCCTGAAAGGTGCGACAGCTTCCTGAGCCGTCCACCGCCTTGTCTTTAGGCCACCTTGCATATCGGCAGTTGAGATCGCAAAATTTCATGGGACAAAATTCTCCTCTTCTTCTTTTCTCTTTACCCCTTCCGCTGAATCGTGTCCACCGATTTCCTGTTGTCATTCCACGCGCTTTGATGTATGAAAATCCCAGTCAAGGGAACCCCCTCTCTTCTTCTCACAGAAGGATTCCCTGTTTTTTACCGGTGCTGAATTAAGCGTTTTTCTTCGAAAGGGGGAACATCATGATATCGAAACAAAAATACTGGAATCCTGTTCTCGAAACCCTTCCTCACGAGAAGATCCGGAAGCTTCAGCTTGAAAAATTCAAGAAGATTTTCAGCTGGGCTCATGGGAGGTCCAGGTTTCACAGGGGACTCTATGACAAAGCAGGAATCAAACCTGGAGATATTCAATCCTTCGACGACATCCGGCGCATCCCCACTGTGGAAAAGTCGATGATGCGGGGGATTCAGCGCAAGGATCCCTTCCCTTACGGGGATGCCCTTTGTGTGCCCCTCGAAGAGGTGTCCGAGTTCCGTCAGACCAGCGGCACGACGGGTCAGCCGGTCTATCAGGCCGACACCTGGCAGGACTGGGAGTGGTGGGCCGAGAGCTGGGCCTACATCCTCTGGGCGCAAGGCTACCGCCCTAAAGACCGCGTCTTCATTCCCTTTGGATACAATGTGTTTGTCGCGTTCTGGGCCGGCCATTATGCGGCGGAGAAGATCGGGGCGGAGGTCGTCCCGGGCGGAGTGCTGGATACCCAAGCAAGGATCCTCAAGATTCAAGAACTCCAGTGCACCGCCATGATGGCGACACCCACCTATGTGCTCGGCATGGCTGATACGGCGAAGAGCAAGATGGGGATTGACCCGCGATCCCTTGCCATTCGGAAGATCACCTGTGCCGGGGAGCCGGGAGCCAGCATCCCCTCTACAAAGAAACGGATGGAAGAAGCCTGGGGTGCCAAGGTTTATGATCACGCCGGGGCGACAGAGATCGGTGCCTGGTGCTTCGAATGCGAGGCTCAGGCCGGCGGTCTTCATGTGAACGAGGCCTTCTTCCTCGTGGAGATTCAGGACACAGAGACCGGCGAGACCATCGAGGAACCGGGGCGCAGAGGCAAGATGATTATCACCGCCCTTGACCGGGAGGCCCAGCCCTGCGTTCGCTTCGACTCCAAGGATATCATCCAGTGGGCTCCGGAACCTTGCCCTTGCGGAAGAAGTTTCCGGTTGATTAAGGGAGGAGTGGTCGGGAGAGCGGATGACATCACCAAGGTGAAGGGAGTTCTCCTGGCCCCGTCAGCGATCGAAGAAGTAGTCAGGGGCATGGATGGTCTTGCCGATGAATTCGAAGTCATCGTGGACAAGGAAGGGGACATTGACCGGATCACCCTGAAAGTCGAAATCCTGAAGGGCCGGGAAGGCGAGCGCAAACGCATTGAAGCCCAGCTCAAGGATCAATTGAGGCTTAAAACCAATCTCGGGTACAACCTGGAGTTTCACGACCATGGCACTCTCCCGAGATATGACGTGAAGGCAAAGAGGTTTAAGGACCTGCGAGAAAAGCATTAGACGGTGCACGGCGCAAGGTACACGGAGCACGGTGAGCTTCGTCCCCTCTCCCTTTGATGGGAGAGGGATAGGGTGAGGGTGAAACGGAGGACTTATGACGAAAAAAGTAGACCTGAAAGAACTCGACAGCAAGATTCAGTCCATGAAGAAGACGGCAGAGGAACTCAAGCAGATGGGCGAGGACTTCCCGGCTCTTTACCGAAACATCAGCCGTGTTTTGGCCAGCATCAAGATGCTCGAATTAAACATCTCTGATGTGGCAAAAATCTGAGTCCACTTTGGTTACGTTCTGACACCTCAGGGCTTTCCTTAGGTCAGCAAACTATCCCAGTCTATTGTGTTGAAGGTTTTATGGAGGTAGTGGTCGTCGTCTACGGCATGAAAGGTGAGAGTGGAGAAAACCTGCCTTGCCACTTCTTCAACATCACTGATCGGAATCACTTCATCCTGCCGGCCGTGATAGATATGCACCGGCATCAAGGTTTTCCTTTCACGATAGGGAGTGAACTCCATCAAGTTGATGGCAGGGGCAAGCAGGATGAGCTTGCTGACACTTGGCTCATTCTCCATGGCGAAAATTGAAGCCATGAGGCCCCCGAAACTTGAGCCCACCAACAGGATTCCGTTTTGCCCTGAAACAATCTCCCGGAGCCTTGCCATTCTTTCATCCATAGGGCCAGGGAAATTGGGAGTGAGCATGCCCGGGAATTTCTCTCTGAAGTAAATCGCCTTGGTCCCCTGATTATTGCTTTCAAGGCCATGGATGAAGATTCTCAAGGACACCCTATTCCTCTACTTTTATGCACAACCGATCCTTCTCTTGACCTGTGCTTCTCTGGCTGTTTCTATTTCTTCGGGAGAAGTATCTCTCATGGCCATCACTTCGAGTTCCATGGATACCTGGATGCCGGCGAGAGGATCATTGAAGTCAGCCAGCACCGTGTGGGGGAGAATTTCAAGCACCTTAAAGGAAATCAGTTTCCCCTTCTTCATTTGCCGATAATACTGCCCCTGAACAAGCCGTTGCTTCAGAAGGCCTTTCCTGGGGATTTCAGAGATTAATCGGGGATCATGCTCCCCATAGATTTCTCCGGACGGAATCGTCACATTTTTTCTATCGCCCGCATGGCACCCTTCCATAGCTCTTTCCAGGGTGGGAACCTGCCTCTCCACCCCGTAAACAAACGTGATTTCCTCTTCCTGATGGTCTTTGATCGTCCCGTCCGTAAGATGGGTCATCATGTGATATTTCACCGTGACCATCTTCTCTATTTGAACAGAGTCCATGAGAAACTCCTAACGGATTTCCAGAATTTCAAATTCCTGAACTCCCCCCGGCGTCCTCACCCTGATTTCATCCCCAACTCGCGTGCCGATCAAAGCCTGGCCAAGAGGAGACGTCACGGAGATTCTACCCTTATCAGGGTCCGACTCATAGGGGCCGAGAAGTTGATACTGAATCTCCTGCTCCGTGCTGATATCCCAGAGTTTGACCGTTCTGCCGAAAACAACCCTGTCTGACGGGGAGTCATCCATTGCGATCACTTCAGCCTTCCCGATGCTCACCCGGAGTTCATTGATCCGTCCATCAATGAACGACTGTCTCTCCTTTGCCGCGTGATATTCCGCGTTTTCGCTCAGGTCGCCATGGCCTCTGGCCTCTTCGATCGCCCGAATATTCGCGGGTCTCTCCACTCTCTCCAAGCGAACGAGTTCTTCCTTCAGTTTTTCAAGACCGTCCTTTGTAATGGGAATCCTGTCCATTCCTGATCACTCCAAGTAGTTGTTCAGCCCCATGATCACGCTGTCCTTAGGGGCATTCATTACTCAAACTCCAAAGCCGAGAGCTTTGCCACCCTGATACGCCACAAAACTTATTACATAAGCCACGACGAGATTAAAAGCAATAGAAAAGCCAAGACCTCTTCTCCAGACATCTTGGCTTTGAATCGGACGCTGAATGATAAAGCAAGAGGGCTCTTTCGTTCTACCTCTCTACCGTGGGAAGCATGACCTGCGGCTCAGTGAGCAGGAATTCCCCCTTCTCAATCCATCCCTTCAAAATGTTGGCTATTTCAAGAGCCCTTGTGTGGGAAGAGAGAGGGACGGCCTGAACATCCCGGCCCCTAAACTTTATGGTCCCGCTCTTGAGCTCCGCATAACTCACCTGGCCGAGGCTCACCCCCTCTCCCTTTGGATAATCGTTTCCGTAATCGATAATCTGGGTGAAGATCTCCTCGTCGGAGACTCCTGTAAACCGGGCGATCTCTTCGCTCAGAACCGGAATCGGAACTCCGATGCCGAGCGCCACGGAACACCCGTACCCGAGCATGCTGACGCCGGCCAGCCACCTTGGGTCCATCTCTTTCAGGTTCCCCATCACCATCAGGGTTCCTGCTGGAGAAAGAGGAACGCCGTTTTCTCCTCTCTTGGCGTTCGGCTTGTGCTGGCTCCCCGGGCCGATGATGTATCCCTGCGCTCCTCCCAGGAAGATTCTCGTTCCAAGGCCCAGGGTCAGGTAATACGGATCATTCAGGAGAGGGCTCAATTGGCCCGCAGTCGAGTAATTCGCGTTGCCTACTTTCGGCTTCAGGACCCCCATGTACGTGTAAATGGTTTTGTTCGACAAATTGACCGCGCAGTTGTAGTTCTGGTAGGCATTCCTGGGGTTCAGGAGCACGGCATAGGGAAGGTCGGACAGCCTCACCTTCCTGTTGACCTTCTTGTTCGGATAGCAGTCCGTTCCGTAAGCCGTTGCCCTCAAACGCACGGTTTTTCCTGCAACGAGGTCGTGGAGCACATGCCCGCCTCCATACTTGAACTGCCCCGGGTGAACCCGGTTCAGAGGGTCATCCTCCGCAGGTTCTGTCACACCGATGTAGATGTCCACCGCAGCCACTCCGGCGTAGGCAGGCACATCATTCAGCCACACCTTGGCCGCCTTTGTGGTCGGCTTGGTGTGACCGAAATTAATGAAAGCCCCTGAAGAGCACATGGGAGAAAAAGTCCCGGTCGTCACCACGTCGACCTCGCGGAACGCCTTCCCGGACCCCTTGCGTTTCACAATCTCAGTCATCTCCTGAGCAGTAACGACAACAACTTTTCCCTCTTTGATCCGCTGGTTGATCTCCTGAATGGTTTTGACCGCTCTTTTCACAGGCACCTTGTGACCTCCACCCGAATGCAGGCCTATGGCCGCACCGAATCATTTATCATTTACCATTTTTCATTGTTCATTGACTCAAAACCAAACGATCATTCTTTAATGCGCAATGTTAAATGATCAATGATCAATGATCAATGTAAAATGATCCTGCGCCTAGGAAATGAATAAATGTCGAATGTCGAACAAGAAATTTCGAATGATGAAGTGTAATTACTTCAAGGTGATGTATAGACCCTTTCATCATGTGTGACAAGCGAAAGTTCTTTCTCGTGCCTGATTTCTTGACTTTCCGACACCCTTTCAGTTACATATCGAACCAGATTCCTTTGAGCCGTCTATGAGAGATCCAGTGAACATAGGTCGCGTCGTGATCCGGGAGAAAGGTCCTTTCTTTCTTATTGCAGGACCCTGCGTTGTTGAAAGTGAAGACATGACGCTGACCGTCGCGGATTTTCTCAGGGAAACAGGAGAATTGCTGGGGATCCCCGTCATTTTCAAAGCCTCTTACGACAAGGCGAACCGAACCTCCGTAGATTCTTACCGCGGCCCGGGCATTGACAGGGGTCTCGAAATTCTTCGCAAGGTCAAGGAGAAAGCTGGGCTTCCTCTTCTCTCCGACGTCCACAGTGTAGGAGAAATAGAAAAGGCCTCTGCCGTCCTGGACATGATTCAGATTCCTGCCTTTCTCTGTCGACAAACGGATCTGCTCCTTGCCGCAGGCAGGACAGGACTGGCCGTCAACATCAAGAAAGGCCAGTTTCTTGCTCCCTGGGACATCAAGGGGGCAGCCGCCAAGGTCTTGTCCACCGGCAATCGCCGTGTTCTTCTCACGGAACGAGGGACCTCTTTCGGTTACAACAACCTGATCGTAGACATCCGCTCTATTGCGGTGATGAAGAGCTTCGGCTTTCCTGTTGTTTTTGACGCGACCCACAGTGTTCAGCTCCCGGGCGGCCTGGGCTCCTCTTCAGGAGGCCAGAGGGAGTTCGTGGAACACCTCTCCAGGGCGGCTGTTGCCGCCGGCGCCGACGGCCTTTTCCTGGAAGTCCATCCTGATCCGGACTCTGCTCTGTGTGACGGACTGAACTCCCTTCCTCTCGACCAGGTAAGACCTCTCCTGACCCTGCTCAAAGAGATCCATCGTCTTGTTCAAGGCACCAAGTAGTCTGTTTCCATCATCACGGCCCACTTTTCAACGTTGACGCTCTTTGTTGGAAAACGTCACCCGACGGACTGACCGATTGAGAAAGGAATGGAGATGACCAAGAAAGCCTTCGCGAAAGTAAGACTTCTTATTCTTGACGTGGACGGCGTGCTCACAGACGGCCGCATCATCATGAACGATCGAGGCGAGGAGACCAAGCACTTCAATGCCAAGGACGGCCACGGGCTCCGGATGCTGATGCAGGCAGGGATCGAGGTCGCCCTGATCTCGGGCCGAAGGTCCGGCGCCGCGGAGTTTCGGGCCAGAGACCTGGGGATCACCGAGGTTCATATGGGCGTCAAGGACAAAGCCGGGGTATGCGCTGACCTGATTCAAAGGAAAAAGCTGGGTAGGGCGGAGATCTGCTGCATGGGAGACGATCTTCCGGATCTTCCTCTCTTCGAACATGCAGGCATAGCGATTGCAGTGGCGGATGCCGTCCCAGAGATCCGGGCGGCAGCCGCTTTCTCGGCAAAAAATAGGGGCGGAAAGGGTGCGGTCAGAGAAATCTGTGAGGCCATCCTCAAGGCCAAGGGCCTGTGGCCCTATTCGATCGGCAAAAATGGAAAATTGGACTTTACACCGTGAAAGACTTTTTGGTATAATTATTGCAGAATGATGAAATTTCTCAGAAAACACTGGCCCTTATTAGCTATGGCCTCTCTCCTTGCCGTTGTAACTCTCTACCTTTTTCAGGGCCGAAAGGGGCCGGCGCAAAAAACGGTTGCTCAGGACAAGGAATCCGAAGAAGGCCTTCGGCTTAAAGACATTCATTACGTTCAGGACCATCCCGGTCAGGAGGTCAAGTGGGTCCTGGATGCGTCAGAGGCAAAGTTCTCAAAGGACCAACAGTTTGTCACCTTTCTGGACTTTCTTGTAACCCTCGAACCTGCAAACAGACCGCGCGTCACCTTGCAGGGCAAACAGGGGGAGTTTGACAAACGGACAGGCCGGCTTCTTTTGCAGGGAGACCTGATCGGCGAAACAGAAGACGGCTACCGCTTTACGACCGAGCAGGCCGTCTACCATCACAAGGAGGGCTATCTGGAAACGGACAAGGCTGTTAAGATCTCCGGCGCCTTTTTCTCTGTTGAAGGTAAAGGGCTCCTGCTTGATGTCCGCAAGGAAACAGTGCAGGTCCTTTCAAATGTCACCACTCTGATCCACGGCGAGCTTCCAATTTTATGATGAACTTATTTCGTTTCGCTCTTTTATTAAGCTCTTGGATCCTGTTGTTTCAGCCCTCTGCAAGCGGCCAAACTTTCAAGAAGGCCCTCGGGGATTCTCAAGGACAGCCCATCGTGATCACGTCCAACAGCCTGGAGTTTGACCATCAGCGCAAGCAGGTCACCTTCAGTGGGAATGTGGATGCCAGGAGGGAGGACTGGACCATCCACTGTCAAAAAATGGTTGTCTATTACGGGGAAAAAGCCAAAGAGTCTCCCCAGAAAGACGGCATGAAGATCGAGAAGATCATTGCAAAAGGCGACGTCAAGATCACCCGTTCGAGCGGCGGTCTGGCTACCGCCGAGGAAGCAACTTACTACTGGGACGAAGAACGAGTCGTTCTCACTGGAAAGCCTGTGGTCCAGCAGGGAGATGATTTTGTGGAGGGGACCATCGTGACCCTCCTCTTGAAAGAAAACCGGAGCATTGTGGAAGGATCGGGAGACACAAGGGTGAGGGCTGTTATCTCCCCGCGGTCCGAGAAGAGGTGATCGGCATTGGCGGAACCTGTTGAGACCCTGGAGGCTCAGGGCCTTGTCAAGACATATCGAGGGAAAAGAGTTGTCGACCACATCGATCTCACCCTGAAAAGGCGAGAGATCGTGGGCTTGCTGGGGCCCAACGGTGCCGGGAAGACGACGACCTTTTACATGGTGATCGGGCTCACGCGGCCGGACCAGGGAAAGGTTTACATGGACGGCCAGGATATTACGGAAGATCCCGTGTACATCCGTGCGAGGAAAGGGATTACGTATCTGGCTCAGGAACCCTCTGTGTTTCGAAAGCTTACGGTGGAGGAAAACCTCCTGGCCATTCTTGAGAGTCTGGGTATCACCTCGGAGCAGATGAAAAGTCGTCTCGAAGTACTTCTCTCGGAGCTGAACATCAGCCATCTGGCCAAACAAAAAGCGTCGTCCCTCTCCGGTGGAGAACGGCGCAGGCTCGAAATCACCCGAGCCTTGATCACGGAACCCCGATTCATGCTGCTTGACGAACCCTTTGCCGGCATTGACCCTCTCGCCGTGCAGGATATCCATCAGATCGTCAGGCAGCTGAGAGACCGCGGCATGGGAATCATTATTTCGGACCACAACGTGAGAGAAACATTGAAAGTTTGTGATTCAGCCTATATTATCAGCCAGGGTCATATTGTGGAGTTCGGTGACCCAGAAAAAATCCTTCAGAGCAAGATCGCGCGCAGCTGTTATCTCGGAGAAAAGTTTTCCATGTAATCTCAGGACTTATGGCTTTCTGAAAAATTGAACGATGCCTTTGCAGCTTAAACAATCCCTCGCCCTCGCACAGCAGCTGATCATGACCCCTCAGCTGCAGCAGGCAATCAAACTGCTCCAGCTCTCCAGACTGGAGCTCCTGGAGACCGTCCATACGGAGCTAGAGACCAATCCTCTTCTGGAAGAACACCCCTCCGAAGGCGGCGAAGAGGAAAAAGAGTTTGCAAAAGACTCGGATTCGGAACCCAACCTTGCAGAGGTGGATGCCCAGGAAAAAATAAGGGAAGATCTGGATTGGGAAGCTTATCTTTCGGACTACAACAAGGGATGGGCTGAGTCCCCTTACGAAGCCAAAGAAGCGCCTTCCTTTGAGAATGTGACGGCCAGCAAACCCAGCCTTCAGTCCCACCTCATGTGGCAGCTCAATATGACCCGGGTGAGCGAAACCCAGAAAGAAATCGCGATTCACATTATCGGGAACCTCGATGATGACGGTTACCTGACCGTGCCGGTGGATGAGTTGTCGCTGGTTACGCTCCGGCCTCCCGAAGAAGTGCTGGAGACCCTCTCCATTATCCAGAACTTTGATCCTGTCGGAGTGGCGGCCAGGGACACCCGGGAATGCCTCCTCATCCAGGCGAGATTTCAGAATTTAGGAGGAACCCTTGTTGAGAAAATCATCCTTGATCATATGGACAAGCTCGAGAACAAGAAATATGAGCTCATTGCGAAGAGCCTTTCCGTGCCCCTGGAGGAGGTCCTTGGCGCAATTCTCATCATCACCAGCTTAGAGCCGAAGCCGGGCCGCCAGTACAGCGACGAGGAAACGATTTACATCAGTCCGGACATCTATGTGTTCAAGGTGGGGGATGACTACGAGATCGTCCTCAATGAAGACGGGTTGCCCAAGCTGAAGATCAACGGCTACTACCGGGATATCCTGACCAGCAAGGAAGCGTTGGAGGACGGTACCAAGCAATACATCCGGGACAAGCTCAAATCCGCGGCCTGGCTCATCAAGAGCATTCACCAGCGGCAGAGAACCATCTACCGGGTCACCAACAGCATTGTCCGCTTTCAGAGAGAGTTTCTGGACAAGGGCGTTACCCACCTCAGGCCCCTGGTACTGCGGAATGTGGCAGAGGATATCGAGATGCACGAATCCACCATCAGCCGCGTGACCACCAACAAATACGTCCATACGCCTCAGGGCCTCTTCGAGCTAAAGTACTTTTTCAACAGCGCCATCCAGTGCTTCGACGGAGAATCGGTTTCTTCCGAGACGGTCAAGGAGCACCTCAAGAATATTCTCAAATCTGAAAACAGGGCAAAACCTTACAGCGACCAGGAAATCGCGGACATGCTCAAGGAGCACAACATTGACGCGGCGCGGAGAACGGTCGCTAAGTACAGGGAAGCTTTGGGTATTCTGCCCTCTAGAAAAAGAAAGAAACCCTGCTGAACCAACCCATCATTGACTTCAAATAATTTCTTTGCTATAAGGTTTTGTTTTTTGGGAGGTAGCGTCTATGATGATCACCGTGACTTTTCGGCGGATGGAACCCACAGAGAGCCTGCGGGTCTATGCAGAAGAGAAGCTTTCAAAAATCAAGAAGTACCTGGACTCCCCCATGGAGGCCCATGCGGTTCTCGAAGTTGATAAATTCAGGCATATGGTGGATGTGACGGTGAATGTCGATGGGACAAGGATCAAGGCTTATGAGGAGACGGAAGATATGTACTCCGCCATTGACATGGTTATGGACAAGATTGAGAACCAGGTCAAGAAGCACCGTGCCAAGATAAGAGAAAGAAGAGCCGAGAACATCAAGGGAGAGCAAGCCCTTGCGAGCGAGGCGGCAGTTGAAGGGGCACCGGATGAACCGACCATCTTGGTGGAAAAACTCGTGGCCAAACCCATGGACCCCGAAGAAGCGGCCATGCAGCTTTCAGCATCGAGGCAGGATTTCCTGGTCTTCCGGAATGCTCGATCCCGCGAGATCAATGTGACTTACAAACGAAAAGACGGCAATATTGGATTGATCGAGCCGGCGAGTTGATCCTCCTTAATGGATCGTGGGCGATGAAGCTCTCAGAACTGATAGACGAAGACTATATCCTTCCCGAGTTGAAGGCCAAGGACAAGAAAGGGGTTCTGGAAGAACTCGTCGACGCGTTGGTCAGGCGGGAACCCTCATTCGACAAGAAGGCTTTGGTCAAGGTATTGCTGGAAAGGGAGCGCTTGGGGAGTACGGGGATCGGGGACGGCGTGGCCATCCCTCACGGAAAATTCCACGGAATCACCCATCCGATTATTTCCTTCGGGAGGAGCCGCAAGGGACTCGACTTCGAGTCCATGGACGGAGAGCCGGCTTTCCTTTTCTTCCTCCTGGTGGCCCCGGAGAATTCCGCGAGCATCCATCTCAAGGCCCTTGCCAAGATCGCAAAGATCCTCAAGAACAGCTCTTTCCGAAAGATCTTGATGGAGGCTCAGGGAAAGAGAGAACTGTATCAGACCATCATTCAAAATGATGAGGACTTCTAAGAGCGAGTTCACCCTATGATAGGCTTGCTGATTGTCACCCACTGTGATTTAGGTAAAGAGTTGTTGAACGCTGCCGAGTTCATCGTCGGGAAGATCGCGGCGGTTGACACGCTCGCCATTACCGAGACCTCCGGCACGGATCTCCTGAGAAAAAAATTAGAGGCTAAGGTTAGTGCCCTGAACAGCGGGGATGGGGTGCTCATCCTGACGGACATGTTCGGGGGAACCCCTTCCAATTTGAGCCTTTCCTTCCTCAAGGAAGGAAAAATCGAAGTGCTCACCGGAGTCAATCTCCCGATGATCATCGCCATCGTTCAGAATCGGCCGGGTTCCAAAGTCACGGCCCTTGCCGAGAAAGCCAAGGAGGCAGGGAAAATGGGGATTTCCCTGGCCAGCAAACTGCTCGAATCGCCATGACCTCCCTTGTACACGTCACTTTAGAAAATCAAGAATTCTATCTTGAAAAAATCCTGGAGATTGAAAACCTCTCGTTTTCCGCTCCCTGGTCCCTGAACGGCTTTCTTCATGAACTCGAAAACCCTGTTTCTCACCTCTGGGCGATGATGTCTGAAAGCGTTCTTCTGGGCTACCTTTGCTTCTGGATGGTCCAGGAAGAGATGCAGCTTCTCGATCTTGCGGTTCACCCGAGGTACAGAGGACTGGGACACGGGACCTTCCTCCTGACGAAAATGATCGATCATGGTTTTTCAAGAGGGATCTCCCGGATCTGGCTGGAAGTGAGGGTCTCCGGTTCAACAGCAAGAAAGCTTTATGAGAAATTCGGCTTTTTGGAGATCGGCCGAAGAAAGGATTATTACACCGATCCCCGGGAGGATGCCATCATCATGTCACTGGGACTGCCCAGGGCTGCGGGGGAAAAATCTCACACGGGTGAAACTGCCGGAGTAGCCTTTTAGCTTTTTGAAATGGTAACGAGAAAAGGCCCCAGACCTTTCCATGTGGCGGCCTAATGCAACCGTTTCTGAACGTTTCTAATTTTTTGTTGCATTCCTGTCTTTTTTTGTTAATATAAAAAGTCCGATTTTGGCCCGGAAAAGGGCTACTGATTTGAAAGGGATGTTGTAATGGTTCTGATTCTCACACTACTCCATGTGGTTGTTTGTATCGCCCTGGTTATGATTGTGCTGTTGCAGAAGGGTAAAGGCGCCAGCATGGGCGCTGCCTTTGGAGGCTCCAGCCAGACGGTTTTCGGGAGCACCGGAGCGACCTCTTTCCTGAGCAAGATTACGGTGGCAGCAGCCGTGATCTTTATGTTCACTTCCCTGGGTTTGGCCCTCCTCATGGGGAGAGGAGCCTCTTCATCCCTGATGAAAGGACTCAATGTACCTGCCGCGACTCAGCCGGCCGAAAGTTCGGCGCCTGCTGGAAGTCCTGCCCCTGCCGGCAGCGAGAGCAAATAGTTTTTTCAGAATGGCCGGAACGCCTTCTCCCTTCGCACTTCCCCTCCCTTGATGGGAGGGGTTAGGGGAGGGTGAAAGAGGTGTGGAGAATGAGTTGTGCGGAAGTGGTGGAATTTGGTAGACACGCTACTTTGAGGGGGTAGTGGGCGTAAGCCTGTGGGGGTTCAAGTCCCCCCTTCCGCACCATGATAAAAGAAAAAGGGTGGCAGGTTCTGCCACCCTTTTTCTTTTATAGGAGCAAGTTCCTAATCGAGATATTCTGTTCTTTTTGTGGCAGAGGGGTTTTAGACCTCAGCAAGCGGAAGAGTTTGTCCCGACCCGCTTCAGCGTGCGCCAGACATCACTTCTTTCTCCCTGTTGAAAACCCAAACAGGAGAGCATAGCCCACCAGGGCCGTGATCCCTCCGCCGACACCAAGCAGTCCCGAACCAACATTGAATAGGGCGAGATATCCAAGAGTACCCGCACCAACAATTAACATGATGAGACCTAACCACTTCTTTCCAGTCATTTTTTCCTCCTTCACAACCAGATTCGCTCTCACATATCCAGAAACATTTCAGACTCAAGGCATTAGGACGGAACTGGCCGCTGTCCCTATGCCAGTGCGCCACAAAGCGCACCCTCGCATCCCGTCTTCGATCAGGCTGCTTCGGCCTGACTCACGGCGCCGGCTGCAGCAACGGGTTGTACGGCAGGGGCTGCACCATTGCGGCGCCTGACCAACCATTTGCTCGACACGCAGACAAAGGCAATGAAGAAGGCCTGAACCAAATACTCGACCCACTTCGAAGGATTGAGCAGCCCCTGTACCCAGGGATCCGTGATCATCATTTCGCCACCTACTCTGCCCAACACAGCCGCGCCGATCCAAAGAATGATGGGCCAGCGCTCCATCCACCGCGAGAGAAGATTGCTCATGAACACCACAAAAGGAATGGAGAGCGCCAGTCCAAAGAGAAGCAGAAAAAGGTTGCCGTGACTGGCCGCGCCGACAGCCAGCATGTTGTCGATGCCCATGCTCATGTCGGCGATCAGAATGACCCAAAACGCCTGCCACAAGCTACCGCATTCACGCTCGCGGCACTCTTCCTTGGTGCCGTCCGTGAGCAGCTTCACGGCGATCCAGATGATCAGCGCCCCGCCGACGAGCTTCACAAGCGGCATGGTTAGCAGCTGCGCGACCAGGAAGGTGCAGATGACGCGGATAACGACTGCACCGCCTGCCCCTAGAATGATCCCCCACTTCCGCTGCTTGCCCG
>Ga0209253_10002573_pt1 | contig 16080 bp, 10 predicted proteins | sample FrelakmetBRP12BR_FD_187145 | JGI IMG/M metagenome (GOLD analysis project Ga0209253, IMG submission 187145) | Freshwater lake sediment microbial communities from the University of Notre Dame, USA, for methane emissions studies - BRP12 BR (SPAdes)... | ecosystem: Environmental > Aquatic >...
CGCCGGCGCCTTCGTCTGCGGCGAGGAGACCGCGCTCATGGCCTCCATCGAGGGCCGCCGCGGCATGCCGCGCACGCGCCCGCCCTACCCGGCCATCGAAGGCCTCTGGGGCAAGCCGACCAACATCAACAACGTCGAGACGTACTCCAACGTGCCCTGGATCGTGAACCACGGCGCCGACGCCTACGCCGCCATGGGCACGGGCACGGCCAAGGGCACCAAGATCTTCTCCCTCACGGGCAAGATCAAGAACGGCGGCCTCGTCGAGGTCGCCATGGGCGCCACGCTGCGCGACGTGATCTTCGGCGTCGGCGGCGGCATGCTGCCCGGGCGCGAGTTCAAGGCGGTGCAACTCGGCGGGCCGTCGGGCGGCTGTCTGCCCTCATCGCACCTCGACACGCCCATCGACTACGAGACCCTGACCGCCTCCGGCGCCATCGTCGGCTCCGGCGGCATGGTCGTCGTCGACGACACGACGTGCATGGTCGACCTGGCGCGCTACTTCCTGCAGTTCTCGCAGGACGAGAGCTGCGGCAAGTGCGTGCCCTGCCGCCTGGGCACCAAGCGCTCGCTCGAGGTCCTCGAGCGCATCTGCGCGGGTGAGGGGCGCGAGAGCGACATCGAGCTGCTCGAGGAGCTCTCGCACTACATCGCCGACGGCACGCTGTGCGCGCTCGGCGGCACGGCGCCCAACCCCGTGCTCACGACGCTGCGCTACTTCCGCGACGAGTACGAGGCGCACATCTTCAACGGGGAGTGCCCGGCCGGCAGCTGCAAGGCGCTGATCACCTACTACATCGACGCCGACGCCTGCACCGGCTGCACGCTGTGCGCCAAGAAGTGCCCCGTCGACTGCATCTCCGGCGAGAAGAAGCTGACGCACGTCATCGACACGAGCCTCTGCATCAAGTGCGACACCTGCCGCCAGGTGTGCAACTTCGGCGCCGTGAAGGTGTACTCGGGCAAGGACGCGCGGATGCCCACCCCGGAGAAGGGTGGGTAGGCCGATGGCGACCACCGAGGAACGCGTGCACGCGCCGGCGCCTGTGGTGCACCCGGACCAGATCGCGCTCACGATCGACGACCAGGAGATCGTCTGCGACAAGGGCGACAGCATCCTCGAGGCGGCGCAGAAGGCCGGCATCCACATCCCCACGCTGTGCTACGAGCCGCGTCTGCCGGCCAACGCCGCCTGTCGCGTCTGCATGGTCGAGGTCGAGGGCGCGCGCAAGCTGGTCGCGAGCTGCGCCACGGCGGCCGCCGACGGCATGGTCGTGCGCACCAACACCGAGAAGGTGCGCAAGCTGCGCCACCTCTACCTGGAGCTGCTGCTCTCAGACCACAACTCGTTCTGCACGCCGCCCTGCCGCGACGCCTGCCCGACGCACATCAAGATCCCGCAGTTCCTCGACTTCATCGCCCACGGCGACTATAGGAACGGCGTGCGCAAGCTGCGCGAGGACCTGCCCTTCCCGGCCATCCTCGGGCGCGTCTGCCCGCGGCCCTGCGAGGGCCCCTGCCGGCGCCAGCTCGTCGAGGAGCCCATCACCATCTGCTGGCTGCACCGCTTCATGGCCGACCAGTGCCTCGACGAGGAGCAGACGGGCGAGCTGCTCCTGCCGGTCGAGCCGAAGCCCGACAGCGGCAAGCGCATCGCCGTCGTCGGCGGCGGCCCGGCCGGTCTCGCCTGCGCCTTCTACGCCCGCCTCGAGGGACACTCCGTCATGGTCTACGAGGCGCTGCCCAAGCCGGGCGGCATGCTGCGCTACGGCATCCCCAGCTACCGCCTGCCGCGTGACCTCATCGAGAAGGAGCTCAACGTGCTCTGGCGCATGGGCGTCGGGCTGCAGGTCAACAGCCGCCTGGGCGAGGACTACCAGCTCGAGGACCTGCTGGCGAGCTACGACGCCGTCTTCCTCGCTCTCGGCGCCTTCAACTCGAACGAGATGGGCGTCGAGAACGAGGACGCCGACGGCGTCGTGACGGCGGTCGACTTCCTCGGCGAGCTCGAGCTCACCGGCGCCGTGCACGTGGGCGAGAAGGTCACCGTGATCGGCGGCGGCTTCACGGCCATGGACGCCTGCCGCACCGCCGTGCGCATGGGCGCCGAAGAGGTCACCTGCCTGTACCGCCGCTCGCGCAAGGAGATGCCGGCGCACCACACCGAGGTCGACGAGGCCGAGGAGGAGGGCGTGCGCCTCGAGCTGCTGACGGCGCCGGTGAAGATCCTCACCGATGACGGCGGCAAGGTCATCGGCATCGAGATGCTGCGCATGGAGCTGGGCGAGCCCGACGCCTCGGGCAGGCGCCGTCCGGTGCCCATCGAGGGATCGAATTACATCGTCGACTGCGACCAGGTGATCACCGCCATCGGCCAGTTCCCGAAGCTCGACGGCACGAGCGAGGAGCAGGGCGTCAAGCGCACCAAGTGGAAGACCATCGACGTCGACGAGTGGACGTATCAGACGGAGGATCCGCGGGTCTTCGCCGGCGGCGACGTGGTGCTCGGTGCGCAGACCGTTATCCAGGCCGTGGCGCAGGGCAAGAAGGCGGCCTGGAGCATCGACGCCTTCCTGCGCGGCGAGAAGATGGAGCGGGTCTCGCGGGACCTCGCCGAGCTGCACGCCACGCCGTTCATCGCCGCACTCTCGGCGAAGAGCGACATCGACCCGCGCCTCTCGCGCATGGCCGAGATCCCGCCCGTGTTCGTCGACATGACGACCGACGTGAGCCACCCCGAGCCGCCGGCCGAGATGCCCAAGCGGGCGCCCGAGGAGCGCAGGACCAACTTCGAGCAGATAGAGCTCGGCTTCGCGGAGGAGGAGGCACAGCGAGGGGCCCGTTTGTGCCTCGACTGCTACTGCCCGGCGAACGGCACGTGCGACCTGCAGCGCTACTCGATCGACTACGAGGTCTTCGAGAACCGGTTCCACGGCCAGGAGGCGCACGACTACCCGGCCGACTTCCGCCACGACTTCATCATGCGCGAGCCCAACCGCTGCATCAACTGCATGCGCTGCGTGCGCATCTGCCGTCTCGAGGTGGGCGCGAGCTGCTACGACGCCATGGGGCGCGGCTACGACACGATCGTCTCGACGGCCGACAACCTGCCGTTGCAGATGGTCGGCTGCGTCTCGTGCGGCAAGTGCGCCGAGACCTGTCCGACCGGTTCCATCGAGACCAACCCGCGACTGCTGGCGAGCTACGACCTCGACGAGAGCCGCTGCATGTTCTGCGGCGAGTGCGTCGAGGTCTGCCCCTACGACGCGCTCGAGCAGACCGACTTCTTCGAGCTCGCCGGCTACGACCGCCGGGTGCTCGCCGGCGAGTCGCTGTACGTGCGCCAGTCGAAGCCGGTCGACCCGCTGCGCGAGACGGTCACCGACCTCGTGCCGCACGTCTCCGACGTCCTTGACGGCGAGGGCTGGCAGTGGACGCCGATCAAGGCCGAAGACGTCGCGGCCGACGGTGGGCCGGCGGGGAGCGACGGGAAACCGGCGCCGGCGCCCGCCGAGGAGCCGGCGGCGCCGGCGCCCGAAGCCGTCGCCGACGCGCCGGCCGCGGGCGAGGCCGATACCGGCGCGACGCAGGAGAAGGCCGAGTGATCCCGGGCGGCGACTTCCACCCCTTGCTCTTCGCCCTGACGGCGGCCTGGGTGCTGGCCTGCGGCATCGGCGTCGTCGCCTTTCGTAGCATCGTGCGCTCGGCCGTCTCGATGGTGCTCTGCTTCGTCGGCGTCGCCGGGATCTACGCGCTGCTCTACGCGCCGCTGCTGGCGATCATCCAGCTGCTCATCTACGTCGGCGCCATCTCGGTCGTCATCATCTATGCGATCATGCTCACGCCGGCGCAGAGCGGCGACATGCGTCTCTTCTTCAACCGTCAGAGCCTCTTCGCGCTGCCGCTGGCGATCGCCACGGCCCTGCTCCTGATCTTCGTGCTGGTGACCTCGGCCATCCCCGGCGTGACCTCGAAGGCGCACGGCGTCAGCCTCAAGACCCTCTCCGACCTGCTCTTCAACCAGTACGTGTTCCCCTTCGAGCTGGTCTCGTTCGTGCTCCTGGCGGCGGTGATCGGCGCCATCGTCCTGGCGCGCAGGGAGGAGTCGCCGTGAGCGCCGTCGACTGGTACCTCGCCCTCGCCACGGCGCTCTTCTGCATCGGGGCCTACGGCGTGCTCGCGCGGCGCAACGTCGTGCTCGTCGTGATGAGCCTCGAGCTCATGCTCAACGCGGTCAACATCGCGCTCGTCGCTTTCGCCACCTTCATCCCGGCGTCGCGCGCCGTCGACGCCTCCAAGGGCCAGCTCTTCGTCCTCTTCGTGATCGCCATCGCCGCCGCCGAGGTCACCGTCGGCCTGGCCATCGTGATCGCCAACTACCGCACCAAGCGCAACGTGCAGGCCGACCGATTCGACGAGATGAAGGGCTAGGGGGAGCCGTGGGAGCCATCTGGGGGCCGCGCCGATGAAGACGGCCGTCGCGCTCATCGCCCTGCTGCCGCTGGCCGGCTTCGCGGTCAACATCCTCTTCGGGCGCCGCTACCTGCGCGACCGCGCCCACCTCGTCGGCGTGGCCACCGTCACGGTCTCGTGGCTGCTGTCGCTCTACGTGATCTACCACGTCTTCACGCACCAGGAGGAGGCCTTCGTCTGGGACGCCTTCACCTGGATCAAGGCGGGGTCCTTCACCGTGAGCTGGGGTTTCCTCGTCGACACGCTGACGGCGATCATGCTCGTCGTGGTGGGCACGATCGGCATGATCGTGCACTACTACTCGATCGGCTACATGAAGGGCGACGAGGGCTACTACCGGTTCTTCGCCTACCTCAACCTCTTCATGTTCATGATGTTCACCCTCATCTTGGCCGACAACTACCTGCTGGTCTTCCTCGGCTGGGAGGGCGTCGGCCTCTGCTCCTACCTGCTGATCGCCTTCTGGTTCCGCAAGAAGAGCGCCTCGCAGGCGGGCAAGAAGGCATTCCTCGTCAACCGCGTCGGCGACTGGGGCTTCACCCTCGGCATGCTGGCCATCTTCTTCGCCTTCGGCAGCCTGCAGTTCCCCGAGGTCTTCGGCAAGGCGGCCGAGGCGAACGGGGGCATCGTCACCTGGATCTGTCTGCTGCTCTTCATCGGCGCCGTGGGCAAGAGCGCCCAGTTCCCGCTGCACGTGTGGCTGCCCGACGCGATGGAGGGCCCGACCCCGGTCAGCGCCCTGATCCACGCCGCCACCATGGTGAACGCCGGCGTGTACATCGTGGCGCGGTCGTACCCGCTCTTCATCCACTCGCACACGGCGATGCTGGTCGTCATGGGGGTGGGCACCTTCACGGCGGTCTACGCGGCCTCGATCGCGATCACGCAGACCGACATCAAGCGCGTGATCGCGTATTCGACGGTGTCGTCGCTGGGCTTCATGTTCATGGCCCTCGGGGCCGGGGCCTGGGTGGCCGGCATCTTCTACCTGTTCGCGCACGGCTTCTTCAAGGGCCTGCTCTTCCTCGGCTCGGGCTCCGTCATCCACGCCATGTCGGGCGAGCAGGACATGCGCAAGATGGGCGGGTTGCGCAAGAAGCTGCCCATCACGTTCTGGGCGATGATGATCGGCTCTCTGGCCAACGCTGGCCTCTTCCCGTTCGCCGGCTTCTGGGCCAAGGACGAGATCCTGGCGATGGACTTCGCCGCCCACTACTACGTCGTCTGGGCGGTCGGCCTGGTCACGGCCTTCCTCACGGCCGTCTTCATGTTCCGCCTGATGTTCCTGACCTTCTGGGGCGAGAACCGCTCGTCGGAGGAGGTGCAGCACCACATCCACGAGTCGCCCTGGATCATGACCGTGCCGCTGATCATCCTGGCGATACCCGCGGCCGTCATCGGCCTCGTCGTCGGACTGCCTCCCGACAGCGGCTGGATCCACAGCTTCCTCGAGCCGGTCTTCTTCGAGGTGGAGTCGGAGGCGTTCGCCTGGTTCGGCACGGGCGGCGCGCTGATGCTGCTCTCGCTGGTCGTCGTCATCAGCGGCATCGTGCTGGCCTGGGCCATGTACCTGCGCGACAGGGACCTGCCGGCCGTCCTCGTCGCGCGCGTGCCGTGGGCCTACCAGGCCTCGTTCCGCAAGTTCTACATGGACGAGCTCTACGAGGTCGCCGTCATCAGGCCGGTCATCAACGGCGCCAACTGGCTCTGGGTGTTCTTCGACACCAGGGTGATCGACGGCACGGTCAACGGCATCGCGGCGCTGTGGGGATGGATCGGCGCGACGCTGCGACCGCTGCAGACGGGGCGGGCGCAGAACTACGCCTTCGGCATCTTCGCCGGCGTCTTCGTGCTCGTCATCGTCTTCCGCTGGGTGTGGGGAGGCTGAGGTGAGCGCGCTGGACCAGGTGGGCTTCCCCCTCCTCTCCGTGATGACCTATCTGCCGCTGGTCGGCGTGGCGCTCATCGTGCTCTTCGGCAAGGACCGCCCCGGTCTCTACAAGCCGGTCGCGCTGGTGACGACCGTGCTCGCCTTCGTGCTCTCGGTCGTCATGCTGCTGCGCTTCGACACCGGCCGGCCGGGCATGCAGTTCACCGAGAACGTGGTCTGGATCAAGAGCCTCAACATCCACTACGGCATGGGCGTCGACGGCATCGCCGCCCTGCTCATCTTCCTCACCACGCTGCTCGGCTTCATCGTCATCATCTCGAGCTGGAGCTACGTCAAGGACCGCGAGCGCGGCTTCTTCGTCTCGCTGCTGCTCCTGCAGACGGGCATGGTAGGCGTCTTCTGCGCCACCGACATCTTCCTCTTCTACGTGTTCTGGGAGGCGATGCTGATCCCGATGTACTTCATCATCGGGGTGTGGGGCGGCCCGCGGAAGATCTACGCCGCCATCAAGTTCTTCCTCTTCACCTTCGCCGGCAGCGTGCTCATGCTGGTCGCCCTCATCGCCACGGTCTACTACGTGAAGGGCCAGACCGGGGTGCTCACCTTCGACATCCAGGAGCTCACGCGGCAGGTCTACCCCTACCACCTGCAGTTCTGGGCCTTCCTGGCCTTCTTCGTGGCCTTCGCCATCAAGGTGCCCATGTGGCCGCTGCACACCTGGCTGCCCGACGCGCACGTCGAGGCGCCGACGGCGGGCTCCGTGATCCTGGCCGGCGTGCTGCTGAAGATGGGCGGGTACGGCATGCTGCGCTTCTGCCTGCCGATGTACCCCGACGCGACGGTGACGTTCGTACCCTGGGTGATCGGGCTCTCGGTGATCGCGATCCTCTACGGCGCCCTGGTCTCGCTGATGCAGAAGGACCTCAAGAAGCTGGTGGCCTACTCGAGCGTGAGCCACATGGGGTTCGTGACGGCCGGCATCTTCGCCGCCGTCGCCCTGGTGGGGAACCAGGCCGGCATGGAGGGGGCCATCCTCGTCATGTTCAACCACGGCATCCTCACGGGCGCCCTGTTCCTCCTCGTCGGCTTCCTCTACGAGCGCACGCACACGCGCGAGATCGCGGCCATGAGCCAGCTCGCCAAGCCGTTGCCGGTGCTGGCCGGCTTCTTCCTCTTCTTCACCCTGGGGTCGCTCGGACTGCCGGGACTGAACGGCTTCGTGGGTGAGTTCCTCAGCCTGCTCGGCCTGTTCAACTACTCGCGCGCCACGGCGGCCATCGCCGGCATCGGCGTGATCCTGGCCGCCGCCTACCTGCTGTGGATGTACCAGCGCGTGCTGTTCAACGACCGCGGCGACGCGGAGGTCATGCCCGACATCCACCTGCGCGACTTCTCGCTGCGCGAGATCGCCTCGCTGGCGCCGCTCGTCGTCTTCGCGATCTGGGTCGGCGTCTACCCCGAGCTCTTCCTGAACCTGCTGCACGTGCCGGTGCAGCAGATCATCGACAAGGTGACGCCGTCGCTCGCCGGCGGCCACGGCGACGGGCTGGCGCAGCTGCTCGACGTCACGAGAGGGCTCTTCTAGATGAACAACTCGCTGACGCTGATCCTGCCCGGCCTCGTCGTCGCCGTCGTCGGCCTGGTGCTCTTCCTCGTCGAGGCGTTCGCGTCCGCCAAGCGTGTGCTCGCCTACATCGCCGCCGGCGGCCTCGCGCTCGCCGGCGTCCTCGCCGTGCTGCAGTGGCTCGAGCTCCGTGGCAGCCTCGAGCTGCCGCTGCTGCGGCAGTGGAAGGCTGCCACGGCCGGCTTCAACCAGATGGTCGCCCTCGACCGCTACGGCCTCTTCTTCACCGTCCTCTTCTGCGCCGTGGGCATCGTCACCGTCATGCTCTCCGACCGCTACCTCGACCTGCACCACGCCTCGCGGGGCGAGTTCTACGGGCTGCTGCTGCTGATCGTCTCGGGCATGATCGGCATGGCCATGGCGACCGACACCGTGACCCTGTTCGTGTCGTTCGAGCTCATGTCGCTGCCGACCTACGTCATGGCCGGCTACCTGCGCGACTCGGAGCGCTCGGGCGAGGCCGCCATCAAGTACTTCCTCAACGGCGCCTTCTCGTCGGCGATCCTGCTCTTCGGCCTGGCGCTGCTGTACGGTCTCACCGGCGCCACGAACTACGGCGCCATCGCCGCGGGGCTGCAGGACCTGCAGACCGGCAACGGCGCCCTCGTCGTGGCGCTCGTGCTGGTCGCCGCCGGCTTCGGCTTCAAGATCTCGGCGGTGCCCTTCCACAGCTGGGCGCCCGACGTCTACGAGGGCGCCCCGACGCCGGTCACCGCCTTCATGGCCGTGGGTGTCAAGGCGGGCGCCTTCGCCGGCCTGCTGCGCTTCTTCACGGTGGCCGTGCTGCCGGCCTGGGACGTGTGGTCGAACATCCTCATCGTGCTCGCCGTGCTCACGATGGTGATCGGGAACGTGCTCGCCCTGCCGCAACGCAACCTCAAGCGCATGCTCGCCTACTCGAGCATCGCCCACGCCGGCTACCTGCTACTGGGCGTGATCGCGGCCGGGCGGGAGCCCGCGGGCAACGGCGGCAGCGCCGTGCTCTTCTACCTGGCCGCCTACGCGTTCATGAACCTGGGCGCCTTCGGGCTGCTGGTGCTCGTGCGCAACCGGCGCCCGTTCGGCTACACGCTCGACGAGATCGCCGGCCTGTGGCGCAGCATGCCCTGGACGTCGATCGCCATGACGGTGTTCATGATCTCGCTCACCGGCATCCCGCCGACCATCGGCTTCTGGGCCAAGTTCTACATCTTCACGGCCCTCATCGACGCCAACCTCACCTGGCTCGCCATCGTGGCCGTGATCATGGCGGCCGTGTCGTCGTTCTACTACCTGCGCGTGTTGTGGTACCTCTTCTTCCGCGAGGCGGAGGGCGAGCAGCCGCTGCCCGGCGCGGCCACGGCCGGCACGGCGGCGGCCATCGTCGTCACGGCGCTCGGCGTGCTCCTCGTGGGGCTGTACCCGTCCTGGCTGTTCAGCGCGGCGCAGAGCGCATTGCGCCTCGTGCTCGGCGGGTAGTCCGCGGCCGGCGGGTGGCCCGCGGTGGGCGGCTCGGCCTGCCGCTCAGCGCGTGGCCCGGCCGGCCGCTCAGAGGGCCGCGGGCGCCGCCGCCCCGGCCGCTGGGTATAATCGGCGGCGGGCCGCTCCTCGCGGTGCGGCCCGGCCCTCGAGCGGATCCGGGAGCGCTGGTCCTTGAACATCCTCTTCGTCGGCGACGTGTTCGGCCAGCCCGGCCGTGACGCCCTGCTGGGGCGCCTGCCGGGCATCGTCGAGGAGCGCGCCGTCGACATGGTCATCGCCAACGGCGAGAACGCCGCCAACGGCGCCGGCATCACCTCGAAGATAGCCGGCCGGCTGCTGGCCGGCGGTGTCGACGTGATCACGACCGGCAACCACGTCTGGCGGCAGCGCGAGGTCTTCTCCTTCCTCTCGTCGTCGGACCGCATCGTGCGCCCGGCCAACTACCCGCCCGGCTCGCCGGGGCGCGCCCTCACCGTGAGGCAGGTGGGCGACGACGAGGTGGCCGTCATCAACCTCATGGGCAGCATCTACATGGGCGCCGGGATCTCACCGTTCCGCATCGTCGACGCCCTCGTCGAGGAGGCCGCCAACCTGGCGGCCACGATCGTGGTCGACATGCACGCCGAGGCGACGAGCGAGAAGGTGGCCATGGGCCAGTACCTCGACGGCCGCGTCACCGCCGTGATCGGCACGCACACCCACGTGCAGACCGCCGATGAGTGCGTGCTCCCCAGGGGGACGGCCTACATCACCGACGTCGGCATGACCGGCCCCGTGAACTCGGTGATCGGCGTGCGCTCCGACATCATCCTGCGCAAGTTCACCACCGAGCTTCCCGTGCCGTTCGAGGTCGCCGACGGCGACGTGCGCATCGACGCCGTGGTGATCGAGGCCGAGGGCGGCCGCGCGCGGGCGATCACGCGCTTCGAGGAGATCGTCTGACCGACCGCACGGCGGTTCGGGCGCGGGCCTCCGGGCGGGGGCTCAGGCGCGGGCCCGCTACCCCGTCGACTCGCCCCCCTGCGCCGCCGGCGCCAGCCGCCAGAGCCGCACCAGCGCGACGACGAACGTCGCCACGAGCAGCGCGTCGCGGACCAGGAGCACCAGGATCGCCGGCCGCTCGAGGTAGACAAGGTCCCAGTAGAGGCCGGGGAACCCGACCTGCGTCAGGGCGACGGTGAGCAGGGCGAGCACGCCGACGAGGAGGTCGTCGAGCAGCAGGAGCGCCGCGGCGGGCAGGAGCCAGATGAAGTACTGCGGCGAGAGGACCTTGCCGAAGACCATGAAGGCGCAGGCCGTGGCGAAGACGGCGAGCGGAAGGTGGCGCGGCGCCGCACGCAGCAGCGCGCGGCGCCGCGCCACCAGCGCGTAGGTCAGCCCCAGCGCGAGCAGCGTCAGCGGCCCCGAGAGCCGCGCCATCAGGGCCGCGCCGTCGGCGTCGATGCTCTGCGAACCGAAGCTCGAGCCGACGTCGATCCACAGCCGCCCCAGCAGATGCGCGACGAAGAGCGGTGTGCCGAGCACGCTCTCGATCTGTAGCGGACGGTCGAGGTGGTAGAGGAACGAGTGCTCCACCCCGCTGGGGGCGACGATCAGCCAGGGCACGAACGGCAGTATCGCCGCGAGACCGAACAGGACCAGCGTCCAGAGCGCGCGCCGGTTCCAGCCCGCGAGTAGCAGCACGACGGGCAGCAGCACCGCCGGCGTGAGCTTGACCGCGAAGCCGAGGCCCAGCACGAGGCCGGCCAGCTCGTACTCCTTCACGGCGAGGAGCCAGATGCAGAGCGCCACGAAGAAGAAGCCCACCGCGATGTCGAAGCGGTTCTCGACGATGGCTCCCATGGCGGCCGTGAAGAGGGCGAACGACACCGCCGCGGCGAACGGCCGTGCGCCGCTCCGCCAGATGGCGGCCGCGGCCGCGACGACCGCGGCGGCAGACGCCAGCGTGAAGACGAACATCTCGAAGCTGAACCAGCGCTGGTAGGAGGCGAAGTCGATGCCGTTCCCGGCCACGGTGAAGAGCGGCACGGCGAGCGGCGGGTACTCGATGGCGAAGTCCTTGTAGGGCCTCAGGCCGCTGGCGATCTTGGCCGCGTAGGCGAAGTAGATCGTGATGTCGGAGATGTCGTGCGGCCCGTACCACAGGTTGGGATAGACGAGGCTGAAGACGATCGTCTGCAGCAGCAGCGCGAGACACACCGCGACGAGCGTGCGATGACGCGCCAGCACGCCCCCGACGCCGTCCTGTGCCGGGTCGGCTAGCTGCCGGTCCATCCGTCGCCCGGCCTTCCGGCCGTCTGCTGTGGCGCGGCCGTGCTCACCCGGTCGCGTGCCTGAAGCTCCACAGCCTGTTGGCCACGTAGTTGATCGGCATGACGACGGCGATTGCTATGAGCTGGCTCGCCAGCGGGCCGAGCTGCGTGCGCGCCAGGGAGAACACGACCAGGTTCGCCGCGTAGGCCACGATGCTGACGGTGATGAACTTCGGCAGCTCCGTGGCCACGGGCCCCGTCGAGCGAAACGTCCAGCGCCGGTTGAGGTAGTAGTTCGTCATGACCGAGACGGCGAAGCCCAGGGCGTTGGCCAGGTAGTCGACGGCGCGCGGGATGTCCTGGGCGCTCCTGGTCACGAACCCCCTCAGCGAGTCGGCGAAGTCGACGCCGGAGTGGATGTGACCCGTGAGGGCCAGCCAGACGAGCAGGGTCGCGCTGAAGACGGCCACGTTCACGACCACGCCGCTCGCGCCGACGGCGGCGAACCTGAGGAACTGCAGCGCGTCGGCGCGCAGCCCTGCAGGAGCCTGCGGTCGCACGCCCACTTCGGGCTGGCTCCCGTTGCGTTGACCGCTCACGCCTCGCCGGCTCCCCGCGGGTGCGCCGCGCTCACGTCGCGTCGACCCACCTTGTGCGCCCCCCGGCCACGTTCGGCCGCTCGTCCCCGACCCAGCGCTCGAGCTCCGTGCGGGCGGTCTCGAAGTCGGTCAGCAGATGGTAGGCGATGCCCTCGGCGTCGCAGAGCTGTCGCAGGACCCCGCGGGCGAAGACGATGTCGGCCTCGCGCGCGAGGCAGAGGTCGCCGACGCCGTCGCCGAAGGCGGCGACGGCGTCGGCGGACCGCCGCAGCGCGCGCACGGCCCCGCCCTTGCAGCCTCCCGGGCCGCACCGCGGGCAGTCGCCGAACAGGTCGTCGAGCACCACCGTGTAGCCGCTCCCGGGCAGAGCTTCGAGCTCGCTGGCGTAGAGCTCGACGGGCGGCAGACCGTGCCGCTCCCAGACGCGCTCGATGGCCTCGCGGAAGCCGACCGAGACCACGGCGACGCGCGCCCCGCCGGCGAGCGCCCAGTCGAGGAGGCTCGCCAGGCCCGGCGCGGGCTCGGCGAGGTCGGCCATGGCCGTGTAGAGCTCGTCGCGAGGCGCCTGCACGAGCGCGAACTGCTGCCGGAAGCACTCGGCGTGGGTCAGGGTGCCGTCAAGGGCCTGCGCCTCCAGCGGACGCCAGGCGTCGCCGGTGAAGCGCTGCAGGATGATCTCGTTGCACTCGTCGACCGTCGCCGTGCCGTCGTAGTCGAGCACCAGCAGGAGCTGCTCGAGAGGACGTGGGGCGTGCTCGTTCATGCGTCTCCTCACTTGGGTCACGCCCATTCTATGCCGTCTGCTAGAATTGACCGCCCGGCGTGGCCGGCCCCCCGCGATATCGCCTGCATCGGCGCGCGAGCGTGCGGGGCGGCGTGCCGGGGCGGCGCAGCGGCGGGCGTCCGCCGGCGAACGACCCAGAAAGACCGAGGCCCTGGTGACAGACGACAGGCGACCGCGCTTCCGCGACGTCTCGCCGCGCGTCGAGTTCCCCGAGCTCGACGCGCGTATCCTCGCCTTCTGGCGGGAGCACGGCATCTTCGAGAAGAGCCTCGCGCTGCGCGACGACGGGCCTCTCTTCGTCTTCTACGAGGGGCCGCCGACGGCCAACGGGCGTCCCGGCGCGCACCACATGCTCTCGCGCGTCTTCAAAGACATCTTCCCGCGCTACAAGACGATGCGCGGCTTCAGGGTCCCCCGAAAGGCGGGCTGGGACACGCACGGCCTGCCCGTCGAGCTCGAGATCGAGCGCCGGCTGGGCATCAACGGCAAGAAGGAGATCGAGGACTACGGCATCGCCGAGTTCAACCGTCTCTGCAAGGAGAGCGTCCTCACCTACCTCGAGGAGTGGGACCGGCTGACCGAGCGCATCGGTTTCTGGATCGACCTCGGCGACGCCTACTACACGTTCACCAACGAGTACATCGAGACCGTGTGGTGGCTGCTGCGCCAGATCTGGGACAAGGACCTCCTCTACCAGGGGTTCAAGGTGGTGCCCTACTGCCCGCGCTGCGGCACGGCGATCTCGAGCCACGAGGTCTCGCAGGGCTACCAGGAGGTCGAGGAGCCGAGCGTCTTCGTGCGCTTCCCGCTGCCCGCGGAGGGCGCCGAGCGGCTGGCCGCGGAGGCGGATGCCGGCGACGGCGCGGGGGAGAGCGTGCCCACGTCGCTGCTCGTCTGGACTACCACGCCCTGGACGCTGATCTCGAACGTCGCCGCCGCCGTGCATCCCGACATCGAGTACGCGCTCGCCGAGAGCCGCGGCGAACGCTTCGCGCTCGCCGCGGCTCTCGTCGAGCCCGTCCTGGGCAAGGGCGCCCGCGTCATCGGCACGTTCCCCGGCGGCAGTCTCGTCGGGCTGCGCTACGAGCCGCCCTACGGCTTCGTCACGCCCGACAAGCCGGCCTTCGCGGTGATCGCCGGCGACTACGTGACGACGACCGAGGGCACCGGCATCGTGCACATCGCGCCGGCCTTCGGCGAGGACGACATGCGTGTCGGCCTCGAGAACGACCTCCCCGTACTGAACCCCGTCGACGGCGAGGGGCGGTTCTCTCCCGAGGTCACCCCCTGGGCCGGCGTGTTCGTCAAGGACGCCGACCCGCGCATCATCGCCGACCTGCGTCGGCGCGGTCTGCTCGTCGCCGAGGTACCCTACAGGCACAGCTACCCCTTCTGCTGGCGCTGCGACACGCCGCTCCTCTACTACTCCAAGACGACGTGGTACATCCGCACCACCGGCATCAAGAAGGAGCTGCTGGCGGCCAACGACGCCGTCACCTGGTACCCCGAGCACATCAAGCGCGGACGCTTCGGCGAGTGGCTCGAGAACAACGTCGACTGGGCCCTCTCGCGCGACCGCTACTGGGGCACCCCGCTGCCGGTCTGGCGTTGCGACGAGGGGCACGCGCACTGCGTCGGCAGCGTCGCCGAGCTGCGTGAGCTGGCGGTCACGGCGCCGCCAGACGACCTCGACCTGCACCGCCCCTACGTCGACGAGGTCGTCCTGCGCTGCCCCGAGTGCGGGGGCGAGATGCGCCGCGTGCCCGAGGTCATCGACGCCTGGTTCGACTCGGGCGCCATGCCCTACGCGCAGTGGCACTACCCGTTCGAGAACGCCGGCACGTTCGCGGAGCGCTTCCCCGCCGACTTCATCGCCGAGGCCATCGACCAGACACGCGGCTGGTTCTACAGCCTGCTCGCTGAGGGCACGCTGGTCTCCGGCCAGAGCAGCTACAAGCGCGTGCTCTGCCTGGGTCACATCCTCGACGCCGAGGGCCAGAAGATGAGCAAGAGCCGCGGCAACGTGGTCGAGCCCGGCGCGATGCTCGACCGGCAGGGGGCCGACGCCTTCCGCTGGTACCTGTTCACCGTCTCGAGCCCGTGGTTCCCGCGGCGCTTCTCGTCGGACACCGTCGACGAGGTGGTGCGCAAGTTCCTCCTCACGCTGTGGAACACCTATAGCTTCTTCACCGTCTACGCCAACATCGACCGCTTCGACCCGACGTCGGAGCCGGTGCCGGTCGCCGAGCGCGCCCTGCTCGATCGCTGGATCATGGGCGAGCTCAACCGCCTCGTGCGCGACGTGACGACCGGCCTCGAGGACTACGACGTCACCACCACCGGGCGCGCCGTCCAGCAGTTCGTTGACGACCTCTCCAACTGGTACGTGCGCCGCAGCCGGCGGCGTTTCTGGAAGAGCGGCCACGACTGCGACAAGCTGGCCGCCTACCACACGCTCTACGAGTGCCTGGTCACGCTGGCGAAGCTGCTGGCCCCGTTCACGCCCTTCATCGCCGAGGAGATGTACCTGAACCTGGTGCGCTCGGTCGACGCGGCGGCGCCCGAGAGCGTGCACCTCTGCGACTGGCCGGCCGCCGACGCCGGCCTGATCGACGAGACGGTGGGCTTCGACATGGCCGTCGCGCGCGAGGTCGTCGAGCTCGGGCGCGCGGCGCGCAACGGCGCCGGCGTCAAGACGCGCCAGCCGCTGCGCGAGGTCGCGGTGGCGGTCGGCGAGGCGCGCGAGCGCGAGGCGCTCGCGCGCCTCGCCGACCTCGTCGTCGACGAGCTCAACGTCAAGGGCCTGCGCTTCGTCGAGAGCGCCGACGAGCTCTCCGGCGTGCGCGTGAAGCCGAACCTGCCCGTGCTGGGACCGAAGCACGGCAGGCTCCTGCCGCAGATCAAGGCCGCTCTCGAGCTCGTCGAGCCTGCGGCCTTCGTCGCCGAGCTCCGCAGTCGCGGCGCGCTCGCCCTGGCGCTCCCCGACGGGGGCGAGG
>Ga0209253_10002574_pt1 | contig 16076 bp, 12 predicted proteins | sample FrelakmetBRP12BR_FD_187145 | JGI IMG/M metagenome (GOLD analysis project Ga0209253, IMG submission 187145) | Freshwater lake sediment microbial communities from the University of Notre Dame, USA, for methane emissions studies - BRP12 BR (SPAdes)... | ecosystem: Environmental > Aquatic >...
CCTGAATGCGGCGGGTGCGGCCTGCCCGCCGCAGTCCCGGCCATGAAGGGACGGAGGGGGGAGACCCATCCTTCGGAAACCGCCGGTGGCGCCCTCTTGCTGAGGCACGCTGGTATGAACTAGCTCAGGCCCGCAGGGCCAGGGTCCTCTGGCGGTCGGCGGTCCCGCCTGAAGCGGGCAAGCTCCCGATCGGCCGAAAGCATTAGACTCTCTGTGTCTCCGGGTTTCCGTGGTGAAAATGCATACAGGAGAATGCTCTCCCTAAAACGTCCCTTGGGGACCGAGGGAGCATTCTCCTGCTCGTCGAGTTGCTGCAGTGGCTACTCTTCGGGGTTGGCCGGGCAGATCCAGAGGGCCAGCCCTTCTGCCTGATGGAGCACTTTGTTGGTGACCCGGCCCGTCAGGAAACCGTAGACTCTGGAAAGTCCACGTCGTCCCATGACGACCGTGCCGTATCCGGCGCTGCGAGCCTCGTGCAAGACGGAGGCGGCACGGCTGCTGGCCTGGGTAACATTCTTGGAAGTGATGCGGTCATCCTGAATGCCATGGTTCGTCAGAATGTCCCGATAGCGCTTGAACATCACCTGGGTCTCAGCGCCCAGCTGGTCCATAAACGCGTCGACCTCCTGGGCGTGCATGCTGAAAAGCTCCTGGAATGTCGGTTCCAGGGCGCGGATCACGTGGAACATCGTAATCTTGGCATCCGAACGGGCTGCGAAACCCCCGACGTAGTTCACCGCGCTGGCGGCGTTTTCCGAGCAATCAACCGCGAGCAGAATATTCGGCGCCTGAGGATAACCACCCACCAGCCAGACTGCGACGTCGTGGGCCCTCTCGATGATCTTGGTGGCAACGCTGCCGAGAAACGGCGCCTGGAGGGAGCTCAAACCCCTTCGACCGAGGACAATGGCATCGTAGCCATTCTTCGACTCGGTGATGAGGTCTCGGGCCACACCTTTCCGGGCCTGTTGGAGGTTGATAGTCACGTGTTTCTCGGGGATGTTTGCATCGGTCAGGATCTTTTTCGCCTTGACGAGGAACTCCTCCGCCGCCTGTGTCGTGTGATCCACCCATTCGCGGTGTCGTTCCTTCAGCTTCTGCTTGAATGCGGCCTGTTTCTCGAGATCCCAGAATAGCTCGGGCACGGCGCGCATGACGTGCATGAGCGTCACCTTCAGTTGTGCGGGTGCCCAGTGCCGGGCAACGTACATTGTCGCACCAAAGGATTCGTTCGATCCATCCACCGCGATCAGAATCCGTTTCTCCTTTGCCATGGCGACCTCCAGACTTTTCTTCCCGCCGGAGTACGGATCTTGGGTTAGACCAAGCCCCTCCAGACGTATCCTACCTGTATATGGAGACGGAAAACGACAAGCCGCTAGTTCGCCCGGACCTGCGCCAGCAAACAGAAAGAAAGAGTCGAGTTTCCTCACCTCCGCAAGCGACACGGAGGCATCCCTGCTTCTAATGTCTTCTCAGGATGGCCGGTGATAAGGTGTGACGCCCTGCCCTCAAACAGAGTACCTGATCTTCAGGTTGCCATATTTCGCAGAAATGGGCAGGGTGTGTCAACGGTTTCCTGCTTGTATGCCCAGATCTTCTAGAATCTCTCTCAGAGCCCGCGGGGGCCGCAGGCCCGGACATATCGGAACCATCCTTCCGGGTGAGGCGGGGCAAAGTGGTTCACACGAGAATCGGCTGGCCATGTGTGCCGACCCCCAAGTCATCGGTGGAGCTCCCCAACGGGATTTCCCTCGAGATGCGAGCTTGTCCTGAGAGCCGAGCGAAGGAGGACAAGTTCACACGTGGTGCCCCCGTGAAAGGCGGAGGACAAAATTCCCGCCTCCCTCCAAGACCCCGTCATAATAGGGAAACATGAAAATCGCTGCGGGGTAAATTTCTTCGATTCTCCAGGTTTCTTGAAGTCTTCTTACCCTTCATTTTACCCCTGATCCGTTGCCACGATAGACCTCACTGGGGGAATGACACGCTCGGTATCTCACGCCCCAGCTCCAGGCGATGAAGTTCAATCTTCGGCTGCCTGGAGTTTCTGCCGGCCTCGTGATGGCCCTGCGAGACCTTGCGAAGTACCACCGCGGTCACCTCCGTTCTCAAGGTCTCGTCGCAACTCGCCGGGTCGACGAGACTGAGCAAAGTGCAGGTGACGGCAGGGGTCACGGCCATCTCCTCGATGAACCCTATGAAGACTCTCATTCCGTGATTACCGAAGGCGCAGAGCCGCTCCATGGCCCTAATGGAGAGGAGGCAGTAGCCGTGGACCGCCGCCGCATCCTCGACAGTCTGCTCTGCCTCGGGAAGCTCCAGGATGACTGCGGCGAGTGCGGCCTTGACCTTCCTGTCCGGCGTCTCGCGAAGCCGGGTCCGGAAAAAGGCTGCCGCCTCTCCTCCCAAGGCCGGACCGTCTCCCGGTGTGTAGATCTCGTCAAGGACTGCGGCGGCCTCTTCCCCCCGGCCGGCCTTCGTCGTCGACCTGATCGCCCGCGCAAGGTCTTCGAGGATCTTTTCCTTGTGCCTCGGCGAGAGGGCGACGAAGAAGGCCTCTCTCACGGCGAGGGCCCGGCCGAGGAGGTGCTTCCATGTCGCAAGGCCGGATGAGTGTCCTCTCCCTTCGAGGAGACGGTCCAGAACGGCATCCTTCCTCCCCGGCGGCAGACTCGGACAGCGGTAGATGAGCGCAGCCAAGTCCCATCGTGTCACCGCCGACCCCTCCTTCTTTGAGCCGGGGCTCGACCTTCCCGGGGCGAGGCCAGCCGGAGCCAGGCCCTCGCCGTTCTCTCCTCCATCCCGGCGATCTCCGGGAAAAGCTCCAGCAAGGGCGGCCGGTCCCGGAGGAATCCGGACCAACTCAAGCGGCGAGGGCACCATTCCTCTTCTCCTGCCCTCCACGGCAAGGTCTGCCAATGCCCGCTCCATCTCGGCACCTACGAGGCCCCGGGAGGCGGTAACGACCGTCCCCTCAACCGGGAGTTCGATCCCGAATTTCCTGAGGAGGCCCTGGAGGAGCGCCCTCCTTTCGCCCTTCATCAGGAAGACCGACATAGAAGGCCTCGTCGAAGCGCCGGAAGAGGGCGGGGGCCACATCCAGGTGGTTCATGGTCCCCACGATGTAGGCGTTTCGGGAATCGGGCAATTCCAGGAAGGTGAGGAGCATGGCAAGGATTCGCCGGGTTACCTCGTGAGTCTCCCCCTGATTCCCGCCGAAGAGGCGAGAGAGTTCGTCCACCAGGAGATCGTCGTTCAGGTAGCCGTCTACTCCGGCCAGGAGGACGAGAAGCCTCTGCTTGCCCTCCTCGTTCTGGCCGCCCACCCGGTTGAGCAGGATGAGGAGATCCAACTGCTCCCCGGTAGACCCCGACCGGTGCTCCGGGGCAAGATTCTCCTTTCCTTTTTGTAGCTTGCAGAGACCATTGAGGGGATCATAGATGTACCGTAGGGGGAACACCTCCCGGAAGCGGTTCGACAGATCCCAATTGAACCGCTGGCCGCTCACCCCGTCAGGGAGGCTGAGGCAGATCCCCTTCACAAAGGCACTGACGTGGTCGCTCAAAGTGACGTGGAACCTGGTGAACACGTCCGCCTGCATGAGCCTCACCGGAGAATGGTCGAACGGTGGCCCGGCGGATGCTCGCAACCGAGCTCGAAATCTGCTGCGCCGTGTTCCCGAAGAGAATGCATAAGCCCAGCGAAAATTCAGCGATCGGTATGGGCTGCTCCTCTCCCCCGCAGAAAAAGATGCGCGTCGAATACACCGTCCCCTCGTCGGAGTTTACCTGGTTCATCCCCCCAGGCACAAATCCGTCCCCGCCCACTCCTGCGTGCACCAAGCTGTCCCCGAAGGGGGAGTGGCCGCGGCTACTGAGGACTGGGGATTGAGGGGAGCCCCCATGTTCCGCATCGAGGCCCAAGTCAGCCTTGGAGGAGGGGGAGAAAGTACTACAGCGTACCGGGTCGCGTTCTTGGTATTTCCGACTTACCTCTAGAGATCTCGGCTCGTCCGCCCTACCAGACTGTCTATATCCAAGACGCCCACGAATTGTCCTTACTTATCAGCCAGACTATGCCCGCCAATCAGCGGCAAGCCGCGGCGGGCCACGGCTGATGAGGTAAACCAGGAAAGCCTTTCTGGTCTTCTCGGCCAGCCCTTCGGTCCGAAGAAGAACACGAAGGTCGAAGTTGCCTATTTCAAGAAGCGTCCGCTGGAGCGAAGTAGGCCCGCAGTAACTGCACGCATCTAGAATGGAGAGAACATCCTCGAGCACGTGGTCGAAAATCGATCGATATCCTTCACACGATGCCCGGAAAGAGGTCATAGACATAATCGTGGGCAGCCAAGGCGAACGTGTTCAGCGCGCCTGCTTGAACGCCCTTGACGATCTCCTCGCGGGAGAGGGTGAAGATCGCCTCGAGAATCTGCACGCGCTCCTGCTCGTTCGCCTGCCCCACGAGAAAGAGCACGCGGGCGCTGTGCTGGATGTAGCGGGGCGAAAGCAGCTGGCGCTTCAAGATCTCCATGATGACGGGCGCTCTGGAGCGGTCAAAGCGGCCTGGATCGCCGCGGCGGTCCAGCTCGGCGAAGAACTCCGACGTCCATTCATTGTGGTAGTCCCACAACCTCTGGAACAGCTCCTTGGTGAAGCGGGTCCCGGCCTTGACCTTGAAGGCGTTCGCAGCCGGCATGACCCCATCCTCGGTGAGCGCCGGCCGCTTGAGGTAGCCGTCCTTGGTGATGGCGGCCTGGTGATGGACGAGGCTCCACAGCCACGAGACATCGATCCGGTAGGTGGCGAGATCATTCATGAAGCGAAGCGAAAGCTCGTAGTCGTCGATGGCGGCCGCGAAGTTACCGTTGAGGATCTGGAAGCCGTAGTTCGCCGCCATGTAGAAGGCGTGCTGGATGTGCTCAATGGTGATCTCACCCTTCGGCACGGCGTAGATGCTGTCCCAAAGTTCTTGCGTAAAGAGTTTCTCCGGCGTGCTGAACATGTCTTTGGTGACGACCCAGGGTGTGATCTTGCCCTGCGGGTTCAACAAGCCGCGGGATTGCAGCAGGAGCCGTTCCGCGTCCACGAGACCACTGGCGACCGTCGGCACCGGTTTGTCTTTCACGTCCACAGCTTGTCGCGGCGCATCGAGGATCGCCTGAAGCTGCGCCACGGGAGCCCGCAAGGGGGCATTGCCAGCGGCGACGTAGGCCGGTTCTGGGCTGGCGACCCAGCTCTGCCGATAGGCATCGTAGAGTCGTCCCTTCACCCGGCCGGCAAGGATGTCTTCTAGCGTGGGCTGTTGACCTGCGGGCAGCGGCTCCTCGGGCACAAAGGTGAGACCCAGCAGGCGCTCTCGCACCTTGTCGATGACCATCGCCCGCAGGGCCAGAGGGTTATACTTCGAGCGGCCATAAGGATCGGCCGGCTGGTAGATCATCACCGCCGCCATCCCGCCAATGGGAGCCCCCTGGCTGAGCTCGCCATTCTTCATGCCCGCCATGAGCATCATCAGCGCGTTGTACCGCTGATACGCAATCATGTTCGGGGAGGCCATGCCGATCGACTGCGGATCGGGAAAGACGCCCTGCGGGTCGTCCTTCCACATCTCGATGAGGCTGGCGAGGTAGTCCCAGCGTCCGACGTTCGTCCCAAGGAGCCTGCGCCGCAAGACCCAGGCGATCACCGGCAAGAACCGGCCCGCATTCCCCTCCTCATAGAGGACTTTGATCTTGATGGTGCCGGGCTGGACGCCGATGAAGCCTTCCAGCCGTGCCAGAAGCTTTTCCACAATGAGGGCTTCCCGAGGGGTCTGAGTCTTCGGGATGTAGTAGTACAGGCCGGTGCCGAGGCGGGTGAGGGATCCGTAGTTGTTGAGCGCCCAGAGGAGGGTGATGGGAATCACACCGGGCGCCGGTTGGCCCTCGACCGTGATGTGGTCATACCGCACGTGGATGCCGGGAGGCCGAGCAAACCGGGTCGGCCACTCGGCCGGGGACGTATTGATCTTGTAAGCCCGCGTCTTGCCTTTCTTCGCCACCTCGTAAGGGCGGTCGGCCCAGCGGCCTTCGAAAATGTCTTTGGCGTTCTGCATGGCCGCGAAAATCCCTACCGGCTGGTTCCTGGGCGTGCCGTCGGGCCGGAAATGGGGCGGCGAGGCGTCTTCAAAGTCCGGCATATTCATGGGCGCCGGGCTGTTCAATGCGTTGAAGGCCATGTCCAGCGGATGCCACGGCCCGGTGAGCTCCAAGCCGGGATTCGTCAACGGGTGGGCGTCCTTTGGGATGGGCACCTCGTCGTTGAGCCGCCAGCGCCACTCGCTGTCCCGGCCGAGAAAGTTATCAATCAAGCCTTGGACGATCTGGCGAAATGTCCAGAACTGCCCCGTTACGGGATTCTCAAACGTGTCGTCCCACTTCGGCCAGGCATATTTCTCGCGGACCGGCGCGGGAGACCGCAGGAGCGCCCGGCGCGCGGCGAGGGCCGCGGCGATCTCGGGGTCCAGCTCGCCGACGAGTGCGGCAATCGCCTGTTCGACATTGACTTTTCGGCCGTTTATCGTCTTGGTCCCGAAGAGCCCTGGGAAACTCTGGAGAATGTCCTCGCGGATCATGGCCTCGGCGATAGGAACTCGTGCCGATGCCGAACGCTCTTTGCCTGTGCTCATGGCCGACTCCTTGTCCTTCTCTGTTCATCGGGGCATAAAATTTAGATGAAATGATAGATGATAAGAACTCGCTTCTGCAAGAGTGTCAAGCGCCTCTTCCCACAGCATGCGACGACACGAGTTTGGGGCTCTTACGGGCTGGAGCTGGGACCATTCCTGGAAATTCGGGCGCACCGATCGCTTTGGCCAACAACCCGTCTAGACGCGACCCCATTTCCCTCGGGAGAGATTTTGCCCTTGACAGCGTGCCTTTTAGTGGGTGACCCCCTTCAGCTGTTGAAGGTGTCGGCTTAGTTCTCCAATCTCTTGGAGAGGCCATACCGTGATCCTGTCATCCACCGGATAAGCTTGACTGCCCGGATAGACAATCCAGAGGTGATCGAGACCCAGGTCGTCCAGCCCTGTGCGCATCGATTTCGTGATCTTCGGTGCTTCCGTGAGCTTCAATTCAGCCCCGTAGCGACGACCACGGTGTACGAAGTAGAGATCGATCTCCGCACCGCTATGGGTCACCCAGAAGAAGGCCTCAGCCGGTCCCACCACCCGAAGCAACTGCTTCAAAGCGAAGCCCTCCCACGACGCCCCTACTCGTGGATGCCCCAGCAAAGCATGAGTGTCCGTGAGACTGAGGAGCCCATGGAGAAGCCCGGAATCGCGAAAATACATCTTCGGAGCCTTGACCTGTCGCTTGCCCACGTTCTCGTTCCATGGCTGGAGCTACCGAACCATGTAGGTACCCGTAAGGATATCAAGATACGACCGAACCGTCTTGTCCGAAATGCCCATGGAACGAGCCATCTCCGAGGCGTTCCAGGTCTGACCATGATCGTGAGCCAACATCGTTCAAAACCGGCGCAAAGCTGGAGCAGGAATCGTGATTCCGAGTTGTGGACTGTCCCGGGCGAGGAAGGTACGGATGAAACCCTCGCGCCAGGCCAGACTGCCTTCGTCTGACTCGGCAAGAAACGAGCGCGGGAAGCCCCCTCGAAGCCAGAGCTTCTGCCACGAATCTCACCCCTTCTCCTGGAGGTCAAATCCCCCGAGTTCGACAAACTCCACTCGACCTGCCCAGGGTCTCCGCTACATCCCGGAGGATATGTGGCGATGCGCTCCCCAGGGCGGGAAACCGCGCTTGATTTTCCGGACGATCGACCAGCACGCGCAGCACATGGAAGAGCTCCGGCGTCATCTGAATCTCGTCCAGTACCACCAGCCCGCTAAGCGAACCGAGCGCCAGTTCCGGATTGCCTAAACGGCGCCGATCCGGTTTGAATTCGAGATCTAAATGAATAGCCCGGCTGTCCTTGCCGAATACCCGAGCGAGGGTGGTCTCCCCGGACTGCCGGGGCCCAAGAAGTGCGGTCACCGAAGACCTTCGGACGGCAGTAGCGATCTGGTTCAGGTAGACAGGCCTCTTGACCATGACACCCACTGTACCGTGAAAATTCGGAGCTTCAATCCGAATTTTCAACCATCAGTCCGCGCCAAGCCACCCGAAGCGACACGAGAGAACCTCCGGAAATGTGGTGATTTTGCGCCAATTCGGGCCATTCCTTTTGATCCAGCCCTAGATCTTGTGGTACACTCGAGTCACCGAAACAGGAGCGGGCGGTGAGATATGAACTTTCTACCGACCGTATCAACTTTCTACCGACCGTATCCAAGTTTAGGTGACTCATCACCGAACGGAGGAACCACCCCAAATGTCTGCCTTCGAAGAAAGACGCCGACACCCGAGAACCGTGGTCAGTTGGCCCGCTACTATACTTACCCCTCAAACCCAACTCGAGGGTCAGATTGAAAATATCAGTCCAGTTGGTGCGTTCATCTCTTTTGCGGAATCGCCGCCTCTAGAGTGGCATTTTCGGATGCTCATCAAAGCACCAAACCACCAGACAATTAACGTTGTTGCAAAGGTCATCTGGTCAACAGTCCTCAGTACCGCTGATGGTGCCCCACGTTTCGGGGTAGGCGTAGAATTCACACGAATCTCCGAAGGTGATCGCCAGTTTCTTGAGGGGAATCTCGAGTGACCCCATGAGTATTGGCACAATCATTTGTCAAGGAACGAGGCGGAGTCACGGGCTCCGCTTTCCTTTTTCTCCAAGCGCGAGCGGGTCCGAAAACGACCCGTCAAATCGCCCCCAGGGTCGGCGATCTCACTTCGAGTCGCATGATCCTGCGCTCCCATCTTAGGGAATCCTTGACCGCTAACCACTTCCTGCGCCATTCTGAACGCACCACGAGCCGGCGGTCGGATGATATGTGAAGATGCCTACTGGCCGGGCTTTGGCTATCTCATCACATACCACACTTAGCCCCAACTACTTATTGTTGCCTCCCACCCAATGGCTCTGACCTGTGGTTTCCAAGAGATCTTCTCAATTCCCTTCATCCCACAAGGTTGGCCCAGTGAATGGGTTTTCTCTTCACCTCGAATCGCTCACATTAGGATGTGCTTCTTCTGGTACATATTTTGCTAATCCTACAAATCAAGACTGCATAGTTTTTCAAACCAGTGAAACTAATGTACAGACGCTATGCGAGGGTTCAATGATTATCCTCCACGTGATTCACGGCCCGACGGGTGGTCAGCTTTTCGAGGTTGAAGGCGACACCATTCTTGTCGGAAGGACCGCGCAGAATGACATTCAGATTAACGATTATTCCGTTTCTAGAGGGCATCTAAAGATCGCCAGAAATGACAACAAATATCTTGTTGAGGACTTGGGAAGCAGAAACGGTACTTGGATCGACGGTGATCTGATAAGTCCTGGTGAGATACATGAAGTAAAAGAAGGGATTCCTATTATCATTGGAGACACCATAATAAGTTTGGGCAAAAAATGTTCAGAAAATAAGATAATAACACGTTATTCTATCGGTCTCTTTGGAAAAAGAGGCGAAGCGACAAATAATTTTTTCTATAAAGACAGACGGATTACCAATCGAAAAAATCTGGAGCTCATCTACGAACTTTCCACATTCCTCATGCAATCGCTTGATATGAAAGCAATTTGTACAAAGATAATGGACTCGCTCTTTTTTCGTTTCGAAATAATCGACAGTGGGGCTATACTATTGATTGATCACAAGCTCGGAGAACTCAAGGAGATACTAACCAGGTCGAGAAATGACAAGGAAAAGGTCAAAGTGAATTATAGCCGAACAATAGTCAACAGGGTCATACAAGACGGCAGGGCAATAATAATGTCTGATACCCATCGGGAAGCCAAGGAGCGGCTTTCACAAAGTATCATAGACTCGCAAATCAGATCGATAATGTGCGTTCCCTTTGGCTTTAAGTCGAAAGTGCGAGGTGCCTTCTATGTGGACTCAATAAACCTGTCACGAGGGTTTACGAAAGAGGACTTATATCTTCTTACGAGCCTGAGCACGCCGGCGGCCTTGGCTATAGAGAACGGCCTGCTCTATTCCGAACAGAAGCGAACGGAGGAGGCGCTGCGAGAGGCTCACGATCAACTGGAAAGACGGGTGCACGAGCGCACGGCAGATCTTCTCAAGGCCAAACAGCAACTAGAGAATGAAGTCGAGGAGCGCAAGAGGGCGGAGAAGGAACGACAGGAGCTTCAGGCGCACCTCCTCGAAGCGCAGAAAATGGAGGCTATTGCAACCTTAGCTGGTGGCATTGCCCACCAATTCAACAATGCCTTGATGGGGATTACTGGAAACATCGAATTACTGAAGACGATTGAGCCCAAGACGGATAGGATGAACGAAACTTTCAACTCGATGTACGATTCCGCTCGCCGCATGGCGCATCTTACCGACCAGCTGCTGGCCCATGCGCGGGGAGGGAAGTATCATCCCAGGACCATTTCGCTGAACGAATGTGTAAGAGACACCCTGCCCTTGATCAATCACACAGTGGCTCCATCTATTCAGGTGGATACAGATCTTGCTGACAATATCTCCTTCGTGAAGGCAGACCTCACCCAGATACAGATGGTGCTCTCGGCCTTAATAGCCAATGCGACGGAGGCCATAGCGGGCACAGGGCGTATTTGCATCACTACCAGAAATGAAAGGATCGAAGAGGAGTTTGTGAAAGAGCATCCCGGTTCCGAGCAAGGCTCTTACGTCTGTCTTAAAGTAGAGGACAACGGAAAAGGCATGGATGAGAAAACAAAGGCCAGAGTATTTGAGCCCTTCTTTACGACGAAGTTTCAGGGACGAGGGCTTGGTATGGCTGCAGTGTATGGCATTGTCAGGAACCACAATGGCTGGATTGATGTTGACTCCGAATTGGGAAAGGGGACCGTGGTCCGAATCTATCTGCCTGCTGTTGCGCTTCACTTAGAGGAGACCAAGAAGCCAAGCCCGGAGGTAGTCAAGGGCGGAGGAACCATCTTGCTGATTGAGGATGATGAGACTGTCATGGAAGTAAGTCGGACAATTCTGGAAACCTTGGCGTACCAGGTCCTGGAGACCAAGACGGGAATGCAAGCAATCACCCTTGCCCAGACCTTTGATGGAGACATCGATCTCGCCATTCTTGATATTGGCTTGCCTGACATGGGAGGCGAGAAGGTGTACAGGCATCTTATCGAAGCCCGGCCAAATCTAAAGGTCATCGTTTGCAGCGGCTATGCCATCGACGGTCCTGCCGAGGAAATCCTGGATGCCGGTGCTCAGGGTTTCATTCAGAAACCATACGCCCTTGCGACACTCTCAGCGAAACTGAAGGAAGTGTTGACCTGCCCCACCTGATCGGTCCACCTTACTGCCTGCCATCCAAGCTACTGGGCTTCTGGCTTTTGCCCAGGTTGGACTGACTCCCACTGAACGTGTCAGCCTTTGCTGGACACACTCCCGGACGGTCACATTTCTCTCGCCAGGGGCGGGATTGGCGACCATGGCTTTCCTCTCACAGCCTCCCCTGGTTAAGTGGTTGCCCACGTACACCCCTCACTTGACAGGTTCTATGACTTTTCAGGTTTTTTTGACATAGACTCACAACCACATTGTCTTGACACACAGCGTATTTTTTTCTACATTCCCCCGACAGAAACCGGCTCAGGGAAAGATTCCAAGTGATAGGCGTCGAGGGCCGGTACGCGAGGTATAAAGAGCGATCCGTTGAGTGTTACGGTGTACAGCGCCACGCCGGACATGGACTTCTGCTGAAATCTGCAACGAAAGGAGAAAACTGTTATGGCTACACCTGGATTCAAGTACCAGGATCCGTTCCCACTCGGACCCGACAGCACCAAGTACCGCCTCCTCAGCAAGGACGGCGTATCGGTCGCCACTTTCGAAGGGAAGGAGGTATTGAAGATCACCCCGTCGGTCCTCACCTTCCTCGCCAACCAGGCGATGCGGGATGTTTCGTTCCTCCTGCGCCCCGAGCATAACGCGATGGTCGCCAAGATCTTGACCGACCCGGAAGCATCCATGAACGACAAGGGGGTCGCCATCGCCATGCTGCGCAACGCTGAAGTTTCGGCCAAGTTCGAGCTTCCCATCTGCCAGGACACGGGCACCGCCACTATTGTCGGCAAGAAAGGGCAGCAGGTCTGGACCGGCGTGAAGGACGAGGAGTACCTCTCCCAGGGGGTCTACAAGACCTACACCGAGGAGAATTTGCGCTATTCCCAGACCGTGGCGCTGGACATGTACAAGGAGATCAACACCGGCACCAACCTGCCGGCCCAGATCGACATCTATGCCACCGAGGGGATGGAGTACAAGTTCCTCTTCGTCGCCAAGGGGGGCGGCTCCGCCAACAAGAACTACCTCTTCCAGGAGACGAAGGCGCTCCTCACTCCGGCCAATCTCCTCAAGTTCCTCGTGGAGAAGATGAAGTCACTGGGCACTGCCGCCTGCCCGCCGTACCACCTGGCCTTCGTCATCGGTGGTACCAGCGCCGAAGGATGCCTGAAGACCGTGAAGCTCGCTTCAACCAAGTACTATGACACCCTACCTACCCAGGGGAACGATCACGGCCAGGCCTTCCGCGACGTGGAGTTGGAGAAGAAACTCATAGAAGCTGCCGGCAAGCTCGGAATCGGCGCCCAGTTCGGCGGCAAGTACTTCGCCCACGATGTGCGCGTGATTCGTCTGCCGCGCCATGGCGCCTCCTGCCCGGTCGGGATGGGGGTCTCCTGCTCCGCCGACCGCAACGTCAAGGCAAAGATCAACAAGGACGGTATCTGGCTCGAGGAACTCGACCGCGACCCGGGTCGTCTCATTCCCGATGCATACCGCCGCAAGCACGAACATGGCGTGAAGGTCAACCTCAACAAGCCGATGAAGGAGATCCTGGCTGAACTGACCAAGCACCCGGTCTCCACATCACTGCTGCTCACCGGCACCATCGTCGTTGGCCGGGACATCGCCCACGCCAAGTTCAAGGAGATCATCGACGCCGGCAAGCCGGTCCCCGAATATCTGCTCAAATACCCGATCTACTACGCCGGCCCGGCCAAGACCCCGGCGGGCAAGCCCTCCGGCTCTTTCGGTCCGACCACGGCTGGCCGCATGGACTCATACGTAGACCTCCTCCAGTCCAAGGGTGCTTCGCTCATCATGATCGCCAAAGGGAACCGGAGCCAGCAGGTGACCGACGCCTGCAAGAAGTACGGTGGCTTCTACCTCGGTTCCATTGGCGGACCGGCCGCATTGCTGGCTGAGGAGAACATCAAGAAGGTCGAATGTATTGACTTCCCCGAGCTCGGTATGGAGGCGGTCTGGAAGATTGAGGTCGTTGACTTCCCGGCGTTTATCCTGGTGGATGACAAGGGAAATGACTTCTTTAGGCAGTTAGGCTGCTGACATAAGAAATGAGTCCCCCGGTTGTAGAAGCGGCCGGGGGATTTTTTTTGATTTTGACAAGGATTCCTTTCCGAATGGCGATCAGGTTCGAGACCCGAGGACGCCCGGAAGGACGGCCATATCCGCGGTCACAGCAGGCGTCTCGTGCATAACGCGGGCTAGAGAGGCCGGGGGTAAATCCTCGCGGCTTTTTCGTACGAAGGGCGCACATAACTCCTTGATTCCAGAAATGTTGCTGTGTATAAAGGGGCAGTTCCAGGGAAGTCGTCGCTCCCGAGGAGTTGTCCCATGATTCCACGTTATACCCGTCTGCAGATGGGTCAGATCTGGGAGCCCGAAAACCGCTATCGCCGCTGGCTCGACGTCGAGCTTGCCGTGGTGGCGGCCATGGCCGAGCTGGGGCAGATCCCCGCTCAGGCGGCCGAGGAGATCGCCGCCAAGGCGGACTTCGACGTGGACAGCATCCACGCCATCGAGCTGGAAACCCGCCACGATGTGATCGCCTTCCTCACCTGTGTGGCGGAGCGGGTCGGTCCCGCCGCCCGCTACATTCATCTGGGGCTCACCTCCTCTGACGTCCTCGATACGAGCCTTGCCCTCCTCCTCAGGGAGGCGGCGGACCTCATCCTTGTCGATCTCGAGAAGCTGCTGGCGGTGCTCAGGCGCCGAGCCTTCGAGCATCGGGACACGGTGATGATCGGGCGCTCCCACGGGATCCACGCCGAGCCCGTCACCTTCGGCCTCAAGCTCGCCCTCTGGTACGCGGAGATGGCCCGGAACCGGGAGCGCCTCCGGCGGGCACGGGAGACCGTAAGCGTCGGCAAGCTTTCGGGAGCGGTGGGAACCTACGCCAACGTGGACCCGAAGGTGGAGGAGCTTGCCTGCGCCCGCCTGGGGCTCACCGCCGCCCCGATTTCTACCCAGGTCATCCAGCGGGATCGCCACGCCGAGTACTTCACCGTCCTTGCCGTCATCGCGAGCAGCGTCGAGAAGATCGCCACCGAGATACGTCACCTCCAGCGGACCGAGGTCCGGGAAGCGGAGGAGTACTTCGCCGAGGGGCAGAAGGGCTCCTCAGCCATGCCCCACAAGCGCAACCCCATCAGCACGGAGAACCTCTGCGGTCTGGCCAGGCTGGTCCGGGCCAACGCCCTCGCTGCCATGGAAAACGTGGCGCTCTGGCACGAGCGCGACATCAGCCACTCCTCAGTGGAGCGAGTCATTGCTCCGGACAGCACCATCCTGGTGGATTTCATGCTCCACCGCCTGGCGAGCGTGCTGGACACTCTGCTCGTCTATCCGGACACGATGTGGGAGAATCTCGGGAAGACAGGGGGGCTCCTCTACTCTCAGCGCGTCATGCTGGCCCTCACCGAGAAGGGTCTCAGCCGCGAGGCCGCGTACGCCCTAGTGCAGCGGCACGCCATGGCGGTGTGGACCGGGGGCGGCACCTTGAAAGACCGCCTCGCCGCCGATCCCGAGGTGAGAGGGCATCTATCGACCGATGAGCTCGACCGGCTGTTCGATCTGGCCTACTACCTGAAGCATGTAGGCACCATTTTTTCGAGGGTTTTCGGGAAGGAAGAGGAATAGTAAAGGGATTCAGGGAAAAGGGGCTAGGGGGGACCGTCGCCGCCAGGGAACTCGGAGAGAAACTCTCTATGATGAGACAACGCCCGACCGGAGCACCGGCGTACATGACATGCCGCACCCCGGCGTTTCGCTCTACCCGACGACAGGCCGCAAGAGACGGCCACGGCACCTTCTCCACCTCGTGGCGGCTCGCCGCCGCCCGGTTTGGGGGGAACCGATCTTCAAACTCGGCCGCGTGGTCTTTTCTGAGCGGCTTTGCCCTCCTCATGCTCGCTCTGTGCCTTCTCGGCGCCTGCAAGCCCCTTGCCACGATCCCCGACCAGGTGGAGGACGTGGCCCACACTCAGGCAGCCACCGACCAGGGCGAGTACACCCAGGCCCTGAAAGCCTGGACCCGTTCGGGGCACATTTATCGGAAGTTCGACACCGAGCTTCTGGTGACCGCCACCTACCACTCCTTGCCTTTCCGCGAAGCCTACGTCACCGCCTACGCCCGGGCCCTGCAATTCACCCAGGAGCAGAAGGAAGCCCTCCGGCAGAGGCAGCTCGCCGAAGCCGGGGAATCCCATGAGTTCCTCGTCGCCGCCTTCGTGCCCGAGACCGAGGCAAGCGACCTCGCAAACCCGGCCTCGGGCTGGAGACTTTACCTGGAGACAGAGAGAGGAGACCGTGTCTCTCCCCAGGACATCCGGCGCATACGAAAGGTCACGCCCTTTATCACTGACTTCTATCCCTACGTCACTTCCTGGGCCAAGGTGTTCAAGGTGCGTTTCCCCATCCGCAACCCGGGCTCCGGGGACCCCTTCCCGGGTCCCGGCGACCAGACCCTGTCCCTGGTCATCACCAGCCCCTCCGGAATGGTGCGGCTGACCTGGCAGCCGGGGTCCACGTCACCCCTCTCTCAAAAGGCGGGCTATTCTTCTTGGCAAGGTTCCGGTTGAGGTTCTCCCCTCATGAGGGGTGTCCGTAGTCCGTGGTCCTTGTTGGGAACCCCTTCAGCGAGACAAGAGAACGGCAGG
>Ga0209253_10002575_pt1 | contig 16075 bp, 18 predicted proteins | sample FrelakmetBRP12BR_FD_187145 | JGI IMG/M metagenome (GOLD analysis project Ga0209253, IMG submission 187145) | Freshwater lake sediment microbial communities from the University of Notre Dame, USA, for methane emissions studies - BRP12 BR (SPAdes)... | ecosystem: Environmental > Aquatic >...
TTGTCTCGCGGCTGAAGTCGCTCCTACATCAGAACACCATGTCTCCGAAATAGTCTGAGAGCAAAATACTCATTATTTGAAGGCACTGAGACGGCAGCCCGTCTCATCTGACTGACAATACCGTATTTCTCAATCGAAGACATAGTGAACCTCGGCTTCTGCTATAACCCTGTCGCGGAAATACTTGCTTAAGCAATCAGGAGTGTTTAAATCTACTTTTCGACCATCAAGCAAGGAAGAAAGCTCCTGTTCCATATCGTATAGTTCAAAAAAACCAATTATTGCTCCCGACTCAAACTCTACAAGAACATCGATATCGCTTTCCGGGCCAAAATCATCATGCAACACAGAACCAAACAGGGCAAGCTTGTGGATATGGTTGCGGTGGCAGAACTGAGCTATTTTTTCTTTAGGTAAAGTTAAATGATTTGACATGGTTAAGACTTTCTAACAGTTGTATTCCAATTTCATATAATCGTACCTGTTTTGGACATAATATCAAGAAATTTGTTTATTCAAGGGTTTCGTGATAAAGGAGATAGCAACGATATACCAGGGAATTTACAGAACAGAGTCTTAATGAGATTAAAAGGATATTCTCATGGTTGAAAAAGAAATTTTAGAAAAGTTAAGGGCCTTTCAGACAGCACTTGAAAAGGAAGGGATCCGGGTAGAAAAAATTATTTTATACGGCTCCCATGCTGCCGGAGCATGCCATGAGGATAGTGACATTGACGTTGCGGTGGTATCCCCTGATTTCGGAAGTGATCGTTTTGAAGAAGGGGTGAGGCTGTTTCAAATTGCTTCAAAAATTGATCCGCATCTTGAGCCGGTTCCCATTTCAGCGGAGGCATACGAACATGATACATGGGTGCCGTTAGTATATGAAATACGGGAGAAAGGCATAACAGTGCATCTTTAAATAACTACAACATCCTCCAGAACCACTCTGCTGCAAGCGGCGCGGTAATATTTATGTGCTCCAGTGGCAGCATTTAAGATAATTTTCGCTCATGGTCGTAAGATTTACAGCATTTTAAACGATTAGCCAAAGATATTTACAGTTCTACGAAGGCATTATTTATATTTATGCAATCCAGTGGATGGAGATTTCGTTAGAAAGCTTTCTGAATTCAGGGTCGCCTGTAACCAGCGTAGCTTTTAACTGGGAGCAAAGCGCGGCGGCAAAACAGTCCGCGTAAGCAATTTTGTATTGTGCCTTTAATTTTGCCGCCCGGTAGGTTAATTCCTTGTCGGCATCGATTAGCTTAATGGGATATTTTGTCATCTGTTTTATTACACGTTCAGCATCAGCAACCCCTTGTTCTCGCATAGTGCTGTAATAAATTTCCCCCCAATTAATTATCGACATAAAACCCTCAGCCTTTTTCGAGGTTATATCCTTGAGAATTCTTTCGGTGATATCAGCGCCGGCCTCATCTTCATAAAAAGCAATCATTGCAAAACTGTCAAGCACATATCTTTTCATCGATTAGCTTCCCTTTTACGCTCCTCCACCAAACGTTTCAGGACGCGGCCCTTTGTTTTTAATATCCCTCGACCTTCGGCAACAGGGTCCTGGTGAACAGGTTCCAAAATGATTTTCTTGTTATGCTCATAGATGTTAACCCTGGAACCTTGCTTAAGACCGAATTTTTTTCTGATGGTTGCAGGTATCACTATCTGCCCCTTGATGGTAGTTGTTACAATTGACATAATACATACCTCCTTGTATTACTTATTTTGATAATAACGTAATACGCTTAAGGTTAGCTGTCAATGAAAAATATGTTGCTATAACGTCCTCCAGAACCACTCTGCTACCAGCGGCACGGTTATGTTTATATGCTCTTGCGGAAGCAAATGGCGCGCTCCGGGAACAATCACCAGGTCTTTAGTGCATCTGAGCCGCTCATAGAAAGTCCGGGTATAGGCCGGGGTGAAAAGCTTATCTTTTTCACCCACGAGAATGCGTACCGGAGTCTGCTGTTCTTCTATGGCTGGTTTATCGGATGGATCAAGAAAAACAGATATCCATGAGCTGCAGCGATATGACCAGGTGCAAAGCGGGTCTTTAATTATGTATTGAACATTTTCAATCTTATCAAAAACATGCCGGGGTTCCAAGTACGATAATGTGGGGAGAGATAACCGGGGAATAAGACGGCATAATGGCCGAATGATTCCGGACATGCGTTGAAACCAAAAATGCCGTTTTAAATAGAAAATGGAAGATGCATTGCGCAGGTCTAAAACGCAATGGCACACAGCTGATTTAATGCGTTTATCAGTGAGTGCTGCATAAAAAGATAGAATTCCTCCCATGCTGGTGCCGGTCATCGCGATTCTGTCAGTGTAATGCTCAAGAGCATAGTCAACAGCACGCGTTATGTTTCCCATTAGTTCTTTGTAGGTGAATAGCCCGCGGGTGCCGCCGCTGCGGCCATGGCCCTGCAGGTCAAGCCCGATAACATTGAAGCCCTGCTCAGAAAGGGCTTTCAGAAAATTGGCGTTTGGAATAGTGTCGATGTAGCTGCCCGCATGCATGGACATGCCGTGGATAAAGATGAGGGCAGGGGCATCCTGACAGGTCTCATAGATGGTCAGATGCAGCGGCGTTCCCTGGTAGTCGACAGAGGCGTGTTTCAGCATTTATGCACAGTATGATTATCGGGCAGCAACTGCAAGAAATACTCTATCAAAATTAAAAATGATAGCTGGCAGAATATCAGGAGAAGCTGCGAAGGATGAGCAGTAAACTATTCATTATGAATAGAAAAAAAACAAAAGGCAGAAGAAGGAAAAAATACCCAGGAAATACATAACCCCTATCCCGATTGCCTGGCGGTAGGCATCGGGATTGTACTGATCGGCCGGTGGGGTGTTATTAAAAAGAATCGCGCTGAAAAGGCGTGCCGGATTTCTGCATATTGCTACGAGCCTGTCTGTCAACCGGGATGCAACCACCTGCAGGGTTGTGCGGACTTTGTCAAAACCAAAGCACCCCTGCATAAAAACCTGAGCACCTCTCCGGTAAAACCAGTCGGTATCAAGGCTTATGGTGCGCTCACCATACAGCCTGTTCATAAAAAGCGAATAACCCAGCCCGGAAAATATGAGAATCTGCAGCATGGCAGAAACTGCAGACAACCTGAACGGAGAGTATGTCGCCTTGAAGGGAAGAATATCGTACAGCACCCGGGGATACACCCCGGTAACAATACAGAGGAGCGCGGCCATGCCCATGGCAATGAGCATGTTCAGGGGCGGCTCCTTTATATCTGCAAGCTCTATTGAACTGTCAACCGGCGCTCTCCCGAACCACATGCCGTAAGGGAGCTTGAGGGTTAACGACAGGAAGGTGCCGACTGATGCCAGCTCAAGGAGCAGATAAATTATTGGTCGGTGAATTTCCCCGGCAGCAAATATGATCATATTTTTGCTGATAAACCCGTTGAATAGCGGCACAGCAGAAATTGAAAAAGCACCGACCATATACATGGCAAAGCAGATGGGCATCCGGGTGAACAGCCTCCGCCCCTGGAGCTCGGTTATTTTTTCCCTGCCGGTCACCTGGATAACTGCGCCGACCGCCATAAACAGCAGTGCCTTATACAGAATGTGGCAGAAAGCGTGCGCAGCAGAACCGTTCATGGACAGCTCCGTACCCATCCCCACCCCGCACACCATGAACCCGACCTGGCTCACAATATGATAGGCAAGGAATCTGCGGATATTATTTTCCAGCAGGGCGTATACAATGCCGTACAGGGCCATGATTGCTCCCATCCAGGTCAGCAGCTCCCAGCCGGGGAATCCCCTCAGGAGCACGTACACGGCGCTCTTGGTGGTAAATATGGAAAGAAAAACACTGCCGGTAACGGTTGCCTCAGGATAAGAGTCGGAAAGCCAGGCATTAAATGGCGGTACCGCTGCATTGATGAGAAAACCGAGAAGGATGAGATAACAGCCAGTGCTTCCAGAAGACACGGGATTAAATGCTATGGAGCCGGTACGGGAGACTTCCATCACAATGCCGGCAAGAAGAGCGGCGCCTCCTGAGAGGTGCACCATAAGGTATCTGAATCCGGCGCTGAGTGCCTGGTCGCTTTTCCGGTACCAGATGATAATAGCGGAAGTAATGGCCATAAGCTCCCAGAATGCAAAGAGGGTGAAATAGTCTCCTGCAAAAGTTACCCCCAGTGCTCCCCCCGCATAAATAAAGGCAGCAGCATGCTGCCCGTCTTCCTTCACCTGGAGAGCGTAGACCATCCCGAGAAAAGCGGCAATGACAAACACATAGGCAAAGCAGAGGCTGAGGGTGTCAACCCTGCCCAGAACCAGCTCATAGCCCAAGAACGGGTATTTCCAGTAGCTGCCCTGGGGCATGAGCAGCAGGTCAATAAAGGCAAGGGAAGGGATGGCAAGCAGCGCGAACTGCTTCAGCAGCCGCCCCTGCAGCAGCGGCAGAAGCAGGGCTCCGCAGAAGAATATCAATGCCGGATGGACCGCATTATTCATAGTAATTTTCATCCCGCTTGATAAAGAATTTGCCGAGGGCTTTTGAGATAATGATCAGTACGATGCACCCGGCAAAACCGAACAACGCGTAAAAGACCGGCAGCTTCTCCCAGAAGAAGTGCGCCCCGCTGGTCGGCGTAAAAAAGCTTAAAACCAGAATAACAATCGCGCTGACGAGCATTTTTCTGTTTTTCCAGAACATCAGATACCCCACGACAGGGAGGACACGACACGTCCTGCCAGGTTATAAAAATTAAAAATCAGATCGGGAGAGAAGCAAAACAGGATAGAGAACAGCGCAGTAAGAACAAGCGGAATTACTATGAGCAGCGGCGCCTCGCTGACCTGCGGCTGCCCTGAATCTGTTTTTTTAAAAAACGCGCTATAGACAATGGGGAACAGGTATGCCGCATCAAGCAGGGAGCTGATGAGAAAGACAACCAGGAACCATGTTTCATGAGACTGATAGGCACCAATGCAGAGATACCATTTGCTGATGAATCCGCACACCGGCGGTATGCCCACCAGCCCGGCAGCAGCTATGCTGAAGGCCGCCATGGTCAGGGGCATCTGCCTGCCGATACCATCCAGCTCACTGACCAGCTTTTTCCCGGTTTTTAAAAAGATAGCGCCTGAACACATGAACAGCGTGATCTTCATGAACCCGTGAAACGGGATATACAGAATCGCGCCCCGCGCGCTGTCGGCATTGAGCAGGCAGGCACCGAGGATAATCATCGCCAGGCTGCTGATGGTGGAAAACGCCAGCCTGCGCTTCAGGTTGTCCTGGGTGAGGGCAATGATGTTTGCAGCAATAACGGTAAAAGAAACGATATAAGCTAGGGCCGCCCAGACATTCAGCTGTTTGAGAAGTGCCGGGCCAAAGACATACAGAATGACCCGCAGGACACAGAAAACCCCGGCCTTGACCACCGCTACCGCATGAAGCAGGGCGCTCACCGGCGTAAGGGCCACCATTGCCGAAGGCAGCCATTCGTGGAACGGCATGAGCGCGGCCTTGGAGCCGAAGCCGATCATAAAGCACACCAGTATCACCTTGAGAATCTGTGGCGAACCTTTTCCCTGCAGAAAGCCGCCTGCCGCAAAATCCATGGTTCCGGATATATAATAGACACAGCCCATGGAAAACAGTATAAACACGGCGCCGGTCATCAGGTAAATGAGATATTTTTGGCCGGCCTTCATTGCTTCCGGTGTTTCCTTGTGCACCACCAGGGGAAACGTGGAGATCGTCAGTATTTCGTAAAACATGAACAGGGTGAGCAGGTTACCAGCAAGCGCTACACCGACAGCGCCCATAAGCGCCAGAGCGAAGCAGCAAAAGTACCGGGTCTGCGCGTGCTCTTGCAGGCTGCGCATGTACCCAATGGAATAGATGGAAACAATGACCCAGAGGAATGATGACAGGAGGGCAAAAACCATCCCGAAAGCATCTACCCTGAACATAAACGCCGTATCCCGGTAGATCGTAACCAGCGAATACTCAATAACGCTGCCCCGCAGCACCGGGGAGAGCATTGCATAGACAAAGGTGCACTGGGCCAGTGCTGCAAGCAGGGTCCAGGCTTCGCGCAGGTTCGGTCTTTTATTCCCCGTTACCAGTATGAGCACAGCTCCGCCGAGAGGTGCCAGAACAGCGTAGAGCGGTAAGGGAGAATAGACCGTTGCCATATCTCAAGAAGCCTAAAATGTGCCGGGAATAGCCCGGCTTATAAAACGGGTGATGAGCATATTGCTGAAAAATCCCAGCAGGATTAAAAAACAGGCCAGACATGCTGCCGGTATCAGTTCCCCCATCGGCACCGGATCGAGCCGAAACGGAGTATCAAGGTGTGCGTGCCCGGCCGGGATAGCTTCGCGGGGCGGGAAGTATACCTGCTCGATGATACGGAAAAAGAGAACGGTGTTTAAAAGCGAGCTCATGAGAATCACGAACACAAAAAACCACTGCTGAGCCTGAATCGCCCCGAGGACGAGATACCACTTGCTGAAAAAACCGCACAGCGGCGGGACGCCGATTACCGCCAGCGCGCCTATGACAAACACCGCCATGGTCAGCGGAAGCGTCCGGTGCAGGTTGCGCAGCTCATAAATATTTCTGGTGCGGGCATGAGCGTAAATAATCCCCGTGACTGCAAACAGGCATGCCATCATGAACATGTCATTTACCAGATGCAGCAGCGCGCCGGTCAGACCAAGCCGGTTTGATGAGGAAATACCAATGACGATATAGCCTATTTCGCAGACGATAAGATAACAGAGCATGCGCTTCAAATCAGACTGGGCAATCGCCAGAAACGCGGCAAACAGCACCCCTGCCGCTGCGATCCAGCCGAGCACCGGGGCTGCCGGATAGAGGGAGGTGTAAAAGGGCGCATTGAAAACAGACAGTAATATTCTGATAAGTACATATGCACCCACTTTTGTGGAAAGCGGCGCTAACAGGACGCTCACGCTGGACGGGGCGAGGGTATATGCGTCGGGCAGCCAGGTATGTACCGGGAAAAGCGCCATCTTTATCGCAATGCCGACTATTAACAGGGAAAAGCCGGCAAGCAGGGCCTTTGACTGGTACAGTGCGGGAAGCAGCTGGTTAAGGTCCGCCATGTTAAGCGAGCCGGTAAGAATGTACAGATAGCCGACCCCGAGCAGATAGGCGCAGGCACCAATGGTCCCGAAAATCATGTAGCGGAAAGCGGCAAAAGCGGCACCCCGCTCACCCATGGCGATCATTGCGTATGCGGAGAAAGAAGCGATTTCCACCAGCACGTACAGGTTGAATACATCCCCGGTGATGGTGATGCCGAAAAGCCCGGTTACCTGGAGCAGATACAGGGTGTAGAGCTGGGGAAGCTTTGCCAGCGGAAATTCGCGGGCAGCCATTGATCGGGAATAGACAGCACTGAGGAGCGCTATGACAGCGATGGCAAGCAGGATGAGCGCATTAAGGTGGTCAACGACGTATTCAATGCCCCAGGGAGGCGGCCATGCACCCAGATGGTAGTGCAGCGGATTGCCACTACTTAAAACAACAGCCGCAAGGCCCGCGGCAAAAATAAGGCATGCAGTGAGGGCAATGATGACTAACGGGAAGCAGTATCTGCGGTCGAACCAGCCGACCGCAAATACTATGAACGACGCTATCAGAGGCGTCACCACGATGAGGGCGGGGAAATGAACCGTCGTCACTTTTTAAGCGCCTCTATAATCTCATCTTCCTCGAGCGTACCGTACTTCTGGTATATGATGATCAGCAGAGCAAGGGCAATGCCGGTTGTAGCCACCCCCACGACAATCGCCGTGAGCATGAGAACATGGGGCAGGGGATTGATATAGTCTGCTGCCCTGACCGCATGATTGAGGACGCCATGCGTTTCAATGATGGGGATCGTCGCTCCCTTTTTGGCTCCAATGGAAATAAAAAACAGGATAATTGACCACTGGAATATATTCATGCCGATAAGCTTCTTCATCAGGTTGTTCTTTACCATCATGCCGTAGAAGCCAATCATGATAAGGATTATGTAAAACCAGTAGCTGTGCTTGATCACAAGGTATTCAATCATCTTCCCAGTCCGGTGCCTCCCCGTGATCGCCCTTGGTAACCAGATCCATAAAAATCGAAATCATTACCGCCATGACGGTAATCTGTACGCCCAGCTCTATCAGTGCCATGCCGTAATAGCGCGCCATGACCGGCGTTGTGGGCAAAATATGCGTCCATTTGCTGTAATCAAGGAAATTGCCGGAAAAAATGACTGCCACCGCCCCGGTGCCTGCATAGATAAAAACCCCCAAACTGCATAATATAACAATGTATTTTTCTTTGAAGCGGCGCTTAGCCTCCCTGATACTGAAAGCCACCGCCAGGAGAATGAAGCTTGCAGCCATGATGCAGCCTCCCTGAAATCCGCCGCCGGGGCTGCTGTGACCATGGACAAACACATACAGGCTGTAGATCTGGATGAAGGGCAGCATAATCCGGGAACAGGTCCGGATAATTATATCATCAAGAATAATATCATCGAGGATTCTTGCCATGTCTCATACCCCTGAGCAGCATCATCACCGCAACCCCTGCGCAAAAAATGACGCTGGTTTCAAACATCGTGTCATATCCCCGGTAATCAGCGAGCACTGAAGTTACCGCATTCGGCACCCCGGTTTCCTCCACCGTCTTTTCAATATAGCGCGGCGATACGTGGATGCTTGCCGGCTGCTGCGGGTCACCCCAGTGGGGGAACTCCTCCGCGCTGTATACCAGCAATGCACCGGCAATCATGGTAATGAACAGTGCCAGCATCTTATTCAATCTTTGCTCCTCCTGCTCGTGTTGTACAGGGCTGCGATGAAAAACGCGGTGCTCACTCCGGCCCCGACAGCGGCTTCGGTGAAGGCCACGTCAACAGCGCCCATTTCAGTCCACAACAGACACATAAAAAAGCTGAAGGCGCTCAGGAGCACGATGGCGCTCAATAAATCTTTCACCGTAAGCGCCGCAGCCGCAACGATAACCGCGAATAGACACAGTATGAAATTCAACGAGGGGATCATGTACGCACCTCTGTCTCTGTTTTATCTATGATCACCGTACCGTCTTTTGTCCATGGGGTCACCCCGGACTCAAATGCGGAGCGCAGTAATGCGTGGGTTGCGGTCGGGCTCGCGAGAAACCAGAATACGGCAATGGACATGAGTTTTGCGCTCTGCACAAAACCATACCAGCAGAAATTATCGAACAGGTTGTAAAGGGCAAGACCCGTGACGCACAGAAGCAGCGCCAGGGTATCGCCTTTGCCGACCGCGTGCATCCGCGTATAGACATCAGGAAAGCGCAAAAATCCCACGGTTGCCGAGAAGAAAAAAAACAGCCCGACTGATAGCAGTGTCACGGTTACGGTAATTACAAGCACGGACATCATGGATGGACATGCACTCCTTTTTTAATGAAATAGCGTGATACGATAAGCGTGCTGATAAAATTTAATATGGAGTAGACCAGCGCCAGGTCTACAAACATATCTATCCTTCTGTAAAGAAATCCAATCAGCAGCAGCAGAATAGCTGTCTTGGTTCCCACGAAACCGGCGCCAATGACTCTGTCAAAAACGGTGGGCCCCCATACCGCCCGGTACAGGCACAACAGAATGAAAAAACACAATGCAAGGGCAACCCCTAAAAAGAAATTCTGCATTCAGTCCTCTCCAAAAATATGTCCGACCCGTGTTTCCATATCTCCCGGCAGCGATTCTGCCACCGGCTTGTCAATTGCATGGACATAAAAGTAATCGTTTTCGACAAGCACGGTTATGGTTCCGGGGGTGAGGGTGATTGAATTGGCAAAGGTGAAAACAGATACGTCTTTTTTGAGCCTGGTTCTGAATTTTACAATATGCGGGTAGAGGCGGTCAGACATCCGGGGAGAAAGGGCTAATTTAACAACGTATATGTTGGCCAGATAGATTTGATAGAGAAGCCACGGCAGGTATTTAATCAGGCGGATAACTTCTCTCCCTTTACCCGATACCTGCTTATCCGTGAATAACAGGTCATTGGACATGTACGCAACCAGGGCGCATGAAATGATGCCAAGCCCGAAATGCCACAGGTCGAAAAGCCCGGACATAAATATCCAGAAGAGAAGCAGAAGGATGAAAGTAACAGCAAACGACATAGACAAAATACAGATCAAATATTGGTTGTTTCGTGATCACCAATTGAACTATAGCAATCCTCTCGCTGCGATGTTCTGTATCCGTTTCCTGAAGTGTTTAAGGTGCGCCGCTGTATGGAGGAGAAAAATGACTGCGGTCATATTACAGAGTGCCCGTACTGTTGTCAAGACGATATTTTCAACACGATGAAAAAAATATCACCCATGTTTAGCATAACGCCAAAAAAATACAACGCCATTTATCTGAAATAAATCCCCGGGTTTTCCGGCTTCCTTGCACAGCTCGATCTGGTCCGTTTTAGTTAGGTATTACCTTACATTAACAGGCATAACGTCGCCAGAGAATGACCCAAAAACCGATACAAAAAATCAGCAACGGCTCCATGACGACACACGACCAGAACACCAGACGGCCTTCTGCCTCTGTTAAAGAATGCAGCGGGGCACGTTGATAACCTTGAGGGACAGGTCGCGCACTAATAACTGCTTTTTCTTCAGCAAGCCAGTTCGTGATGCTCAGAATAAAATCTTTATTCCCAAGAATATTCACGTATTCATTTACGCCAAAACGCGAGTTGCCTAATACCACCATGCGCCCTTCCTGTGTCGTATTCTTTTTGTCTGGAACCTTCTTTACCATGACCCCAACCTGAACCGGACCGCGGAGATCTATTCCGTCCTGGTACTGTGCGGTTTTATTATAAGCACTCGCAAAATCCCGTTCTGCCCAAGAACCCCTGCCTGACTGCCCCAGAATTTCCCAGGAAAACCCGGCTGCAGGATGCGTTCCCACCTGTACAGAACAAGCGTGAGGAAATAATACGGCAGCGCGGAGATCACTTGAGATAGGATGCTCGCGGTTGATATGAATTATCGGCGTGAGTTCGTCCATATCCGGGAGCCGGTTGTCCGTATCAACGACAATATCATAGCCGATTTCCACATTATAGCGCTCCAGAAACGCCCTCAGATGAGGCAAGGGAACAGGATCAATAAGCAATAGAACCCGCCCGCCCTGTTCAAAATAGTTCCCTAAAGCAGCCAGCGCTGCAGCAGAAAAATCATGCTCTGGCCCCGCTATTATTATGATGCGGGTGCTTGCAGAAATCCCCTGTATTCCATCAAACACTCCCTGCGTAACGGTGAAATTATCAGACTGAAGTGCCGACGCAACATCTGAAAATCCATCTTTCCCTGTGCTCGCAAGGTCTTTCTCACCATGCCCCGTGGTAAACCAGGCACCCTTATCCTGTCCCCGGGTAAGAAAGTAAATTGTTTTCAGCAACTCTTCCTCGCTGAGCGATGCAACATACTCTCGATGCCCCTGATATTCAACCATGCCCGCCTTTTCATTGGTTCCCTTCAATGCCGCTGCTTTAGCAGAATTTTTATCCACATCTATGTAGGTATGGGAAAGATGGGGGCAGTTGGCCCTCATGCGTTCCAGGAGGTCTTCTATCGCCCTGCGCTGTTCCTTCTTGCCGAATACTGAAATGTTCACGGGATCCCGGACAGACGCCAGTACTTCAAGGGCTTGCTCAGACAGGGTGAACCGTTTATCCGGGGTAAGGTCAAACTGCTTATGGTACGCATTGCCCTGCACATTAATCGTAATAAGGGCAGCAATAATAATGACGATACTTCCTAAACGACCCAGTGTCTTCAGCCCGGCATTCTTTAACGATACCCCCTGCCACATCCGGGATTGCAGGGATATGAGGGTCAGAAGCAGGCAGGCACAGCTTACGGTAATAAAATACATAAGGTTCCTGGTATCAATAACTCCCACGGTAAAGTTGAAAAAATGCCTGAACAGGGATATATTCTGCAGTATCCGGGTACCATATTCACCCGCACTACCTTCATTGTGATCAATAAACCAGAACACTATCAACAGCCCTACCGTTGCTATTGCCGCAACAATTTGATTTTCTGTTAATGACGAGATTAAAATGCCACAGGCAAGAAAGCATGCGCCCAGCAGGAACAGGCCTGCGTAGCCGGTAAGTAGTATGGGTACATCCAGGAAGTGTATGCGTGCAAACAGCAGCGGGTACAGAGCGGTGAGAAGCAACATCAGGGCCAGCACCAGGAGACTTGCCAGGTACTTGCCGAACAGAATATCAGCATCCCTGAGCGGACAGGTAAAGAGGAGTTCTATGGTGCCCAGCTTTTTTTCTTCAGCAAAGAGCCGCATGGTAACCAGGGGGAGCAGGAGCAGCAGCATATAGCTGATGTCATTGAACATATATTCCCAGAGGTCAATGCTCACCCCGCTACCGGCAAACAGAACGTACATGACGAGGTTAGTGTAGAAAAAGTAGCCGGAAATAATCAGGAATACCGCTAATACAACATAAATAATAAAAGAGGTGAAATAGCTATTCAGCTCTCGCTTAACTATGGACAGTACCGTCATTCGCTCAAGCCTGCTTCCCTATGCCGGTCATTCTTGAATAGTGTTATCGCTTTACAATAATTATTCCCTTGAATTCAGCTGCCGGCGACAGTCCTGATGGACCGGCGCCGACCACTACCACAGCCTATTGTTCTTGCCTGATTTTTTTGCATTTCGGCTTTTGATTCCCTCTATAACATTGCATTCTCAAGGCAGCTATTGTATGTTAATTTTTATAATTATGGCAAGAAATTTCATAGCCGAGCCACAGAATCCACAGAGCACTTCTCTGTGATTTGAAAATAAATTCATCTGCGGTTTCTGCGTTCTGCGGTTTAATCTTAGTCATGGAGGGGACCATGCACAGCACCCTGGGAACCTATCTTAAAGAAATCAATAAAACTATAGTGCGAATTAAAAAACAGGTGGACCCCATAACACAGGTGGGTGACTTGTGCTCTCAGAGCGAAAAGACTATCCTGTTTGAAAACATCAAGGGGTTCCCGGGATGGAAAATTTGCGACCTTCTGGTAAAGGACAGAAAAAGGCAAGCAATTGCTCTGAAAACAACTCCGGAACATGTGGTGCAGAACCTGGCAGCAAAAATTAATAAAGGACCGGGGAAGACAGCAGTTGTTGCTCAAGGTCCGGTAAAAGAAAAAATTCTAACCGGAAAACAGGCCCGTTTCAACAAAATACCATTTTGCGTGCACAGCCCCGGGGATGGAGGTCCTTATATCGGCTCAGGAATGTGTACCGTGCGTGACCCCGATACCGGCCTGCAGAATGTTGCTATCCATAGAATCCAAATAAAAGGTCCTGATTGTGCCGCTGTGTCGCTTTTTTCTCCCCACAGCAAGGCAATATTACAAAAATATGCCGAAAGGAAAAAGCCCGCGGCCATGGCAGTTGTTATCGGCCATCATCCCTGCTTTGAAATTGCCACGAACTATTTCGGCCCCCATGATACCTGGAGCGAGTTTGAGCTTGCGGCACGATTACTGGAAGAGGAAGTCGAAATGGTTCGCTGCGAAAATTCTGACATCCTCGTGCCGGCACATGCAGAGATCGTTCTGGAGTGTGAGATTAAACCGGGTGTGACAGAGATAGAGGGGCCGTTTGCCGAGTTCCATAATTATTATGCGTCAGAACCTGCACCCAAGCCGCGCCTTGACTTAAAAACTATAACTATGAGAAAAGATGCCATCTACCGGCATCTGAACGCAACACCGTATACTGATCATCAGCCCCTGGCAGTGCTTCCCAGCGAGGCACGGCTCTTTGATCAGCTTACGCGCAGGGGATTTAATATCCATGATGTGTTCATACCACCCTGGGGCGGACTTTTTATTGTCATTATCCAGATGACCGGGGCTATTGAAGAACAGGTCCGGGAGGCACTCCTGATGGCGCTGTTTAGCCCGGTATTGCTGTTCAGCAAGATTGCCATCGCTGTCGACGATGACATTGATATATATGATGCACAGGATATTATGTATGCGCTGGCGACCAGGGTAAATCCTGATAAAGATATCATACAGCTGCACGGTACACAGGGCATACCCTACGATCTGTCGCTTCCTGAAATACCTGAAGCGCTGCCACTGCGCAGAGGAGGAAAACTTGCCATTGATGCAACCAAGCCGCCGACGGCAAAGAAAAAAATGCGGGACAAATTCAAGCGAGTGAGCCCCAGGGGGTGGGGGAACGTTTTGTTGAAGGATTTTATAGAATAGAATACAGAAGTCTGAATTCAGAATAAAATCCTCTGACTACTGCCTCAGACAATAGCTGCTAAATCCAATTCCTGAAGTTTTTCCTTTGTGGGGACACCCGTTTTCATGTCCCATCCCCGTGCCTGGTAATAATCATCTAACAGCCGGTCCATCTCAAATATCTGGCCCTTGCTCGCCCCATCCGGCACCGGCTCTTTTATAAACCGTTCAGGCAGATAATCATCCTTTCGTTGCAACCCTTCACGCATATTAAATAACCGCTCAAGATTATAAATGCGCTCCCCGGCTTTTATGAGATACGTAACATCGCCAAATTCCTCAATGCCGGTAGCTGCCACCAGCAGTTGCGCGTAGATTTCAGGGCTTATCCAGCCGAAGCAGGCGGGGAATCCGCACACAATAAGAGAATCATAGGTTGCCGTCTTGTCCTGGTTCTGCCTGGTGAGAGCACCTTTTCCCTCCACGACGAAACGATCGACCTGCTCGGGAATCCCGAACAATTCCTGCATGCCATACCCTGTCATGTGGCTGGCGCCGATAGTTGACGTGGCAATATTTAAGCCATGTGCCTTTGCCCCTCGTGGCTCATAGGCAGGTATTTCCAGGCCTTTAACATGCATTGCGTACTTCTCCGCCCCGCGGCCGATCTTTTCCGCAGCCCTTCTTGTGCCCAGTGCCAGCACGTCGCCGATCCCTTCCCGTTTCACTATTTTCTTAAGCAGCTGATAAGCTGCCTGGTGATTCCCCCAGGTGAGTTCTATCCCATCAAGATCATTTTGGGAAAGTATTTTCTTCTCATACAGCTCCATGGCAAATGATAGCGTAACACCCGCAGCTATAGTATCGATACCATAGTCATCACAGAGCTTGTTCGCAGCAATGACGAAACCAAGGTCCGCGCTCCCGATATTGGCGCCAAAACCCCACATGGTCTCATATTCTGGTCCTTCAACAGCATCTCCTTTGTACTTGCCTTCTTTTACCTGCAAAATACTGCCGCAGTGTATGAAACAGCGGGCACATGCCATATCTTTTATAAATATCTGATCCATTTTGTCGGTCGTGAGCCCGGTAAAATCATCCAGATGCCCTGATTGAAAGTTCCTGACCGGATGCAGACCGATTTCATGCATCAACGCAGTTATGCCTGATGAACCATGATGGCTGAATCCTCCGTATACCGGATGCTGCCTGGCCGCTGCAACCATGTCCCGGGTAACGGTATTAAGCCGCTGCCTGTCTGCAACGGCAACTTCGCTTGTTCCCCGCACGGCGATCGCCTTGATGTTCTTGGAACCCATGACCGTGCCCACGCCGCCTCTGCTCGCGCTCCTGCGCAGGTTCATGATTGCCGCGAACAGCGTGCCGTTCTCTCCTGCGGGCCCGATACACGCCACCTGGATATTTTCATCCCCTAATTCCTTGATGATCATCTCCTGAACTGTTCCGGTATCGAGATCCTTTCCCCAGAGGTGAGATGCATCTTTAAATTCAACGGTATCATTATTAATAAAAATGGTAGTTGGCCTGGGAGCTTTTCCTTCAATAATAACAAGATCAAAGCCGGTGTTTTTGAGTTCCTGTCCAAAAGCACCGCCTCCTGTTGAGCGTATAAATGCATTGCTGAGCGGGGATTTGGTCACAACCATCCAGCGTGAACTTGACTGGGCCCCTGTTGCGGTTAACGGGCCGGTTACAAAGTAAAGCTTATTATCCTGGCCCAGC
>Ga0209253_10002576_pt1 | contig 16075 bp, 9 predicted proteins | sample FrelakmetBRP12BR_FD_187145 | JGI IMG/M metagenome (GOLD analysis project Ga0209253, IMG submission 187145) | Freshwater lake sediment microbial communities from the University of Notre Dame, USA, for methane emissions studies - BRP12 BR (SPAdes)... | ecosystem: Environmental > Aquatic >...
GGCCGTGCGCGCTCTTGGCGCCCCCTTGGCGCTGCGCGCCGTCCCCCCAAGGGGGAATGAGCGCTTCGGAGCGGCCGTGCGCGCTCATGCGTACACCGCCCGGAACTCCGCGAAGGCATGGCTGAAGTACCGTGCGCTGATGGCATCGGACAACGCGTGGCTGCCGCTCGCGAGCCGCGCCGTCAGTTCCGCCAACCGCGGGTACCGGCCATCGGCATCGGTCTCGCCCAGTTCCTTCAGTTCGGGCCACTGGGCAATCGACGGCAGATACGCCTTCAGGCCGTCCGCCCCCGGAGCGCCGAGGCGATCAATCTGGTTCGACAGGCGCCGGGCGTTGCCGTGCAGTGAACGCGGGTTGGCCGACTCCTGCACCAGCAGGTCGATCAGCGGCAGCACTTCGAGCCGGCGCTGGTAGAGCGCCCGATAGGTGATCGTGCTGTCGAAGAGTTGCAGCACGAAGTCGTGGCCATCGTCGCGCCCGAGGGTCCCGGTGTCGAAGGCGAGCTGCAGCACGCGCGCGAGCGTCCCCAGCCGCTCGATGTAGCGCCCGATCGTCATCAGCCGCCAGCCGTCGTCGCGCGTCATGTGGTCCAACTGGGCCCCGGTGATCGCCGACAGGTGTACGGCGAGTCGTCCCAGCGCGGCGATGGCCTCGTCGGTGGAGTAGCCCTGACCAACGACGGTCCGCGCGCAGTCGCTCTCGAAGCTGCTCACCGACGAGGCGACCAGGCGCCAGTGGTCCGCCGACAGCCGATCGCGGATCTGGCCGGCCGCGCGGACGAACGCGGCAAGGCTGAAGGCGATGCCGCGCGTGCCGCGATCGGCCAGGCCCGCGATCAGCGTGCGCTGGAACACCGTCAGCGACTGCATCGGCGATGGCACGTTGTCCGGCACCAGGCCGGCTTCCTCGCACAGTGTCGCCAGCAGGTCCAGCACCGGCGACGGCGCGCGCGCGTCGTCGCTGAGCAGCGTCAGCGTCGCACGCGCGAGTCGCACCGACTGGTCGGCCCGTTCGGCGTAGCGGCCGATCCAGTACAGGTTCTCGGCCGACCGGCTGGACACGATCCTGCGCTTCGCGGCCAGGTCGTCCGCCCGCAGCGCGGTGGGCAGCATCGAAAAGGTGTCCACGGGTCCCGCCGTGCGCACCCAGGTGTCCTGGCTGCCGCCGCCCTGCTGCATCGAGACGACACGCTGCTCGCGTTGCGCGATGCGCGTCAGCCCGCCGGGCATCACGTGCCAGCCGCCTTCGCCGTCGGCAATGGCGTAGACGCGCACCATCGCCGCGCGGGGCAGCAGGCGGCCGTCGCGCCACGTCGGGTTCATCGGCAACGGCAGATAGGCCTGCACGGTGCAGGCGTCCGGATCGGCTTCGATCCGCGCGCGCGCCGCGTCGAGTTGCGGCGCCGAGAGCCCCGCCCCGATGATCGCCTCGACGCCCGGGCGCCGGGCGCCCGACGGATAGGTCGGCTTCACCACCTTGTCGGCCAGGGTGTCGGCGACGCGTGACCACGCCGCCGCCTCCCCGCACCACCAGCTGTCGAGCGACGGCAGGTGCAGTTCCTCTCCGAACTCGCGGCGGGCAATGGCCGGCAGGAAGCCGTTGATCGCGGGCGACTCGAGAAAACCCGACCCGAGTGCGTTGGCCAGCAACACGCGACCGGCGCGCACGGCGCGCAGCAGGCCGGGCACGCCGAGCGTGGAGTCCTGCCGCAGCTCGAGGGGATCGCAGAAGTCGTCGTCGAGCCTGCGCAGGATGCCGTGGACGGGCTGCAGCCCGTGCAGTGCCTTCAGGAACACGCGTTCGCCGCGCACCGTGAGGTCGCCGCCTTCGACGAGCGGGATGCCGAGATAACGCGCGAGGTAGGCGTGCTCGAAGTAGGTTTCCGCGTACGGTCCCGGGGTCAGCAGCACCAGCCGCGGCGCCTCGCCGGCCTCGCACGGGCTCAGGCGCTGGAGCGTGTCGAGCAGGCGTCGATAGCTCGCGGCGAGGCGCTGCACGCCCATCTGGCGGAACGCGTCCGGAAACAGGCGCGAGACGATCAGCCGGTTCTGCAGCGCATAGCCAAGGCCCGAGGGCGACTGTGTGCGATGTCCGACCACCCACCACTGCCCGTCCGCCGCGCGTGCGATGTCGACCGCGACGATGTGCAGGAACACATCGCCCGGCGGGCGCTGCCCGGCGAGCGGTCGCAGGTACCCCGGGTGTCCCAGCACCAGCGCCGGCGGCAGCAGGTTCTCGGCGAGCAGCCGCTGCGATCCATAGCAGTCGGCCATGATGGTCGCGAGGAGGCGGGCCCGTTGCGCCACGCCCGCCTCGATCTGCGCCCACTCGCCGCCGTCCAGCAGGAACGGCATCAGGTCGAGCGGCCACGGCCGCTCCCCGCGCCCCTCCTCCTTGTAGACGTTGTAGGTGATGCCGTCGTCCCGGACCTGGCGCTCGATGGTCTCGCGCCGCCGCGGCAGGTCGGCGAAGCCGCCGGCACCGAGATGCGAGAAGAATTCGCGCCACAGCGGACGCAGCGCGCCGGCCTCGTCGCGCAGTTCGTCGCGATGACCCGCCGCCGCGGGCAGCGCCATCCGGGCCGCAAGGACCGAGGCGTCGCCGGCGGGATCGCACTCGAAAAGGCTTCGCGTCACAACGACCACTCGCAGGTCGCCGGTCCCGGCCGAGCGACGGATGGCCTGGGCTGCTTACGCGCGACGCAGGTCAAGGGTGTACGGGAACTCGAGGCTGCGCTGCGGTTCGCCCGCGCGTAGCTGTCCGGGCGTGTGGCCCATGGTGAAGAAGCGCGCGAGGCGCCGGCTCTCGGCTTCGTAGGCATTGACGGGGAAGGTCACGTAGTTGCGGCCACCGGGATGGGCGACATGGTACTGGCAGCCGCCCAACGACCGTTCCATCCAGTTGTCGACGATGTCGAACGTCAGGGGCGCGTGCACGCCGATCGTCGGATGCAGCGCCGATGCCGGCTGCCACGCGCGATAGCGGACGCCGCACACGAACTCGCCGGCGCGTCCGGTGGGCTGCAATGGCACCGGGCGGCCGTTGACCGTCACCACGTGGCGTGACCCGTTGAGGCCACCCACCTTGACCTCGACCCGCTCGAGCGACGAATCGACGTAGCGGACCGTCCCGCCGACCGCGCCCTCCTCGCCCATCACGTGCCACGGCTCCAGGGCACCGCGGAGAGTGAGCCGGATGCCGAGCGCATCGACGTGGCCATACAGCGGGAAGCGGAACTCGAGGTGCGGGGCGAACCACGCGGCCTGCATCGGGTACCCGGCCTCGGCCAGTTCAGCGAGGACATCGTCGAAGTCGAGCGCGACCATCGTCGGCAGCAGGAACCGGTCGTGCAGTTCCGTGCCCCACCGCGTAAGCCGCGTGGTGTACGGCGCGCGCCAGAAGCGCGCGACCAGCGCGCGCAGCAGCAGTTGCTGCGCCAGGCTCATCTGCCAGTGCGGCGGCATCTCGAACGCGCGCATCTCGAGCAGGCCCAGTCGACCGCTCGGCCCGTCCGGCGAATACAACTTGTCGATGCAGAACTCCGAGCGGTGCGTGTTGCCCGTCACGTCGATCAGCACGTTGCGCAACGACCGGTCGACGAGCCACGGCGCCGCCGCCGCTCCGCCCTCGCTGCTTCGGCGCAGTTCGGCGAGCGCGATTTCCAGTTCGTAGATCTGGTCGTTGCGCGCCTCGTCCACGCGCGGTGCCTGGCTGGTCGGGCCGATGAACAGCCCCGAGAACAGATACGACAGCGACGGATGGTTGTGCCAGTACGAGACCAGGCTGCCGAGCAGGTCCGGCCGCCGGAGGAACGGGGAGTCCTCCGCACGCGCACCGCCCAGCACGATGTGGTTGCCGCCGCCGGTGCCCGTGTGGCGTCCGTCGAGCATGAACTTCTCGGTCGACAGGCGCGACAGGCGCGCCGCCTCGTACAGCGTTTCGGTGTGGTCGAGCAGTTCGTCCCAGTTGGCCGCCGGGTGGATGTTCACTTCGATGACGCCCGGGTCCGGCGTGATCTGCAGCATCCGCAGGCGCGGATCGCGCGGCGGCGGGTAGCCTTCGAGCACGACGGGCCGCCCGAGTTCGGCCGCCGTCGCCTCGATGGCCGCCACGAGCTCGAGATAGTCCTCGAGCGCCGTGAGCGGCGGCATGAACACGTACAGGAGGCTGCTCGCGTCGCCGGCGCGTTCGCCGGCGGGGCCGCTGGCGCGACGCGGATCGCGGACTTCGACACAGAGCGCCGTGCGCGGGCTCGGGCTGTCCGACTCCGCACGCCCGGGCGGCGACGTCGACTCCGCCGCACGGGGCGCGGACGCCCCGCGGCCGGTCGCGGGTGCAGCGTCGTGCGGCCCCCCCGGTGAGGATGCCGCCGCTCCGCGCTCATCGCCCGGCGGCTCGAACCCCGCCTGCAGTCCGACGGCGCCGCCTTCGGCGAAGCCGCCGCCCACCGCGTGGGGGGCGTATTCCGCGCGGATGTCCGCATGCAGCGGCAATGGGCCGCGCGGCGCGAACGGATCGTCTTCGACGAACACCGGCCGCTCGCGCTTGTCCACCCACGGCAGCGCGTCGAGCGGCAGCCGGTAGCCCATCGGCGAGTCGCCCGGGACCAGGTACATCCGCCCATCCCGCAGAAACCACGGCCCGCTGACCCAACGCGGCGCGCTGCCCTCGGCGCGTTCGCGCTCGAGCGGCAAGGCGAAACCGGTCCTGGTCGCGAGCCCTTGCTCGAAGGTGCGGCGGAGGCGCGCACGCTCGAGTTCGTCGTCGAGCCTGGAATCGAACGGGTCGACGTTCCCCGGCAGCGCGCGCTCGCGCCACAGGTAGTACCACGCGTCCTCGTACCCCGGCAGCGCGAAGTCCGGATCCACGCCGAGCCGCTGCGCGAGCCGTCGGACGAAGCGCTCGGCGTCCGCGATCGTGCACGCGGCGGCGACGCGTTCATCGGCCAGCAGCCGCGGCTCCTTCCAGCACACTTCGCCATCGGCGCGCCACAGGATCGACATGGCCCAGCGCGGCAACTGTTCACCGGGGTACCACTTGCCCTGGCCGAAGTGCAGGAACCCTCCGCGGCTGTAGCGCTCCCTCAGCCGCAGCAGCAGGTCGATCGCGTGGGCGCGCTTGGTCGGGCCCAGCGCGTCGGTATTCCACTCGGCGCCGTCGCGGTCGTCAATGGACACGAACGTGGGTTCGCCGCCCTGCGTGAGGCGCACGTCCATGGCGGCCAGGTCCGCGTCGACCTTGCGGCCGAGGCCGTCGAGCGCGCGCCACTGATCCTCGGTGTAAGGCTTGGTGACGCGCGGCGCTTCGTAGATGCGCGTCACCTGCATCGCGTGGCCGAACTCGACTTTGCAGTCGTCGACCACGCCGCTGATCGGCGCCGCCGTGGTCGGCTCCGGCGTGCAGGCCACCGGCAGGTGCCCTTCGCCGGCCAGCATCCCCGAGGTGGGATCGAGGCCGATCCACCCCGCGCCCGGCAGATACACCTCGCACCACGCATGCAGGTCGGTGAAGTCGTGCTCCGCGCCCGACGGGCCGTCGAGCGCCTGCACGTCCGGCTTCAACTGGATCAGGTACCCGGAGACGAAACGCGCCGCGAGGCCCAGGTGACGCAGCACCTGCACCAGCAACCAGCCCGTGTCCCGGCAGGAGCCCGCCGCGCTCTGCAGGGTCTCCTCGGGCGTCTGCACGCCCGGTTCCAGCCGGATCAGGTACCGGATGTCGCGCTGCAGGCGCTGGTTGAGGCTGACCAGGAAGTCCACGGTCCGCTGCTCGCGCGTGTCCACCGTCGCGAGGAATTCGCGCAGGCGCGGCGTCAGTTGTTCGCGCGCCAGATACGGCAACAGGTCGTGGCGCAGGTTCGGTTCGTACGCGAACGGAAACTGCTCGGCCGCCGGCTCCAGGAAGAAGTCGAACGGGTTGTAGACCGCCATCTGCGCGACGAGGTCCACCGTGACGCAGAACTCTGTCGTCTTCTCGGGGAACACCAGCCGGGCGAGGTAGTTGGCGAACGGGTCCTGCTGCCAGTTGATGAAGTGCAGCTCGGGCTCGACCCGCAGCGAATAGGAGAGCACCTGCGTGCGGCAATGCGGCGCCGGCCGCAGCCGGATCACCTGCGGACCGAGACCCACGCGCTGGTCGTAGCGATAGCGGGTGACGTGGTTGAGTGCGACGTGGATGGACAAGGGAACTCCGTTCAGGAACTCAGGCGCTCACTCGCAGCGATGACGGCGTGCCGGACCGCGGCCAACGACACGCGACGGAATGCGCGCGTATCAACGTGGCGCGGTGCCGACCGCGGACTGCGCCACCAGCTGCATCGGCGCGGCGAGCGCCGCTTCGCCTTCGAGCGCCGGCGGCAGCGGCGCGCGCGGTGGCTGGCTGATCTCCGTCTCGAGCTTCGGCGCCGAGCTGCCGCGCGGCGCGTCACGCCACGCCGGATCCGGGATCTCCTGGAACACCTGCTTCAGGCGCTCCCCCCAGGTACCGCGGATCATCTGCATGTATTGATTGTGGTGGTCGATGCGGACGAACTTGGAGACCCGCAGCGCCCCCTCCTCGTACACGAGCAGGTCGAGCGGCAGGCCGACCGAGATGTTCGATCGCAGCGTGGAGTCCATCGAGATCAGCGCGCACTTGGACGCTTCGTCGAGCGAAGTCTCCGGTGAAATGACGCGGTCGATGATCGGCTTGCCGTACTTGGACTCCCCGATCTGGAAGTACGGGTTCTCGGGCGTCGCTTCGATGAAGTTGCCGGCCGAATACACGTGGAACAGCCGCATCCGCTCGCCGCGGATCTGCCCACCGAAGACGAAGCTGCAACTGAACTCGATGCCCGCTTCCTTCAGCGCCTGGCCGTCGCGCCGGTGAACCTCGCGCACGGCGTCGCCGACCACGCGCACGGCCTCGAACATCGTCTTCGCGTTCCAGACCGTGTCGATGTGCGGGCCGACGTTTTCGCAGACGATCTGCCGCACCGACTGGGTGACCGCGAGGTTGCCGGCGCTCAGCAGCACGATCAGGCGTTCGCCCGGGTGCTCGAAGACGGTCATCTTCCGGAACGTGGAAATCTGGTCCACGCCGGCGTTGGTCCGCGAGTCGGACAGGAACACCAATCCCCGGTCGAGTTGCATCCCGACGCAGTACGTCATGCCATCACCCCTTCCACCAAAGCTTGCGTCGCCGGCGCCCTGCCGGGAACGGCTCGGACCATCGTGACCCTGATCTTCAATCTCCGCTCCCGATCCGCTCAATGCCCCGTCGCCGGGACGAGGAAGTCCTGGCTGATGCGGCCGCCGATGTCGTTCACGCGCTCGAGGAAGGCCGTCAGGTACGGATGGAGGCCCTGCGCGAGGATGTCCTCGATCCGGCCGTAGCGCATCTCGGCGCGCAGCAGGCCCGCGCGCCGCTCGGTCTCGAGCGAACGGCTGTTGCGCACCTTCTCCAGGTTGACGCAGACCTCGTCCATGCACGCCACGAGCGACCGCGGCATGTCGGGCCGCAGGATCAGCAGTTCGGCCACGCGCGACGGCGTGATGACGTCGCGGTAGACCTTGCGGTAGATCTCGAAGGCGGACACCGAGCGCAGGATCGCCGCCCAGTGATAGAAGTCCATGTGGTGGTCGATCGCGCCCTCGTCGGTGCGCGCCGCCGCCAGCAGGGAGTTCTCGGTCGCGCCGTGGTACTTCACGTCGACCAGCCGCGCGGTGTTGTCCGCCCGCTCGAGGAAGGTGCCGAGCCGGATGAAGAAGAACGCCTCGTCCTTCAGCATCGTGCCGATCGTCACGCCGCGCGACAGGTGCGAGCGGAACTTCACCCACTCGAACAGCCCCTGCGGGTCGCGCTCGGGCCGGCGCTCGGCGAGCAGCTTCTGCATCCCCAGCCACGTGTCGTTGTGCGTCTCCCAGACCTCCGTGGTCAGCGACCCGCGGACCGCGCGCGCGTTCTCGCGCGCGCCCTGCAGGCAACTGTAGATGGACGACGGGTTGGTCGGGTCGCGCACCATGAAGTCGACCACGTCCTTCGCCGACAGGATCGGGTAGCGCGCGTCGAACGCCTCGGTCAGCTCGGAAATGCTGAGCATCCCGCGCCAGGCGCGCTCCGAGGTCTGCGCCGACTGCGGCAGCAGCGACGTCGACATGTTGACGTCGAGCATCCGCGCGGTGTTCTCCGCGCGCTCGACGTAGCGGGCCATCCAGAACAGGTGGTCGGCGGTGCGGCTAAGCACGGTCGCCCTCCCAGACGCTGTAGCGATCGCGGCCCGTGCGCTTGGACGCGTACAGGGCCTCGTCGGCGCGCTGGACCAGCTCGTTCGAGTCGCCGAAGTCGTTCGACTCGCACAGGCCGATGCTGAGCGTCACCGCCAGCCCGTCGCCGAACTCCGACCAGTTCCAGCCGCGGACCACGCGGACCAGGCGCTCGACCGCCGCGACGGCGGCGCCCTGCTCGCTGTCGGCGATCAGCAGCGCGAACTCGTCGCCCCCCAGCCGCGCCGCGAAGTCGGTGTCGCGCAGGTTGGCGCGGATCAGTTGGCCGAGCTGCCGGAGCACCGCGTCGCCCGTCAGGTGCGAGTGCTGGTCGTTGATCTGCTTGAACTCGTCGATGTCGGCCGCGACGAGGCCGAACCGCAGGGCGCCCGCGCGCGCCTGCGCGCACCAGTGCTCGAACTCTTTCGTGAAGGCGCGGCGATTCGCCAGGCCCGTCAGTTCGTCCTCCAGCGCGAGGCGCTCGAGGCTCGAGCGCGACTGCTCGAGGTCGCGCGTGCGCTGGTGCAGGTCTTCCGTCTGCGAGCGCAGCCGGTGCAGTTCCTTGCGCGCCTCGTAGAGCCGCGTGCGCTGCTCGCTCAACCGGCCGTCGAGCCGCGACTTCACCTCGACGAAGCGCTTGTGGTGCATCAGCGCCGGCTGGTAGTCGTGGCGCGCCTCGAAAAGCGCCGACAGCCGCTCGTGCGCGTCGGCGGGTCGCCGCAGGTCGCCGAGTTCCTCGGCCCGCCGCATGGCCGGCACGAGCGTCGCCATGCCCTCCTTGTCGCGGCCCGCGGCGACCAGGTGATAGCCGAGCTCGAGCCGGGCCTGCACCTCGCGCAGCGTGAAGCCACCGCGCGCCGCGTCGTCGGCGGCCGCGGTGAGGTCTTCGAGCCCCTCCTTGAACCGCCCGAGCCAGCAGCGCGCCGAGCCGAGCAGGATCCGCGCCGCGATGGCGTTCGCGCGGTCGCCCGTCCCCTCCAGCAGCTCCAGCGCGACCTCGAAGTGCTCCGCCGCGTCGGCCATGCGCGTCGCCACCGTCGCGGCGTTGCCGGCCATCGCGGCGCGCAGGCCTTCGCTCGCGTCGACCTGGCCGAACTGCATGATCACGAGGCCTTCGTCCGCCGTTGATCCGGAGGGCAGATCGAGTGCGGCGCGCAGCGACCCGCGCGCGGCCTCGAAGTCGCCGAGCATCGTGTGGACCGTCGACTGGTGCACCAGCACCCGTCGCGCGGCCGCGTTCTCGTTGTGTTCGCGCGCGAGCGTCAGCGCCTGCCCGAAGCCGTCGAGCGCCTCGCCGTACTCGCCGAGCTCGCAGCAGGCCACGGCCAGCTGCGTGAGCACCTTGCACTGGGCCCCGACGTCCTTCTGCGCGGTGTAGAAGCGCTGGGCCTGCGACAACTGGCGCATCGCATCGGTCCAGTCGCCGACCTGCATCAGCGCCGCGCCCGCGACGAAGTGCGCCCGGGCCATCAGCGTCTCCGCCGTGCGCGCGCGAGCGACGGCCTGGGCGCGCAGCGCGAACACGACCGCGTCGTGCGGGTCGCTGCCGAGCAGCCCCTCGGCGCGCTCGATCAGCGCGTACGGGTCGACCTGGTCGGTGGCGCGGCGCGCGACCGGATCGAGCGGCTCGGCGCGCGGCGAGGGCGTGGCCGTCATCGTTCGAGCACCCACGTGTCCTTGGTGCCGCCGCCCTGCGACGAGTTCACCACCAGCGAACCTTCGCGCAGGGCCACGCGGCACAGTCCTCCGGGCACCGTCACGACATCCCTGCCGGACAGCACGTACGGACGCAGGTCGACGTGGCGCGGCGCCAGTCCCGACTCGACGTACGTCGGGCAGGTCGAGAGCGCGAGCGTCGGCTGCGCAATGTAGTTCTCAGGATTCGCCTTCACTCGCGCGGCGAAGTCGCGGCATTCCTCGCGCGTCGCGGCCGGCCCGACCAGCATCCCGTAGCCGCCGGCGCCGTGCACTTCCTTCACGACCAGTTCGTGGATGTGCGCCAGCGTGTAGGCGAGGTCCGCGGGATCGCGGCACTTGTACGTCGGCACGTTCGCCAGGATCGGCTTCTCGCCGAGGTAGAACTCGATCATGTCCGGCACGTACGGATAGATCGACTTGTCGTCGGCGATGCCGGTGCCGATCGCGTTGGCGAGCGTCACGCGCCCCGCGCGATACACCGAAAGCAGCCCCGGCACGCCGAGCTGCGAATCGGCGCGGAACGCCAGCGGGTCCATGAAGTCGTCGTCGATCCGCCGGTAGATGATGTCGACGCGCTGCGGTCCACGCGTGGTGCGCATGTAGACGTTGCTGTCCTGCACGAACAGGTCCTGGCCCTCGATGAGTTCGATGCCCATCTGCTGGGCGAGGAACGCGTGTTCGAAGTAAGCCGAGTTGTACATGCCGGGCGTCAGCAGCACGACCGTGGGATCGTCCACGCCGGTCGGCGCGACCGCGCGCAGGGTGTCGAGCAGCAGGTCGGGATAGTGGGCCACCGGCGCCACCCGGTTGCGGGCGAACAGGTCCGGAAAGAGCCGCATCATCATCTTGCGGTTTTCCAGCATGTACGACACGCCGCTCGGCACCCGCAGGTTGTCCTCGAGCACGTAGAACTCGCCCTGCCCGGCCCGCACGACGTCGATGCCGGAGATGTGCGAGTAGATCCCGCCTGGCACGTCGACGCCCTGCATTTCCGGCCGGTACTGCGAGTTGCGGAACACCTGCTCGGCCGGGATGTGGCCGGCGCGAACGATGTCCTGCTCGTGATAAACGTCGTGGATGAACCGGTTCAGCGCGCGCACGCGTTGCTTCAGGCCGGCCTCGAGCTGGCGCCACTCGCCGGCCGGCAGGATGCGGGGAACGACGTCGAACGGGATCAGGCGCTCGGTGCCGGCGTCGTCGCCGTAGACCGCGAAAGTGATGCCGACGCGACGAAAGACGAGATCGGCCTCCGCGCGCTTGAAGCGCATGGACTCCGGGGTCTGTTCGCCCAGCCAGCGCTCGAACTCGCCGTAGTGCGCGCGAACGATGCCGCCCGAGTCGTACATCTCGTCGTACGCACTGGCCATTCGACTTCCCAACGCCTCCCGATGGGTCGATGCAGTCTAGCAATATGCGGACCATGGCTATTGCGACGCACCGCGACTGACTCGACGGGATGCGAAGCCACCCGGCTTGTTTGGTCATCTGCGCCTGGGCGGGCTGCGGGGCGCCTCGACTCCGCGCGCGTCGACGCGGGCGTCATTCGGCGGATGGCGCTCCCTGCGGGCTTGCAGCTTTCGAGCTGGCGGCGTCGTTGAGCGCTTCATCCTGCCTCGCGGCTGCGGCGAGTTGGCCCGCCGGACTCGCGTGAATGGCACGCCCGCTGTCTGACGCGCGCTGCGCGAGGCACCCCACACCCCGCCCAGGCGCCGTCCGTTGTGGCGAAAGCAAAGCGCGCGAAGCCTCGGCCTGTCCACTGCGCACGGCGCGTCGATCGCGCTGTGGGGTGCCTCGCGCAGCGCGACGCCGTGCGGCGGGCGTCGCATTCCAGAAACTGCGGCGGGCCAGGACCGGAACCGGCCGGAAGGCACGACCGGCGGAACCGCGAGAGCTCACTCCGAAAGCTGCGGGCCCGCAGGGAGCGCCCTCGGCCCAGTGTCGCCCGCCGCGCGTCGCGCGGAGTCGAGGCGCCCCGCAGCGCGCTCGGCGCGCAGGGGACTACGCGGGCAAGTCCATCGAACACAACAAGTCATGAAATCGCTACGTTTAGCCAGCGATGAACGGCTCGATCGGAACCGGTTCCGTCGGATCCTCCTCGGCCTCGGCGTCGGCTTCCGCACGCGGCCCCGGCCGGTTGTGCCAGTAGCGCACGCCCTCGGTGCGCCATGCACTATGGCGGGTGCCGCCCTCGGGCCGCATGCGCCATTGCAGTGCACCGGCGTGATCGGTCCGCCGCAAGGCGGTGCCGGCCGCCGCGTAGCGCGCCGCCACGCCCGCGTCCGGGTGGCCGTAGCGATTGCGGTACCCCGCCTGCGCGACGGCCTCGCGCGCGCCGAGCGCGGCCAGCATCGTTGCGCTCGACGAGGAACGGCTGCCGTGATGCGGCGCCGCCATCCAGTCCGCCGCCAGCCCGGGCCAGCGCGCCAGGATCGCCGCCTCCTCGGCGACGCCGATGTCGCCGGTCAGCAGCACCCGGTGGGACCCGGCGACGACCAGCACCGCGCAGCTCATCGCGTTGGTCGTACGGCGGCGGTCGTAGTCCGCGGCGGGAGGATGGAGCACGGTGAACTCCATCGCCCCTTCGGACCAACGCTGTCCAGCTTCGCAGCGTTCGACGGCGCGACCATCGAACATCGGGTGCGACGGCGCGATGGAACTGATCACGCGCCGCGCCGGGACGCCGCGCAGCAGCGCCGCGGTGCCGCCCGAGTGATCGCTGTCGAGATGCGAGACGATCAGCCCGTCGAGCCGCGCGATGCCGCGATGGCGCAGGTAGGGCAGCACGATCCGCTCGCCGGCATCCGAGTCGCTCGAGTAGCGCGGCCCGGTGTCGTAGAGCCAGGCGCGGTCGCGCGCCTCGAGCAGGATCGCCGATCCCTGCCCGACGTCGAGCGCGGTCACCCACAGTTCGCCGACGCCCGGCCGCTCGGGCGGCCAGACGAAGAGCGGCAGCGCGACGACGGCACCGAACCCGCGGGCCGGCCAACCGGGCGGGGCGAGCAGCCACGCGATCCCGATCACGGCCAGCGCGATCGCGGGCCACGGTGGCGTCGCCACCGCCCGCGCCGAACCGGGCAATGCCGCGGTCCACGCCAGCCACGCCGCCAGCGCTTCGAAGACCGCGTGGGCCACGCCGAGCAAGGCGTTCGCGATGACACCGAACGCCGGGGGCAGCGCGGCGAACGCGCCGGCGAGCAGCGCCAGCGGCGTCACGATCCAGCTCACCACCGGGATCGCGACCGCGTTGGCGATCGGCGAGACCAGCGACAACTGGTGGAACAGCACGACGGTCGCGGGCATCAGCGCGAGCGTCACGGCGACCTGCACGCGCGCGCCGGCGGCGAGCGCGCGGCGCCACCCGGGCACGGCGCGGTTCTCCACGCGTCCATGCACCACCCACACAATCGCGGCCACCGCGCCGAACGACAGCCAGAAGCCGGCGGCGAGCACGGCCCACGGATCGACCACACACACGACCGCGGCGGCGAGCCCGAGCGACGCACCGATCCCGATGCGCGCGTGCGCGAGCCACGCGCCGGCGACCACGGCAAGCATCAGCACCGTGCGCTGCGCGGGAATGCCCCAACCGGCGAGCAGCGCGTAGCCGACCGCGGCAGCGAGGCCCGCGACCACGCCCGCCATCTGCGCCGGGACGCGCCCGACGAGCGCCGGGGTCCGCCGCCAGACGGAGGCAACGCACCACCCGGCCAGGCTCGCGATCATCGTGATGTGCAGTCCCGAGATGCTGACGAGGTGCGAGATCCCGGTGCGGTTGAACAGCGTCCAGTCCTGCGCCGTAATCGCGCGCTGGTCGCCGAGGATCAGCGCCATCAGGACGCCGCCGTAGCGCCGCGATTCGAGCATTGGCGCCAGCCGGTCGCGCAGCGCGTGGCGCGCGCGCTCGGCCAGCAGGCCGGGCCGATCGACGCGTGGATCGACCAGGCGCGGCACTGGATCGCGTCGACCGGTGCGCACCGCACCGGTCGCGCGCAGGTTGCGTTCGAGCAGCCAGGCTTCGAGGTCGAAACCGCCCGGATTCTGCACGCCGTGGGGCCGCTTCAGCCGCACCGCGAACTGCCAGCGCTCGGCCGGTCGCAACTCGGGCCACTCGCTGTACCAGCCGAGCAGCAGTCGCCGCGGCACCGTGACGCCGGGCGTCAGTACCTGCTCGACGTCGAACTCGAAGCGCACGCCGCGTTCGAGGCGCGCGGGCAGCGACGACACCACGCCCTCGACCACGATGTCCCGGCCCTCGTCCGCGAACGGCAACTCGTCCGCAAGCCGGAGCGTCGACTGCACGGCGGCGTAGGCGAACCCGGCGGCCGCCGCGGCCATGACGAGCAGGAGCGCCCGCGCGTGGGCCGTCTCGGCACGCGGCGCGAGCAGCGCTCCCGGCATGGACACGGCGGCCAGGGCCGCCACCGCGCCGATGGCCTGGAGCGACGGCAGCTCGGCCTGCCACTGCAGCACGCACACGCCGGCGACGAAGGCAACCAGCGCGGCGAAGCGCATCGCGGAAAGCGGACGTCAGCTGGATGAAGCGGCCAGCCAGGCCCCGAGGCGCGGCAACGCCGCGATCGCATTGGCACGGTTCCGCGCGGCGAGCGCGGCGAGCGAGACGCCCCGCAACCCGGCGAGCTCCTGCGCGATGCGCGGCAGGTGAACCGGTTCGTTGCGCTCGACGGCATCGCTGCCGTGGCGCAGCCACTCGGGCGGGATGTACGGCGCGTCGGTCTCCAGCACCCAGCCGTCGTCGGCCACCTCTCGCGCGTGGCGGCGGATGCGCTGCGAGCCGCTGTAGGTCAGCGCCCCGCCGAACCCGAGCCGGAAGCCGCGCGCGAGGAACTGGCTGGCCTGCTGCTCGCTGCCGTTGAACGCGTGGATGATCCCGCCCGGCACGTCGATCGCGCGCAGGTGCTTCAGCAGCAGGTCCGCGGAGCGGCGCACGTGGACGATCACCGGCAGCCCGAAGTCGCGCGCGACCTTCAACTGCTCGCGGTAGAACCACTGCTGCCGCCCGGGATCGAGCCCCGGCTCGAAGAGGTCGATGCCGATCTCGCCGATCGCGACGAAGCGCGGATCGTCGAGCGCGGCCGGCACCATCGCCCGCAGGCGCTCCACGTCGGACGGCTGCGCGTCGGCGAGCCACAGCGGGTGGATGCCGAGCGCGTAGGCGAAGCCGTGCTGGCGCGCGACCGCGGCGGCCTTGTCGCGCTCATCGACGTGACCAGTCGGCATCACGACCATCGACACGCCCGCCGCCCGCGCGCGCGCGACGACGGCGTCGCGGTCCGCGTCGAACTCGTCCGCGTCGAGGTGGCAATGGGTGTCGATCCACATGGCGTTCGAGTGTACGCAGCGGTCCGTGCGCCCGGCGCACGGCGACGCCCCTCCCCCGTCACTACAATCGAGGCATGCCGCGCAAACTCTTTCGCAAGTTCATGCCGAGCGTGGACAAGGTCCGCGAGGTGAAGGCACTGTCGCTGTTCGGCGATGCGCTCTTCCACCCGGCGCTCTGGCACCTGAACCGCCGCTCGGCCGCGGGCGGGGTGGCGGTGGGCCTGTTCTGCGGACTGATCCCGGGCCCGCTGCAAGTACTCGGCGCCGCCATCGTCTGCCTGGTGGCGCGCGTCAACCTGCCGGTGGCGATCGTCTCGACCTTCTACACCAACCCCTTCACGATCGTTCCGCTGTACCTGCTCGCCTACCAGATCGGCAGCTTCGTGATGGGCGCCGGCGGCGGGACGCCGGCCACACCGCCGCCCGATTGGGACTGGCGCGCGATGGTCGCGTCGGCCAACGCGATCGGCGAGTGGATGCTGGGGCTCGGCGCGCCGCTCGCGCTCGGCGTCTTCCTGCTGGCCTGCATGCTTTCAGCGATCGGCTACTTCGTCGTGCGCGTCGGGTGGAGCGTGTACCTGCGCAGGGCGTGGCAGAAGCGTAAGCAGCGCCGCGGGGGCACCTCGGTCTGACGGTGCAGTAGGGCGACTCTTGCTCCCGACAGGCTGAAGCAGGGACCGTTTCATCTGGTCGCTGTCCCGAGTCCTGGTCGCTTTCTGCGCCTGGGCGGACTGCGGGCCGTGCGATGAAGTCGCCGATCGATGACCACGGGGCTTCCCGTCGGTCTCCACAG
>Ga0209253_10002577_pt1 | contig 16074 bp, 11 predicted proteins | sample FrelakmetBRP12BR_FD_187145 | JGI IMG/M metagenome (GOLD analysis project Ga0209253, IMG submission 187145) | Freshwater lake sediment microbial communities from the University of Notre Dame, USA, for methane emissions studies - BRP12 BR (SPAdes)... | ecosystem: Environmental > Aquatic >...
CAGCGTCGTTCGCGGAAAGCCGCTGGGTCCCCGCCTTCGCGGGGACGACGGAGCGTTTGTCAGGCATCTCGGCAGGGGCCGGTAAGTCGCGCGTTCACCATTTCACGACTTTCAAGACGGAGACAACGATGATGGAAGTCGCGGTATTCGGCGCCGGGCGGATCGGCAAGATCCACGCCGGCAACGTGGTGCGCCAGCCGGGCGTGAAGCTGCGTTACGTGATCGACGTGGACGCCGCGGCGGCGCAGGCGCTCGCCGCGCAGCACGGCGCGCAGGTGGCGACGGCGGAGGCGGCGCTCGCGGACAAGGCGGTCGGCGCCGTCGTGATCGGCTCGTCGACCGACACGCACGCGGACCTGATCCAGCGTTCGGCGGCGGCGGGCAAGGCGATCTTCTGCGAGAAGCCGGTCGATCTCTCCGTCGAGCGCGCTCGCACGTGCGCCGAGGCTGTCGAGCGCGCGGGCGTCACCTGCATGATCGGGTTCCAGCGGCGCTTCGACCCGACGTTCGCGGCCCTCAAGGAGCGTCTCGCCGCGGGCGAGATCGGCGATCCGGAAATGCTCGTCGTCACGAGCCGCGATCCGGGTGCGCCGCCTGTCGAGTACCTGAAGCGGTCGGGCGGCATCTTCCGCGACATGCTGATCCACGATTTCGACATCTTCCGCTGGATCCTCGACGACGATGCCGCGACGGTCTACGCGACCGGCAGCGTGCTGACGGACCCCGCCGTGGGCACGGTCGGCGACGTCGATTGCACGGCGGTGACGATCCGCACGCGCCGTGGCCGTCTCGCGCAGATCAACACGACGCGGCGCGCCGCGTACGGCTACGACCAGCGCTTCGAGGTGCTGGGCAGCAAGGGCATGCTGCAGGCGGGGAACCACCGGCCGACGGAGGTGACCGCCGCGACCGGCACCCACGTGAGCCAGGACCTGCCCGAGCATTTCTTCCTCGAACGGTATCGCGCGGCGTACGCGATCGAGCTCGCGCACTTCTTCGACGCGATCGCACACGGCAAGCCGGTGCGCACGACCATCGGCGACGGCGTGAAGGCGCTGGAACTCGCGGACGCCGCGACGACGTCGTGGCGTGAGAAGCGGATCGTGGAGTTGTGATCGTCAACGCTCCAATGTCCTGCCAACGCGCCCCCTCACCCTGCCCTCTCCCGTGCGTTGCAGGGGAGAGGGATGTGCCCAAATTGCGCCTTCGGCGAGAGGGGCGGCGGCGCACGGCCTTGCGCTCCCTCTCCCGCGTGCGGGAGAGGGTTGGTATGAGGGTCGGCATGAGCGCAACCGGGTGCTGCCTTTGCGGAGAGCAGGAGATGAAGACGTGCGCGCCTCCGCGTTCCGGGCGAACGTTGCGGCAACGCGCGCCGACACTCTCCCTCTCCCGCGTGCGGGAGAGGGTTGGGGTGAGGGCCGGCATGAGCGCAACCGGGTGCTGCCTTTGCGGAGAGCAAGAGATGAAGACGTGCGCGCCTCCGCGTTCCGGGCGAACGTTGCAGCGGCGCGCGCCGACACTCTCCCTCTCCCGCGTGCGGGAGAGGGTTGGGGTGAGGGCCGCCGTACCGTCGTCCGGTAGCCCGAGGACCTTCCCATGACTTCGATGGCCGTCGTTCGCGTCGGCATCGTCGGTGTCGGCCGGATGGGTCGGCGGCATGCCGAGAACCTGGCGCTGCGCGTCCCCGGCTGCGAGCTGGTCGCCGCGTGCAGCCCCATCGGCGAGGAACTCGACTGGGCGCGGGGCACGCTCGGCGTGCAGGGGCTCTATCACGACTACGCGGCGTTCCTCGCGCATCCGGGGCTCGACGCCGTGTTCATCGTGACGCCGTCGACGCTGCACCCGGCGCAGATCGTCGGCGCGCTGCATGCCCGCAAGCACGTGTTCTGCGAGAAGCCGCTGTCGCAGGAGCTGGCCGAATGCCTGGAGGTGGAGGCCGAGGCGGCGAAGCATCCGCGGCTCAAGGTGATGATCGGGTTCGTGCGCCGCTTCGACGCGAGCTACCAGGACGCGCAGAAGATGATCGCGGCGGGCGCGATCGGCCGCCCGTTCCTCGTCCGCTCGGAAACGTGCGACCAGAACGACCCGTCCGGCTTTTTCGTCCGCTTCGCGCCGACGTCCGGCGGCATCTTCGTCGACATGAGCGTCCACGACATCGACCTCGCGCGCTGGCTGCTTGGGTCGCCGAAGCCGCTGCGCGTATTCTCCGCGGGCACCGTCGCGATCCACGAGGGCCTCAAGGCGTGCGGCGACGTCGACAACGGTGTGGCGATGTGCGAGTTCGCCGACGGCCGCATCGCGTGCTTCTACGCGTCGCGCACGATGGCGCACGGCCACGAGACGGCGACGGAGGTCATCGGCACGGACGGACGGCTCGTCATCGGGCGCGACGGGCGCCTCAACCAGGTCGAGATCGCGGATGCGCACGGCATCCGTACGTTGACGACGCCGACGTTCTACGAGCGCTTCGCCGACGCGTTCCTGCGCGAGGAGATCCATTTCATCGACTCCATCCGCCACGACAGGCCGCCGGCGCTGACGCTGCACGATGCGACCGAGGCCACGCGCATCGGCATCGCGCTGCGCACGTCGCTCGAAGAGCGGCGGATGGTGGAGTTGTGAGGGCAGTGGAGTGCCGTCGCAAGGGCAAGATCTTGAACCACAGAGAACACAGAGAGCACAGAGAAGGGCGAGTCCTGGCGGTACGAGCAGGCCAGCGCGGTTGTCGGGGCGCTCGACCGGAAAGACGTGTAGTTCTCCGTGTTCTCTGTGCTCTCTGTGGTTCAAGACTTTAGGAATTGAGCGTATCCATGGATCGTTACGACCTCTGCCGCGCGCTCGCGCGCGACGCCGGCAAGATCGCGCACCGCGCGTTCGGCACGTCGGTGACGTCGATGAAGGGCAGGCACGACGTCGTCACCGAGATGGACCGCGAGATCGAGCGGTTCATCCGGGCGGCGATCGCGTCCCGGTTTCCGAAGGATGCGATCATCGGCGAGGAGGAAGGCGGCGGCGCGGGCGACCGGCTGTGGCTCATCGATCCGATCGACGGCACCGCGAACTACGCGCGCGGCCTCCCCCGGTATTGCGTGTCGATCGGCTACCTCGAGCGCGGCGTGCCCGTGCTCGGCGCGATCTACGATCCGTCGCACGACTGGCTGTATTCGGCGGCGCGCGGCGAAGGCGCCTGGCGCGACGGCGAGCGGCTCGCGGTGAGCGCCTGCGCCGAGATCGACGCGGCGACGGTCGAGTGCGGCTGGTCGACGCGGCGGCCGACCTCCGCATACGTCGATCTGCTCGCGCGCGTGATGGAGGCGGGGGCGGCGATCCGGCGGGCGGGCTCCGGGGCGCTCGGACTCGCCGACGTCGCGGCCGGGCGCGCCGAGGCCTACGCCGAGCTGCACATCAACGCGTGGGATTGCGCGGCGGGCATCGTACTGGTGCGCGAGGCCGGCGGCTTCGTCAACGACTTCTTCGCCGGCGATGGCCTGCGCGCCGGCAATCCGCTGATCGCGACCAACGCCGCGCTTTGCGCTAAGCTTGCCGCCGTGATCGGAATACCCACAACAGGCTGAACGTAAGGAGGACTACATCATGCGCATCAAATCCTGGCTTCGCGCCATCCTGCCGGCGCTCGCGCTGGCGGCCCCGCTGTCGGCCGCCGCGCAGGGCGAGCTCGTCGTCTACTGCACGGTGCAGGAGGAGTGGTGCCGCCCGATGGTCGCGGCGTTCGAGAAGGCGACCGGCATCAAGGTGTCGATGACGCGCAAGAGCTCGGGCGAGTTCTATGCGCAGCTGAAGGCCGAGGCCGCCAATCCGCGCGGCGACATCTGGTGGGGCGGCACCGGCGACCCGCACCTGCAGGCGGCGGAAGAGGGCCTGACGGAGGCGTACAAGTCGCCGAAGATGGGCGAGCTGAACGACTGGGCGGTCCGCCAGTGGGAGCAGTCGAAGGGCAAGACCGTCGGCGTGTACGCCGGCGCGCTCGGCTACAGCTACAACGCGGACCAGTTGAAGAAGAAGAACATTCCCGCGCCCAAGTGCTGGGCCGACCTGACCAAGCCCGCGTTCAAGGACGAGATCCAGGTCGCGAATCCGAATTCCTCGGGCACGTCGTACACGATGCTCGCGACGCTCGTGCAGCTGATGGGCGAGGACAAGGCGTTCGACTACCTGAAGGCGCTGCACAAGAACATCAACCAGTACACGAAGTCGGGCGCCGCGCCCGCGCGTGCGGCGGCGACGGGCGAGTCCCTCGTCGGCATCACGTTCCAGCACGATGCGGTCGTGCAGGCCGTCGGCGGCGCGCCCGTCGTCATCGTGTCGCCGTGCGAGGGCACGGGCTACGAGATCGGCAGCATGAGCATCATCAAGGGCGCCAAGAACATGGAGAACGCCAAGAAGTGGTACGACTGGGCGCTCTCGCCGGAGGCGCAGGCGATCGGCGCGCAGACCAAGGTGTCGTACCAGGTGCCGTCGAACAAGAACGCGCCGATCCCCGCGCAGGCGCCCAAGCTTTCCGAAATCAAGCTCATCAACTACGACTTCGGCAAGTACGGCTCGTCGGCGGAGCGCACGCGCCTGCTGACGAAGTGGGACAAGGAAGTCTCGACGCTGCCGAAGTAAGCGTACGTGGCCAGCACCGCGCTCGCGTCGCCGGTCTTCGTGCCGGCCGCGCGTGATCGCGCGACCGCGGTCGTCGCCGCGGTTGCGGTCGCCGCGCTGGCCGTCGCACCTTGGGCGCTGGGCGGCGGCGCGTCGGCGCTGTCCCGCGCGCTCGCCGGCGCGACGTCGTTCTGGCCGCTGCTCGTCGCCGCCGCGCTGGCGGTCTTCACCGCGTGGCGCGGCAGCGACCGCGCCACGGCGGCCCTCTGCGGCGCGGCGGTCGCCTGGGCATTCGCAAGCGCGTTCGCCGCGGGTCCGACCGGGCCGTCGTTCGGTTTCGGCGCGGCCGCAGCGCTGACGGCGCTGACCGTCTGCTTCGCGCGGGCGATCGCGCGGCGCGGCGTGTTCGCCGGCGATCCGACGGTCGCGACGATCGTCGTCGTCATCGCGACGCTGCTCGCGATCTTCATCTTCTTCCCGGTGGGTAAGTCGCTCCTTGCCGCGATCTTCGACAAGGAAGGCCACTTCGCGCCCGCGCTCGCCGTAGAGCGGCTGCTCACGGAGGACATCTGGGGCGTGGGCTGCCTGGGCGGCGGGACGCGCTGCGGCGTCGCGATCAACTCCGCGCTGCTCGCGGTGATCGTCGGCATCGGCTCGACGCTGCTGGGTCTCGTGTTCGCGCTGGTCGTGCAGCGCGGCGGCCGCCGGTACGCCGGCATCCTGAAGCTCATGTCGATCCTGCCGATCGTGACGCCGCCGTTCGTGATCGCACTGGCGCTCGTCGTGCTCTTCGGCCGCACCGGGCTCGTGACGGGCTGGCTCGACACGTGGTTCGGCATCGCGCGCTCGCGCTGGCTGTACGGCTTGCCCGGCGTCACGCTGGCGCAGCTGCTCACGTTCTCGCCAATCGCCTTCATGATCCTGTACGGCGCGCTCGGGGCGATCAGCCCGGCGCTGGAGGAGGCCGCGCAGACGCTGCGCGCGTCGCGCGGACGCGTGTTCCGCACGGTGACGTGGCCGCTGCTGCGGCCCGCGCTCGCGAACGCGTTCCTGCTGGGCTTCGTCGAGAGCCTGGCCGACTTCGCGAATCCGATCGTGCTGGCCGGCAATTACGAGGTGCTGTCGACGAAGATCTTCTTCGCCGTCGCCGGCGCGCAGCACGACCCCGGCCGCGCGGCCGCGCTGGCGGCCGTCCTGCTGGGACTAACGATGATCGCGTTCTGGCTGCAGCAGCGATGGGTCGGCAAGCTGTCGTACGTGACCGTCAGCGGCAAGGGCGACGGCGGCATGCCGGGCAAGCTCCCGCGCGCGCTCTGGTACGCGTGCTTCGCGACGGCGATCGGCTGGATCTTCTTCACGCTCGTCTGCTACCTGATCATCCTCGTCGGCGGGTTCGTCAAGGACATCGGCCGCGGCGACATGACGCTGACGGTCCACCATTTCGCGCAGGGCTTCGGCATGGACTTCCAGTCGAAGGGCACGATCTTCAGCGGCTCGGCGTGGGACAGCCTGTTCACGACGATCGAGGTCGCGGCGATCTCCGCCCCGCTCACGGCAGCGATCGGACTGCTCGCGGCCTACGTGATCACGCGCCACCGGTTCGTCGGACGGCGCGCGTTCGAGTTCCTGACAATGGTCAGCTTCGCGATTCCGGGCACGGTGATCGGCGTGTCGTACATCGTCGCGTTCAACGTCGCGCCGCTCGAGTTGACGGGCGGCATGGCGATCCTCGTGCTGTGCTTCGTGTTCCGCAACATGCCCGTCGGCGTGCGCGCGGGCATCGCGGCGCTGGCCCAGATCGACAAGACGCTCGACGAGGCATCGTCGACGTTGCGCGCGTCGACGGTGCGCACGCTGCGTGAAGTGATCCTGCCGCTGCTGCGCCCGGCAATCCTCGCCACGCTCGTGTTCAGCTTCACGCACGCGATGACTGCGGTCAGCGCGGTGATCTTTCTCGCGACGGCGAAGTACAACCTCGCGACCGTCTACATCATCGGCCGCGTCGAGGCGGGTGAATATCCGCTCGCGATCGCGTATTCGTCCGTGCTCATCTTCGTGATGCTCGCGGTGCTGCTCGCCGTGCACACGCTGATCGGCGAGACGAAGCTCGGGCGGCGCGCGGCACCGGTGCTGGCGACCGGGAACTGATGAGTGGCCGCGCAGTGCGGCGCGGCCCGATGACGGGAAGCGCCGATGACACCGGGACCGGCGCCTGCGGCCGCGACGACGATTGCGCATGAAAGAGCTGACGATGCTGGGGACCGACTACATTCTCGACGCGCTGGTGACGGAGGGCCTCGGCCACCTGTTCATGGTGCCGGGCGGCCTCGTCGATCCGTTCCTGCCCGCGCTCGGCCGCCAGGCGGCGCTGCGCCCGATCGTCGCGGCGCAGGAAGGCGGCGCCGCCTACATGGCGGACGGTTACGCGCGCGCCAGCGGCAATTTCGGCGCAGTGCTGTGCATCGGGGGCCCCGGACTCGGCAACACGGTGACGCCGATCGCCGGCGCGCGCACGGACGGCTCGCCGGTATTCGTGCTGAGCGGCGAAGTGTCGACGGCGGCCGAAGGGCTCGGCCTGTTCCAGGACGCGAGCAGCCAGACGCTCGACGACGTCGCGGTGATGAAGCCGCTCGCGCGCTACTCGAGCTCCGTCGACAATCCGCGCAACCTCAATCACCTGTTCCGCCGCGCGCTCATCGAGATGCGCACGCCGCCGATGGCCCCGGTCCACCTGTCGATCCCGCATGACGTCCAGACTGCGGCCATCGACGTCCGGCACGCGCGGATCGATCCGGCGATCGTGCATCCGGCGCTTGTCGCGCTGGATGCCGCGGAGGCGTCGCTGGCGCTGTTCGCGGGCGCCGGGGGCAAGCCTCCGGCGAGGGTCGCGGTGCTTGCGGGCGCCGGCATCGAGCACGGCAGCGGCGCGGCTTCGCTGCGTCAGTTCGCGGAGGCGTTCGACATCCCGGTCGCGACGACGCTGCGCGCGAAGGGCGTGTTCCCGGAGGACCACCCGCTGTCGCTGGGCGTCTTCGGGTACGCGGGCACGCATCATGCGCGGATCGCGCTTTCCGACACGCCGCCGGATCTCCTGCTCGTGCTGGGCTCGGGGCTCGACGAGCGGGACACGCTGCGCTGGTCTCTGGTGCTTCCGCCGCAGCGCACGATCGTCGTGAATGCCTCGACGCTGGCGATCGGCCAGAACACGACCGGCTGCGGCGTCGTCGCCGACGCGCACGCGTACGTCGACTGGCTGCTGCGCCAGCGCGATCGCGTGGAGGCGCCACTGCAGTCGACGCGCGCGGCGCGCACCGTGTGGCTCGCGTCGATCCGCGCGCAGCCGCGGCTGCAGGATCCGGACCACCAGGCGAGCGCCGCGCAGCCGATCCATCCGGCGAGGATCGTCGCCGACTTGCGGTCGGCGTTTCCGCGCGACGGCATCCTGCTCGTCGATTCGGGTGCGCATCGCGCGTTCGCCGGGCACTACTGGTCGGCCTATGCGCCGCGCACGTACATTTCCGCGACGAACCTGGGGCCCATGGGCTGGGCGATTCCGGCGGCGGTCGGCGTCGCCTGCGCGCAGCCCACGCGCAAGGTCGCCGTGATCACGGGCGACGGCTGCATGCACATGCACGGGCTCGAGGTCGCGACCGCGGCGCGGTATGCGTTGCCGATCGTCTTCGTCGTCGTCAACAACGCGGCGCTGGGCAATGTCTGGCTGCGCGCGCACTCGGAAGGGCCCGTGCCCGCGGAGCTCACGTCGCTGCCCGACATCGACTGGGCCGCATTCGGCAAGAGTCTCGGCTGCGACGGCGAGACCGTGCGCGATCCCGCCGATCTCGCGCACGCGTATGCGCGCGCGCTGGCCTCGAAGCGTCCGACCGTCATCGACGTGAAGGCGGACAAGCGCTGCGCGACACCGGTGGCCGACTGGTCTGCCGCAAGTGCGGCGTGGTCGTACCACGAATAGCGCCGGAGCGGCCGTTGGCAAACCTTCCCTTCGATCCCGCCGCGCTTGCGCCCGCCGACCGCGCCCTCTACGAGGCGATGGTCGCGCAGCGCGCCGCGCAGGGCGCGCCGTTTTCCGGGCCCTATCTCGCGCTGATGAATCATCCGCAGCTCTGCAAGCGCATCCAGGACCTGGGCTATTACCTCAAGTTCGACGGCCATCTGGCGCGCGACGTGTACCAGTTCGTCGTGCTCTGCGTCGCGCGGCAGACCGGGGCTGCGTTCGAGTGGGCCGATCACGTCGAACACGCGCGCGCGGCGGGCGTTCCGGACACGGTGATCGCGCAACTGCGGGAACGCGGTCTCGCTGGCGGGTCGTTGCCTCCGCCGTATGCGCTGGCCGCGCGGGTGCTGACGCAGGCGCTGGCGTGGCGGAGCATCCCGGAGGACGTCCAGCGCGACGCCATCGCGGCCTACGGCATGCCGGGGTTCATCGAGATCGTCGTGCTGTCGGGCTTCTACCAGATGGTCTCGGCCATCAACCAGGGTTTCGACATCGCGCCGCCCTCGGGCCGCGCGTCGACGTCGCGCCCCGCCGCGCGCTGACTGGCCGACACGCGTGCGCAAAGACGACCGCTGCAGGACGGACACCGAACCCCGGGACGGATATGCTCCGGGGACGTCGCGCGCAACCCGTTCAATCAACCACGCGCATCCGCGAGGCCCTTCGACATGACCAGCAACGCAGGCGGCGTCGTCTTCGAGCATGTGACCAAGCGCTACGGCAGCGTGACCGCTGTCGACGACGTGTCGTTCACCGTCGCACCGGGCGAGCTCGTCACGCTGCTGGGGCCGTCGGGATGCGGCAAGACCACGACGCTGCGGATGGTGGCGGGGCTCGAGGCCGTCACCAGCGGGCGCGTGCTGATCGGCGGCAACGACGTGACGCTGCGCGCGGCGAACGAGCGCGATGTCAGCATGGTATTCCAGTCGTACGCGCTGTTCCCGCACATGACGGTGCTGGAGAACGTCTGCTACGGCCCGATCTCGATGAAGATGGACCGCGCGAAGGCCCGCGAGATCGCGCACGCGAAGCTCGCGATGCTGGGCTTGGCCGGCCTCGAGGCGCGGCTGCCGTCGGAGCTCTCGGGTGGACAGCAGCAGCGCGTTGCGGTGGCGCGTTCGCTGGTGCTCGAGCCCGCGGTGCTGCTGTTCGACGAGCCCCTGTCGAACCTCGACGCGAAGCTCCGCCGCCGGGTGCGCCAGGACATCCGCGAACTGCAGCAGGCGCTGGAGCTCACCGTGCTGTACGTGACGCACGACCAGGAGGAAGCGCTAGCGGTGTCCGATCACATCATCGTGATGGAGGGTGGGCGCATCGCGCAGCAGGGAACGCCGCATGAGCTCTACGAAGCGCCGGCGAGCCGCTTCCTCGCGGACTTCATCGGCGACGCGAACCTGGTCGACGGCGAGTTGACGCTCGCCGGGGACGGCGCGTCGTTCGCCGCCGGCGGCGTCGCGGCCGCCGTGCGCGCGAACGGTCTCGCGGCCGGTCCTGCGACGCTCGCGGTGCGCCCGCAGCGGCTTGCGCTGACCGCGCCGGGGCAGGGCGTGCTGCCGGGCACGTGCAAGCGCGTCGCGTATCTCGGCAGTCGCATCGAGTACATGGTCGACACCCCTTGGGGCGAGCTGCTCGTCTTCGACATGGACGCGCGCCATCCGCGGCGCCGCGACGAACCTGTCGGCGTCACGTTCGAACAGGACGCAGTGATCCTGCTCAGACGGTAGCTACCCGATGCCTTCCCGCGCCACGCACTGCGTGTCCGTGCGCGGCGCCCCATCCTGCCCAGACGAAGGACGTTGCCATGTCCCAAGCATCGCTCCAGGAACGCTACGAAGCCGCGCGCTGGATCGCGCGCGAGGCGGGCCAGCTCGCTCTCCAGTATTTTCGCGATCGCGACCGCCTGACGATCGAGATGAAGGGGCCGTCCGACTACGTGTCGCATGCCGACCGCGACGTCGAGAACGTGATCCGGCGGGAGCTCGCGGCCGTGTTTCCGGACGACCGCTTCCTCGGCGAGGAAACCGCCGCGCAGTTCACCGGGCCGATGGACCGGTGCTGGATCGTCGATCCGATCGACGGCACGCACAATTTCCTGCGCGGCGTGCCGTATTGGAACGTCGCGATCGGCTACGTCGAGGATGGCGTGACGCAGGTTGGCGTCGTCTACGATCCGCCGAGCGACGCGCTGTACCACGCGCGGCGCGGCCAAGGCGCGTGGTGCCAGTCCGACCGCGGCGACGAGCGCATCCGCGCGGCGGACACCACGGCGCTGGCCGGAAGCTACGTGGTGCTCGGACACCACGACCGCGCGTTCGAGCCGCGCTACTTCGACATCCGGCGGCGCATGATGGAAAGCGGCGTGGCGATGCGCAACTTCGGCTCGGCGGCGCTGCAGCTCGCGCACGTCGCCTCGGGCCGGTTCGACGGCTTCGTCGAGCTGCAGCTATCGGCGTGGGATGCGGTCGCAGGCCTGCTGCTGGTCGAGGAGGCGGGCGGCTATCACGCGCCGTTCGCGCCGCCCACGCCTACCGCGAAGGCATTGTGCGTCGCGAGCGCCCCCGGCATCGGCCCCCAGCTCGCCGCAATCGTCGGCGGTTTCTAAGGGTCAGACCCTTAACATGCACCGAAATGCATCTTAAGGGTCAGACCCTTGACATGAATCGAAGTGCATCTTAAGGGTCTGACCCTTTCGCACGTCGGTGCGTGCCCAATGTGGATCCGCGCGTCGGGCTGTGGGTTGCGCCGCCAGATCCGGTCGGGCCGAAGCCCGGCTTCTTACTTGAAGGTTCCGGCGAACGCGAACGCGAACTCCGACGGCCTCACGTACTTGCGCAGCGCGGCGTTGACTTCCTGCGGCGTCAGCTTCTCGATCGCTGCGTCGACGGCTCCCGAGGTCGCAAACGTGCGGCCGAGGAACAGCTGGCTCGACAGCGCGCCCGCGATGCGGCCGTCCTCGGTGCGGCCGAGGCGGCGTTCCTGCATCACGCCGTCCTTCGCGTCCTGCACTTCCTTGTCGGTGAAGCCATCCTTCACCGCACGCTCGATCTCCTCCGAGAATCCCGAGCGTACGCGCGCCAGGTTCTCGGGTGCGAAGATCGCATACATGCCGATCGCGCTGTTCTTGTCGAGCGCGCTCGGCTGGAAGAACGTTCCGGCGCCGTAGGAAAGGCCGTCCTTCTGGCGCAGGCGCTCGGGCACGCGCGCCGACGACGAGTCGCCAAGGATGAAATTGGCGACGAGCAGCGCCGGGTAGTCCGGGCTCATGTCGTCGAGCGGCATCCGCGTCACGCCCAGCATGAACGCGTTGGCCTTGTCGGCAACGTCGAGCTTCAGCGCCGCGGGGACGTTGGGGCGGAACGGGTCCGGAACGCGCGTGAACGCGGCCGTACTCTTCCAGTCCCCGAAAAGTTCGGTGACGAGCGCGCGCATCCCGTCCGCGTCGAAGTCGCCGACGATCGCGAGCTCGGCGTTGCTCGCGCCGTAGAACTGCGCGTGGAAGCTCTTGACGTCGTCCTGCGTCACCGCATTGTTCCACGCGATGCTCTCGTCGACCGTCGGCGCATAGCGCGGATCGCCGGCCGGATACGGATTGGCGTGGCGCGCGAGCGCACGCTGCGCGATGTCCTGCGGCTCGGTGCGCGCGGCCTCGAAGCGCGTTGCCCGCTGGCGTTTCAGCTGGTCGAGTTCGCTCGCCGGGAACGACGGCTCGCGCAGCACCTCGGCCGCCAGCCGCAATACGTCGGCGATCTGTCCACGGTACGTCTGTCCGGACGCGCTGGCGCCCGTCTGCGTGCCGCTGATGCCGACCTTGGCGCGCAGCTTGTCGAACGTGTCGTCGATCTCCTGGCGCGAGCGCTTCGTCGTGCCGCGCGTGAGCATGCCGCCCGTGACCGCGCCGATCGACGACTTGCCGGCGACCGATTTCTCGTCGCCGAAGCGCAGCGTCATGCTGAAGTTGACCGACTCGCCGCGGGTCTTCTTGGGCAGCAGCGCGACCTTCATGCCGTTCGGCAGCGTGAAACGCTGCGTGCGCGCGTCGAGATTGGCCGGGGACGGGTCGAACGACTCGCCCGCCGCGACAGCCGCGTCGCCCTTGTAGTCCTTCACCATCGCCGCGACGTCGACCGTCGCCGGAACCGGCGCGCGATCGGGCTTGGGGTCGGGCTGGAACTCGCCGATCGTGACGTTCGACCGCTTGAGGTAGGCAAGTGCGACCCGCTGCACGTCGGCCGGCGTCACCTTGCGATAGCGGTCGCGCTCGAGGAAGAACAGCCGCCAGTCGCCCAGCGCGATCGCCTCCGAGATCGCGACGCCGAACGCCTGCGGACTCGCCATGGTCTCGTCGAAGCTTTTCGCCGCCTTCTGGCGCACGCGCGCGACCTCGGCCTCGGTGATCGGGTCCTTGGCGATGCCGGCGATCGTCGCCAGCATCGCTTCGCGCGCGGGCTCGATCGCCGCGTCGTCGGGGACCTGCGCGAAGAGCGTCAGCGTGCCCGGATCGACGCCGCCGATGTTCCAGGCCTGGACGGCGGTCGCCTTCTTCGTCTCCACCAGCGCCTTGTAGAGGCGACCCGAGGGCGCGAGCGTCAGCACGTCGCCCAGCACGTCGACGGCGACCGCGTCGGGGTCCGCACCGCGGACCGTGTGGAACATCATGCCGAGGAACTTGGAGTTGCCGACGCGCCGCAGCGTCGCCGTGCGCTCGCCGTCCTGCACCGGTTCCTGCGTGTAGATGCGCGGCAGCGCGCGCGCGGGCTTCGGGATTGGCCCGAAATACTTCGCGATCAGCGCGAGCGTGGGCTCGACGTCGAACTTGCCCGCGATCGTCAGCACCGCGTTGTCGGGCTGGTAGTACATCCGGTAGAACGCCTGCAGCCGGTCGATGTCGACGTTCTCGATGTCGGAGCGCGCGCCGATCTGCAGGTTGCCGTAGTTGTGCCACTGGTACGCGGTCGAGAGCATCTTGCCGAACAGCACGAGCTGCGGATTGTTCTCGCCGTTCTCGAACTCGTTGCGCACGACCGTCATCTCGGTGTCGAGGTCGCTCCTGCGGATGAACGAGTTCACCATCCGGTCGGCTTCCATCGAAAGCGCCCAGTCGAGGTTCTCGTTCGAGGCCGTGAACGACTCGAAGTAGTTCGTGCGGTCCCAGCTCGTGCTGCCGTTGTAGTCCATGCCGCGGCGGCCCAGCTCCTGCATGATGTTGCCGCGCGACGGCGTGCCCTTGAACACCAGGTGCTCGAGGAGGTGCGCCATGCCGGTCTCGCCGTAATTCTCGTGCGCGGAGCCGACGCGATAGGTGACGTTCACGGTGGTCTTGGGCTTCGACGCGTCCGGGAACAGCAGGACGGTGAGCCCGTTGGCCAGCCGGTACTCGGTGATCCCCTCGACGGTCGGGCCCTGCGTGATGCCGGATGGCAGCGCGGCGTGCACGCCGGCGGCGAGGAACAGCGGGACGAGGAACGCGGCAAAGCGGTGCAGCCAGGAGCGACGGAGCGACATCGGTGGGCCTCTCGGATTCGGTGCGCGCGGAGTATAGCGTCCGGCGCCTTAACGCTTCCTTAGACGGCCGGGCGCATGCCCCTGATGGAATCAGGGTCGGGCGCTTCCGCCGGCGGGCGGACTGGCATCGCCGCGGCGGCGACGCTACTTCCGCGGCGGGAGCTGCGTCACGGCGACCGCGGAGACGAGCGCGATCGCGGCCATGAGGCCCAGGAGGAACGCGAACCCGTTGGCCTTGACCAGCGGGCCCAGCAGCCACACGGCGAGCGAGCTCACGCCGAACGCGATCGCGAGCCGGACGCCCGCGACGCGCGAGCGCATCCGGTCGTCGACGTACCGGACGATCAGCGCGTCGGTGAACGGGATCGCGCCGAACACGAACGCCATGAAGAGGATCGCCAGCGCATAGAACGCCCATCCCTGCGCATGCATGGCCAGCGCGAACAGAGGAATCTGCGCCAGCACGACGAACAGGAACAGCCGCTTCAGCGGATAGCGGTCGATCGCACGGCCGACGATCAGCTGCGCGAACGATGCGATCACGTAGACCAGGCCGAGCAGCGCCCCGATCACCGCCGGATCGGCCGTGATCGCGCGCAGGCGGTCGGCCATGAGCTCGCCGTTGCCGTTGGTCGTGAAGTTGAACAGCAGGCTGCCGCAGGTGGACGTCAGCGTGAGGATCAGCACGACGCGCGCGAGCTCGCCGCGCGGAAGGTCGGATTGGCGCGGCGCGCGCTTCGAGGGCGGCGACGCCTCGCGCGGAACGGCGTACGCGAACAGGACGCCGAACGCGACCGAAGCGAGCCCGGGCACGACGAACGCCATCCGCCAGCCGAAGTACTTGACCGTGAGGCCGGTGAGGACCGCCGCCGCCGCGATGCCCAGGTTGCCGACCAGTCCGTTGAGGCCGATCACTTCGCCCGGCCGCGACGTGTTCTGCACCAGCATCGGAATGCCGACCGGGTGATAGATCGACGCGAACGCACCCAGGAGCGTCAGCGCGGCGGCGAGCTGCCACGCGTTGCGCGTCGCCGCGACGAGCAGGCACGACACGCCGATGCCGAACAGGTACACCAGCATCATCGCGCGCCGGCCCCAGTGGTCGCCCAGGCGCCCCGAGGGCACCGAGCCCAGGCCGAACAGCAGGAACGCGCCGGCCGCGAACGGCATCAGGTCTTCCCAGCGGGCGAAGCCGAAGTCGGAGGCGATCGCGCCGACCGCGGTCGCGAAGATCAGCAGCACCAGGTGATCGATCGCATGCGCAACGTTCAGCAGGACCGCCGTGAGCCGCGAATGGGCGGCCAGCGGCGCGGCGTGCGCATCGAGCGAGGCGTTGGCGGCGGTCGGTGGCGGCATGGGGAGTCGGGGCGAAAAGGCGCCGCAACGGGGCACCTGTCGACGCAGCCGTTACTTTACGCGCAGCCGGGCACGCAGGAACCGTGGCGCCGGATGCGTCCGACGCGGTCGAGGCGGGTCGGCGCGGGTCGCGCCGCACCGGGTGGTCGATTTACGTTTACGTAAACGTCATATAGACTTGCAGGCGGCAGGAGCCACCTGCCCACGGCCTTCGTGTCGGCCACGGCGGCGTGGAGTAAGCTTTCCCGCCCGGATCCGCCGCACGCACTTTCGAGGTTCCCGATGAACGACGCCTCCCGTCCGCCGCTCGTCTACAAGCCGCTCCACAAGGTGCGCTTCGTCACCGCGGCGAGCCTTTTCGACGGCCACGACGCGTCGATCAACATCATGCGCCGGATCCTGCAGGCGAGCGGCTGCGAAGTCATCCACCTGGGGCACAACCGCTCGGTCGAGGAGATCGTCAACTGCGCACTGCAGGAGGACGCGCACGGCATCGCGATCTCGTCGTACCAGGGCGGCCACGTGGAGTTCTTCAAGTACATGCTCGACCTGCTGCGCGAGCGCGGCGGCGGCCACGTGAAGGTGTTCGGCGGCGGCGG
>Ga0209253_10002578_pt1 | contig 16074 bp, 16 predicted proteins | sample FrelakmetBRP12BR_FD_187145 | JGI IMG/M metagenome (GOLD analysis project Ga0209253, IMG submission 187145) | Freshwater lake sediment microbial communities from the University of Notre Dame, USA, for methane emissions studies - BRP12 BR (SPAdes)... | ecosystem: Environmental > Aquatic >...
CCTTCGCGCCGCCGCCGGGCGCCGTCCCGCTCGCGTGGACGCGCAACTGCCGCAACCAGGCCTACCGACTCGGGGACACCGCATGGGGACTGCAGTTCCACCTCGAGGCCGACGCAGCGCTGATCGAGCGCTGGCTGGCCATGCCCGGCGGCCGCAGCGAAATCGAGCGCCACTGGGACGTGCGCCGCATCGCGCGGATCCGCGCCGCCACGCGCGCGCACCTGCCGGCCGCCCGCACACTGAGCGACCGCGTGTTCGGCGAGTTCATCGGGCTGTTCTCGCATCGCCGCTACTCGATGCTGCCGTCGCGGTAGGCGGCGGCGGCGCGCGGTTCAGCCGCCGAGGAACATCCGGTAGGCGGGATTGGCGGTTTCCTCGGTGAACGCGTACTGCAGGTCGCGCAGGTGCTGCGCGAATTCCTCCGCGTCGGCAGGCGCCACCTGCACACCCGCGAGCACGCGCCCATAGTCGGAACCGTGGTTGCGGTAATGGAACAGGCTGATGTTCCAGCGCGAGCCGATCGCCTGCAGGAACTTGAGCAGCGCGCCCGGGCGCTCCGGGAACTCGAAGCGGAACAGCCGCTCGTGCTCGAGCCCGTGCGCGTGGCCGCCCACCATGTAGCGCACGTGCAGCTTCGCCATCTCGTCATCGCTCATGTCGAACACGCGATAGCCGGCGCCCGCCAGCTGCGCGAGCAGCGCCGCCTTCTCGCGGGGCCCCTCGTGCAGCGAGATGCCGACGAAGATGCGCGCCGAGCTCGCGTCGTCGTAGCGGTAGTTGAACTCGGTGACGCTGCGCCGGCCGAGCAGCTGGCAGAAGCGCAGGAAGCTACCCGGTTCCTCCGGGATCTCGACCGCGAGCAGCGCCTCGCGCCCGGCACCAATGTCGGCGCGCTCGGCCACGTGCCGCAGCCGGTCGAAGTTGATGTTGGCCCCGCAGTTGAGCGCGATCAGCGTGCGCTCGACGCAGGATTCCCGCGTCACGTACTTCTTGATGCCGGCCACGGCCAGCGCGCCGGCCGGCTCGGCGATCGTGCGGTTGTCCTCGAAGATGTCCTGGATCGCGGCGCAGATCTCGTCGGTCGAGACCAGGATCACTTCGTCGACGTACTGCTGCGCGAGACGGAACGTCTCCTCGCCGACGCGACGGACCGCGACCCCGTCCGCGAAGATCCCGACGCGATCGAGCGTGACACGCCGGCGGGCCAGCAGCGAGTCATGCATGCTGGCAGCGTCCGCAGGCTCGACGCCGACGATGCGGATCTGCGGGTACAGCGACTTCACGTAGGCCGCGATACCCGCGATCAGGCCGCCGCCGCCGATCGGCACGAAGATCGCGTCGATCGTCCCGGAGTGCTGGCGCAGGATCTCCATGCCGATCGTGCCCTGGCCCGCGATGACGTCGGGGTCATCGAACGGGTGGATGAACGTCAGGCTACGCTCACGCGCCACCTCCACCGCGTGCTCGTAGGCGTGGTCGAAATCGTCACCGTGCAGGATCACCTCGCCGCCGAGGTCGAGCACCGCCTGGACCTTGATGTTGGGCGTCGTCTGCGGCATCACGATGACGGCCGGGATGCCGCGGCGACGCGCCGCGAGCGCCACGCCCTGCGCGTGGTTGCCGGCCGATGCGCAGATGACGCCGCGTCGCGCGACGGTGTCCGAGAGATGCGAGATCTTGTTGTACGCGCCGCGCAGCTTGAACGAAAAGACGGGCTGCAGGTCCTCGCGCTTGAACAGGATCCGGTTGCCGAGCCGTCGCGACAGGCGCGGGGCGGCCTCGAGCGGCGACTCGATCGCGACGTCGTAGACGCGCGCCTTCAGGATGCGTTCGATGTAGCGCTCTTGCATGGGGGTTCACGGGCCTCGGGGGATCGCCGCCTACGTTAGCAGGAAAGCGCCGCGCGGGCCGCGCGCCGTGGCTTCAACTTTGTGGCGGCACCCCGCATACTTCGCAGGCGCAGGAGCGTCCTCGCGCCCCGTCCACGACCGCGGCACAGACATGAACGATTTCGTCTCACGCCGGGCGCTGATCGGCGCCCTCGGCGCCAGCGCATTGCTGCCCTCTTTCTCGGGCGCCCAGACGTTTACCTCGGCGAACGTCCCGGCCGGATCACGCGAGCTGTGGAACTGGGTGCGCGCGCAACTCGTGCTCGACCCGGACCTCGCGTGGCTGGACACGGCGGGTTCCGGACCGTCGCTGCGCGCCGTGATGGCGCGCGAATACCGCAGCCGGGAACGCCAGAGCCACGATTTCCGCCGCTACCAGGCCTCCGTGCTCGGCGCGGAGACGTTGCGCGGCGCGCTGGGCGCCGTCGCGACCTTCCTGGGCGGCGAGCCCGATGAGATCGCGTTCACCACCGGTTCGGCCGAGGCGCTTGGCATCGCGGCTCGCGGGCTCGACCTGCAACCGGGCGACGAGGTGCTGGCAAGCACACAGGAGCGCCCCGCCGCGCTAGGCCCCTGGCGGATCGAGGCGGCACGGCGCGGGGTCAAGCTCGTCGAGCTGCCGCAGGTCGGCGTGCCCGCGGCCCCCGAGGCGATCCTCGGCCGCTACGCGGGGGCGATCACGCCGCGCACCAAGGTCCTGCTCGTGTCCCACGTGCAGGCCACGGACGGCACGCTGATGCCGGTGCGGGAAATCTGCGCGCTCGCACGATCGAACGGCATTTTCACGATCGTGGACGGGGCGATGGCACCCGGCCACGTCGATTCGCGGCTGGCCGACCTCGGCTGCGACGCATATGCGACGGCGTTCCATCGCTGGGTGAACGCGTCTTGGGGCATCGGCGCGCTCTACGTCCGGCGCGATGCGCAGGCGCGCCTCTGGCCGTCGATGGACGGCGGCGGCGAATCCGGTGCGCAGGCGCGCTACGGCGCGTCCGGACGCCATCTCGGACCCGCGATCGACGGCCTCGGGATCGCGCTCGAGCTCCAGCAGGCCGTCAACCACGCCCGCATCGGCGCCCGGATCCGCGAACTCGCCGCCTACCTGCGGCTGCAACTCGCGGCGCTGCCGGGCGTCGAGGTGGTCTCACCTTCGCACCCGGCACTTGGGACCGGGATCGTGTCGCTGCGCATGCCGCACCGTTCGCACGCCGAGGTCGCGCGCGCGCTCGCGCTGGAGCACAACGTCGTCGTCGCGCACGTCGCCCAGGGTCCGGCCTTCGATGCAATCCGCATCAGCGTGCATCCCAGCAACCAGCACGCGCAGCTCGATCGCTGCGCGAACGCATTGCGCAGCCAGCTCTGAGCGGAGACCCAGTGCCGCGTCTCGAGCTCTGGATGACCATGTTCGCCGGGGTAGCCGGCGGGCTCGCCGGAGTGCTGTGGAGCGGCCTCGTCACCGCGGTCTGGCTGCCACGCGACGGCGCGGCGCCGCGAGGAGCGCAGCAGGACACCGTCGCGAAGATCGTGCTGGCCAGCACCCTGCGCGCCGCAGCCGGTGCCGTGCTCGGCTTCGTATTCTGGCTCAGCTGGGGCTTGATCGCGCTGGTCGGCCTGCCGTGGTACGCAGTCGGGTTGATCTACGGCGGGCTCTGCTGGCTCGCGCTCGTGGTGCCGGCACTGGCTACACTCGCGCTGCGCTGGCCGGGGCCGGGGCGAGTCGTGACCGCCCATGCCGTCGAGTGGCTGCTCACCTGCCTCGCGATCGGGCTGCTCTGCGCCCTCGCGTGGCACCGCTACGCCTGATACGACATGCGCAACGTCTACGTGCTGTCGCTCGCTCAGGCGCTCTCGGCCGCCGGCATGATGACGATCTTCCTCCTCGGCGGGATCATCGGCAGCGAACTGGCGCCGCTGCCGCAGATCGCGACGCTGCCGGTGTCGCTCACCGTCGTGGGGCTCGCCGTCACCGCGATCCCGGCGGCGCTGATCATGGAACGCATCGGGCGTCGCAACGCCTTCATCGCCAGCGCGCTGCTCGCTGCGGTGGCCGCGCTTGCGGTCGCGTGGGCCGTCGTGCAGGCGAGCTTCTGGCTGCTGTGCGCGGCGACGCTGGTGCTCGGCGCCAATCTCGCGTTCCAGCAGCAGCAGCGCTTCGCGGCAGCGGAGAGTGCGCCGCCGGGCAAGGTGAGCCAGGCGGTCTCGATGGTGATGATCGGCACGCTGGTCGCCGCGGCGATCGGCCCGCAGATCGCGCTGGCGCTCAAGGATCTCGTGCCCGGACACGAGTACGCAGGCTCGTTTATTGGCGTGGCTGCGCTCTGCATCGCGGCCGCCATCACGCTGGCGGGATACTCGCCGTCTCCCGCCCACCAGCAAGCGGCGGACGCGAGCGACGCGCGTCCGCTGCCGGAGGTCGTCCGGCAACCGCTGTACCTGATCGCCGTGGGCGCCGCCGTCGTCTCGTATGCGGTGATGAGCTTCATCATGACCGCGACGCCGATCAGCATGCACGTGCACGACCACCACTCCGACGCCGACACGGCCTGGGTGATCCAGAGTCACCTGCTGGCGATGTACGGGCCGTCGCTGGTGAGCGGCCGGCTGATCGGGCGCATCGGCGCCCGCGCCGGCATGACCGCCGGAGCGCTGCTGATGCTGGCCTGCGTCGCAATCGCGGGCTCGGGCCACGACCTGATGCACTACTGGTGGGGGCTCGTGCTGCTCGGGATCGGCTGGAACCTGTTGTTCGTCGCCGGCACGGCGCTGCTCACGACCACATACCGCCCCGCCGAGCGCTTCCGCGCACAGGCCGTCAACGAGTTCTCCGTGTTCGGGACCCAGGCGCTCGCGTCACTGCTGGCCGGGCCCGCGATTCACGCGCTCGGCTGGCGCACGCTCAACTTCGCCGCGCTCGCGCCGCTGCTGCTGTTCGGGCTCGCGCTGTTGGCGTGGCCCGGTCAGCGATCGAGGAATTCCCGCGCGTAGCGGGCGACGTCGGCCGCGCCGGTGTCGAACAGCCCGCCGTTGTGGCCTTCGAGGTCGACGCGACGCGCCTCTGAAAGCAATCCGTCGGCCCGCGCGGTCATGTCCCAGAACTCATCCTTCGGCCGCAGCACCAGCGTGGGCTGGCGCAGCAGCGGCAGGCGCTCGCCGGCCGGATAGTTGGCCGCCGCGGCGGGCCCCCAGGCGGCCGAGTCGCCGGCCCGCAATGCCGTGCCGAGATCCTCGCCGAGCCGGGCCAGCGGCGCGTTGACGCCGCGCGAGCGACGGATCCGCTGCCACTCCTCGACGAGGTGCCCGCCGTCCTCGCGGGCGCGGGCCGGCCACGGCCGCGAGTTGTACGTCTCGCGCTCCTTCGCATCGAACACGGGCACGCTGGCCAGGATCACGCGGCGCACCTGGTCGGGCCGGGCCACGGCCAGTTCCCCGGCCACGAGCGACCCGGACTGGTAGCCGAGCAAGTCCACCTGCCTCAGGCGCAGCGTATCGAGCAGGTCGCCGACCGCAGCCGCGTAGTCGGCGACCGTCGGCGGCGATGCCGGAGCGTCCGATTCGCCGCAGCCTGGCAGGTCCGGCGCGTAGACGCTGCGCTGCTGTCCGAGTTCCGCCAGCAGCGCGCGGAACACGCGCCCTGAGAGCGGGCTCGGGTGCAGGCAGACGAGCGGCGTCAGCTCGTCGAAGCCGCCGTTGGACGGGAAAGCAGTGTGCATGTGCAGCTGCCCGTAGCGGCAGTCCACATACATTTTGCGAAGGTGTACGGTCACGGGCGGCGACTTCCTGCTCGAGAGACTGGCACTGCGGGCGGCACTGCGGTTCGGGAAGCTGGTCACGGGCGATGGACCTCGGGGTCGGTGTACGGCGGGTGTGGGCGCATTTTCCGCACACCGCCCCCGGATCACGTTGACTCAACTCTCACAAACGAGGCTCTCCACCTGACTTAATGCGCCGCGCACCGCGCGGCCGGCTTATGTCGCGTGCGTTCAGACGCTGTCGAGGTACCACGCGTAATCGCGGTCCGTCACGAGCGCGCCGAACTTTTCGCACTCGCGACGCTTCAGCGCGAGGAACACGTCGAGAAAACCCGCGCCGAGCGCGTCGACGAGAAAATCCGACTGCGCAGCACGCTCGAGCGCGGCGTGCCATTGAGTCGGCAGCCCGCCCACCGTCGCCTGCGCGTAGCCATTGCCCTCGATGGGCGGGCCCGGATCGGACTTGCGTTCGAGGCCACGCAGCATCGCCGCGAGCACGACGGCGGCGACGAGGTACGGGTTCGCGTCCGCGCCGGCGACACGGTGCTCGACGTGCCGGCTCGACGACGGACCCGCCGGCACGCGCAGGCTGACCGTGCGATTGTTGACGCCCCAGCTCGCGGCGACGGGCGCGTAGCTCATCGCGCGGAAACGGCGATAGGAATTGGCGTGCGGCGCAAAGACCGCCATGCCGTCGGCCATCGTCTCGCGCAGGCCGCCGATCGCGTGCCGCAGCAGCGGCGATCCGACCGGGGTTTCGTCGGCGAACACGTTGCGACCCGCGACGTCCGCAAGGCTCGCGTGCAGGTGCATGCCCGCGCCCGCGAGCTCGGTGAACGGCTTGGCCATGAAGCAGGCGATGCAGCCGTGGCGCGCGGCGACGCCGCGCACGGCGCGCTTGAACATGACGGCTTCGTCGACGGCACGCAGCGCGTCGGCGCGATGCTCGAGCGTGATCTCGAACTGGCCGGGCGCGTACTCCGACATCAGCGTGCGCACCGGCAAGCCGAGCGCGCGCGCCGCCGCATAGAGGTCGTCGAACAACGGGGACATGTCGTCGAGGCGGCCGAGCCCGTAGGCATCGATGCGCGCGCTGCGCGCGCCGGACAACAGGCCGCGCGCGGGCTGCAACCGCCCGTCCGCCTCCCGCTGCAACAGGTAGAACTCGAGCTCGACCGCGACGACGGGCGTCAATCCGTGCGACTGCAAGCGGTTCACGACCTGCGCGAGTACATGGCGTGGATCGGCCCGCGCCGGCTGGCCGTCGAGCTCGAACATCGTGCCGAGCACCTGCGCGGTCGGACGCGTGAGCCACGTCGCGCGCGCCAGCGACCCGGCGACCGGCCGACAGCACTGGTCGGCGTCGCCGACCGACCAGACGAGGCCCGTCTCCTCGACATCCTCGCCGGTGACGTCGAGGCCGAGGATCGAACCCGCGACGTTGCGGCCCGGGCCGTAGAGCGCATCGAGTTCCTCGCGCGCGATGTTCTTGCCGCGGCCGACGCCGTTCGCGTCGGTGATCACGAGCTGCACCGCCTCGATGTCCGGGTTGCGCTCGAGGAAGGCGCGCGCCTCCTCGGGCCGGCCGAGACCGGGGGCGCTCGCTGCAGGGTCGTTCATGCCGTTCAACTCCGTGGCCACGGCATAGTGACGGAACGCCGTCTGCAGTGGCAAGCTCGCGGCCCCAGCCGCCCGGAGGTCTGCATGAAGCTTTACGGTGCCCTCGCCTCGCCCTATGTCGCACGCGTCGTGCTGTTTGCCCGCTTGAAGGGACTCACGCTCGACCCGCAGCTCCCCGAAGGCGGACTCAAGTCGCCCGCGTTCCTGGCGAAGAACCCGATGGGCAAGATGCCCGCGCTCGAGGTCGACGGGACGGTCATCGCGGAGTCCGAGGTCATCTGCGAGTACCTGGAGGACCTGCACCCCGGCACCGGCGGATTCCCCGGCGGACCGATCGAGCGCGCGGGCACGCGACTCATCTCACGAATTCACGACGTCTACCTGTCGCACCACGTGGGCGTGCTGTTTCGCAACATGAACCCGGCGCAGCGCGACGCATCCGCCGTCGCGGCCGCGAAGCTCGAGATCGACAGGGCTTTCGGGCATCTGGAGCATTTCCTCGTCGCCACGCCCTTCGCTGCGGGTTCACAGCTCTCCCTCGCGGACTGCACGCTGCTGCCGTCGCTGCTGATCATGCGCAAGACGGTGATTCCCGTATTCGGCCTGGCCGATCCGACCGCGGGCCCGGGCAAGCTCGGCCGATGGTGGTCCGCGGTCTCGGCCGATCCGGTGACCGGACCGTTCCTGTCGGAATACTCGACCGCCGTCGACGGTTTCCTGAAGATGCTCGCCAGCAAGTAACCCGGGAGTCGAAACTCGTGAGTCGCTTACCGATTGCGTTGGTCCTCGTGTTCGCGTGCGCGCTCGCCAGCGGCCCGGTCCGCGCTGCCGACGAGGCTGCGGTCCGCGAGGTGGCACTGAAGCGCGTCAACCTGCTGGTGCGCGATCTCGACCGCTCGCTCGCCGTCTACCGCGACATCCTCGGTTTCCGCAACGCGCAGGTGTCGCAGTCGAGCCCGCAGTCGTACTCGTATCCGGTCTTCCGCCTGCCGGCGCAGGCGAAGCTGCGCTTCTGCACGCTCGACAGTGCGACCGAGGTGCGCGCGCTGGCGCTGACCGAGGTCACCGGGGTCGAACTGCCGGCGCCGGGCCCGGTCGTGACCTCCACTGCGGTCATCCGCGTCGAGGACTTCGACGAGGTGCACGCGCGCCTGAAGGCCGCCGGCCTCGACGTCGTCGCGCCGCGCCGCTCGAAGACCGCCGAGGGGCACGAATTCAACGAACTCGCGTTCACGGACCCGGACGGCCATCTCGTCGTGCTCTACGAGCTCGACTGAGCGCCGGATGCAGAGCCACTGATGCCAGAGGCTTACACGCTCGTCGAACGCGCCGCGCTCGCCCCGCTCAACACGTTCGGTGTGGCGGCGACTGCGCGGTGGCTGGCCGAGATGCGCGATGCAGAGGCGATCCCGGCCGTGCTCGCTTTGCCCGTCATAAGCGGAGCCCCGGTGATGGTGCTCGGCGAAGGCAGCAACGTGCTGTTCGCCGCGGATTTCCCGGGCCTGATCCTGCGCCTGGCGTTCGACGCCGTGCGCGTGCTCGACGACGACGGGACGACCGCGCTGGTGCGCGCCGAGGCCGGCGCCGGCTGGAACGCGCTGGTCGACTGGACGCTGGCGCGTAACCTCGCCGGGCTCGAGAACCTGGCGCTGATCCCGGGCCTCGTGGGCGCTGCGCCGATCCAGAACGTCGGCGCCTATGGAGCGGAGGTCGCGGAGTCGATCGAAACCGTCGAGGCGTGGGATCGGCAGGCCGCTCGCTTCGAGCGACTGGATGCGCGGCAGTGCGAGTTCGCCTATCGCGACAGCGTGTTCAAGCGCGAGCCCGAACGATGGATCGTCACTGCCGTCGAGTTCCGTCTCGCGCGCGAAGCAAGCCCGCGGCTCGGCTACGCCGGCGTCCGCGAGGAACTCGCCGCAGAGGGTGTCACCGCGGATCCGACGCCGCAGCAGGTGGCGGCCGCGGTGCGCCGCCTGCGACGCCGCAAGCTGCCGGATCCGGCCGTGATCGGCAATGCCGGCAGCTTCTTCAAGAATCCGGTGGTCGATGCCGCGCTGGCGACCCGGATCCGCGCCGCACATCCACAGGCGCCCGTTTATCCAGCCGACGAGGGCTGCAGCAAGCTTTCCGCGGCCTGGCTGATCGAGGGCTGCGGTTGGCGCGGACATCGCGACGGCGACGCCGGGATCTCGGCGCAGCACGCGCTGGTGCTGGTGAACCACGGCAACGCGAGCGGCGCGGAGTTGCTGGCGCTCGCGCGGCGTGTCGCGGAATCAGTGGAGCAGCGGTTCGGCGTGCGGCTCGAGCCCGAGCCGCGTATCGTCGGCGCTCGGTGGTAATCGAACGGGGGCGATGACCATGAACAGGCGCGAACTTCTATTGTCGGCGGCGGCACTCGCCATTCCCGCGAGCCTCGCGCGCAGCCAGCCCGTGAAACCTGCGCGCGACGGCGCGCTGCGCATCCTGATCCTCGGCGGCACCGGCTTCATCGGCCCACACTTCGTCCGCGAGGCGCTGGCGCACGGCCATGCGGTGACGCTCTTCAATCGGGGGAAAAGCCAGGCGCAACCGACGCCCGGCGTCGAGACGCTGCTCGGCGACCGCGATGGCCAGCTCGATTCACTCAAGGGCCGCGACTGGGACGTGGTCATCGACAACTCGGGCTACGTGCCGCGCCACGTGCGCCTGACCACCGAGCTGCTGCACGAGCGGGTGCGCCACTATCTGTTCATCTCCACGGTCGCGGTGTACGCGGATCTATCCGCGCCGGGCGTGACCGAGGATGCGCCGCTCAAGGTGCTCGCCGACCCAACCGTCGAGGAAGTGCGCAGGGACACCTACGGCGGGTTGAAGGCGCTCTGCGAGGGCGTCGTGCGGACGGACTTCGATGGTCGCTACACGATCGTGCGGCCCACGTACCTCGTCGGTCCCGGCGACGACACCGACCGGTTCACGTACTGGCCCTGGCGCATGTCGCAGGGCGGTGACATGCTCGCGCCCGGCACCCCCCGCGATCCGATCCAGTACCTGGACGTGCGCGATCTCGCGCGCTTCGTGATCGCGTGCGCCACGACTCCGCATCGGGGCGTGTTCAACGCCTGCTCGCCGCCGGGATTTGCCACGATCGGCCAACTGCTCGAGACCAGCCGCGACGTCACCGGCGCCAGCACGAGGGTGCACTGGGTGGACGCCGGGTTCCTCAAGGCTCAGGGTGTGCTCGACGGACCCGGCCTGCCGATCTGGCGCCCGCCAGTCGGGCCCACGGCCGGTGCGGCGCTCGTCAGTTCGGCGCGCGCGGTGGCCGCAGGCCTGCGCTTCACGCCGCTCGAGGAGACCGTGCGAGCCACGCTCGAGTGGCATCGCGCGCGCCCACCGGCGGAACGCGACAAGCTGCAGGCTGGCCTCACGCGCGACGTCGAGGCCGCGTTGCTGGCGAAAGCCCGGTCCTAGTCCCCGAGCGCTGAGCGCAGCTCCTCGATTTCGCTGGCGCTCTCCGCAACCAGTTGCTCGAGCATCGGGCCGTCGATGCCGAGCCGCCCGAAGGTATTGGCGCCGGCGACGATCAGCGCCGAATCAGCCTGGCCGGACTGGAACCCGGACGAGCGCACGGCCACCGACAGCACGTCGAGCAGGTCGCGCCGGCCGCTGTGCGGGCGGGTGGAGACCGCCTGCTCGGCGATCGCCTCGCAGACTTCGTCGGACATCCCCCAGTTCTCGGCGATCGAGCGGCCGATGTGCGCCATCCAGTCAGCCATGATGGCGTCGCGCACCGCGACGTCCGAGAACAGCGCCGAGTGCCTCCCGGCCCGGGCGAGGATGTACACGGCACCGATGTTGTGCATCAGGCCGGCCAGCAGGGCCTCGTCGGTGTTCGTTGCGCGGGTGTGGACCGAGATGACGTGCGCGAGCGCGGCGACCAGTGTGCTGGCCCGCCAGAGGTCATGGAGGTCGCCGTGAATGTGCGCAAGCGAACCCGCGATGCGGATCCGGCCCATCGCGTAAGCGATGGCGGCGGATCGGGTGTGCTGGTGGCCGACCCGCGTCACGGCCTGGCGAAGGTCTGCGATCGGCCGGCCGCCGCGCGACAGCGCCGCCGAATTGGCCATCGTGAGCACGCGCGCAGCCAGGCCCGCGTCGGATGCGATCACGCGCGCGATGCGCTCGTCGGTCACTTCCGGCAACGCCAGGATCCGGTGCACGCGGACCAGGACATCGGGGAACGCCGGTAGTTCGACGCGGCCGGCGGAGAGCTCCCGGGCGAGCGTCTGCACGAACTCGAACGCCTGCGCACTCAGGGTGGCGGCTCCGGACTCGGTGGCAGCGGCGGCCTCGGGGTGGACGTCGGGCAGCGCTGGCTTCGTCATGGCATGGTTAGGCAGCATCGTCGGCTCGTTCCTCGTTATTGCCCGCGCCAGTCGCCCTTCGCGGCTCTCACGGGTGCAGTCCGGTTATCGTCCGGGACGCCGAAAAATTTAGGACGCGCGTCACCATTCCGAGGCCGCGCTCGTGCGCACCCCCAGGCCGTGGATGCGAATCGCCAGTTCCGCCTCGGCCGGTGTCAGGCCACACTGCGCGACCAGTTGCCCCGGGCCCGCGCCGCTCGACGCCAGATGCGCCGCAAGTTCATAGGAGCGCCCGCTCGACGGTTGCGAAAGCGCGGTGTGCGTGCGCTCCTCGCGCACCAGCGCGGCCAGCGTCTCGAGCTGCGAGTCGACAGCCTGCTGGACCTCGAGCAGCCGCGTCACCTGGACCTGCAGGTCCTCGAGGCGCACGACCGCGCGACGCGCCAGGCGCCACAACAGGGCCGCCGCAGCCGCAAGCGCCAGCAGTGCGACCCCGGCAAGGGCGAACGCGGCAATCGACAGGTCGTTCATCGGTGTGTCACTCCGGCGGTAGCGTCGCAGTCGCGGCGGGCGATGCCGCCCCCCCGGTCCCGCGCACCACGACCAGGACGCGGCGATTGGCATTGCGCCCTTCCGCGGTGCCGTTCGATGCGACCGGGCGGAACTCGGCGAAGCCGACCACCGTCACCTGTCCGCCCGGCACCCCGGACTGCGTCAGCACGTGCACGACACTCGCCGCCCGCGCGGCCGACAGCTCCCAGTTCGAAGGGAACAGTGCGGTGCGGATCGGACGGTCGTCCGTGTGTCCTTCGACGAGGATTGCGTTCCGGAAGCGCGACAGCACGGCCGCGATGCGCTTGATCACGAATTCGGCGTCGCGCGTCAGTGTCGCGGAACCGCTGTCGAACAGGATGTCGGTGCGGATTTCGATCTCGACGGTGGCCTGGCGGCGTCGCACCGACACGAGCCCCTGTTCGACGAGCTCGGCCATCGCCCGGCCGACCTCATCCTCGACCGCATCGAGGTTGCCGCGCCCTTCCCCCGCCTCATCCGACTCCGCGAGCGGCTGCTGCCCTTCGTCGCCCGGCCCCGCCTCCACCTCGATCGGGTGGAGCGGCAGCGGCGCAAACAGGTCGCGCGGCTGGCCGGACAGGACGTCCTGCTGCACGAGGCTCATCGACAGGTCGGCACCCGACCCCACCTGCTTCTGGCCGACTTGCACCGGCTGCATGGTCATCGGCTGGCCTCGGAAGGCCGCCACCAACGAGTCCGACAGCACGCGGTACTTGCCCTCGTTCACCGACGACATCGCGTACATGACCACGAAGAACGCGAGCAGCAGCGTGATCAGGTCGCCGTAGGGGATCGCCCAGGCCTCGTGGTTCTGGTGCTCCTCGTGATGCCGACGCCGGCTCATGGGTGCGCCTCGCTGCGTCCGCTCACTCGACGAAGCTCCTGAGCCGCGTCTCGATGTTGCGCGGGTTCTCGCCCTGCGCGATCGAGATCAGCCCTTCGACCGACATCTCCTGCATGCGCGACTGCGCCTGGATCGCCCCCTTCAGCTTGTTGGCCATCGGCAGGAACAACAGGTTCGCGAGCCCGATGCCGTACACCGTCGCCGTGAAGGCGGCGGCGATGCCCTTGCCGAGCTTGGAGGGGTCCGCGAGATTCTGCATCACGGCCATCAGTCCGAGCACGGCGCCGATGATGCCGAGCGTCGGCGCGTAGATGCCCATGCCCTCGAACACCTTGGCGGCCTGCAGGTCGGCGGTCTCGCGGCTCTGGATCTCCACCTCGAGGATCGCGCGGATGTTGTCGGGCTCGCCTCCGTCGACGAGCAACTGCAGTCCCTTGCGCAGGAACGGGTCGGACTCTCCCTCGAGCAGCGGCTCGAGACCGAGCAGGCCCTGCTTGCGCGCCACGTTGCTCCACTCGACGATCTTGGCGATCAGCGCGTCGGGCCCGAGCACCGGCGGCTTGAGGATCCATGGCAGCAGCTTCATCGCACGCTTCATGACGGCCAGCGGCGTCTGCAGGGAACTCGCGGCAATCGTGCCCACGACCACGATCACGAACGCTGCGGGAGAGACCAGCGAGTGCGCGCCGGCACCCTTAAGGACGGCCCCGCCGACCACGGCGAACAGGCCGAGCAGCAGGCCGGTGATGCTCAGTACGTCCATGGCGTTCCAACGCGTGGCGTCACCTGCGCCTCGTCAAGCATCATGCGCCGTCCTCCTGCGCGTCGCGCCAGTCGCGCAGGCGTGGTCGCAGGCGGGCCAGCGCCTGGCCGTGCAGCTGGCAGACGCGCGATTCGGTGACGCCGAGCACGGCGCCGATCTCCTTCAGGTTGAGTTCCTGCTCGTAGTAGAGCGACATCACCAGCTTCTCCCGTTCCGGCAGGTCGCCGATGGCGCGTGCCAGCGCCTTGCGCATCGCCTCGTCGGTCACCTCGCCGAGCGGCCCGGCACCGGAATCCACGATGCGGCCCGACGCCTCGTCGCCCTCGGTCAGCTCATCGAGCGACAGCAACCGGCAGCTGGTCGCATCGCGCACGATGCGCTGGTACTCGTCGATCGGCACGCCGAGGCGCGCGGCAACCACCGCGTCGCTCGCCGCAGCACCGAGCTCGCGCTCGACCTCACGCAGCGCCTCCTCGGCAGCGCGCGCCTTGCGGTGCACCGAACGTGGCGCCCAGTCGAGCTTGCGCAACGTGTCGAGCATCGCACCGCGGATGCGGATGCCAGCGTAGGTCTCGAACGTCGCGCCCCGGTCCGGCGCGAAGTTCGCGCTCGCCTCGAGCAGGCCCACCATTCCGGCCTGGATCAGGTCGTCCACGTCGACCTGCGAGGGGAGGCGCCCGGCCAGGTGGTACGCAATGCGCTTCACGAGTTCGGCGTGCTGGAGCACCAGCGCATCCGGATCGGCGGCCGCGGCGTCCGTGTACCTGTTCATCTGGATCACTGCAGTGCACCGAGGCCGGCAGCGGGTCCCCGCACCAGCCGCTCGACGAAGAATTCAAGATGGCCGCGCGGGCCCTCCGGCACGGCCCACGTCGCGGCAAGGCGCGCCAGGCTGCGGAACGCTCGAGCCGCGGGACTGTCCGGGTACGCCTCCAGCACTGGCCGCTGCAGCCGCACGGCGCGCCCGACGCAGGGGTCGTCGGGCACCTCGCCCGCGTAGTCGAGCACCACGTCGAGATATCGGGACGCGACGCGTTCGAGGCGCGCGAACACCGCTGCGCCCTGGTGCGAGTCGCGCGTCATGTTGGCCAGCACCCGGAAGCGCCGCACGCCATGCTCGCGGCTCAGCACCTTGATGAGCGCATAGGCATCGGTGAGCGACGCTGGCTCGTCCCGCACGACCACGACCAGATGCTGCGCGGCCTGGGCGAATCGCAGTACGCCATCGGCAATGCCGGCGGCCGTGTCGATGACCAGCGTGTCGAGGCGGTGCCCGAGCGTGCTGAACGACTGCAGCAGGCCCGCGTGCTCCGCCGGGCTCAGGTTGGCGAGACGCGCCACGCCCGAGGCCCCCGGTGCCACCCGCAGCCCGCAGGGTGCGCGCACGATCACCTCGGACAGGCAGCGCTCGCCGCTCAGCACGTGCGCGAGCGTGTAGCGCGGTGCCAGGCCGAGCAACACGTCGACATTGGCGAGGCCGAGGTCGCCGTCGAGCAGCAACACCTCGCGGCCCGCCTGTGCGAGTGCCGTCGCCAGGTTGACCGCGACGGAGGTCTTGCCGACCCCGCCCTTGCCGCCGCTCACGGCGATCACCTGCACCGGGCCAGGTGAGCGCCGCGGTAGGCCCGGAAACTCGCCGCGTACGTCAGATGGCGGCATGCCGTACTCCTGCACCGTGGCACGCCAGCGCGTCGGCTCCCGGCGGCGCGGACTTGCCGGCCAGCTTGACGGCCCGCGCCACCAGCTGGTGTGCGCGTGCGCGCTCGATGTCGTCCGGGATGCGCGGCCCATGACAGAGCCAGGCGACCGGCAGGCGTGAGCGCAGCAGCATTGACAGCGCCGGCCCGAGGCTCGCGGCCTCGTCGAGGCGGGTGAGCGCGCAGTACGCCGGCGCGAGGACCCGGTAGCGCTGCAGTGCACGCTCCAGCGTCTCCGCCTGCGCACTGGCCGACATCACCAGCACCACTTCGATCCCCGCGCCGGGCGGCAGCAGCGGCAGCAGCTCCGCGTCGATTCGATCCGAACGCGGTGCGATTCCCGCCGTGTCGACCAGCACCAGGCCGTGGCCTCCGACCCGCCGTAGCAGGCGCTGCAGCGCGTCCGGGCCGTCCACCGCGTGCGTGGGCGCACCGAGCAGGCGACCCAGCGTCCGCAGCTGCTCGTGCGAACCGAGCCGGTCGCCATCGGCGCACACCAGCGTGAGCTCGCGCGGGCCACGCTCGAGCGCCCAGCGCGTGGCCAGCTTCGCGAGCGTCGTCGTCTTGCCGGCGCCGTTCGGGCCGACGAGCGCCAG
>Ga0209253_10002580_pt1 | contig 16061 bp, 13 predicted proteins | sample FrelakmetBRP12BR_FD_187145 | JGI IMG/M metagenome (GOLD analysis project Ga0209253, IMG submission 187145) | Freshwater lake sediment microbial communities from the University of Notre Dame, USA, for methane emissions studies - BRP12 BR (SPAdes)... | ecosystem: Environmental > Aquatic >...
GTCGCCCTGGACGGAGGACGCCGGGAGCTTCCGACCCGGTCACGACTCGTCCCGCCGCTGCCCGAGATCGGGCGCGGGGCCGCGGCGCTGGCCATCGGCGAGACGCAGCCCGACCCCGATGCGCTGGTGCGACGGCTGGTGCCCGCCCTCATCGTCGGCGACCACGCGGTGGCGACGTTCGCGACCCGCATCGCGATGCTGCGCCTCGGGGTGGAGTCGCTGCGCATCGATGGCGACCAGCTCTGGCTGGGGCAGCACGCCTATCCCTTGAGCGCCGACGACCACCATCTCCTCCTGCGGTTCCGCCAGCGGTCGCGGGGTGGCTTCTCCTTCCGCGCGCTCCCCGTCGCCGGCCTGCTCCGGGCCGCCTTCGACTGGGCCGAAGAGCGCCAGGGCGTCCGGCCCGAGGACCGTGAAGCGCTCGGTGGGAGGATCGCGATCGTCGGCGTCAGCGCCCCCGGCGTCGAGGACATCGAGATCACCCCCGTCTCGAGCACGTTCCCGGGGCCGGAGCTGCATGCGACCGCGGTGGACAACTTCCTGCGTGGCGACTTCCTCGCGGAGTGGCCGCGCTCGCGGGAAGGGCGGCACCTTCCGGCGGTGGCCGTCACCCTGCTCGTCACGCTGGTCGCCATCCTCTCGCCGAGTGCCGCGACCGCCGCGGTTGCGTCCGGCGCCGTCTTCCTCGCCTACTTCGGGATCGCCTGGGGGACCTACCGCGCGGGTCTTCTCCTGCCGCTCTTCGGGCCCCTCGCCGGCGCGATCGCCGCCTTCGGCAGCTCGACGCTCTACCTCTACGTCACCGAGGGCCGGCAGAGGCGGGAGATCGCCCGCATGTTCGGCCAGTACCTGGCGCCGGCGGTGGTCGAGGAGCTGCAACGGCATCCCGAGAAGCTCCGCCTGGGCGGCGAGCGACGCGTGATGACGGCGTTCTTCTCCGACATCGAGGGCTTCACGACCGTGAGCGAGTCGATGCAGGCCGAGCGGCTGGTCGCCCTGCTGAACGAATACCTGACGCTGTGCACGGACGTCATCCTCGAGACGGGCGGCGTCATCGACAAGTACCTGGGCGACGGCATCATGGCCTTCTGGAACGCCCCGCTCGAGGTCGCCGACCACGCCCGGCGTGCCTGCATCGCCGCCATCCGCTGTCAGGACGCATGCGTGGCGTTTCGCGCCTCGTGCGAGGCGCGCGGCCTCCCCCCGATCCGCATGCGCATCGGCCTCAACACGGGCCCGATGGTCGTCGGCAACATGGGCTCGAGCCGGCGCTTCGACTACACGCTCATGGGGGACGCGGTGAACCTCGCCTCCCGCCTCGAGGGCGCCAACAAGGCATTCGGCACGTATACGATGGCGAGCGACGCCACGCGCCGCGCCTGCGGCCCCGGGGTGGCGTTCCGCGAGCTGGGCCGCATCCGGGTGAAGGGCAAGACGGAGGCGGTGGCGGTGCACGAGGTGCTGGGAGCCGGTGCAGCGCCGCCCTGGGTGGCCCGCTTCGAGGCCGCATTGGGGGCCTTCTACGCCCGGCGCTTCGACGAGGCGGCGGCGGGCTTCGTCGAGGTGCTGGGCTTGCGACCCGACGATCCGCCGTCCATGTGTTACCTTGCCCGGCTGCCGGAGGTGCGGCGGTCCGTGCCCGCGGCCGGGTTCGACGGGGTGCTCACCCTCGCCGAGAAATGAGAGGGAGGGATCGGATGCGGCGTGCATCGGGACTGGCGGCGGTGGCCCTCACCGCGGCGGCCATCGTCGTCTGGGCGGCAGTCGAGCAGGTCCGCGTGGTCGAACGCGAGGCGCGGGTGCGCGCGACCAAGCGGAAGTTCGGCGACGCCGTGTTCGTCCTGCGCGAAGGCGACGTCGTGGACGTGCTGGCCACGGAGGACCCGTGGCTGCGCGTGGCGCGGGACGGCCGGGAGGGATGGCTGCACGAGAGCGCCGTCACCCGCAAGCGGGACTACGTCTTCTCCACGGCCGCGCTGACCCGCGGACGCGAGGTCGAGGCGAGCCAGCGCACCGCCGGTCAGAAGGGCTTCGATTCCGCGACCGAAACCGGCTACCGCGCGAGCCGGCCGCAGCTGGAGGCCGCGTACCGGCAGGTGGACGCGCTCGACGCGAATCCACCCAACGAGGCGCGGCTGGCGCGCTTCGTGGCCGAGGGCGAGCTTGGGGCGGCGCGATGAGGCGCTCCGGCATGCCCAGGGCCGTGCTCATCGGCGCCCTGACCCTCGCGGGCTGCGCGGTGACCGAGAACGTGACCGACACCGGCCAGCGCATCGCGGACCAGGCGGGCTTCGGCGGCGTGTTCCGCCAGGTCGTGGTGGCGAACACGGCGGGCGGCCTGGTCCTCCAGTCGGTGGGCGACATCGATCCCGATCAGGAGTACTTCATCGGCCGCGCGGTGGCGGCCGACATCCTGGCCCATCCGGATCGCGCCCTGTCGCGGCGGCAGGCGCTCCAGGGCTACGTGAGCGACGTGGGGCAGGCGATCGCGCTCGGCGCGCCCTCGGTCGAGCTGCCGTACCAGGGCTTCCGCTTCGCGGTCCTGGAGTCGCGGACCGTGAACGCCGTCGCCGCGCCGAGCGGGTACGTCTTCGTCACCACCGGCGCCGTCGACGCTGCGCGCAACGAGGACGAGCTGGCTGCGCTGCTCGCGCACGAGATCGCCCACGTCCAGCTCCGCCACGGCCTCGCGGCGATCCGCCAGAGCAACCTGACCGAAGCCGGGAAGCTCCTCGCCAAGGAGACCGTGGGCACCGGTCCGGCGCAGTTCACGCAGGTGTTCGGGGCATCGGTCGCCGACGTCGTCGGCACGGCCGTGACCAACGGCTACAGCCGGGCGCAGGAGAGCGAGGCCGACCGTCTCGCCGTGCAGTTCCTGGCCGAGGCCGGCTATTCGCCCCGGGCACTGACGGACATCCTCGCCCGCGTGGACTTCGACGGCGGCGGCTTCCGCAGCGACCATCCCTCGGCCGCCGACCGCGTCGCCGCCCTGACCCCGCTCGTGGCCTCGCGGGGCGAGTCGCCCGGCGTGGCGCTGCGCGCGGCACGGTTCGGCAAGGTGGTGCGGGGGGGCTGAGCCGGCCGGCGCCGCCCGCGGCTCGGGGTGTGCCCCCGGCCGGGTCGCGGGCGGCGGCATTGAAGACCCGGGAAGATGATGTACCCTGCGCCGTCATCATGCCCGACCTCGGAGACGCCGACCTCACGATGGACGCCGCCTCGCTGTACCGCGAGGAGATCTTCACCGACCACAAGCTCGGTACGATCCGGCAGCTCGTCCCGATCACGCGGGAGGCCGCAGCCGACCCGAGCCGGCCAGCGGTCTTCATCGGCCAGGCGCAGATCGTCACGCCGGGCGGCCTCCTGCCGATCAGCTTCGAGATCGAGGCCACGACGCTGGCGGACGCGGTCCGGAACTTCGGGCCGGCCGCGAAGGCGGCGCTCGAGGACACCGTGCGGGAGCTGCAGGAGCTGCGGCGGCAGGCTGCCTCGTCGCTGGTCATTCCCGAGCCCGGGGCGGCATCGTCCATCCTTGCTCCGGGTGGGATGACTCCGGGCGGCGGCAAGGTCCGGCTGCGGTGACGGCGGCGACAGCTCGGCCAGGAGCTCATGGACGCGCGCCGCATCGCCCCGGGGCCGGGACAGGAGTCGGTGTGGGACTACCCGCGACCGCCGCGGCTCGAACCCACGCAGAGGCATCTGCTGGTGCGCTTCGCCGGCTGCGTGATCGCCGAGACGCGCCGCGGGCAGCGTGTGCTCGAGACCAGCCACCCGCCCGTCTTCTACTTCCCGCCCGGGGACGTGCGGGGCGAGCTGCTGGCGCCGGCGCGGGGCGCGACCCTCTGCGAGTGGAAGGGCGCGGCCCGCTACTGGGACGTGCGGGTGGAGAACCGGGTCGCACGCGAGGCGGCCTGGAGCTATCCGGCGCCGGTCGGCGCCTTCGCGTCGATTCGCGACCATCTTGCCTTCTATGCTGGACGGGTTGACGAGTGCTTCGTCGACGGCGAGCGGGTGACGCCCCAGCCCGGGGGCTTCTACGGCGGCTGGATCACCCAGCACGTGGTGGGGCCGTTCAAGGGCGGGCCCGGCAGCGCGGGGTGGTGAGGACCGTCGCCGCCATGCGGCACGTGGCCTCGACCCTGCTCCGCGCGCTCGGCGCGGTGGCGGGGGCGCGCGTCGTCCCGGACGAGGTGCTTCGCTAGGTGCGCGAGGTCCCGAGCACGCTCGAGGCCGCGGGGCCCCTCGCCCTGCCGGCGCCGCTGCCCTCGCCCTGGCCGCGACTGTGCGCGCTCGCCGGCGAGCTGCGTGGCGCCGCGCTCGTCCTGCTGCTCGACTACGACGGCACCCTCGTGCCCTTCGCGGAAACGCCCGGCCTGGCCGTGCCCGACGTCCCGCTGCTGGATCTGCTGGCGGCGCTGGCCGCCCGGCCCCGGACCCGGGTCCACGTCGTGAGCGGCCGCGCGCCCGAGGTCCTGGAGCGCTGGCTCGGCGACCTCCCGATCGCGCTCCACGCCGAGCACGGGCTCTGGTCGCGCCCGGCGCCGGCGGTGGCCTGGCATGCGCTCGAGACGCCGCCGGTCACGTGGAGGCAGCCCGTCCAGGCGGTTCTCGAGGAGTTCGCCGCGTGCACCCCCGGCGCACTGGTGGAGGAGAAGACGCTGTCGCTCGCATGGCACTACCGCGCCGCGGACCCCGAGCTCGGACCGCGCCGGGCGCAGGCGCTCCAGCGCCGTCTGGGCGAGGTGCTGAGCAACCTCCCCGCGGAGATCCTGGAGGGCGAGAAGGTGATCGAGATCCGGCCCCGCGGCGTGAACAAGGGCCGCATCCCGCGCGACCTCGGCGACCGCCTCCCCGCCGGCGTGCGGGTGGTGGCGCTCGGCGACGACCGCACCGACGAAGACCTCTTCGCCGCACTGCCCCCCGGCGCCGTCGCACTGCACGTCGGCCCCACGGCCAGCGCCGCGCCGTGGCGTCTCGCCGACGTCGCGGCGGCGCGCCGGTTCCTGCGCCTCCTCCTCGAGGCCCCCGAGTAGGCGGATGAGGGCCCTCGACGCCGTCGTGGTCCTCGGCTTCGCGGCCTGCTCCGACGTGGCGGCACCGCCGGGACGGCTGGCTGTGCGAGGCCGAGCATGAGCCGTCCGCCCCGGCGGACCCGGGCACCCTCGCCGCAGCCGTCCGCGCTCCCGAGCGACCCGCTCTGGTACAAGGATGCCGTCTTCTACGAGCTGCGCATCGGCGCCTTCCAGGACGGCGACGACGACGGCACCGGCGACTTCCGCGGCCTCGTCCAGCGGCTCGACTACCTGCGCGACCTCGGCGTGACCACGCTGTGGCTGCTGCCGTTCTACCCGTCGCCGCTCCGCGACGACGGCTACGACATCGCCGACTACCAGAACGTCCACCCCGACTGCGGCACGCTCGAGGACTTCACGCTCTTCCTGCGCGAGGCCCATGCCCGCGGCCTGCGGGTGGTCACGGAGCTGGTGCTGAACCACACCTCCGACCAGCACCCGTGGTTCCAGCGGGCGCGCCGCGCGCCGGCGGGAAGCCGCTGGCGCGAGTTCTACGTGTGGAGCGACACGCCGACCCGCTACGCCGACGCGCGCATCATCTTCAAGGACTTCGAGCACGCCAACTGGAGCTGGGACCCGGTGGCCGGCGCCTACTACTGGCACCGGTTCTACGCGCACCAGCCCGACCTGAACTACGACTCCGCCGACGTCCGCCGCGAGATGCTGCGCGTGGTCGACCACTGGCTGCGGCTGGGGGTCGACGGGCTGCGGCTCGACGCCGTGCCCTACCTCTTCGAGCGCGACGGCACCAGCTGCGAGAACCTGCCCGAGACACACGAATTCCTGCGCGAGCTGCGTCGGTTCGTCGACCGCCGTCACCGCGACCGCATGCTGCTCGCCGAGGCCAACCAGTGGCCCGAGGACGCAGTGGCCTACTTCGGCCAGGGCGACGGCTGCCACATGGCGTTCCACTTCCCGCTCATGCCGCGGCTCTTCATGGCCATGCACATGGAGGATCGCTTCCCGATCGTCGACATCATGCAGCAGACGCCGCGCATCGCGGAGACGGCGCAGTGGGCGCTGTTCCTGCGCAATCACGACGAGCTCACGCTCGAGATGGTGACCGACGAGGAGCGCGACTACATGTACCGGGTGTACGCCCACGACGCGCGTGCCCGCATCAACCTCGGCATCCGCCGCCGCCTGGCGCCGCTCCTCGGGAACGACCGCCGGCGCATCGAGCTGATGAACGCGCTGCTCTTCTCCATGCCCGGCACGCCCGTCATCTACTACGGCGACGAGATCGGCATGGGCGACAACTTCTACCTCGGCGACCGCAACGGCGTGCGTACGCCCATGCAGTGGAGCAGCGATCGCAACGCGGGCTTCTCGCGGGTCAACGCGCAGCGCCTCTACCTGCCGGTGATCGTCGACCCGCCGTACCACTACGAGACCTGCAACGTGGAGGCGCAGCAGGACAACCGCCACTCGCTGCTGCACTGGATGAAGCGGCTGATCGCGCTGCGCAAGCGCCACCGCGCCTTCGGCCGGGGCGACATCGGCTTCCTGTCGCCGAGCAACCGCAAGGTGCTCGCGTTCGTGCGCACCCACGGGGCGGAGCGCATCCTGGTGGTGGCCAACCTGTCGCGCTTCGTGGAGTACGTCGAGCTCGACCTGCACGCCTACCGCGGCATGACGGCCGTCGAGATGTTCGGGCGCAAGCCCTTCCCGCCGATCGGCGACGCGCCCTACCTCCTCACCCTCGGGCCGCACTCCTTCTACTGGTTCTCGCTCGAGCCGAGCCGCGTCGCGGGGGAGGCGGTGCTGGGCGGCGACGACGGCCGGCCGCCCGTGATCCACGTCGAGGGCGGGTGGGAGCGGCTGTTCGAGCCACGGGGACGCGACGCGCTGGAGGGGGTCCTGCCCGCCGTGCTGCTGCGACGGCGCTGGTTCGCCGGCAAGGCCGACACGGTGCGCAGCGCCCGCGTGGTCGAGGCCATCGCGGTGCTCGAGGGGGACGTGCCCGGGGTGCTCGCCACCGTCCGCGTGGACGCTGTGGGCACCCCGCCCGAGCTCTACGCGGTGCCCCTCGCCTGGGCCGAGGGCGAGCGCGCGGCCGAGATCCGCCGCGAGCGGCCGAACGCCATGCTCGTCGAGGTGGACACCTCGTCCGGGGGCGGCACGCCGGCGGCCCTCCTCTACGACGCACTGGAGGAGCCGGCCTTCGGTCTCGCCCTGCTGCACGCGATCGAGGGCGGCCGGCGGATCCGGGGCGAGGGATGCGACCTCGTCGCCGCCCCCACTCCCGCATTCCGGCGGCTCGCCGCCCGGCTCGACCCGGGCGCCCGTCCTGCCGTGCTGCGGGTGGAGCAGAGCAACACCTCGATCGTGTTCGGCGATCGCCTCATCCTGAAGCTCTTCCGGCGCCTCTCCCAGGGTACGAACCCCGACCTCGAGGTGGGCCGCTTCCTCACCGAGCGCACGGGCTTCCGCCACGTGGCCGCGGTCGCGGGCTCGTTCGAGCTGCAGCCGCCGAAGGGCGAGCCCACCTCGCTCGGCCTCCTGCAGGAGTACGTGCGCCACGAGAGCGACGCCTGGGCGTACACGATCGACCAGGTCTACCAGTACTTCGAGCGCGTGCTGGCGAACCGGGGGCTGCAGGCGCCGCCGTGCGAGGAGCCACTGACCACCCTCATCGAGGCGGAGCCGCCGCCCGTGCTCCTCGAGACGGTCGGCGGCTACCTCGAGACCGCGCGGCTCCTCGGACGGCGCACGGCCGAGCTGCACCGGGCGCTCGCCTCCGATCCGGACGACCCGGCCTTCGCGCCGGAACCCTTCACCCAGCTCTACCAGCGCTCGCTCTACCAGTCGGTGCGCAACCTGGCGGGCCGGGTGATGCATCTGCTGCGCGAGCGGGTCGACGCCGTGCCGGCGGCCGCCCGCGACGAGGCCCGCCTCGTGCTCGCCAGCGAGGGCGAGCTCCTGCGGCGCTGCCACGCCATCGTCGGCCGGCCGCTCGGCGGCCGGCGCATCCGCTGCCACGGCGACTTCCACCTCGGCCAGGTGCTGCACACGGGCGCCGATTTCGTCGTCATCGACTTCGAAGGCGAGCCCGCGTCCTCGCTGAGCGAGCGCCGCATCAAGCGCTCGCCGCTGCGCGACGTCGCCGGGATGCTGCGCTCCTTCGCCTACGCCGCGCACGGCGCGATCCTCGGCGAGGCCACCGACGGCGTGGTCCGCCAGCAGGACACGGCGGCCCTCGAGCCGTGGGCCCGCTTCTGGCGCCAGTGGGTGGGATCGGCCTTCCTGCGCGCCTACCTGCACGAGCTGGAGCCGACCGACCTGCTGCCGAAGCGGCGCACCGACGTGGGGCTCCTCCTGCGCGTGCTCCTCATCGAGAAGGCCGTGTACGAGCTCGGCTACGAGCTCGGGCACCGGCCCGGCTGGGTGCGCATCCCGCTGCGCGGCATCCTCGCCCTGCTGGCCGAGCCGGAGGCCTGAGGCCCGGGCCCGATCCTCCCCACCCCGCCGGCGAGAGCGGGGCAGGCATGCCGTCCGGATCTCCCCTGGGGGAGCGGACCGCGCCGGTGACGTCGCGCCAGGCGTCACGCACGCGCGGCCCGCGGACCCGTGCGAGCTATTTTGCGGTGACCACCAGCTCGGTGCGGCGGTTCTTCGCACGCCCCGCATCGGTGTCGTTCGAGGCGATGGGGCGCTCCTGGCCGAAGCCCACGGCGTCGAGGCGGGCGGCGGCGATCCCGCCCGCGACCATGGCATCGCGGACCGAGCGCGCCCGGGCGTCGGAGAGCTGCTTGTTGGCGGCGGCGTCGCCCGTATTGTCGGTGTGGCCTTCGAGCCGGCCCTGGGCGGTCGGGTAGGCCTTCATGATGACGATGAGGTCGTCGACGACGCGCTTCGAGCCCGGGGTGAGCCCGGCGCTGCCGGTCTCGAAGTTGAGGTCCTCGAAGACGAAGGTCCTGGGTACGGTGGTGTCGGCGGTATCGCCCAGGAAACGCGCCAGGTTGTAGCTGAAGGACCCTTCCCGCACGTCGAGTGACGCGCCGCCCGGCAGCGCGAGACGTGACAGACGCTGCTGCGTCGTCTGCGCCGTCTCGCGCGCGGCCTCGCCGCAGCCGCGCGACGACACCAGCCAGGCCCCGAGGAGCGCGAGCAGCGCGACCGGCACGAGCCAGCGCAGGGGCGAGCCGCTCGCGGTCGGGGGCGTGGGAACGCGCGCCGCGGCGGTCGCACCGGCGGCGCCCAGCAGGCTCGACAGCGCGCCGGGCAGCAGTCCCGCATAGGCGCTGCGCTGGCCGCGCAGCAGGTTCGCCAGCCCGCCCGCGTCGAGGCCGCCGGTCTTGCGTTCGCGACCGAGCACGCCCAGGACGAGCGGCACCGCCAGGCTGAGCAACGAGGAGGCCGACGAGGAGCTGAGGCCGCTCGCCCCCGCGAGCGCGTCGATGATGCCGTTCAGCCTGCCGCCGAAGATGGTCTGCAGCGCCTCGCGCCCGGTGTTGATGGCCGTCTGTGAGGAGGCGCCGCCGCCGAAGAGCGAGGCCAGGTCGTTCAGCACGTTGCCGTCGCCGCCGATGCGGCTGATCAGGCCGAGCAGTTGCGACGCGCCGGTGTCGGAGCTTGCCAGGTTGGTGAGCCCCGACAGGATCGTCGGGACTGCCGTGCCCATGGCCTTCTGCGTGGCCGTCGGGTTCTCCCCGATCAGCGCCGCGGCCTTCTGGATCATGTCGGGTGTCACGTAGGTGCTGATGGTGCTCAGGAGGTCTGCCATGTGTTCTTTCCTTCCGTACGGCCAGCACCGGCGCGCCGGCATCGAGGGGCGCTCGGCGGATCCGCCGGGGTCAATGGGCTCTGCTCCGGTACGTCAGCGTGGTCTCTCGCGCACCGGCATTGCACAAGGCGATCACCAGCGACGCGGTGCAGAGCGCGCGTTCGTGTCGTGGATCCCCCTCTGGGTCGTGGCGGTACTCCGCCAGGCTGTTCTGCGGGGTCGTGTACGATCAATCGCACTGGCATGCAAGACGACAACGAAGCGTCCGTTCTCGGCGGAGAGCGGCGTCTCGCCGGACGGACACGGCTCTCGCACGGCGCGACGCTGCGGCCGGCTGGGGGTGTCCGCACGGCTTCCTTCGCGAAGGCGCAGGAGAAACCCCGACCGGGCCCTCCGCCGGCGTCCTGGTCGTTGCGGGACACCTGGACATCCAGGCGCCCTTCGACTTTACTGGCGTGGTCGTGGCCTCGGGCGGGATGCGGGTGGAGGGCGGGGGATCGCTCGCCGTACGGGGAAGCGTCTGGCTCGGCCCGGGATCGGGCGGACGGCCCGCGCTCGAGGTCGAGGGCGCCGCCAGCGTCCAGGCCGAGGCCGACGCCCTCGCCGTGGCCGACGGCGTCCTGCCGCTCCCCCGCCGTGCGCTGGTCGCCGGCGTGCGCGACGGCTGAGGCCCCGGGGAACCGCCGTGAAGCCGCTCGTGCTGGTCGTCGACGACAACCCGGAGAGCCTCGAGATGGTAGCCGCCCTGCTGCGGGCGCGCGGCTTCGACGTCGACACCGCGGTCGACGGTCCTGGCGCACTCGACAGCCTCGATCGCCACCGGCCGGACGTCGTCCTGCTCGATGTCATGATGCCGGCGATGAGCGGCATGGAGGTGCTCGACCGCATCCGCGCGAGCCCGCAGCATGCCGCCATCCCCGTGATCCTCGTCACCGGCCGCTCGTCGGACGAGGACATGCTCGAGGGCTACAAGTTCGGCGCCGACTACTACATCCGCAAGCCGTTCACGCCGCGCCAGCTCCTGCACGGCATCGGCCTCGTGCTCGGCCGCGAGTTCCCTGCCTGACGGCGCGCTCCCGGCTCCCGCCCCCGCGTTCCCGTCCGACGGCGCGCTCCCGGCTCCCGCCGAGTGCTCGCCCGCCGTGTCCTGCGGCCGCGTGCCCCCGGGGCCGTGGCGCCCGCCCCGCCCTCCTGCTACACCGCCCCACCCGTGTCGCTCTTCGTCACCTTCGAGGGCATCGAGGGCAGCGGCAAGTCCTCGCACCTGCGGGCGCTGGCGGCCCGGCTGCGCAGCGCCGGTCACGACGTCGTCGAGACCCGCGAGCCGGGGGGCACGCCGGCCGGGCAGGCGTTGCGGCGGCTGCTGCTCGGCGCCGAGGCGGTGCCGCTCGAGCCGCTCACCGAGCTGTACATCTACTGCGCCGACCGCGCGCAGCACGTGGCGGAGGTGATCCGCCCGGCGCTACGCGCCGGCCGCGTCGTGCTCTGCGACCGCTTCTCGGACTCGACCCTGGCCTATCAGGGCCACGGCCGCGGGCTCGACCTCGAGACCATCCGCGCGCTGGACGCCCTGGCGCGCGACGGCGTCCGTCCCGACCTCACCTTCGTGCTCGACGTGCCGGTCGGCGAGGGGCTGCGGCGCGCCAGCGCCCGCGGCGACGGCGGCGACCGCTTCGAGCACGCGCCCACCGACTTCCACGAGCGGGTGCGTACAGGCTTCCACGCGCTCGCGGCCGCCGAACCCGATCGCTTCCGCCTGCTCGATTCGACGCCGCCCGCCGCCGAGGTGCAGGCGCGCGTGCTGGCCGAGACCAGGCGGCGGCTCGAGGGTGCGGCATGAGGTTCGCGGACGTCGCCGGCCACGAGGCGCAGATCGCGCGGCTCGCGCGCGCCGTCGGCGAGGGCCGGGTCGGCTGCGGCTACCTGCTGACCGGGCCGGTCGGCATCGGCAAACGGACGCTGGCGCGCGCCTTGACGGCGCGGCTGGTGTGCGCGATGGCCGGCGCCGGGGGGGGCGGTGGGGGCGCCGACGCGTGCGGGACCTGCGCGCACTGCACCCGCGTCGGCGCGGGGACGCATCCGGACGTCAGGGTGGTCACCCGCGACGAGGACCGCCGCGACATCCGCACGGAGCAGGTGCGCGAGCTTAGCCGCTGGCTGGCCCTGCGGCCGCTGATGGCGGCGCGGAAGGTGGCCGTCATCGAAGGGGCCGACTGCCTCAACGAGCACGGACAGAACGCGTTGCTGAAGACCCTCGAGGAGCCGCCCGGCGCGTCGGTGATCGTGCTCACCGCGACCCGCGCCTCGCAGCTCCTGCCCACGGTGCGCTCGCGCTGCCAGCACGTGCGCCTCGACCCGCTGCCGGCCCCCGTCGTCTCCCGCTTCCTCGAGGCGCGCGGTCTGCCGCCCGAGCGCGCCGCCGTGCTCGCGGCGCGTGCCGAGGGGGCGCCGGGCCGTGCCCTGGCGCTGGCCGACGACCCGCATGCCGAGCTGCGTGCCGCCGTCCTCGCACAGCTCGCGTGCCTCGACCAGCAGCACGCCGCGCAGTGCTCGGCCCTCGCCCAGCGGATCGGCAAGGGGCCGGTCGAGCCGGCCCTGGAGGCGACGCTGGGCTGGTATCGCGATCTCCTCGGCCTGGTCCTCGGCGACGGCACGGATGCGCTGCGCAACCCGGACGCGGCCGGGCTGCTCCGCCAGGCCGCCGCACGCGCCACGCCCGAGCGGGTGCTTCGCCAGCTCGAGACGGTGTGTGCTACGATCGACTTCGTCGAGCGCAACGTGAACCGGGTCCTCGCCATCGAGACCATGCTGCTGTCGCTGCGCCGGCTCGAGCGCGAGCCCGCCGGACCGCCCGGATGACCGACGTGACGGCGAGCGCACCGCGGCTGGTGGTGGGCATCCGCTTCCGCCCGACCGGCCAGATCCACGAGTTCGACCCGGGGCCGCTCAGCCTCGCGGTGGACGACCGCGTGCTGGTCGACACCGAGCGCGGGCCGGCGCTCGGGACGGTGGCGAGCGCGCCGCGGCGGCGGCCCGCCGGTCACCCGCTCCAGCGCATCGTCAAGAAAGCCGATGTGCGCGACCTCGCGCGCGAGGATCGCGCCCGGCAGCTCGAGCGTGAGCTGCAGCACGCGGCGCTCGGCCTCATCAAGTCCCACGGCGTTCCGTTGAAGCTGGTGCGGGCCGAGGCGGCGCTCGACGGCAGCAGGGTCACCGTGTTCGTCACCGGCGACGAGAAGGTCGATGCCCGCGAGCTGGTGCACGAGCTGGGCGCCGTGGTGAAGATGCGGGTCGAGGTCCGCCAGCTCGGCGCGCGCGACGAAGCGCGGGCGGCGGGGGGCCTCGGCATCTGCGGGCGCGAGCTGTGCTGCTCGTCGTGGCTGCGGGAGTTCGCGCCGGTGTCGGTGAAGATGGCGAAGGCGCAGGACCTGGCCCTCAACCCCGCGAAGCTCGCCGGACAGTGCGGGCGCCTCAAGTGCTGCATGCGCTACGAGTACGAGACGTACCTGGAGCTCAGGCGCGGGCTGCCCCCGATCGGGACCGAGGTGCAGAGCGTCAAGGGCGACGGCAAGATCGTCGGGCACCGGCTGCTCGCGCAGACCGTGATCGTGCGCCGCCACGAGGACGGCGTGCACGTGGAGGCGACGCTCGAGGACATGGTTGCCAAGCGAGGGACCGGTGCCTGACGGCATCTTCTTCACCACGCCGATCTTCTACGTGAACGCCGAGCCGCACCTCGGCCACACCTACACCACGGTGATCGCCGATACGCTCGTCCGCTACTGGCACCAGCGGGGTCGCGACGCGATGTTCCTCACCGGGACGGACGAGCACGGCGACAAGATCGCCGCCGCCGCGGCGAACGCCGGGACGACCCCGGCGGCGTTCGCCGACCGCGTCAGCGCGCTCTTCCGCTCGACCTGGGACCGGACCGGGCTGCGCTACGGCTGGTTCGTGCGAACGACCGACGCCTACCACCGCACCTTCGTGCAGAGGGTTCTCTCGACCATCCACGCCAGAGGCGACATCTACTTCGGCAGCTACACGGGCCTGTACTGCTTCGGCTGCGAGCGCTTCTACCAGGAGCGCGAGCTGGTCGGCGGCGCCTGCCCCGACCACAAGGTGGCGCCCACCGAGATCGCCGAGGAGAACTACTTCTTCCGCATGGGGGCGTACCAGGAGCGGCTCCTCGCGCTGCTCGAGCGCGAGCCGGACCGCATCGTCCCCGACGGCTACCGGCGCGAGGTGCTCGCCCTGCTGCGCGAGCCCATCGGCGACCTCTGCATCTCGCGCCCGAAGACGCGGCTCGAGTGGGGCATCGAGCTGCCGTTCGACGACCGCTACGTCACCTACGTCTGGTTCGACGCGCTGCTGTCGTACGCCAGCGGCCTCGACGCCGCCGGCCGCTTCGACCTCTGGCCCGCCACCCACCACCTGATCGCCAAGGACATCCTGAAGCCGCACGCGATCTTCTGGCCGACGATGCTGCTCGCGGCCGGCCTGCCGCTCTACCGCCGCCTGTGCGTGCACGGCTACTGGCAGATGAACGCCGACAAGATGTCCAAGAGCCTCGGCAACGTGGTGCGGCCGCTCGACATGCAGGCACGCTACGGCATGGACGCGTTCCGCTACTACCTGCTGCGCGAGATGGCGTTCGGGCAGGACGCCGAGTTCAGCGAGGCCGCGCTGGTGACGCGGCTCAACGCCGAGCTGGCCAACGGGCTGGGCAACCTCGCCAGCCGCGTGCTGGCGATGCAGCAGCGCTACGTCGCGGGCGAGGTGCAGCCGCGGGCGCCCGAGCCGGTGGACGAGGCGCTGCACGCGGCCTTCGCCCGGGCCGCCGACGAGGTCGACGACCACATCCCCGCGTTCGCCTTCCACCGCGCGCTGGAGGCGATCTGGCGCGCGCTGGATCACGCCAACAAGTACGTGACCGCGACGGCGCCGTTCTCGCTGGCGAAGGATCCCGCCCGGCGCCCGCGCGTCGGCGCCATCCTGCACGAGCTGTGCGAGGCGCTGCGCACGACGGCGCAGCTGGTCGCGCCCTTCCTGCCCGAGACGGCGGATCGGCTCGTCGCCATGCTGGCCCTGCCGCCCGACGTGCTCGGGCGGCTCGACCTGCCGTGGGGCGAGGCCTTCGCCGCCGGGCACCGCACGCGGCCGGGCGAGGCCCTCTTCCCGCGCATCGACACCCCCCCGTCGTGAGCCGGCCCGAGGCCGTCGGCGGGATGCGGCACGCCGAGGAGCTGGCCCGGCGGATGCACACCCGCGTCACTGCTCGCCGGCCAGGAGCGCCGTGGGGATCGGCACCACCTTCGCGCGCAGGTACTCGCCCAGGCTCTTCGCCTGCGGGTCGCTCCTGAGCGAGGCCGCGACCCCGTCGCCGAGCAGCCCGTGCAGCACGAAGTTGAGCGCCAGCAGGTTCGGGAAGTCGAAGCGGTCGACGCGGAGGCCGCGTGTCTCGGGGAGCAGCGCGCAGAGCCGTTCGACCGTGAGGAAGTCCGCGAGCCAGCGGTAGGCCTCGGGCGCCCGCGCCCACACGCCCACGTTGGCGTTGCCGCCCTTGTCGCCGGAGCGCGCGCCGCAGACCGTCCCGAGCGACACCATCCGCGTCGCGCCGGCCGGCGCCGCGCGCAGCGGCGGACGCGGCCCGGGCGGCGGGAGGAACGACGCCGGCGGCACCGTGGGCGCGACCGGCAGCGACCGGCCCTCGATCACCACGCGCTGCTCGACCGCCGACGAGGGCACGAGCGCCGGCCAGTAGACGCCCACCTGCTGCTCGGCGCCCGGCGTCGTGGTCATGAAGAAGCCGGGGTAGCTCGCGAGCGCCATCTCCACCGCGCGATTGGAGAAGGCGCGCCCCACCCTGGCCGCCTCGGGGTCCTTCACCGCGATCGTGAGGTACGCGAACGCCGCCTCGTTGCCATGCGGGTCGGGGTGGTCGGCGCGCACCAGCGTCGTGCGCGTCTCGGCGAACTGCTCGCGGCCGCCGACCAGCCGCCACAGGGTCTCCTCGGCGAGCCTGGCCTTGTCCTCGATGTCCAGGCCGGTCAGCACGAACGTCATCGCGTTCTTCCAGCCGCCCGGGTAGTTGATGCACACCTTCGTGTGCGGCGGCGGCGGCTCGCCGCGCACCCCGTGGACCAGGACGCGGTCGGGGCCGTCCTGTGTCAGCGCGATGGTGTCGAAGCGCGCGGTGACGTCCGGGTTCTCGTAGCGCGGTCCGGCGATCTCGTAGAGCAGCTGCGCGGTCACGGTGCCGACGG
>Ga0209253_10002581_pt1 | contig 16060 bp, 15 predicted proteins | sample FrelakmetBRP12BR_FD_187145 | JGI IMG/M metagenome (GOLD analysis project Ga0209253, IMG submission 187145) | Freshwater lake sediment microbial communities from the University of Notre Dame, USA, for methane emissions studies - BRP12 BR (SPAdes)... | ecosystem: Environmental > Aquatic >...
ATGGCAGTGGGAGCGTTCATTGTGCTGGGCGCATTTACGGGATGGGTTACGGATAGCTTCGGCAGGTTGAGCTTGGCACCACTGCTGGCAACCGGGATAATCTTTGCAATTGGCGTGCTGTCTTCGCTATTGCACCTGGGCCGCCCGCTACAGGCTTACCGGGCGCTGGCTAACCTGCGCACATCCTGGTTGAGCAGAGAAATCGTCCTGGTAGGGTTATTTGGGGCGGGATGGGTGGTATATTACGGGTTGTGGAGCATCTCTACGGCGTTCACAGAACTGCTATGGGGCGTTTATGGGCTGACGGCGCTGGCAGGGCTGGCACTGATCTATTGCATGGCGAGGGTGTACCGGCTGAGCAGCCTGCCAGCCTGGAATAGCCGGATGACAACCGCTACGTTTTACCTGACGGCGGGTTTGCTGGGGGTGTTGTTCAGCGCGGCGCTGCTGGCGCCTGGCTTAAGGCCGGGATTGATCTTGTTGTTGCAGGTATCCGAGTATTCACTTGACAACCTGATTACCAGTGGGGCGGCGGTTGGATTGCTGCTGCTGGCTCTCTACCTGGCGCTACAAGGCAGGCATGAGACAAATAAGGGGAAGGGTTTCTGGCTGGCACAGCTCCATCTGGCGCTGGGTGTTGCCGCCATGTTGCCGCTGGCGGTGATGCTCGCCGGTATGCGAGGGGACTGGTGCTCGACCCTGTTTGCGCTGGCTTTTTGCCTGGCGCTGGGGGCACAACTGATCGGTCGCTATTTGTTCTACGAAAGGTTAAACGAGCGAACGTTATAAAAAAACAGGCTCCGGGATGGGAGCCTGTTCTGTTCATCGAAAGCGCAAAAAACCGGGCGCTTACCCCACCGGCACCGGTATCATGCCATCCAGAATCATTTCAAGGGCCATGGTATGGCTGCAACGCCCGCGAGTCTTGAAGAAATCGCAGTCGCAGCTCCACAGGTTGTCTTTTAGATGGACTGTATGCGGGTTGTTCTCACCGTCAAAAGTTACCGTAAGCGCTTCAATGTGAATTCGATCACGTTGTTCAGCATAACGTTTCGCTTTTTCAATCTTTCCGATCATCCCGTAATCCATCGATCGTTTCTCCTTTCAGATTTTTAGATTGGCGACAAAAAAGGCACGCGCGCGCGTGCCTTACAATTCTAATATCGGTTTCCTTCTTTGACACCAACTCCAGGCAAAGTAGATTCTCCGTGGAATAAGTATAAGCCGAGTCGGAACGAAAGTCAACCGTCGCGCGACGTTTCTAATGCCAGATTCACCTTTTAAAGGGGCTACAAAGCCTTTCAATTTTGTTTGCCGCATGCAAAATGGTGTGTATTATTTCAATTTCGATCAACTAATATTTATGCGCGCATATCTCATATAAGACGGATTGTGTTACAATCGAAATAGGTATCCTGGCGTTTTCCACGCGGCAACATCCACGTGGCTTGATTCATGCAACGAACCTTACGATTGAGGGCATTTTGTTCGACTCAACCCGGATCAAATATAAGATTGCCCGGAAGGCCCGAATTTCTATCGGAGATTAAGACATGAAGAGAATGCTCATCCTCATCGCCCTGATAATCCTGACAGCCCTACCCGCCTGCGGGCCAGCGCCTCTAGACCTGGTTCCACCCGAGACCCTGGCGGCCCAGACGATGGCGGCTATGCCCAGGACCGATACCCCAGTTCCCACTGCGACTGAAAAACCTTCGCCAACTGCCACCCTGCCATCAGGACCCGCAACACCCACGCTGGACCTCTCAATACCGGGAGCGTATTGCCTGCCTCTGAATACGCCGCGCGTCCAGGGGATGGTGACCAATGTGTTGGATGGTGGTCTGATCCAGGTGTTGATCACCAACCGCGTCTACCGGGTGCAATATATCGGCGTCGACGCGCCCGGCATCCAGGTGCCGATGGAGTGGCAAGGGGCGCAATCGTTAAGTTTCAACCGGAGTCTGGTCGAAGGCATGACTGTTACGCTGGTGTCGGATGCGGCCGATACAGATGCGGCCGGAAATCTTCTGCGCTATGTGATTGTGGGGAACACCTTTGTCAATTATGAGATGATTCGCAAGGGATTTGCTCAATGGGCAAGCATGCCGCCGAACAATGCCTGCGACAGCTCATTCGTTGCCGCGCAAGTGGAAGCACAAAATGGGGTGTTAGGGATCTGGCAGGCGACCCCGGTGCCGACCTATACAGTTACACTCACCCCGACGATCACCAATACACCGAACCCGGCCACCTCGACGCCGGTGGGACCTTGCAATTGCCTGGGGCCGCGCCTGACCTGCAATAGTTTTAGCTCGCAACGGCGCGCTCAGGCGTGTTATGAATTCTGCTGGAATCAAGGCTTCCGTGATATCTTCGGTCTGGATAAAAACGGCAACGGTGTAGCCTGTGACAACAAAAACAACAACAATCCCTATAACCCTTATGATCCCTATAATAATCCCTATTACTTCCCATCTGTGCCCTGACAGCGCTTTTTCCAGGCTGAGGGAATCAAAATAGAGACAGACTTTTGCTCATTCAACGATTGGCAGTATGAAAGAGAACTGCGAACCTTGGCCGATTTCTGATTCGAAGGAAATTTCTCCGCCCGCTTTTTCGATAATCTGTTTAACGATTGCCAGTCCCAGCCCGGTTCCGGGGATATTTAAATCTTTCGCATTGCCGGCGCGGTAAAATTCGGTAAATATCTTTTCGCGGGCGTCTGACGGGATTCCGATACCGGTATCGCGTACTTGTCCCAGGAGGGTCGAATTCTCCTGTCGAAGCAAAACAGTGATCGATCCCCCAGGCGGCGTATATTTAATTGCATTCGAGATTAGATTGACCCATATGCTTTTTACCTGATCAGCGGCAATGCAGGTTGGCGCAATAGCCGGTGAAATATCTGCGGTAATGTGTATCTGCTTCTCAATTGCTTGTGGTTCCAGCTGTTCTATCACGGTTCTCAGAATAGCATCTATTTGTACCAAGCCTGGTTTTTTGACGCCAGCCATTTCTCTCAATCGACCAAACTCGAGCAAATCGGAAATCAATGCTATCTGTTCTTTTGCCCTATCCAGAGAACGTTCCAGATATTCATGCTGGCTCTCTGGCGGAATGTAGCCTTTTAGTATGAGATCGAGGTAGGTAGAAATTGCTGAAATGGGCGCCTGGAGCTCATGAGTTACCAGGCGGATAAAAGCGACTTTAGCACGGTCTAGTTCTTCCAGCCTTTCTTTTTCTGCTGCCAGATGTTGAGCTTCTGCTTCAATCGCCTGTAAGCGCCGGGTCTCCAGGGATAACTGTCTGCGTTCGAGACCTTGATTGACGACCAGAAGAAGCTCGTCGGAGGTGAACGGCTTGGTCAAGAAATCGTAAGCACCTTGTTTGAGAGCGGCTACTGCAAGCTCAACAGTTGCGTACCCAGTGACAATGATGCAGATAGTTTCTGGGTCGTGTTGGTGGATCAGAGAGATCAAGTCAATCCCACTTGTCCCGGGCATCATGACATCAATCAGTATCAGGTCGAAACTATCTGACTGGACTTTGTTCAGACCCTGTTCGCCGTTTTCGGCAGTTTGGACATGATAACCTTGCGGGCTGAGAGCCCGTTTGCATCCCTCACGGATACCAGGCTCATCATCAATTACCAGAATATTGGTTTCATTCATACTATTATCTACGGTTATTTACTTTCTATCAATTGAGAAGCTTGCGAATCCGAATTGGCGATTCCCCTGAGCTTGATGGGCAATTGAATGGTGACCCGGGTACCTATGCCCACCTCGCTACGAATATTGATTTGTCCGCGATGTAATTTAATGATTCCATAGACGATCGCCAATCCCAAGCCGGTGCCTTTTCCCATCGGTTTGGTTGTAAAAAAGGGAGTAAATAACTTGGGATAATTATCTGCGGAGATGCCTACACCGGTATCTTCTAACTCAAAAGTGACCATCCCTGCCGGGCCAAGGTGGGTGCCAAGTGTCAATTTGCCTCCCTCTGGCATCGCATCTATGGCGTTTTCGACCAGGTTGACTACTACCTGGTAGAGCTGAGAGGTATCGGCCTGAATAGCGGGTAGATCTGGATCGAGCAGATCAATAACCTCGATCGGAACGTTTTGCTGCTGTTTCAATTCCCTCCCAACAACATCTCGGATGACGGCGTTCAAATTAGTCGGCTGAGCGACCACCTGGTTTTGCCGGGCAAACTCCAGAAGCGCCGAAACAATGCCTTTACAGCGTTTCGTCTCATTGACGATGACTTCCAGGTCTGCCTTGATAGGCGATTCGGGACTCAGTTCTTTCAAGAGGATGTCTGAATATAGCAAGATCGTACCAAGCGGATTATTAAGCTCGTGAGCGACGCCCGCAGCTAATTGTCCTAGAGAGGCTAATTTTTCTGATTGAACCAACTGGTCTTGGGTTATCTGCAATGTGTCTAGCATTGAGTTGAAGGATTTTTCCAACAGGCCGACCTCGCCGCTGGCGCGGGCCGGCACTCTGATAGACATGTCCCCACCTGCCACATGGCGGTTGGCGTCGGCCAGGACTTTCAGTTGGTTTAAGGGGCTGGTGATCCTTTGCGAGACGGGCACGGTGATAATAATCGTAAGCAAGATTGTCCCTAATGCAACCAACAGGATGCGTTGATTAAAATTATTCAACAGACGCTGGAAAGAAGCTTGCTTGGCGCCAACATAAATAATCCCGATCACCCGCCCCAGGTGATCTCTCAAAGGATCGTAGCGGGTGATATAGTCGGCGTTAACTACAAATGCTGGTCCGACAAATTCCTCTCCATTCCGTAGCACAACATCGCTTACTTCCTGAGATAATCTGGTGCCGATAGCCCGTAAGCCCTCCAGTGTCATCACGTTGGTTGAGACGCGCAAATCTCCAAAAAAGATTGTTGCAGTATCAATTCCAGCTACATCCTTGATCCTGTCGACAATCGTAAAGTCGTTATTGAGGAGGTGAAAAGCCAGCGTCAACCCGAGGAGAGCTCCCTTTTCATCTTTGATCGGGGTAACGCTAACCAGAGCCAACCCGGCGTTTCCTTCGCGAGCATCGAATAACTCCGGAGAGGCTTTTGGAGTATCGAGGATCTGAATGTTGGCCTGTTTAGCCAGGCCCTCCTGGGCTAAGAGGTCGGCAGGGATAACCCCAGTAGCAACGATCGGATTTCCGCTCGCAAGCACTTCCTTGACAAGATCCAGGCTTTTCCAATTTGTACCAGAAAGGAGTTTCTGCCGATCACCCGTGGCAGATTGCAGTTGTCCAGCCACCACGTTGCCATCATTATCCAATACAAGGATCACGTGGTTACCCTGCAAGCCCGGAGAAGACAACTCACCAGCAATTTGCTGGTCGATGATTGTGGAAACAGCTTCTCCCTGAGCAGCTTTTTCCAGATTATTGATAATCAAAGAATCCTTTGAAATTCGTGCTGCAATCCCCTCAATCTCACGCAGTTTCAGATCATAAACAGCCGCAGCAAGGTGCATATCGCGTGCTACCCGCTCATTCATGGCATTGGACAGGTAATCGTTAATGGTTTGAGTAATTACCCAGGAGCCAATGGCAAAAGTGCTGGCAGCGATTAAAGAAAACGAGATCACCAGCACCAACTGGAGCGGTGTGGAGAAGAAATCACGCACTTGTTGTCTCATGGTAACTCAAACACCTGGTGGATGGCGGATAAGGCCGATTCTACCTGGGTTGAAGAGATGATAACAAAAAAGGTGGACAATGAAGCACTGATAGCATGTACGTCGATCCCCGCTGCATCTAAAGCACCCAGGAACCGGCCGGCCAGCCCCGACTTGAGCCGAAAATCGGGTCCATAGATGCCAATCCCCGATACTTCTGGGTTGATATCCAGGAGGTTAATATTATGGGTGTTTTGGATTCTGTGGATGATTTCGAGCGATTTTTCCTGATCATCCCGGTCAAAACATAAAACAAGTTGATTGCCGCTGCCCTTATGTGTGCTCTTGACGATGAACTGCACATTAATATTCGCGTTTCCAAGTGCATCCAGCACAACCGCAAAGGGAGGCGCCTGATCTGAAATGCCCGACAAGCTAATGCATATTAGATGCGGATGATGAATGATCCCGCCGATTTTTATTTTCGACAACTTGATCAGCCTGTTTTACTCTTCGGAAGATACTTGTTGACTTGCCGGATCAATTCATCCGGTGAAATGGGTTTGCTCAAGAAGGCATTGATATGGATATACTCATCGGTTGGGAATAATTCAGCGTAATCGGAATTGGCAATGGAGGTTACCATGATGATAGGGATGTCAACCAGATCAGCATCGTCGTGCATCCTTCGGCTGACAGACAACCCATCCAACACAGTATCCATAATCACATCCAGGATGACCAGGTCAGGTCTATCCTCGCTGGCGCGTTGATAACCCGTATCTCCGCTGGCAGCAGCGATGACTTCGTGGTTATTCTTTTCCAAGATAATTTTAGCAGCGCTGATGAAATCTGGATCATCGTCGACAACAAGAATTTTGGCCATGAAACACTCCTTCAGACAGGAATCGGTGGATGAGAATAAAGAGAATTGATATCAATTGTGACCGGCGAGGCACTTTTTATAAAGGATATGATACTCGTATTCTGACCGAAATCTTTGGATTGTGGAACGGGCCGGGTTCACCAGCGCAGCGCCCATTGGGCAGAAGGTGCGTCCATCGATATTTTCGGATAGGCGCAGAGCACGTTCAATATCATCTGGCAAGCCTTTACCATATTCAATCCGTTCCAATGTCTCAAACAATCTGACTGATCCAATCCGGCATGGGGTACAACGACCGCAAGATTCATGGGCAAAGAACTTTGTTGTTCGACGGGCTACTTCCACCATGCAGGCGCTCTCGTCCATCACGATTATAGCGCCTGTACCTAATTGTGACCCGGCCTTCTCAAGATCTTCGAATGACATGAGTGTATCCACCTTGTCGGCTGTTAAGACAGGCGTAGAGGCCCCGCCCGGGATGATAGCTTTTAGCTGCTTGCCGGTTCGCAGACCGCCGGCATGTTCAAAAATCAATTCGCTTAGAGCTGTGCCAAGCGGGAGCTCATAATTCCCGGGTCTTTTGACGTGCCCGCTGATCGAAAATATTTTGGGGCCTTTGCTCTCAGCCGTTCCAATACTTGCAAACCACTCGGCGCCTCTGGATACGATATGCGGGATACATGCCAGAGTCTCGATATTGTGCACAAGGGTCGGATATCCGAATAGCCCGATCTGGGCTGGATAGGGGGGCTTCATACGCGGGTTGCCCGGCTTGCCCTCCAACGATTCCAGCATAGCCGTTTCTTCGCCACAGATGTAGGCGCCTGCCCCGCGGTGTACGGACATATCCAGGCTGAATTCGGATCCGCAGATGTTCTTCCCCAAAAAGCCGTTTTCGTAGGCATCTGCAATGGCTTTTATCCAGCGTTTAACGCCTAAAAAGAATTCACCGCGGATATAAACATAGGCGCGACTCGCGCCGACCGCATAGCTGGCGATGATGACTCCCTCGATGATCTGGTGGGGATCACGTTCAACAATCTGGCGATCTTTGAATGTGCCAGGCTCACCTTCATCGGTGTTAACTGCCACGATTTTTGGGATTTGCGGGTCTTTGGGCATAAAGCTCCACTTCAGCCCGGCAGGGAAACCCGCCCCGCCCCGACCACGCAGACCGGAACGCTTTACCATGTCAATCAACTCGTCTGGTTGATATTCCAGCAGCGCCCGTCTGGCGGCCTGGTAACCGCCATGGGCGATGTAAACAGCGATTTTTTCCGAATCTTGCCGATTGATATTTTGGGTTAAAACTGGTTCAAACATATCATCCCCGATCTAATTCTTTGATGATAGCTCGGATAGGATTTCGTCAATCTTATCACAGGTAATATTCCCATATAACTCATCATTGATCTTAATCGCGGGAGCACAATCGCAGGCAGCCAGACATTGGACGATTTCAAACGAAAATTTTCCATCCGGCGTGATTTCACCAGGTTTGATCATCAGCCGACTGCGCAAATAGTCGATAATTGATTCCGCCCCATCTACCAGATAACAGGAGAGACCTTCGCAGACCTGGATATGGAATTGCCCATTCTGCTTTAAGCGGAACATTGTATAGAAACTTGCAGTGGAATAGACCTGTCCAGGCGTCAGTTTGAGACGGCTGGCAACGCGCTCAATGGCTTCAGGACTGAGCCAACCATATTGCTCCTGGGCAATATACAGAGCTGTCAGCAACATGGCACGGGTTTTCGGACTCGCGAGCTTCGTTTTGGTGTTTGGAAGCACTCAGCGCCTCCTATCTTGTAAATACCGTTCTTGTAAATACCGTACTGGTAACCGCCTGCTAAACCATTTCGACTTTTACGGCGCAAACCTTGAACTCTGGAATCTTAGATACCGGGTCAAGGGCGGCTATGGTTAAGTCATTTGCCGAAGCTTCTGGGAAGTGGAAATTGGCATATACCATCCCGGGTGGAACGCGATCGGTTACCCAGGCTTCTGCTTCGATGCTACCTCTTCTGGAGGAAACCCGAACTCGCTGGCTGTTATCCAATCCGAGGTGATATGCATCTTCATCGTTGACTTCAATCAGCGGTTTGCTGTAAATTTCGAGTAAGCCCTGGGAACGACGGGACATCTCACCGCCATGCCAGTGATAGAGCACGCGTCCGGTACTTAATACCATGGGATATTCGTTATCGGGTAGTTCCGAGGGGCCAAAATGCTCAATGGGCGTGAATTTGCCCAGGCCGCGAGTGAACTTACCTATATGCAAGATCGGGGTGCCAGGGTGGGATAAATCCTTCACCGGCCATTGTAAGGTTTCCCCATTTTCCAAGCGGTTGTAATTTATTCCAGCGTAACTGGGCGTGAGGGCGGCGATTTCCGCCATGATTTCCTGTGGTTCAGAATAGTCCCATCCAGCATAACTGCCTGCATTGACGTTTCGGTTCCCATTTGCCAGCAATCGTTTCGCCAGACTGCAAATAATTCTCCAATCTTCCAAAGCCTCACCTTCAGGCTCGAGAGCTTTGCGAACTAATTGGACACGTCGTTCGGTGCTCGTGAAAGTGCCATTCTTTTCGGCGAAGCTAACCGCTGGCAGTAATACATCTGCGTAAGGTTCTGTTTCCGTAGGAAAGATGTCTTGCAAGACAACGAAATCGCATGCATCCAGGCATTTCCGGATGTGGTTCGTATCCGGGTCGCTCATTATTGGATCTTCGCCCATAATGTAAAGGGCTTTAATTTTTCCTTTTAGAATGCCGGGGATCATTTCGGTCACTGTCAGGCCGACTTTATTCGGAAGTGACACCCCCCAGGCAGACTCAAATTTCTGGCCAACTTCATCACTGATCACCGGTTGGTAGCCAGGATAAACATTCGGCAAACCGCCCATGTCACATGCGCCTTGAACATTGTTCTGGCCGCGCAAGGGGTTCACCCCGCCGCCTGGCACACCCATATTTCCCAGCAGCATCTGTAAATTAGCCAGATTCATCACATTGTGAACACCCGTGATATGTTGGGTGATTCCCATAGCCCATAAGACGGTCATCGGCCTGGCAGCCCCCATAATCTCGGCGGCCTGGTAAAGCTGTTCTACCGGTACACCGGTGATCTGGGCAACTTTTTCAGGGGTATATTGCTGAACAACGGATTTGAACTCCTCAAAACCTTCGGTTCGTTCAGCGATGAAAGTCTGATCTGCATACCCCTTTTCAAGGATGATGTTCATCAGGCCATTGACCAGGGCGTTGTCGCTACCAGGTTTGAGGCGCAAATGAATAGTGGCAAAATCTGTCAGTGGAATGCTACGCGGGTCAGCCACAATTAATGGCACATCACGCTGTTTGACTGCCTGACGAATGCGCATTCCAATGACCGGGTGTTGCTCAGTTGTGTTCGAACCGATTACGAAGATCGCTTTTGATTCGTCAGTGATGTCGGCAATCGAATTAGACATCGCGCCAGATCCGAAGGCGGTGGCCAGACCGGCCACAGTGCTGCTGTGTCAGAGACGGGCGCAATGGTCAATATTATTTGTCCCAATTACCTGGCGAGCGAATTTATTCATCAGGTAATTTTCTTCATTTGTACATTTTGCGGAGGTTAGGATGCCAACAGAATCGGGGCCAAAATTATCCCGGGCGGCAGCTAATTTGCGGGCGGTGATCTCCAGGGCTGTGTTCCAATCGACTTCAACCCATTCACCCCGTCCGCCATTCCGAGGAGCACCTTCCAACAGGTATTTACGTACTTTTGGTTTTTTCAGACGGTCTGGATGGTGGACGAAATCGTAACCGAAGCGACCTTTAACGCAAGTCCAGCCATGGTTTGCGGGTCCAGCCCAGACGGAATCAACTTTGACAATCTGATTGTCTTTTACTTCCAGCATAAGCTGGCAGCCAACACCGCAATAGGTGCAAACTGTCTGCACCTTTTCTACCTGCCAGGCTCGCCCTTTGCCGATCGAAAGTTTTGGGTAGAGGGCCGCGGTCGGACACACAGCCACACAGCTGCCACAGAATTCACACGGGCTCTCGGCCATAAATGTATCGGCGCCAAATGCGATATGCGCATTAAAACCGCGATAAACTACGCTAATCGCCTCGACCCCATTGATGTGGCTGCAAGCTCTGACACATCGCCGACAGAGAATGCATTTATTTCTATCTACCTGGATAAAGGGGTTTGGGTCATCAATCGGGTATTGGTGACGTAGACCGGGGACAACCTCTGTTTTTACACCATATTCATAAACCAGGTCTTGCAACAGACAGTCTCCGGTGGCATCGCAGGTCATGCAGTCGAAGGGGTGGTCAGATAATAACATCTCCAGCACAAATTTACGTGCTTCGACAACTTTCGGTGAGCGCGTATGTACTACCAGACCGTCTGTAGCGGGGAAAGTACAGGCGGGCTGCAGACTGCGCTGACGTTCGATCTCAACCAGGCAGATTCGGCAGGCGCCTTCGGGCGGGAGCGCCGGATGGTGACATAAGATTGGGATGTTGATCCCGACTTCCTGAGCTACTTCAAGGATCGTCTTTCCAACCTCAGCTTGAATTTTACGACCGTCGATGGTTAGGTTAACCTTCATGGGGCGATTGACTCCTTGGTGAGAAATGATCTATTCAACCCGAACCGCATCGAATTTACAGACGGTTGCACAAATACCACATCTTGAACAACGTTCAACGTCTATAACATGGGGTTGGCGCTTGCTGCCGGTGATTGCGTCTGTGGAGCAATTGCGGATGCAAACCATGCAACCCTCGCATTTTTCGGCTATGATCGAGTAAGTGATCAGTCCTTTACACACTTTCGCGGGACATCGTTTTTCATAGATATGAGCTTCAAACTCCTCCCGGAAAAAGCGCAAAGAGGCCAAGACGGGGCCGGGCGTAAGCTGTCCCAGGGCACATAAAGAAGCCTCTTTCATATTATTAGAAATATAATCGATCTCATCCAAATCCAGGGGCGTTCCATTCCCTTCGGTAATGCGGGAAAGCGCTTCCAGCAAACGTTGCCCACCGATCCGGCAAGGTACGCACTTTCCGCAAGATTCTGCGGAGGCGAATGTCAGGAAGTAACGGGCAAACTCAACCATGCAGGTGTCTTCGTCCACCACGATCATACCACCTGAACCCATGGTTGCGCCGGCCTCAACTAACGAATCAAAATCGACCGCGGTATCAAGAGCAGAAGCGGGTAAACAGCCTCCCAATGGACCGCCGGTCTGGACAGCTTTGAACGTCTTCCCATCCGGGATGCCTCCACCAATGTCGTAGATGATCTCGCGAAGCCGGATACCCATCGGTACTTCGATCAGACCCGTATTGTTAATTTTTCCCGTCAGCGCGAAAATTGCTGTCCCAGGAGATTTAGGGGCGCCGATGCTACTGAACCATTCAGCACCTTTCAAAACGATTTGCGGCGTCATCGCATAACTCTTGACATTGTTCACGTTGGATGGTTTGCGCCACAAGCCTGACGCGGCTGGAAAAGGAGGTCTTGGGCGGGGTTCTCCGCGCCTGCCTTCGATAGAAGCCATAAGGGCGGTTTCTTCCCCACAGACGAACGCTCCAGCCCCTTCCTTGATGTGAAGGTCGAAGCTAAACCCGGTTCCAAGTATATTTTCACCTAAGAGACCGTATTCATTTGCCTGGGTTATCGCCATTTTCAGGTGAGCGATTGCCAGTGGATATTCTGCGCGACAATATACATAGCCCTCCCGCGCTCCAATGGCGTAGGCGGCGATGGTCATGCCTTCTACCAGGCTGTGCGGGTCGCCCTCCAGGATTGAGCGATCCATGAAGGCGCCGGGGTCGCCTTCATCTGCATTGCAAATGACATATTTGGGGGTGGCTCGAGAACGGCGACAGAATTCCCACTTGATTCCGGTTGCAAATCCTGCTCCGCCCCGCCCTCTTAGCCCCGAATCTTTAATAATGGTGATGACATCATCAGGGGATAATTCCGTTAGCGCCCGGGCAAGCGCGCGGTAGCCGTCCCGTGCAATATATTCATCAATTTTCTTCGGGTCGATGATACCGCAGTTCTTCAGAGCAATCCGAATTTGTTTCCTGTAAAAGGGTAAATCGGAGTAAGAGGATAGGACAGGGGTAACGGATTCTGCATTCAGTGTTGGCGTCTGGCTCATAAAGGTTACTCTCGTGTAGTCAATAATCAGTGTCCGGTGAGGCTATTGATAATAGAAATGACGAGATGATTCACCAGTCTGGCGGGACGAATCCAACCACCCACTCGTGAACCACCTGACCTTTCAGGATATGTTCTTCAATCAGGCGAGGGACATGAGACGGTTTCACATTGGCGTAAGTGATACGCGGCTGGCCGGCAAGTTGAATATCTACCAGGGGCTCCAAAACACAGATCCCAATACACCCAACAGACCGGATGACAGCTTCCAAATTGTGTTTTTCAAGTTCTTCTTGGATGGCGTGATAGGTTTCTCCAGCTCCGGCAGCAAGTCCACAGGTACCCATCCCAATCGAGATAACCGGCAGCCCGGGTTTTTCGGTGCGAGGTTTTTTCTGCAAGGTATCTCTGAGGCGGGTAAGGCCTTCAGCGTTTTCCAACCTGGTCATCGGGTTCACTCCAGCTTTTTCAAGACTCTAACAAAGGGCTCGGGTTTTGCATGTCCATGAACTGTGTCGTCAACCACGGCAACAGGAGCCAGCCCGCAGGAGCCAACGCAGTAGACGATTTCAAGGGTGTATTTTAAATCTGCAGAGGTTTTACCGGCTCCAACCGCGAAGGCATTTTCAATCGATTGAACAATTTTCTCAGAGCCTCGTACATGGCAGGCGGTACCAACGCAAACCCGGATAATGTGACGGCCGCGCGGGGTAAGGTGGAACTGTGCATAAAACGTAGCCACACCGTACAACTGGCTGATGGGAATCCCGGTTTTTTTCGAGGTTAAAACCATGATTTCTTTGGGTAAATAACCATAAGCCTCTTGGATTTGTTGTAGGATCGGAATGACGGCGCCTTTTTGCCGTTTGTATCCGTCTAATATTTTATTAAGCGGCTGAAGATTGAATGAACGATCGTTACCAACTTTTTCGACACGTGTTTCGGTGTAGGGCTCGGTAAAATCACTCACGAGTCTGTCTCCTCTGACAATAATAAAATAGAAAATAGTTCCTCACCGCTATAATCCATAATTCTATCAAAATTGGACTCTTACAAACAGGGTATATTGTCACATAACGTGGATACAATTTGTCCTTTAAGACAAGCCCACACAATGAAAAATCTCAATGATCAAAAATCACTATTTTGTGTAGCGCTGGTTTACGCGTAGCAATTGCCGGTCCAACTCGACCTGCAATTCGCGGGCAGCCGGGTGATCGGGATAGATATTCTGCAGCTCTTCCGGATCGTTTGCCAGATCGTAGAATTCGTAGGCATCCGAGTAGGATTTGTAGCCCAGGTAATGGACGAGCTTGTATTGGTCGCGGATCAGTGCGAGGGTGGCTTTGTGCAACGGCTCATAGGCCGGGTTAGCCTTGGCCTCGACTACGAAAACGTCCCGTCCGGGGGTTGATTCTCCGCCCAGGCCGGGCAGCGGCTGACCCTCACACCAATCCGGGAGGGGCAAACCGGCGATTTTCAATAAGCCAGGGAGGATATCGACGTTGCTGGTCAGGGTGTGGACATCCTGGCGCTGGCGCTGCCCCGGCGCGGAGATGAGCAGCGGCACGCGGATGAGCGGCTCGAAGACCAGCGGTGTGGAATGCCCGGAGGCGCCGCGCTCGAACAGCTCGCCATGGTCAGAGGTAAATATCAGGTAGCTGGTATCCAGCAGGCCGGATTGTTCCAGGTGGTCGAGCAGCCGGCCAAACTCGGCGTCCAGGTTGGCGACGTATTCGTCATAGCTTTGGCGCAGCTCGTTCAGGCGCGGCTCAGAAACGCCGGGGGCCAGGCGGTGCTTCTTCTTGGGAGGCGGCGCCCAGCCATCGTCGAACATGCCGACGAAGGGCAGGGCGGGCGTGTAAGGTGCGTGCGGCGGCATGAAGTGCAGATAGGTGAAAGAAGGTGCAGGAAGGGAGTCCAACAAATCCATCACGCCATCCATCACCTGCGAGAGGGCGAAATAGACATCGGTGTTGGCCAGGCGCGGCAACCCGTTGGGGTAGACGCCTTTCAGGCGGGCGGTATTGATCTGCAAGTTGAATTGGGTGTTCAGATCATTCAGGATCGACAGGATGAGCGAGCCGTGCGCCTCCTCGCGCTTGAAAAGGAACTGGTCCAGGCTTTTCATGCCGTAAATGGCATCACGCCGGGTCAGTTTATCGTAGAAAGTGTGTCCGACCAGGCTGAAGCGGTCGACCGGCTCGTGAAGGTCAAGATACTCTTGAAACTGGAAAAGCAGCATATCGACAAAGGAATTTTCAGCGAAAGCAGCCTGGAAATAGAGCGGGTCCAACAGGCGGAACAGATTGTTTGGGGCTACCAGCGGGCTGATCAGGCTGCTCAGGTTGATGGCGCGGTGCGTCCAGGGATAAGTGCTGGTGAAGAGCGAGGCGGTGCTGGGGGTGGTGAAATTTCCAGCCGAATGGTGGTTGTGATAGACGGTCGAGCGGGCAGCCAGCCGCTCCAGGTTCGGGCTGGTCTTACGCGGGTAACCGTAGAGCGAGAGATTACTGGCGGATAGGGCATCGAACAGCACCATGATCACGTTGGGCGGAGTCCCTGCTCGAGACAAACCGGCAGGCAGAGGCGCCGGGATAACGCGCAACATCGGCGACAACGCGAAGGTTGCAGATATTTTCAGAAAATCACGCCGGGTAAGGGAATTGGGCATTCAACTGATCCAGATAAACGTCTCAATAACTGATAATATTGCGAACCAGTACAACCAGCAGCGCCAGAGTACCGAGAGGTACATAGATATACACAAATATGACCATCCGCTCGATCCCAGCGCTGACCAGCCGGCTCAAGAGCGGGGAGCGCTCGAACAGGAAGGCGAGCAGCAGGACCAGCAAGACGCTGAGCAGCAATCCGACCAACGGGTAAGCCAGCAACTGCCACAGCTCCAGCCGGTAGACCAGGTTGATCTTGCGCTGCAAGAGAAATGCTCCGATACAAATAAGCGCTGCCAGGCTGCCGCCTACCAGGGCATATTGTGCTTTGAAAACTTTGCGGGGAAAAAACAGCGAATAGAACACCAGCAGCGCCAGCAGAGCGACACTTTCGATCAGCGCAAAGGCCAGCACATAGGCGATGATGATCAGGACGCTCCAGATGGTCAGGTACTCCAGCCAGCTAGGCACGTTCCAGAAGGCGCGGTAGAGCGTCCAGCTAAACACAAAGAAGACGAAGATCGAAAAAACAGATAAGGCTTCCGAGCGGGTGGGCAGGCGGGATTTCAAAGAGTCCAAAGGGAGGCGGTCTTCTTTCGCTACAGCAATGGTCATGGCTGGTGCGGTATTTTACCATATTGGGGGGGCGATTATTTCAGGAGCGCGGGG
>Ga0209253_10002582_pt1 | contig 16059 bp, 14 predicted proteins | sample FrelakmetBRP12BR_FD_187145 | JGI IMG/M metagenome (GOLD analysis project Ga0209253, IMG submission 187145) | Freshwater lake sediment microbial communities from the University of Notre Dame, USA, for methane emissions studies - BRP12 BR (SPAdes)... | ecosystem: Environmental > Aquatic >...
AGTATCGGGTAGCTGCGCTCGTTTGCTGCGGAGGCAAGCTCTACCGTAATGGTTTGCATGGTATTCGTATGGATTTCATGGGCATTGCAGCAAGGCTGCCAAGGTGGGTCAAGGAACCTCTGAATAAGTTCCATCCACGTTCAAATCAGCACCCATCAACTGTTGTGCGAGTGATTGAGTCAGTTGGCGCGTACTCTGCGTTCCGCTTTCAACAACGACATGCGCTATTTCACAGTAAAGTGGATCACGTTGTGCATAGAGCTCAGCCAGCTTGGCATGGGGATTCGGAGTCTGCAGCAGTGGCCGACTCTTGTCGTGCCGGGTACGCCGCCACAGATCATCCACTGTGGCGCGCAGATAAACTACAGTACCATTACGCCTTAACAGCTCGCGATTTTCCGCACTCAATATTGAGCCACCCCCTGTGGCCAGCACAATATTCTTTAATTTCACCAGTTCCCGCAGCATTTCCGTTTCGCGCTTGCGAAAACCGGCCTCGCCCTCAATTTCAAAAATTACCGGTATGCCGACTCCAGTACGTTTCTGAATTTCACGATCCGAATCAAAGAATGTTTTATCCAGATGGCTGGCCAAAGACTTGCCGATGGTGGTCTTCCCAGCGCCCATCATGCCCACCAGGAAAATATTGCCGCCCGCTTCAACCGCAGGGTGGTCTGGCGCCGTTGTCACTTTAACTGAATTCATTCGGGCAATTGTAGCGGAAATGCTCGCATCCGCGTAAGGGAACCGCTGAACAAGTCTTCCGTGGTCAGCGCATATTGAGACTGTCTTTCAATATGCGCGGGGTAACAAAAATCAGCAGTTCCGTTTTATTGTCCCTTCTTGAGTTATTCCTGAAGATGTTTCCAAGCAACGGAATTTCTCCCAGCAGTGGCACCCTGTTGGTCAAAGTGTTTTCGTCCCGTTCGAAAATGCCGCCAATGACGACCGTCCCGCCATTCTCCACCAGTACCTGCGTGGTGATTTGCTTGGTGTTGATGGTCGGCACACCAGTGGCCGTAATCTGTCCGATACTGTCCTGGTTGACGTTCAGGTTCATGATGATATTGTTGTCAGGCGTAATCTGTGGTGTGACCTTGAGGCGTAGCGTTGCATTCTTGAAAACAACGCTGGTGGCGCCGCTGCTGGTTGCCTGCTGGAAGGGTATTTGCGAACCCTGTTCAATGGTGGCTTCAACCTGGTCGGCAGTCACGATTCGCGGGCTGGCAACGACCTTGCCTCTGCCATCAGTTTCCAGCGCGGACAGCTCCAGGTTGACCAGCGTGCCGTTGTTGATCTTGATCAGGCTGAGGCCCAGTGTAAACGGACCACCCAATGCGGCAGCGGCGCCTTGCGCCCCGATTGCGGGCATGTTGACGTTGTTAAACAGATTCGTGGTCGCTCCCGTGACAGGGGAGCCGCCAGCGGCCAAGGCGCTGGAACCCCCGGCACCCGCCACAGGGCCGGAAATTCCGAGGCCGCTGGGGTTGTTATTCTGAACACCAAAGCGTGCGCCAAGATTGCGGCTGAATGTATCAATCGCCTCCACGATACGTGCCTCGATCAATACCTGCCTCACGGGTATATCGATTTTTACGAGCAGTTTGCGCAGCTCATCCAGTTGCGTGGGCGTATCTCTCACAAACAAGGTGTTGGTGCGGGCATCCATTGCTACGCTACCACGCTTGGACAGCATCTTCTGTACCGGGTCGGCCAACATTATTCTGATCACATCGGCCTTCTGGTAACTCATCTGAAAGCTCTCGGTGTAGATCGGCTCCAGATCGGAAATCTGCTGAAGGAACTCCAGATCAAGCTTCTCCTTGGTGGCAATTTCATCGCGTGGCGCAATCAAAATGACGTTACCAACCTGGCGCTGGCCTAATCCTTTGGCCTGAAGCATGATATCCAACGCCTGATCCCAAGGGACATCTTTCAACCGCAACGTAAGATTGCCGGTGACCGTGTCGCTGGTGATGATATTGAGTCCGGTAAAATCGGCGATCACCTGCAGCACTGCGCGCACATCCACGTTCTGAAAATTGAGCGACAGCTTGTCTCCCTTGAAAGCTCCGCGACCTGATTTTCCACTCCCGAGTTTGTCGAGATCCTCTGCCACCGGCTTCACTTTCAGAATGAATTTGGTGTCCGTCTGATGCGCCGAGTGTTCCCACGGCCCCTTGGATTCAATCACCATGCGCACGTTCTCGCCATGCGTGTGGGTTTTGATGGTTTGTACCGGCGTGGCGAAATCCACTACATCCAGTTGCCGCTCCAGATTACGTGGCAAGGATGCCCCGATGAATTCGACCACGATATTTTTTCCCTGCTGGCGCACATCAATTCCGACACCGGCATCCGACAAGTCCACCTGTATCAACCCTTCACCGTCGGCGCCGCGGCGAAACTCCACATCGCGTAAACTGGGGAGCCGTGACCTGTCTGGCTTGATTTCGGCGAAATGTGTGGGCCCGCTCGCCGTAGGTTCAACGACCACACTCCGCAAGGTGATTAATACGACTTTATCTTCGATTGCAGCAACATAATTCATCGGCCGAGACAGATTCATTATCAGGCGGGTACGGCCTCCGACCTGCACGATATTAAAGCTGCGCACCCCCCCTTCGTCAATTTTCAGGATATTCTTGCCCAGTGCATTGGACGTGTTGAGGAAATCGAAATAAATCCGTGCCGAGTCTGGATTGCTCAGGGAAGTGCCAACGGGAGGGGCGGTCAGCGGCTGATTCATCGTCACCTTGACCACTGTCAGATTGCCTTGAACGGTGGAAACACTGATGTCTTCAATATTATATTGCGCAGCAGCATCCGGTTCCGCATCAGTCGCGCTTGCGGGCGGAAGCATGGCCAATAACAAGATGCATCCGAGCCTCGCATAACGGTTCATAACAGTCGGGGTGTTCATTGACTTCGCTCCTGATCTTCCAGCATTAGGGTGCTGACACGTTCTGTCCAGTCACCGGTGTTGTCTTGCACGATTTCTTTAAGCCTAATCTCGGATTCCGAGATTGCGGTTATCAACCCGAAGTCCTGACCCAGATAACCGCCCACTCTGACCCGGTGGAGGGTATTGTCCGACGCCCTGATCAATGCGTAGATCGCCTTATTTTGCTGCAGCGAGCCAACCATTTTCAGGCTCTCCAGCGGGAAACTTTCCAAAAGCTCCTTGCGTCGTTTCAGGTCTGGCTGAAGTCCACCGCCTCCACTTTTCATCGACTCGCTCTTGCGCGGCTTGAATGGGTCGGGTATGTCGAATGCGTCATAGGGATAGTGCTCATAGGGCTTGATTGCGGGTGGCGGAACCACCTTGCCATGCAGATCTTTGCCGGAATCTCTGATGAATTGATCCAGATCGCTATAGGTGCTCTCAGCGCAAGCAGATAGCACTAATGAAATCAGCAGCGGCAGCAGATGAGACCGCTGCGTCATTTTTTACCCTCCGCCGCCAGTGCGGCGGCCTTTTTCTGCTTTGCCACCTCTTCCTCATCGAGGTAGCGAAATGTTTTGGCCGTGGCATCCAGCACCAAGTCTCCTTTAGTGCCGGGAGCAATGCTTATATTATTCAGCGTTACGATACGTGGTAGCTGCGCGATGTCACTGGCAAATGCACCAATGTCGTGGTAACTGCCGGTGACACGAACCGTGATGGGCAACTCGGCGTAGAACTCTGACATGGTCTCGCTGGCCGCCGGCCTGAACAGCTCAAACTGCAAGCCACGTCCCAGCCCTGCCTGATTGATGTCTATCAGCAGCGCATCCATTTCGGATTTGCTCGGCAATTGTTTCAACAAGGTACCGAGAGACCGCTCAATGTCCTGCAATTGCTGCCGCAAGATATCCAGATTGGCAGCATTCCTCCTCTTTGCCAGATAGGCTTCTTTCAGTTCCGTTTCTTCTGCCTTGTCCCGATCCAGAATTTCCCATTGCCCCTGCCAATCCAACATGCCGCCTGCAGCAATGATCGCCATCAGTAACGTGGCGAGGGCGCCGGCTTTTATGCTCGCAGGCCAGCCGCCCGGATCACGGGGATTGAGTAGTCTTATTTCTTCAGGCAGGCTCATGGCGATTTAATTTTTTGACTTTTCTACAGGTCTTGCCAAATCCGCAGACGGAATCTTATCATCGGTATTCCCGGACAACTTTACATTAAGGTTGAACTCGTTGAGGCGGACGTTATTCACCGTGGCAACCTTGATTTCAATCAATGATGGCGCTTCCAGCCAAGGTGACGATTCCAGATTGCGCATCAGAACCGACACTCGTGAGCTGGACTGGGCATACCCTGCCAGTTTGATGTCATGGTTGGCTTGTTTGATGCTACTAAGATAGACCCCGTCTGGAAGCAGCCGCACCAGCTGATCCAGCAAATGCACCACTTCAACCCGGTCGTCCTGCAAAGTTTCGACCACTTTCTTGCGCGCCAACAACGCATCTGTTAGCTCCTTGATTTTCTTGATCTCTTCAATTTGCTTATCGAGGATGACAATCTGCTCTTTCATGTAGTTGTTGCGCCCATTCTGGTATTCGACTTGCCCAACGATCGCAACATGGACCGCAGCGACAATTACGAGTCCCAGTATGAATGTCATTCCGGCCAGTACAGCGATTTGCTGCTGTCTCGCCTTGCGCTTGAGTTCACGGTGAGGGAGCAGGTTGATACGGATCATGATCGATCAAAACTTCGCAAAGCCAGACCACAGGCGACCAGAAGCGAGGGGGCATCGGCACTCAGTTGTTTCGGTGTAATCCGGCTGGATAGTTCCATGCCGATGAAAGGATTGACAATCAGGGTGCCGACTTGGGTGCGGGCCGCAATAATCTCGTCCAACTCCGGGATGACGGCGCACCCGCCTGCCAGGAAGATGTAATTGACAGCAGTGAACTGGGTCGAGGTGAAGAAAAATTGCAGGGCACGAGCCACTTCCAGCGCCAGGGTTTCGCGGAATGGCTGTAACACGCTGGTCTTATAATTATCAGGAAGTTCGCCGCTGCGCTTGGCGGCTTCCGCTTCTTCCGGCGTAAGATTGAAATGGCTTTGAATTTCCTGGGTAAGTTGGTTGCCGCCAAACGGTTGATTGCGCATATAGACCGATTGCCCATTGCGCAATACATTGATGCTTATACTCGTGGCGCCAATGTCGACCAGCGCGATGATCTGGTCTTTTCCACCGCCCGGCAACCGGTTTTCAATCAACTCGAAAGCAGCCTGCGCAGCATACGGCTCGACATCCATGACCGCAGCCTTCAGACCGGCAGTCAGCGCAACGGCTACCCGATCCTCCACTTTTTCCTTGCGCGAGGCGGCAATCAGCACTTCCACTTCTTCCGGGTTGCCGGGCACTGGCCCCACCACCTGAAAATCGAGGTTTACCTCATCCAGCGCGAAGGGAATATACTGGTTGGCCTCGGTCTCGACCTGGAAAAGCAGATCGTCTTCCCGCTGCCCTGCCGGAACAATGATTTTCTTGGTGATCACTGCTGCCGCCGGCAATGCCAGGGCAACCGTCTTAAGCCGTGTCCCCATGCGCTTCCAGCCGCGCCGCAGGCTTTCACTTACCGCTTCCAGGCTGACGATATTGCCATCCAGCATGGCGTCACCGGGCAAGGGCTCGATCGCGTAACGTTCGACCCGATAAACGTTACCGCTCTTTCCGGCCATGGAAAGCTCAACCATCTTCACCGAAGACGAACTGATGTCTACACCTATCAGCGATGGCGGTCTTGTTTGAAGAAAGGTAAAATCTATGTCAAGCTTTCCATTTAACATTAGTTAGTTAGGAGCAATGCATATAAAAGAGATTAAATGCTCTTGGCAACTATAACGCATATAAAGTATTTTACCAACACACCCCCTATAATGGTGTACGTTTATTGTGGCCTTTTTTGAGAACAAGCCATTTGCGGAAAAACGGGGTATATACCCCTTATAATTCAAAGATGTTTATTTTGACCCTCGACTCCGAAGCTTATTTTTCATGCTAGCACGCTGGTGGCTATACCCAATCGCCGCTTTGCTGGGGCTGAGCCTGCTCGGTGCGCTGCTGGTTGGGTTCGCCGTGCTGGTTACCCTCCCCACGCTGCCATCGCTTGAAGCGCTGACCGACTACCGTCCAAAAATTCCGTTACGGGTCTATAGTGCCGAAGGCGTGCTGATGGGAGAGTTCGGCGAGGAGCGCCGCGACGTAGTAAAAGTCAGCGAAGTGCCGGAACGCCTCAAGCAGGCGATTCTGGCAGCAGAGGATGATCGCTTTTATCAGCATGGCGGGGTGGATTATGCAGGCGTGCTGCGTGCCGCTTATTCCAATTTCGCCTCCGGTGGCGTCCGTCAGGGCGCCAGCACCATCACCATGCAGGTGGCGCGAAATTTCTTCCTGACCAAGGAAAAAACCCTGACACGGAAATTCAGCGAAGCTCTGCTTGCATTCAAGATCGAACACAGCTTGAGCAAAGATGAAATCCTCGAACTCTACATCAACCAGATTTATCTCGGCCAACGTGCCTATGGTTTCGCCTCCGCAGCACAAGTCTACTTCGGCAAAACCCTGGCTGATATCAACCTGGCTGAAGCTGCCATGCTGGCGGGTCTGCCCAAAGCGCCTTCGCACTTCAACCCGATAGTCAACCCCAAGCGTGCCAAGACGCGACAACTCTATGTGCTGCGGCGCATGCACGAACTCGGCCATATCCCCACTCAGGAATTCAAGGAAACCGTGGAACAGCCGCTGCGGATCAAGCGCAAATCGCAAGAATTTCCGATACGGGCTGAATATGTAGCTGAAATGGCACGTCAAGCGGTCTATGACCGCTATCAGGAAGAAACCTACACCAGAGGTTTCAAAGTCTATACGACTGTGCGGCAACTGGATCAGCAAGCGGCTTACCAGTCTCTGCGCCAGGGCGTGATGGAGTATGACCGGCGGCGCGGCTATCGCGGCCCGGAAGCGGTCGTTGATTTGCTAAAAAAAGGCGCAAATCAGGAAGAGGCGCTGGAAAATGCGCTGCAGGATACGCTCGACAGCGATGATATTCATGCTGCCGTGGTGCTGACTGCCGATTCCAAATCCGTGCATGCTTACCGCAGAGGGGGCGAGAACATCGAGATCACCGGCGATGGTCTCAAATTCGCGCATAAATTCCTCGCCGATACGACAGTCCCCGGTCAACAGCGTATTCGCCCGGGGGCGGTGATCCGGGTGCAGAAAAACGAAAAAGGGGCATGGCAAATTGTGCAACTTCCCCAAGTCGAGGCTTCGCTGGTTTCAATCAACCCGCAAGATGGAGCGATTCGCGCGCTGGTGGGCGGATTCGACTTCAACCGCAACCAGTTCAACCACGTCACACAAGCTTGGCGTCAACCGGGTTCCAGCCTGAAGCCCTTCATTTATTCCGCCGCACTGGAAAAGGGTTTTACTCCCGCAACGGTCATCAACGATGCGCCGATTTCCTTTAGTGCCACCGAAACGGGCAGCAAACTGTGGGAACCGAGGAATTTCGATGGCAAGTACGAAGGGCCGTTACGCATGCGCGAAGGGCTTGCCAAATCCAAGAACATGGTATCAATCCGTATTCTCCAGGCCATTGGCGTCCAGTACGCTCAGGATTACATCTCCCGCTTCGGTTTTGACCCCAGCATGCACCCGCCTTACATGACCATGGCGTTGGGTGCAGGGTCGGTAACACCAATGCAGATGGCAGTGGGGTACACGACGTTCGCCAATGGCGGCTTCCGCATCGCACCCTATTTCATTGCGCGCATCGAGGATGAAAAAGGCAATGTACTGGAACAGTCCCAACCGGTGCGGGTGGCGGAGAACGCCAAACAGATCATAGACCCGCGCAATGCTTTTCTTATGACCAGCATGATGCGGGATGTGGTGGAGCGCGGCACTGCGACCAGAGCAAAGCAGCTCAGCCGTACCGACCTGGCCGGAAAAACCGGCACTACCAATGATCATGTCGATGCCTGGTTTTGTGGTTACCAGACCAATCTGGTCGCGGTAACCTGGATCGGTTTCGACAATCCCAGATCGTTGGGGGAGCATGAAACCGGGGGTCGGGCTGCCCTGCCGATATGGATGAATTATATGGGGAAAGTTTTGCAGGATGTCCCCATGGCCACCTATACCCCTCCAAGCGGCGTCACGATGGCCAGAATCAATCCGGCAACTGGTCTGAGAGAAGCGCATGGCGCAATGACAGAGTATTTTCTGCAGGAGCAACTGCCGCCAGAAGCGAGTCGCGATGATGATGACGTCGACAAACCATCAGGCGATGTGCCGAATCGGTTGTTGTAGCAGCAAACAGATCGTCGCGTCTGCGTGGGACTTGTTCAGCGGGTCCTAAGCCAGCCAGCCGCCTCCAGTGCATAGTAAGTCAGAATGCCATCTGCCCCGGCGCGCTTGAAAGCCAGCAAAGATTCAAGCACGCAGGCCTGCTCGTCGAGCCAGCCATTTTGTGCGGCAGCCTTGAGCATGGCGTATTCACCGCTGACCTGATAGACAAACGTGGGTGCGCCGAACTCGCTCTTCACCCGGCGCACTATGTCGAGATAGGGCATGCCGGGCTTTATCATCACCATGTCAGCGCCTTCCGCCAAATCCAGCCCAACCTCCCACAGCGCCTCGTCTGAATTGGCCGGATCCATCTGATACGTATATTTATTTCCCGCTCCCAGGTTGCCAGCGGAGCCTACTGCATCACGAAACGGACCATAGAAACTGGAAGCATATTTCGCCGAATAAGCAAGAATGCGGGTGTGAATGTATTTCTTGCTGTCAAGCGCCGCCCGTACTGCGGCGATACGCCCGTCCATCATGTCAGACGGTGCCACCACGTCAGCACCGGCTTCAGCGTGCACCAGCGCCTGACGTGCCAGTACCGCCACGGTTTCATCGTTCATCACGTAACCACTGGCATCAATCAACCCGTCCTGGCCGTGGCTGGTGTAGGGATCGAGGGCGATGTCGGTGATAATGCCCAGTTCAGGAAAGCGTTTCTTCAGCTTGCCCACTGCCTGCGGGACGAGCCCCTTGGGATTGACAGCTTCGGCGGCAGTAAGACTTTTCAGGCCGGGTTCGATCACCGGGAAAAGCGCCAGTGCCGGGATCCCAAGTTGCAGACACTTTTCCGCCTGATGCATCAGAATATCAACGCTTTGCCGCACCACTCCCGGCATTGAGGCAACCTTTTCCTCGCGTTTCTTTCCATCCAGCACAAACACCGGGTAAATCAGATCATCTATATTTAAATGGTTTTCTCGCACCAGACGGCGGGAAAATTCATCGCGGCGTAAACGCCGCATCCTTTTCTGTGGAAACTGGCTAAAAATTGACATCATCTGTCCATGATAAAAGGTAAAAAAACAAATTTAACAAAAATTTAAGATTCCGGGAACTTGTTCCATGACTCTGTCGTCTTATTGACAGACGATGTTTGACTGTCTCCCGCTTCTCCTCCCTGAGCGGGGCCTTAATACTACTTAAGGCAGTTTGCCCCCGGTTTTATTCCCCTTTAACCGGGGGTTTTTTATTTCAGGCTTAGTCGTCGGATTCGATTCTGGCGTCAAAGCTGCGTTCAATTCGAGCCAGCTTCCAAGCACGGCAGTTGCTTCTTCGACCCCTTCTTTGGCCAGACTGGAAAAGAGTTGTACGCTGCATTGTGGATAGCTTTCCTGCAAAAAAACCTGTACCTCCTTCATGGTTTTTCTGGCCTGCTGCCGGGTGAATTTGTCCGCTTTGGTAAGTATCACATGCACCGCTTTCCCGGTTGGCGCAAACCAGTCCAGCATCCGCCGGTCAAGCGGGGTCAAAGGATGACGCACATCCATGATAAGCACCATGCCGTGAAGCGACTCCCTGGTTTGCAGATAGGTGCTGAGCAGGTGTTCCCAGTGCTGGCGGATTTCCAGCGGCACCTTGGCATAACCGTAGCCAGGAAGATCAACCAGAAAACGATCATTTCCCAGTTGAAAAAAGTTGATGTGCTGAGTACGCCCCGGTGTCTTGCTGACAAAGGCAAGACGGCCGCGATTGGCCAGCGTGTTGATAACGCTGGATTTGCCCGCGTTAGAACGTCCGGCAAAAGCGATCTCTATTCCGCCGGACAGCGGCAAATCCCGCAGGTGATTGACGGTGGTATAAAAAGTTGCATGCTGAAAAAGAGACATGGATTTCTGGATCAGACGTAGTGGAGCTGGAAAATTAATTGTTGGCCGTGCGGCAACTAGACTTACAGCGGTATCCCTGCAGTTTCTTCGGCAATGGCCACCAAACCTTCCAACACCAGATTATCTGCCATCCTGGCGGGGATATTAAGCTGCGCCAGCAATAACGACGCCGTACCGCCGCTCACGATGCAGTCAGGTACATGGCCCAGAGTGGCGGTGAGCAGTATAACCATGCGCTCCACTGCACCGGCCAGCGCCTGCACCCCACCACTGTAGATGGCATCGGCGGTGCTGTCCGGATAGTCACGGAACTCCCCTGCTCCAAGTTTCAACGATGCCGTGTTTGCCGTCAATGCTTTCTGCATCAATTCAAGACCGGGAACGATGATACCGCCAAGAAATTCACCCGTGTCAGAAAGGGCATCCACTGTCATGGCGGTACCGGCACTCACTACCAGGCAACCCTGCCGTTGCGACCTCCATGCCGCAACCAGCGCTACCCAGCGATCGCTGCCAAGTTGCGCTGGATCGGCATAGTAGTTGCGTACCCCGCACTGATATGCACTGGCAACTGCCCATTGCGGCTCGGCTTCCCAACGGGAAAATAACTCGACCAGTTGCGTCTTCATTTGCTCACCAGCCACGTTGGAAACCATGATACGCGTCGGTTCTGGCAGCTCTTGCCATTCCTGCTCCAGCAGTGCGCTGCCGCTTTGCGCCACCGCCCCCTGCTGCAACCAGCCGTGTCCATCATGCAACCCCCACTTGATGCGGGTATTGCCGGAATCAACCGCCAATAAATAAGTCATGTCATGCCACCTTGCGCAGGGTGATTTCGCCGCCGCTGTAGCCGCGATTGCCTGCTGGAGTCTGCAATAGCAGCGAACCGTCTTCCCCCACACCATGCACTACGCCTTCCTGGCTGGAGCCATCGGGCAGGTGCAAGGTAACGCATTTATTCTCGAACCCATGACTATGCACCCACTCTTCCCGGAAGGGTGCAAAACCTTCGCGTTCAAACTCTCTCAGCACCGTCACCAACTCGACCAGCAGCGCAGCCAGCAGCTTGTTACGGTCAGGCATTTCGCCAGTGATGGCAAACAGATCTGTTGCACCTTGGTCTATGCGCGCCTTTATACCATCCGACAATTTCAGGTTCATCCCAATACCGATCACAGCAATAGTGGGGCCCAGCATGTCTCCCTGCAACTCGATCAGGATACCCGCCAGTTTACGGTAGTGAAACAGCACGTCGTTAGGCCATTTAAGTACTGCACCTTTGATCCCGGACGATTGCAGCACACGTGCGATGGCCACCCCCACTGCCAGGCTCAAGCCCGACAAGAGATTGGCGCCCTGCTGGAAACGCCACAGCAGAGAAAATGTAAGACTGTCGCCCAGACCGGAATGCCATTCCCGCCCGCGACGCCCGCGTCCGCCAGTTTGAAGTTCTGTCGCCACAACACGTACCCCGCCGCTGCAAGAATTCATTTCCATTGCGGCCTGTTGCAGCAACAAGCTGTTGGTTGATTCGGCAGTGTCCAGGATTTCAAGATGAAACGTTTTCGCCTCCTTGTCGAGGTGCTGCAGGATTACCTCCCGTTCCAGCCATTGCATCGGGTCGGGCAGCCGGTAGCCACGGCCATGAACCCTATGCACCACCAGCCCCATTTCATCCAGGCCTCGCAACGCGAGCGACACGCTGGCGCGCGACACACCAAGATTTTTGGCGATGGTTACACCGGAATGGAATTCGCCATCGTTCAACAGACGCAAAATAGAGAAAGTGAGCGGCTTCATGGCAGATTATCGGTACATGCTGGAATCGCGAGTGCAACTATTCAAATATAGACTCTTATTCACCCTTAATCCGAGCGGCTGGTCATTATATAATGTGCTGCGCCATGCATGGCGAATTACCTCGCGAGAAGCCAACTTGAAAGACACACCTGTAACCACCCCGCTCACTACCCCGATTGCGCCTGCTGCCAATTTCATCCGTAACATCATCGACGAGGATAATCGCAGCGGCAAGTGGGGCGGGCGCGTGGAAACCCGGTTTCCGCCTGAGCCGAACGGCTACCTGCACATCGGCCACGCCAAGAGCATCTGTCTCAATTTCGGTCTCGCGCGTGACTACGGCGGCGTCTGCCATCTGCGCTTTGACGATACCAATCCGGAGAAAGAAGAACAGGAATACGTCGATGCGATACTCGAATCAGTCAACTGGCTCGGCTTCGACTGGGGACAAAACCTTCATTACGCTTCCGACTATTTCGACAAACTGTATGCATTCGCCGAACACCTTATCAATCGTGGGCAAGCCTATGTAGACAGCCTCACTGCCGAGGAGATCCGCGCCCTGCGCGGCACCCTGACCGAGGCCGGCGAGAACAGTCCGTACCGTGAGCGGGGCGTCGCGGAAAACCTCGATCTGTTTCGCCGCATGAAGACAGGAGAGTTCGCCGATGGTGCGCATGTGCTGCGCGCCAAGATCGACATGACTTCTCCCAATATCAACTTGCGCGACCCGGTCATCTACCGTATCCGCCGGACGCATCATCACCGCACCGGCGACAAGTGGTGCATCTATCCGATGTACGATTACACCCACTGCATCTCCGATGCGCTCGAAAGAATCACTCATTCCGTTTGCACGCTGGAATTCGCGGATCACCGCCCGCTCTACGATTGGGTGCTGGATCAACTGCAAGATATGGTTCCCTGCCATCCGCAGCAAATCGAGTTTGCCCGATTGAATCTCACCTACACCGTAACGAGCAAACGCAAGCTGATGGAACTGGTGGCAGGCGGTTTGGTGGACGGCTGGGACGATCCCCGCATGAATACTCTGGTGGGGATACGTCGCCGTGGTTTTACGCCCGAATCCATCCGCCTGTTTGCCGAGCGCATCGGGGTCAGCAAAGCCGATTCGTGGATAGACATGAGCGTGCTGGAAGACTGTCTGCGCCAGGATCTTAACGAACGCGCGCCGCGCCGCATCGCCGTGTTGAAGCCGCTGAAACTCATCATCGATAACTACCCGGAAGGCAGCGAGGAGGAATGCCTTGCCCCCAACCATCCGCAAAAGCCTGAATGGGGAAAGCGTGCCGTACCTCTGTCAAGAATCATCTACATCGAGCGCGGTGACTTCATGGAAGTGCCTACCAAAGGCTACTTCCGTCTTTCACCCGGCGCAGAAGTGCGGTTGCGTTATGCCTACATTGTGAAGTGCGTCAATGTGGTAAAAAATGCCAACGGTGAGATCGAGGAAATTCACTGCACCTATGACCCGGACACCAAGAGCGGCACAGCGGGCGCGGAAACACGCAAGGTCAAGGGCAACATCCATTGGCTTTCAGCCAGACATGCGCGCCCAACCGAAGTGCGACTGTTCGACCGACTGTTCGCCGATCCCCATCCTGATGCGGGCGGCAAGGACTACAAAGCGTTCCTCAATCCACACTCGAAGGAAATCATCACTGCCTACCTGGAACCCGGACTCAGTGAAGCCCAGGCGGAAGAGATCTTCCAGTTTGAGCGTCATGGTTATTTTATCGCCGACCGGGTGGAGACAAAACCCGGTAAAGCGGTGTTCAACCGTGCAGTAACATTGCGCGACTCGTGGGGGAAAAGCACTTAATTTACCTCCTTGGCGATCACTCCACGAACTTCACGAATACTTCACTTCCGCCTGACACTTTCCTCACCTGCGCCATGTTAGTTTCCACACCGCAGTGTAATATTCGACTTTTTAGTAGGAATTGGCTGCCTATAGCTGCCCGAAAACCAGCAACCGGTAATCACTGTAGCCAGAATAGTTGTACTTGCACCTGCTGTCCAGCGGCACCGACTCTTCATCCTGCAGAGTCAAGGGACCGTACGCGAGGAACAGTTGAGATTTCTATAATTCAATTTCAAGAACCTAATACACCTTGGTAAAGGGGAGTTAAGTGCTAAACAAACAAAAGATTCTCGCGCTATTGGTAGCGTCTGGTCTGATGCTGTCGGGTTCCATAGCTGCTGGTCAAGATCCGAATGATACTCAGGACTTCCAGACTTGGGGCAATGTCACGGCTATCGGCAAATTTGATGCTCTGGGTATCACCAATCCAAAACTGGCGAACTTTAGATGGTGGATGGAAGGACAGGGGCGTTTTGGCGATGACGCATCGCGTTTCTCTCAGGCCATAATCCGTCCCGGTATCGGCTATCAGGTCCACAGGACCACCAGCCTCTGGGTGGGTTATGCTTGGGCTCCCACTACCATGCCGTTTGCCCGTACTGCGTTCGACGAACACCGGATTTGGCAACAAGCATTGTGGACCGAGCGATACAAAATAGGTTCTTTCAATCCGACGGTCGCTCTGCGCACCCGCTTCGAAGAACGCTGGGCACCCGATTGGAAGGGTAACGATACCGCTTATCGTTTTCGGCAACTGGCCAGAGTGCTGATACCGCTCCCGCAAGCGCCGGCCTATGGCCTGGTACTGGCCAACGAAATATTTGTCCATCTCAACAATGCCGACTGGGGACCTGAAACCGGTTTCGATCAAAACCGGGCATTTGCAGGAGCAGCTTATACCTTCAACAAGAATGCGCGAACCGAGATCGGCTATATGAACCAGACCCTCAACAGGATAAATAATCCACACAACTTGATGGATCATATTCTATCGGCCAATTTATTCCTCAATTTCTGAAAGAATGCGAACAGGATATAAAGCAACCTCAGCACCCTTGGCTCTGTTCGCTACGGTGCTCCTGCTCTCACCGGCCCTATCTGCTGCCAGCCAGCCTGTCAATCATGACCAATGCATGCTGGCAGCGACCAACAAGGCAGTCGGCGACTTGGCCGAACGCTCCTGCCGCGAAAAATTCCCAGAAAAAGGATTGCAAGATGAAAATCTGGCAGCCGAAGCGCTGGGCAAACTTGACGCTGATGGTGGCTCTGGCTACGGCATATTCAGCGGCAGCATCTACAATGGCAACAGTGATTACACTGTGACGCAAGTAACCATTCTTCTTACCCCGATACCCGCCGGATCGCCTCTCATCACGAGAGAATACAATATCGATGTGACCGTGCAACCGCTTACCAAGAGCGCGCTTTCAGTGGCGCTGATATCCGACGGCAGTCGCGAGTTCTCGTGGAGCCTGACAAAAGCTCGCGGCTACAAAGAAGCTCGTTGAGTATCCCCGCCGTCCAGTCAAATATGATCGCGAATCCGGATAGCTCTCCGGCGGGGTGATATATTAAGCCGGGCTGGCTCTACAGCAGAGGTTTGAACATCGCCTCCAGCTTGCTGCGGCTGAGGAGACCCAGATGGGTGCCGGTGATTTTTCCGCTGCGGTCGATAATGACAGTAAAAGGCAAGGCCCCTTGGTTGTTGCCAGCGGCTTCGGCCAGCGCCATGGCTTCCATGCCCCCTGTCAGCACCGGGTAATTGATGCCGATCTCTTTGCTGAAAGCCGCTGCTTTTTCCCGCTGATCCACGGCGATGCCGACAAAAAGCAATCCCTGATCGCGGAATTGCTCCTGGAGTTCAATGAATTCGGGGATTTCCTTGCGGCACGGTTCGCACCAGGTCGCCCAGAAATTGACCACCAGAACTTTACCGCGCCACTGTGAAATAGCCTGGCTCGTACCTTGCAGGTCAGGCAGGCTGGCGGCGAGTATCGTCTCCGCTCCTCTATTTGCGCTGCCTGCGGCAACTGCAGGGGAGTTGCTGCCGGTCAACTGTCCTCGCAGCAGGAAACCGGTGGTCACGGCAAATACCGCGATGCCCGCAAACAATAGCATCTGCTTTAATTTCGTCATCAGATCAGTGCTGCGTTGAGTACTGCGAGAAAACTTTCTGCGCTCTGGAAGCCTA